>Ga0181597_10000024_pt1 | contig 152001 bp, 138 predicted proteins | sample 041ome_5_FD_148647 | JGI IMG/M metagenome (GOLD analysis project Ga0181597, IMG submission 148647) | Coastal salt marsh microbial communities from the Groves Creek Marsh, Skidaway Island, Georgia - 041403US metaG (spades assembly) | ecosystem: Environmental > Aquatic > Marine > Intertidal... | reverse complement strand
CGCTCCCGCACGGTGTCGCCACCCACTCGACGCTCTCGCAGACCCGACGCCGCACGGGTAGTGGCTGGCACGATGGAATAGAGAAACAGCCCGACCGTTGGCCGGTTGCGTTGCGCTGTCCAATCACGATCCGGGGCACCGAACATCACGTCGATCTGCGATGCCGGCAAGGGCACCGCACGACGAAGGAATGCCTCCAGCGATCGGTCGAGCGCATCGATCATCTCATCGACCTCAGAAGATCCACACCGCCAACAGGGCAACGACAGCGCCCGCGAGGGCACCACCGGTCACCAGTGGCCATCGACGTGCCACGAACACCAACGGTTCAACCTCGGCCGGTTCGGCCGCAGGTGCCTCGAGAGGTGCCGGAGCGGTCGGACGTATCAACTGCGAACTGCACCGCATGCAATTCATCGTGCCCGGAGGGTTGCGTTCACCACAGGCCCAGCAGGCATCGGCGCCGAGCATCTCACGCCCGTCGGTGCCGGGGAGTCGCCGCCGCGCCAAGGCGGTATTCGTCGTCACCGCCGCCGGGGCCGGCGCAGCGAGGAACAGGGGGTAGTCACAATTCGGGCAGAACCATGCAGCGGTGGGACGCGGATCGACGCCTTCGCACAGCAGACCGCACCCCGGGCACTCGACCACCACGGTGTGGCCCGGGCCGTCAACATCGAGCTGCGCCACTTCGCGATCGCTGGAGCCATCTGAGATCAGCACCCCGGTCTCCACCCGCACCGGATGCGTGGTCTCGGTGGTCTCAGATTCGTCGATCACCACCACATCCGTGCCGCCACTGGTGTCATCGGGTTCGAACAAATCCAACTCGCCATCGCTCACCGGGGTGATCACCACATCATCCACATCGGTGCGCTCGTCGGCGCGGACATCATCGTGGTTGTCAGCCATGGTCAACCTCCGGAGCCACGGTGACCCGCACCGGCACATGGGCGGGAACCTCGGCGCGCACGATGGCTTCGACCTCGTGCATGCGCAGATGCCCCAGACGTGACAGATGCACGTCCACGGGCCGATATGTGGGCACATCTTCGTCGCCGATCACCGCGCCCGAATCGGTCACCCAGACCTGACCTCGGGTGAGTGATTCGAGAAGTTCCTGCAACGCTCCTGCGGTGCCCCGACGCGTCAGCGTGTGACCCAACGCCTCCACCACTTCACGTTGATGCTCGGGATCGAGACGAGGATCGACAAGGTCGATACCCATCCACCGTCCCAGATAGGCCAACACCGGCAGCGGTGTCACCGCTGGATCAGCGACGTACTCCACGTTGTCGGCATCAGCCCGAATCGACTCGGCAAGTCGTTCAAAGATGGTCGCGAAACGCACCGTGAAGTCGTCCTCGCGCACCCCCATCGGCAACTGTCCGGTGAGCCACCCCTGCGGGTACACGGTGGTGGCTGGTACGAGCGCGCTCATCTCACCACCACCTGATGTCGGCGGCCGAGGAAGAGTGAGCCCTGGTCGAGGGCCACGAACTCGGTCGAATCGCCGAGACGACGGTCGTTGCGCAGATCGACTTCGAAGAGGGCGATCTCGTCGATGCCACCGACTCCGTCGATCTCTCCGATCATCGCGGCCAATGCGGTTGCGGACAGCCCGGTGTTGAACGGCCACCCGGTGCCGTTCGGCCCTCCGATCACCGGTGACAGATACTGATGCAGCGCATCGAGTACCCGCTGACGAATCTGCGATGTCGACCGACCGGTCGCGGCGCGCACACGGGTGATCACCGACACGCCCTGGTAATAGGGGGTGGTGACCTGCACCACCGATCCGAGGGTGCGACGTTCCTCGAGGTGGTCGCGCACGGTGGAGAACAGATCATCGTCGAGCGCGAAGTCGTCGATGCTGACCGTATCGGGCGGCAGATCACAGCGGGGCACGACCAGCACCCGCACCGGACCCCAGTGCTCCTCCGGCGGCAGGCACAGCGCACGTGCAACCAGCGGTGACGATTCCAAGGTGAGTTGCTCGAAATCACCCACCGTGACGGCGCGCTGACCAGCTCGGAGGCTGGCCGGGCCGCGCTGGCGCACCTCGTCGACACTTTCGGGGTTGACGCCGCCGGTCGCAGGAGCCAGGTTCACCACCCGGTCGACATAGGGCACCGCTTCACGCAAGGTGGTCAAGGTGCCCGCCCCGATGTTGCCGGCCGATCCCCCACCCCAGCGGTACATCGGCACCATGATCTCGGCACCGAACGGCGGCACCGCACCGTGCTGCACGGTGCTGCCGTCGGCATAGCGAACCGCGGGACCGAACTCGAGCACGCCTGAGGCAGCGTCCCACACGACGTGGTCGTCATCTGGGCCTGAATGGGAGAAGTCCGCCACTTCGCGGAAGATGCGATGTCGGCCGTCGTGGGAGACCACCACATGCTCACCGGGTCGGCGCGCCAGCACCGGTCGGTTCGCCAACGCGAATCGTTGGCCGGGTTCCCCAATGGAGCGCCCCACCACTTCTGCGTTCACCAGATTCGCGTGTTCGGCAAGCACCGACCCACCGAGCGGCGTCACCGAGATATCGGAAATGGTCGGTGATGATCCGTACCCGGCCTGACCGGGACGAGGTTCGAGAAGCCGCACCCGGATCCACCAACGACGCAACCCGGCCTGTGTGAGCGCTTCATGGGCGGGCGGAACCACCATCCGCACCACACCGTCACGATTGAGGCCACCGGTGGTGTCCACCACCATCGTGCATGGTGCCCACACCTCACCGGTCCACGCCTCCCAGATAATCGGTGCATCCTCAGGGTCGACGCCGATGCCGCGTTCGGCAGTGGTAACTCCCAACTCCACGAGTTGTCCGGCCATCGACCCGTCGAAACCGAGATGGAACGCATCGCCGTAACGCACCGGCACCGATGGGAAACACGTGACCGTGTCGCGGTCGTACTCGAGTTCAGCCGTGACGTCGGCAAAGACCTCTTCAGGTGTCGCGGTGATCGCCGACAGCAGCGTGGCCGGTTCGATACGTAACTCCGACAGAGTGGCGAACACCACACCGTCCTCGCCCTCGGTCGTCACCTCGGTGCCCTCGGGAACGACGACGGCCTCCTCCGGCGGTGCAGACAGCCAGAAGGTCACCGGCACGGTGGCTGCGGATGCGCCGAAGGGCCGCACACCGACAAGATTCAAGAAGTCGATGTACATGCGTTCAGGCACCTGATTGAGCCGGAACAGCACCTGCTCTGACATCCAGGCGAAGATCTCGATCAGGGCAACACCCGGATCGGACAGGTTGTGGTTCGTCCACTCCGGGCACAACGACGGAATCATGCGCTTGGCTTCATCCACGAAGTCCTGGAAACGGCGATCGTCGAGATTCGGGGTGGGCAGTGTCATCAGATGTCCTCGTCGTCGCCTTCACCCGGAATCGTGTAGAAGGGATACACGAGGTTCCGGGTCTCGTTGGTCGTCGCCACCGTGTACTCAATCTCGATGTGCACCGAACCGGTGGAGGGATCGTCGCTCACCGCGGTGACCTCGGTGACCTCCGTGCGAGGTTCCCATCTCGCAAGGGCCTCACGCACCATCGATTCCATCTGACCGAGATTGTTCAGAGTGATCGGCTCGAAGAGCATCTCCCAGATGCGGCACCCGAATTCGGGCCGCATGGGTCGCTCACCCGGCGCAGTCGACAAGATCACACGCATGGCTTTCTCGAGGTCCTCCACTCCCGTGGACATGGCGATTGAACCCGATGCGTCGACGCGCATCGGGAACGCAATTCCTCGGCCGACATAGGACGGCATTGATGGGTCGCTCATCGTTGGCACCTCAATTGATCTTCACCATCCCACCTTTGACCGCGGCCATTGCACTACCTGTCAGTTTGGCCTGTACACCCTTGGCATCGAAGGACGGTCCGCCGTCGATCTTCACACCGGTCGATCCCTTGATCTGCACCGACTTGCCCTTCACCTGAACATCACCTGCCGGGGCATCCACGGTGACACCTTTGGACTTGATCGTCACCTTGCCGCTGTCGTCGAGAGTGATCGATGCGTCACCGGCAGTCAAGGTGAGTTTCTTACCCTTCGCCGCCTCGATCGCCACCCCGTCCTCGCCGAACATCGCCGTGGTCTTGCCGTCGCCGAGGGCGATTTCCACAAAACGCGTCTTGTCGCCCTTCGCGGCGCCTTTCTTGCCATCGGAGATGGTGATCTTGTGGCCTGCTCGCGAGGTGATGACCCGCTTGGTGGTCACCCCATCGGCCACCACATCCGCATCAGACTGTTTTGCCTTGGCGTTCCAAAGCCCTCCGATGACAAAGGCCGACCGCAGATCCCCCCGATCGAAGACAACCAGCACCTCGTCGTCGACCTCGGGACGAAAATCGAGTCCGCGTTCCTTGCCTGCGCCGGGAGCCACAACACGTGCCCAATCACTCTCGGCTTCCTTGCCGAGGGTGGGATATTTGACCTTGACCCGACCGATCTTCTCCGGGTCGTTGGTGTTGGTAACCACACCCACAACCGGACCGGCGCCGTACGTTGCCGGACCCGATACGCCGGGCCCCGAATGGCCCTGGCGCACCATATCGACAATGTGTGAACCACGGTGTCCGGTGACAGCGAACCGGGTGGTCATCGGGCGGCCGGAACCGAAAACGTGCTCCACTTCGGTGATGTAGTACTTGCCGGCGAGATCCTTGCCGACGTTCTTCACCTCGACCATCGCGCCGGGAGTGATCTTGGGGTTGCCCTGGGTCTCGCCACGCACCGACAGCCCCGCGCCAACCAGATCGTTGCCAACCGAGGTCGCGAACGTTTCGGCTTCTTTGGCGTCACGAACCGCCGTCGATCCGATCACCAATGGCTTACCGAACTTGCCTTTGGCCTTGCCGTGCTGGGTCTTCACGAACGGCGCCGTGGAGCCGAGCTGCTCTGGCTTGGGTGACGGCACATCTTTGGCGTCACCTTTGAACTCTTTCTGCTGCGCGGAGTCCCAGCCCTGCACGGTCACCTTCGACACGACATCAACGGCGGAGTAGCGAGCGGTAAACCGATAGAGGTCGTCACCCCATGTCACCGTGGCACCGCTCTTCGACGGTCGTTTCCGGAAATGCAGGGTGTCGCCGTCGGCGAACCATTCGAACCCCACCATGCGGGCCATCTCCCACAAGAAGGCATAGTCGGTCCCGGTCTGCAGCAGGTAGGGCTCTGCGGCACCAGCCGAATCGCATGTGGCCTTCAGGCCGTGACGTTTGGCGATTTCTTTGACCACCGCGTCACGGGTCTTCTTCAGATACGCCTTCACCGTTGTCTCACCGCTCAGGCGATGGGTGCGGTCGTATGCCTCGACCAGCAACTGATGTCGCCCGCTTGGACCCTGATCAACTCCCACCGCCACGATCTCGCCGTCGAAGACCTCACCCGCGGAGTTCTTCTCGTCGGTGATCTCAATCGACACCGTGGCCCCGACAGAGAACTTTCCGCTATCTATCAGAGCAAAATCGGTGTCCATGAACCGCATCTGCGCCGACCCCGAGGCGTGCACCGACAGTTCGACCCGAAGGTCGACCAGCTCGGCCATGGTGGCGGTGGGCAGTTTGGAGCCACCCACCTTGATCACCGGCACCTGTGTGATCGGATCGGCCATCAGCCATCCACCGTCGGTATGTCGAGCATGGTGCCGGGGCGCACCGAGAACGGGTCACGGATGCGATTCGCCTGCGCGATCGCACGCCACTGGGTGGCATCGCCGTAGTGCTGCCACGCGATGCGGTCGAGGCTTTCGCCGGGCTGCACCATATGTGAGCGTTGCGGTGCGGGAGTGCCCGATGTGGGGTTCTGCGCGGGGAACTTCTTGTCGTCCTCGTACTGGGTGAGATCGATGTTCACCCGAGCACGCAACGGATCGCCGGTGTTGGAGAAGTGGATGTAGTTCACTGACACCGACGACACCACCGACTTGAACGAGCGGAACTTGCCCCAGTGGAAGATCACCCACGGCGGACGTCCGTTGTTCTTCGACTTGTCGTAACCCGAGAGCTTCGTCGACACCTTGGTGAGTTCGATGATTTTGTTCGTGTGCACGGTGACGCTCTTGCCGCTGGTCGTCGTGTCGAAGAACAACTCCAATGACATGCTGCCCGAGTCACCAGAGGTGAACTCGAGAGATGGCACGGCCTGACCCGGCTTGTCGGCACCTTTCCACGACGACGACACGGTGAAGCTCAACTCCGGCGGGTTGAACATGCACTCGATCTTGTCGCCGGTCTCAACCTCGATGTATGCCTTCGTGCCCATCTTCACCATGTCAGAACCATCCTCGCTGGACGCCACCACGTCGCTCCAACGCTCTCATGATGCGGTCCTCAAGGGCCTCCATCAACTGATCGAGTGAATCGAGATGCTCGGTGATCGACGGCGGGGACATCGCATCGGTGTCGACGGGGGCCGCGGTTCGGCGGACGGGGGTGCTGGCTGCGGTCGCGGTCACCGTGCGTCGACGCAATGAGGATCGCGACTGCACCACCCTCCCATTCGTTGAAGCTCGACGGATTGTGGCTGCGTCATCGCCAGGAGGTGCCACCGCGGGAGCCGGACGCGACGCTCGAGCTGGCGCCGAGGCCGACCGGTAGACGAGCGGAGCAGACCCTCTGCCCACCGACGCACCAACCGGTGCGGCCGACTCCGACCGGCGAACAGGAACTGTTGACCGATCGGTTGTTTCGGGTGCATCGGTGGACGCCGAACGCATCACCACCGCCGACCGCGGCGCGGGCAGCGCGCGGGGCTGCACAACCTGCGGTGAGCGGGTGCCGGTCAGTCGTGGAATTCGCTGACCCGATGCCGACCGACGCACGTCCGCACGCTGCACCGCCGTTGCACCCATGGGTGATGTGACCGCGGCCGTCGTCGGCGTCACCGCAGATGGCACGCGTTCAGTGGGTGCGGTGGGCTGCGCGAGATCGTCCCTGCGGGCCGATACGGTGAGATCGCGCGTCGGTTGACGGTTCAGAGCCGCCACCCGCTGCGCCAACGGGAGGTCACGGTCGAGCACCGCCGCCGCGACGGTGTCGCCGGCTGGGGTGGTGACGAATTCATCGGCCGACTGGCGCCGCACAGCAGGGACACGGGGTGCCGATGACGCACTCACCGCGTCGCCAGGTGTTGACAATGCCGTCGGCGCCGACACCGCTGCATCGGGCAGCGACGACGCGATCGACCGATACACCACGCCGGCACCATCGGGATCGATCGTCACCCGACGGACATCGGCCGACATGGTGACGCCGCGGTGTGCTCGACGCCCGATGGTGCTGCCCATGTCGATACTGCGTCGCGCCACCGGCGCCGGGCCCAGTGCCACTGCCGGCGGTGAGTCGGCTGTGCCGCGTCGTGCGACCGACGAGGGGACCGCCAGCGGAGACGACACTCCCCGCGCAGACGCAGGCGCCGTCGACGGTGGACGAACAACGGCCATGGAGGTGGCTGATTCTTCACGGGGTGCGGGTGGCAACACGTTGTGACTTCCCCCGGTGGGTGACCCACTGACGGCAGCGGTCGACCTCAGCGCAGTTGCGGTGGTCGTAGCAACCGCGGGCGCCGACGAGGTGTCATCGGCGACGCTGTGCCGCACGCCGTTCGGCGAGGTGACCGACCGTCGCAGCGTGGCCACTCCGGTTGGCGCAGCAGCAACCTCGGCGCGACGCCGCACCGGCACATCGACAATCGGTGCGGAGAGACCACGAGGACTCGGCAACACGGCGTGTGATGCAGCCGAAGCCACCGGTGCCGGTGACACCGACCGTGTTGCAGGCGTCCTTTGCGCTACGCGGCCGCTGCTGTTCGACGACGCAGCTTCGTCACTCGACACCGCAGCGTGGCCATCCGACATCGCAGCGTTGCCAACCGGCGAGACATCGTTGCTGTCCCGCGATGCAGCGTTGCTGTGTGCCGAAACGGCCATCACCCGACGACTGACAACCGCGCGCATGGCCACCGGCAACGACAGGCTGGGACTGGCAACGCCGATCGACGATTGGTCATGAGGCGTCGATGAATTGCCGGTCATGTCTCCGGTGCCAACGTGTGCGGGCTGTGACTGTGCAGCGGACATTCGCCGTCGCATCGGATCGGCATATGTGGCTGTTGGGGCAGTCACTGCGGACGATGCCGACGTGGTTGCCGGTGCAGTTACGAGAGCCGCAACCCGTTCGTGCAGCGGTCGTGATCGATCGGCGACAATCTGGTCGGTGGTCGCGGGTGGCGCGGCTGCACTCAACGATGGCGCGGAGCCCGTACCGGTGGATGATGTCGATCGACGAACGGCGGTCGGCGACTCACCATTGACGGTCGACGAATGACGCGTCCCGGGCCGCCCGGCACCACGAGTGGTGGCACTCGGCACGCTCACCACGCCGAGCCGCGGTGATGCACCCGGTATGACACCTGCCGTGCTCTGAGCACCGGCAGGCATCTGGCGATGAACCGTCGGTGTCGCTGCGACCGCAGCGGTGCTGGCGCGCGCCGCAGGTGCCGCGACCACAGAGGTTGCCAAGCGACGCTGCACCGACGCTGCTCGCACTGACGCATTGACTGTCCGCCGTGGAGCAACTCCTCCGGTGACCGCCGACGCCATCGGTGATAACTGCGACATCGATCGGGTGACGGAGCGACCCACCGTGGCCGACCCGCTTGCGGCCGATGCTCGCGTGGGGCTCTGGCCACGTCGATGGGCAACCTGTCGAGCCAGAGTGCTCACCGGTGATTGCCTGGTGGCCGGTAATGGTGACGACGCGCTGCTCACCGCGGCATGGGGCATGGCATCGGCCGAATCAGGTGCGACCGATCGGCGAACGGTGGCCGACGGTGCCGCACCCCCAGCCGATGAGGCCGACTGATTACTCACCGTTCGCTGCGGAGCTGACGGGGTCGACGTCGATGGGGTGGCCGCACGACGAACCGTGCCCGCGGTCGACGGTGCAACATCTGACGAGTCCGTGCCCGTTGGCGCGGAACGGCCGGCGGGAGAGTCGACGGTGAGGCCGGGGGCCAACCGGCGAAGGGCCGCCCGTGTCGGGCCAACAGTTGGGCCAACAACGGTGGCCGTCGCAACCCGCGGCACCTCCGATGGCGCTGCGGGTGACGATCCTGCTATCGGCGACACGGCGGCTATGGACGCCGAGGCAACCGCCGGAGCTCGTCTCACCTGAGGTGCCCCACTCACCCCGGTAACCGAGCGGGCCGCCACCGCCGACGTGGTGGCACCGGTCTCGCTGCTCGGTGTTGCCCCGGCCAGACGCTGCACCGCCTGTGTGGCCGCCTGGCGATGCACCACCGTCCGCGGTGCACCCACGGGGTCGATCACCGATTCCGGGGGCGTCATGGTGTTCGACGTTGAGGCGGTCGACTCCGAGGTGGGCGCCGTTCCGGCGAGCGCGGCCACACGTTCGGGCAACGGCCGGGATCGATCGGCCACCACGGCGTCAAGGGAGTCGGTGGATGCGGATCGGTGCAGCGTGGTGACGCCGCCACCGGCTGCAGCTGCCCCAGCTTCACTCGACTCCGATGGTGTCGACGTTGACAGTGGAAGGGCGGTGGCGAGTCGCCGGTGCAGACGCTCGGAGGTGCTGGTCGCGAATGCCGGTGAGGTGGGCGTTGCGGGCGAACGTCGTGCGGTCGGCCTGACCTCATCACGGGTCGACACGCTGGGTCGATGGCTCACCGCTCGCGGCAGCGGGTGCGACGGCTGCCGCTGCTGACGCGCCGCCAACTCGGCGACATGGCGGGCCGCCACGGTGGGAGCGAGAGGTGAACGTCGTGATGTGGCGGGAACCAGCGCCGCGGTGCCGGCGGCACGTGGTGCACCACTCGCCGCGGTATCTGTGATGTTGGCACTCGGCGTCGGTGACGAGGTGACCGAACGCGGCCGGACATCACTCGGGCGTGCATCAGTTGCCGTAGCCGACGGTGAACGCCGTGCCACGGCAACGGGGCCCTGAGGCCCGCGACTATCGCGGGTGGTAGGCACGGATGCGGCTCGAGCTGGCACCGCTGCTGGGGCGGGCGCAGCCGAAGATGGGTCTGACGATGCAGTGGCACGACCGGTGACGGTGGCCGCCGATATGGCCGCTGCACGGGCGAGGACCCCGCTTGTGGAACCCGGAACATCGGCGAGCTGACCCCGTGGCGATCGCCGTGGGCTTGGGGTGGGCCGTGGTGTGGACGGGGCCGATCGTCGCGACGGCGCAGCGGGCGATGATGTCCCAGACGACGGAGGGGCAGGACGCACCGGCCGGGACCCCGGAGGCGGACCCGATGGCGTGGGACCCGGCGACGGAGAACGACGGAGGCCCCCGGGAGGGTCGTCGTCGCGTGGGTTGGCAGCCCGATCCGCTCCGTGGCTGTCGTTACGTGGGATAGCTGACTCCGCCGGACGCAACCGGCGCGACAGCCCCGATGGGCCAACACCCCCCGCTGCATCGGTGCGACCCATTCGTCGCGCAACGATGGGCACGCCGCGTTGCACCGGTTCAGCAGCACGTTCCACCCGATTGCGGCGCATCGATGCTGCCAACGCTGCCATCTCGGTATCGACCGGGCCGGATGCTGCCGGGGCCTCGACACGCGGAAGATGCCATGAACCATCGGGCACCCGTACCTGGGACAGGCCCGGAGTTGATGGCGCCTGCTCGCGCCGCACGATGCCCGTGCCGAGGCCACGACCAAAGCTCAACGTGGATCTCAGCACGGTGCCAACCCTGCGCAGCGGGCGTCGTCCTGTGGTGGCTAGGGGGCGAAGTGCACGGTTCAGTACCGGAACGTCAGAAGGTGACGGATGTGAATCCATGGTGAGCCACCTCGAGTTCTTCGGTTGGAAGTTGGTCGTTATCGGCGTCGAAATCTGGCCCCTGCCACCGAATAGGGAACGCGTCAATGACGACCCATGATCTCAACCTGCCTCCGGTTGCCGACATCATGGTGATGGCTGCTGTGTGTCGCGCGACCATATTCGTCATCCTCAATCCCGGGCCGACATTCATCTCAAACCAGTTAAAGAGATTGTTGTCGTGGGTGATGCCGCGCCTGAACACCAAATTGTCCCACGTGACTCGCCCAGGAAATTTATGCTCATAGCCATTCTCCCCCCCTTCGGCGTAGGTCTCTACAGACACCTCCATTTTGAGACCGGACACCGAACTAAACCGACCGATAGCCAGACCGTCGACCTCGAGGAGAAAGGTCGACGAAAGAGCTCCACCTCGTTCGAAGAGATGGTCAATTCCAGTGAAGAACGCGGACAAACTCGGCATGTCATGCTCCACTCAAGGTTTCGAGAGAACGTCGATTGAGTTCGGCGACGATATTGATCATTCGAACCCGGTCGCGATGGGCCAGGTCCAAGAGTTCGGCCAATGGCCAGTGGAGGTGATACGCGAGAAATACCACCTCATCCCAGAGCGCGGACTCCGGGTAGCGCTTCACGCCTCGTGTGCCGGCTCGCGCTTGACCTCTTCAATGCGCGCTCGGCGCGGGGCGGTGACCATCGGGACCTCATCGTCGTCGGCATCATCAACGTTCTCATCGTCGTCAATGTCGTCATCGGAGCGGTCGCCGCCGTCAAAAGCAGCTGCGTTGTCGGACTCGCCACTGTCACCCCGGCTGGCCGGGGTGACAGTGCGAGCGTCATCGACGGATCGGACCAAGGCCTCGATCTCGTCGTCCGTACCGAAGTTCACCACGCTGTAGAAGTCCTGGAGATACGCCAGGTCGGCGGCAAAGAGCGCCTCGATATCGCGAGGGGTCACCCGGGACTTGGTGCCCAGGTTGACCACGACTCGCGACAACACGACGATCGTGAGATAGGGGTCGTCAGCATCTCGAACCTTTGGGTCGCGCAATGGCTCGAGTTCATCACGAGCTGTTGCGAGACGCATCGTCCCCTCTCGGTGAAGGGTCCCGTCGTCATCGACGAGGCCCTTCGGAAGAAGGAACTCAAATTCAGTTCGCAATCCTGACATTTACCCCACCTCCGAGGTGCCGCCACTCACCCATTTAGGGTCAGGCACGCTCCATGTACTCGTGAGCGATCGTGACCTCTTCGATCATGATGTCGTCTGAGCCGGCATCGAGATCGCTGGCACTCCACTTGGCAATCCAGCCGTTCTCGAAGTTCCAACGGCCGATCTCAGTCGACGTCTGGTCATAGATCACGACGGACCCACTCTTGCGTTCAACCTGCCCGTCGACAACGGTCTGGTACCACTCAACAAGAGCATTATCGGCAGACAGACCGCGCTTGAGCACGATGTCAGGGAAATTGATCCGACCCGGGCGCTTCCGGGTGATCACCTTTCCATCAGCGAGGGTGTCCTGAAAGGACACGATCTCGCTTTCGTAGCCCAGCCCAGAAACGGCGGTGAATCGAGCAAGCTCGACACCATCAATCTCAAGACCGAACTGAGAACCCAGAAATTCGGCATCATGGTCGCTCACGGCGTGTTACTCCTTCGGTGTGATGTTGTTATTTGGGAATCAGGAAGGTCCCCGGCCGATCAGGCCGAGGAGTCCTTCAGTTGGCTGATACGGAAGATCACGAACTCGGCAGGCTTCACCGGAGCGATACCCACCTCCACAATCAACTTGCCCTCGTCGATGGACTCGGGTGGGTTGTTCTCCGCATCGCACTTCACGAAGAAGGCCTGATCGGGAGTGGCGCCAAACAGCGCACCATCGCGCCACAGGCCGCGGAGGAACGCACCCACGGTGCGCTTCACGCCCTCCCAGAGCTTCTGATCGTTCGGCTCGAACACCGCGAACTGCGTGCCCTCCATGATCGCGGTTTCGATCATGTTGAACAGGCGTCGCACGTTGATGTAGCGCCAGTCGGAATCCGACGACAGGGTGCGCGCACCCCACACGCGGATACCGCGGGTGCCGAACGGGCGGATGCAGTTGATGCCAATCGGGTTCAACAGGCCCTGCTCGGCCTTGGTGATCGGCAATTCGACATCGAGGGCGCCACGAACGATTTCGTTCGCGGGGGCCTTCCAGACACCGCGCGTCTCGTCGACACGGGCCCACAGACCAGCCATGTGGCCACACGGCGGCACGAGGATTTCGTCGTCACCATTGGTCGGGACCGGATTCGACACCTTGATCCACGGGTAGTAGAAGGCGGCGAAGGCCGAGTCGTACATGGCGACATCGCTGCGCCATTCCTTGATCTGCTGCACCGACATGCCCGGAGGCGAGTCGAGCACGGCCATGCGGTTCGCCTGGCCCTCGCAGTGGTTCATCACCGCGGTCTGCACGGCCTTCCACATCCCGAGATCGACCGAACCGTCTTCCTTGGTGGCGGCGGTGATCAGGTCCGGCACCATCACCATGGTGACGTCGTCGGCGATCACGAGGCCGTTGATGCCGTTGCGGGCAGTCTCGGAGCCGGCGAAGCTGGCGGCCTTCACCTCGACCGGCTCACGCGGTGCGGGAGCGATCGGGTACAGACCTGGCTTGGGCTGAGCGAGATTCAAGTCAAGCTCTGGTGTGACGTCGACCTTGGTGGCGACCTTCACGAATTGTGACTCGGCCAGAGCCGTCTCGACGTTGGTGTCACCCGATGACAGGGTGAGGCCCTCATAGGTCTCGACAACAGCGCCGTCCTTGATGACCTCAAGGTCGATGGTCGGGATCGGGTCACCGTCCTCAACCTCGATCGGCGCACCGTTCGACACTCCGACGGTGATGCCATCCGCAGGACCGATGGATTCGAACTCGAGCACCGAGCCCAAAGCACGGTCGGCGGCGGGCAGCGCCATCTGGCCGGACTCTTCTGAGGGACGGTTATGCGGGATGCGCACGATGTAGCAGACCGATCCTCCGTTGAGGAACCAGCCGTACACCGCGTGCGGCAGCATGGCGCCGGGGACAAAGCCACCATAGAGCGATTCGAACTGCGCCCAGTTCGTGACGAGGCGCGGTTTGAGACCGTCGGGATCGGTGGGATCGTCTTTCGGGGCCTTCTCGGTGAAACCGACAAAGGCAGCGATGGCGGTAGCGCCCGCGGAGAGGCTGCCCGATCCGGACGGCACCTCCTCGACGTACACACCTGGGGTCAAATAACTGGGCATGGATACCTCCAACTCGTGTGGGAACCCACACCGTAGCCCATCTGACACCCCTTAGAGAAAGGTCTATCCCGCCAGACAAAAAGTTCAGTCCGATGGCTCGTACGCCTGCGACAGCGGCGATTGCCAACCACGAGCATCCAGCCGTTCATGGCACCATCACCGTGAACTGGCCCGGGACCATGATCGAGATCGCACCACCGAATGCGCACATCGCCTTCGATGAGTTGTTCAGCGCCGGTTTGTTGCCGATCATCACTGTCGGCGAACCCGGCGCCCATGGACCCGGCACATTCGGAATACAGGGCATCGGTGTTAACACCCCCATCGCCGCGGCCGTTGCCGCAGCCACCTGCGGGTTCGACATCGACATACACATGCCGAATGGCGCGATGTTGACCATGGGCTTGTTGTCCATGATCGTGGCTGCCGCCGGACCACCCGCGTTCACCATGCCCACCGGCAACACGTTCAACGCCGACGGCGCCGCGCCGAACGTGCACATCATCTGTGCACCCGATGACACCAAAATGCCCATCAGGCCGCGGCCTCCGTGGTTGTGGTGGCCGACACCACCCGCGCGTCACCCGCAACATAGGAACCCACCACTGCACCGCGATCGGGGAAGACCAGCACGCAGACGACGGTTCGGTCCTCGTCCTTGTTCCAGCCATCGAAACTGGGCAGCAGGTACGACACGAACAGCCCGTCGGCCAGCGTCAGGCCGAACTCTGACTGGAGTTGGGCGAGGCAGGCGGCATCGGCCCACAGCGCCAACTCGGCCGCACCGGGGTATGCCGACTCCGTGCTATCGACGAGTGCGAACACCTCTTGGGTATGCGGCTCTGCGCACGGCACCAGCGACACGGAATCGATATCACCCTCGGCATCGGCCGCATCGATGCAATCGCCCGCGCGGAGATCAAATACCGACCATGACCCGGGGGCGATCACCTCGCCGGACTCGGCCCGGATTTCTGCTGCTCCGCCACATCCGACCAGCAGCCCGACCCCGAGAAGTACGCACGACAACGCTCCCACACGAGTCGATCTCGGGGTACCCGGATGCAACCGGGTGAAGGGCATGCTGGCCACGTGGCACACACTTCTTCGGTGGGGAAACGCTCCGCGCATACGTTTCACAACGTTTCCACAACAGATGTCACACGCCCAGATGGCAGACTCGCCACATGCTGGCCGCAGATCCGTCACCACAGCACCCGACATCGGTGGGTACAACAACGTCGGCGCTGCTCCATGATCTGCGTGGCCCGCTGCATGCCGTGATCGGCAGATTGGACCTCGCCGCGGGTGGCCTCGACCCCACCGACGTCGACACCGCCCGCCATATTGCCGCCGCGCGCACAGCCGCCACCCACATGGCGGAACTGATCTCCGACCACCACGGTGCAGAGCCGGCGAGCCTGGCCACAATCATCGCCGACGCCGTCACAATCGTCGAGGCGCTGCACCCCGATGTCGTGATCACCGAAATCGGCGAAGCGGCCAAGATCGTCCTCGGTGACCACCTCGCCGCTGTCCGGACCTTCGTGAACCTGATGACGAACAGCGCGCGACACGGGTCGCGCACCCTCACCATCACCCACGTGATCGACCCACCAGCGATCGACATCGACGACACCGGACCCGGAGCACACACGACCGACATCGGTGACGGGCTGACGCTCACTTTGTCCATTGCCGCAAATCTCGGCCTCACCGCGCGTCCCTCACCCGCCCAGGGCTGGCGGCTGATGCTGCCCTGACCGGTCCATCCCCGCGCACCGCCACAACCACAGGTGGTCGGCGATGTGCGACACTTGACGTGTGGCCGACATGAAATCCCTCATCCGCCGGCAGGTGCGCAAGCACTCACCCGAGTTGGCCAACCTCGACAACAAGCGACGCCGAATCAGTGGACAGGCGCGCCGTTACAAGGGCAAGGTCAACCGCTACGGACGCGACATCAAGATGCCGAAGGGGTTCAAGCCGCCCCGCGGAATGAAATTGGTGAACCCCGCAACCGCCGGATCAGCCACCACCGATGCCGACACCGAGTCCGATGCCCACACCGCCAGCGACACGCCTCCCGCCGACAACGGCAATCGGCGACTGATCATCATCGCTATTGCCGTCGTCGCTATCTTGGCCGTGCTCACGGTGATCGGCCTCGTCGTCATCCCACGAGCCGTGGACTGGTGGCAGGATCGCGGCACCGACGAGAGCGCAGCAACCACCACGGTTGCCACCACCGCTGCGCCAACCACCACCGCTGCCGCGCCGACTACCACCGTGCCCATCGTGACAATCACCACCTGGGGGCCCGGCAGTTGCGTGACCGTCACCGATGACCTGGCTCGTCCGTCCACCTGCGACGACGCCACCCTCGTGGTCACCGCCGTCACCGACCATCCGGATGCACCGCTGACATCCGACGAGATCACCGACGCGCAGACCATCCTCGCCAACCTCGGCGTGGACATCACCATCGATGGCATCCTCGGTCGTCAAACACTCACCGCGCTCGATGCCGCCACGCTCACCGCGGGGCTCGGCACCGACGTCGACGATCACGCCAAACTCGCGGTGATCAGATCCATCGGCATTCCCGGCGGCCTGGATCCTGACGGTCCGCGACCGTTGCAGACCACCCCAGACGTCTGTGGCGACGGGTCAAGTTGGGTGGCAACCCCAGACGATGTGCTCTGCCTCGGCAGTCGCTGATCAGGGACCGACCGTCGGCACATCCACCGCGGTCTCCGCCCCCGGTGACGGACGCACCGACACCGACGACAACACCGTCGTCGGATCAACAGGGTCAACGATGACCACGACGTAATCGACCGGTGCAGCGAAATCGGTGAGGGTAAACGTGCCATCCGACGCCGTCGTGGCCACCGCCACCGCCGTCGACGCCGGGCCTGCCGCATCGGGCACACGATGCAGCCGCACCGTGAGCCCAGCGGCCGCCTCGATCACGGGCTCAGGCTCTGCATCGTCATCGTCGCCCTCACCATCGGGAAGAACTACAACCGCCCGCTCTACGGTGCCGACCACCGTCGCCACCGGACCAACGGTCACATCGACCACCACCGGACCCGGATCGACAATCGTGTCGGGCACCGTCACCTCGACCACCTCGGTGGTGGCACCCCGGCGCTCCACACTCAAGGTGTACCGACCCGGCGCCACACCACCCATGCCGAACGCGCCTGCGGGTGCGGTCACCGTCATGGTCCGAACCACACGCACCCCATCGGACAGGGTCACTTGCGCACCGGCGACCGGAGTGCCCGCAGCGGTCACGACCGTGCCCGTCACCAATGAGGTCGCCGGAACCACTCGAAGAACAAGATCACCGCGTCGCGGTATCTCGCGGGAGATCTGCACCTGCTGTGCCGCAGCCCGGCCAGACTCGGGCGCCACGGTCACGCTGTAATCGCCCGGCAGCGCCAACCCTTCAACTCTGAATCGCCCCGCGTCCTCACCACTGCCATCGACCGACACCGCCGTGCGCTGCACGCCATCAGCGGTGACCCGAACAACGACGCCTCCCACGCCAACACCAGAAGCGTTGACAACCCGACCGGCGATTGAACCGGTAGCGGCTGCCAACTCAACATCAACCGAGGCCGACCCACCTGCTGCAACCGACACACTCGCGGTCTCGGTCGCCAAACCGTCGGCACGAACGGTCACGTTGTACGTCGCCGGTCCGCCGAGGCCTCCAATGCTGAATGACCCAACCGCCCCCTCGGTCAGGCTGACCGTTCGTCGTTGCACCGTGCCGTCGCCGACGATCACTTCAGCGCCACCCACCGGGCCAAGAGGGCCCGACACCGTGCCGGTGACCGTCGCGTCCGCACCGAGCACCGTGAGCAGCACCTGATCCACCCGCTCACCTGCCCCAACGGAGAGTCGATGTGCCAGCACGTCCTCACCACCCCTGCGAACAACAAGGTCATACTCAGCTGGTGCCGCAAGTCCCGACAGACGGAACGCGGTGCTATCGAGAACCCCCGTCACCACCCGTGCAGTTGGTGCATCCACCACCGGCCGAGCCAGCACCTCGAATGTGCCCTCTTCGGCACCGGCGACACGGCCGCTGATCTCTGCAACCTCACCCACCATCACCAAATCGGCAAGTTCCAACCGTGTCGACGACGCGACATCGCCGGGCGCGACCGACACCGCAACCGCATCCCCATGGCGGCTGACACCACCGGAGAACACGGTCTCAAAACCCGGAGCTGTCGCACGCAGAACGATGTCGCCCGTCGGCACTCCGCGAACCCGGGCCACACCGTCGGCATCGCTTGCGGCTGCGGCCAACACAACGACCGGGTCCGAGGCGGCCAGGGCCTCCACCCGCGCCCCCACGACCACTTGGCCGGTTGCTGCTGATCGCACCTGAGCCACCATCACCGCACCCGGGGTGCGCACCGCCTCCACCGGACGTGGTGACACGAGCTCATCGGCCACGGCAGGCTCGGAGTCGCCGCGAAAGCGATCGAGTCCGTCGGCCAGAACAATGCCGGCAGATGCGACCACGAGGGCCAGCGCGACGAGTAGCGAAGCAACGACCCCAAGGACGGGTCGACGCACCACGGGAACGTCAATGGTCACATCGGTGCCCGCATTCACTCCCAGCGTGACAATGGAACGACGGGGGCGACCAACCACCGGTCGGTCGCCCGTGATCGACACCCCAAGTGTGCGCATCGCACCGGGTTCGATCTCGACCCGTGAACGCTCGAACGACACCTCCAAAGCGCCACGTGGATCGCGCGCAACCGGCGCAACGATCACCGGCGACGCTGCATCGCTGGTCACCACCAACCCCACTCGCGACCGTCGGCCCCCATCGGCGATGGAGGAATCGGTGGTCACCCTGACCGGTGGTCGCTCGACAACGGTCACCGGCAGCCGTTCATACACCTCTCTCCCACCGGCATCGACGGAGGTAACCGCCACCACGAACAAGAAATCACCGCTGGGATGATCTGCTGGCACCGACACCGTGGCTGTGACACCTACCGACCCTGATGCCGGCACAGTCGGGGTGGCATCGTCGAATGTGACCCACCCGTCGGGCGGGCCGAGCACCGCAACACGCACCGGTTGCGCCACCGGAGTTGCGTCGGTGTCGACGATGCTGATGTTGACGCTTGCGGTGGCTCCCGCAACGATCTCCAACGAGCCAGGACGCACGCCGATGAACATCAGGACTCCACCGACGTGATGCTCAGGTCCACCACAAGTTCTGACCCCACCACAACATCGACCAGAGTCGACGCAAAACGGCCGTCTGGGGTGGTGACACCGATGGTGTGCACACCAGGCGACACGTCGGCGATTGCGTAGGCACCCGCTGGGTCATCGGCACTGACCGCGGTACGCATCACCCGGCCATCGTCAACCGTGACCACCAGCCCGCCGGTGCCCACACCATCGACGCGCACCACACCGGTGACTGCCACCGTGGCCCGTTCAAGAGTGACCAGCACCTCATCAGCACCGTCTCCGGTCACAAGATCGATCGCAACCGTGGCAGCCACATACCCCGGGGCCGACACGCCAACCGTGTAGGTCCCGGGCACCTCCACTCCAGAAATGCGGAACGAGCCAGCAGGCCCATCAACGGTTGCCGTGCTCGACGAGGTGGCCACCCGTTCGAGATCACCACCGCGCAGCACCACCCGTGCGGAGCCGACCGGCAGACCCTGCGCATCGAGCACGCGTCCGCTCACCACACCACGAGCCGCGGTGAGTACCACATCGTCGAGGGCCACCTCACTACCCGCGTCAACGTCGACCGCGCGGGACACCGTCGCATACCCGTCAGCGGTGAACACAACGGTGATCGTTCCCGGCGCGCCGATATCGCTCACACTCCACGATCCGGTGACCGCGTCACTGCTCGAGCGGCGTTCCGTACCGTCACTCAGCACCGTGATCGACACCCCACCCAGTGGCGCACCAGAACTATCGATCGTGCGTCCGAGCAACGTCGCCGGCACCGCTTCGAGGCGCAGTTGCGGCACCAGATATGCCTCGTCGGCATCGGTGCTGAATGACGTCGACAATGGAACGTGGCCCGGCGCGGTGAACTCCAGACGGTGACGACTAGGAGATATGACCCCATCGATGCGCCCCCGGGCACGCCCATCATCATCGACCTGCAGCGATCCGGACAACACCTCCGACGAGCCGACCGTCGTCAGCTCGTAGCTCACGGCCTCGACCGGAGCATCCACCGCCACGACCACCTCCGCCGACGATGTGCGGCCGGCCATGACCACCGTGTCGATGTCGATGTCGGTGGCCGGAATCACCACCTCAGTGATCTCGATCGCATCGAATCCTGGACGGGAGAAGCGGAACAGATGCGTGCCTCCGGCAATTCCCGTGACTGTCCACCGGCCATCGGCATCGGTTGCTGTGGTGGCGACCGATGCCTGGGACCCGTCACCGAGATCGCGGAACACGTCGACCACGACCGACGCGAGTGGCACCTCACTCGCGGCATCGATGACCCGACCGTCGACCACCGCCGTTGGCTGCACCTCGGCAACGCCGGCGACGAATCCAGGTGGCACTCGTTTGCCAGTGACCTCACGGTCTGCGAGGCCCAGCACCACCAACGCGGTCACTCCGGCGACCACTGCAACACAGCCAGCGACCGCTGCACGCACGACAGAGCGACGCACCCGTGGACGGTGCATGAACGTCACGAACTCCTCAACAGGTGCAACTCCGTCGGCCACTGCCGACACCCCGATGAGGCGTCGCACCGGTGTACCGACCCGGCGAGCCGGTGCCGTGATCGTCACGTCCACATCGCGTCGCTCTCCGGCCAACAAACGCGAGTGCGTGATCGACAACCGTGACTGGGTCTCACCGGCGGGGTCACGCGTGGAGTACTGGACCTCGAGTGGGGTGTTTCCCGTGTTGGTGACCGTGGCCGTGGTCGCCGCGCCCACATGACCCGCAACCACTGACGGTGCAACCACTAAACGCATCGACGGTGCCGGACCAACCACCAACCGAAGGCGATGCACCGCCACGTCATCTGGGTCGCTCACCGAGGTGGCGCGCAGCACCGCATCGTGCTCCCCGGCGACCACGTCATTGCCGACATGGACCTCGACGGTGGTCACCACCGTCTCGGCATGTGAGACCCGCACGACCGGCTGTGACGAGGTCAGCCAGGCCGTTCCGGGCAGGTCGACGGACATCGTGAACATTCCCGCCGTCGGCCGGTCATTGTGCAGTTCAACCGCGAGACGCGAGGGGCGACCGGGACGGAGGTCGATGCGGGTGTGGTCAAGACCGATCTGCATGACCACTCAGCAGTCGTTGTATTCGAAGGTCCGATTCTCGCCGGCTGTCATACCGACCACCGTCAGGTCGGCTGGGTCCGGGGAGCCGTCCGTGATACTGCCGTCGTCACCGACGATCCTGAACGGTTCACCCGACGACACGAGATCGAGATCGATTCCTCCGACCGTGCCATATCCGAACGAGTAGCAACCACCCCTGAGACTGAGACCATCGACGTCGGCTGCAGAGGTGCCGATGCTCACACCATCGACGGTCCGTAGTGCTCCCGCAGCGTCGGTTTGCGACCAACCCACAAGCACCAGTTCGGCCGGGCTCGGGCCACCCGCCTCGACGCAGAACTCATTCTCGAAACACGTCTGTCGGCCGTAGGGGTAGGCAAATGAGAAGTCACCGAATTCGTCGACGTACCTCGAAGCACCCATCACTGGATAGGTGTGGGCGGTGTCCGACAGCGTCGGCCCCAGCACCGCAATCAGAACATCGAGCACCGGCGCAATCCCCATTCCGAAGCTCAATGGACCGACGGTGTCGGGCCCCACGAACATCGTCGCTGCAGTCGGCAGTGTGGTGGTCGTCGTGTCAGCCACCGTGGTGGTCGGCACCGTGGACGACGGCGCAACGATGTCGGCAACCGGCGTGGTCGTGGCCACCGCAACCGACGTCGCGGGAGCCGGCGGCGCATCGGTTGCTGTCACCGATGCTGCCGTGATGGCCGTCGACGACTCGGGGGCCGACGTGACGATCACTGCCGACGGTGCGTCCTCTGATCCACAGGCACTCATCACCACCGCTACGGCGGCACTCACAAGAAACAGACGGCCAGCCACGACACCAGCCTCGCACCTCACCCGACCGAACACCGACATCACCTCGGGTCACTCAGCGGGAATCTCGCCGTGCACCCACACGGCCGAGCCACGCGGCATGAGATCCTCCGACCAGATCCAATCCATCGCCGCGGTCGACACGCGCACACAGCCATGCGAGGCCGGATAGTCCGGAATCGAATAGGACCCGTGAACCGCGATACCTCCGTTGAAGTACTTCGGCCGGTAGATCGAACCAAGGTCACCGTCCCACCAGCCCTCTACACGTTCACGATCGACAGTGAACAGGCCGGGATCGGTGATCGAATCGCCCTGCTCGATCACCGATGGGTCGTTCTGATTCGGCTCCTCGTACGGGATCTCCGAACCGGTTGACACATTCAGCACCCACCGCGTCGACCCCTCGACGATCACAAACCCCAGTTGCAGCGACTTGTCGACCTCGAACAGGGTGCCAGCCTCCGCGCGACCGATCGGCCGTTCGATCGGCCCGGACAGAAGGTCCGCCGTGGCTTGGTCAACCTCACCAGACGTCGTCAGGCCGTGATACTTCTGGAACGCCATCGTGGCTTGACGGCTCGTGACACCAAATTCACCATCGGTTGACTGCAACCAGAAACCGAGATCCACGAGACGCTGCTGGACTCTGGCCGCCTCCGGACCCGAGTCAGTGCCGATTGCGACAAGAGGCTGCGCGAGTGGTGACACCATCTGGGTCTCGCGCTCGGCGATGGTGGTCGTCGGGGCAGCAGTGGCGGTGGTCGTTGTCGATGCCGGGGCGACAGAACTGGTTGTCACAATTATCTCCGGTACCTGAACCACCACGACCTCGGCCTGGGCCTCAGGCTCAATCAACGTGACCGCCACCGGTGCCGCCGCACTACTGATCATGGCGGCGCCGCATCCCACGAGCACGAGGGCACCCACGGGAACCGCGGTGAACCACAGAGTGGATGGACGGTGACGCATCGTGGGCTCAACGCTAGAACGCCCGAACCTCGCAATGCCGTCATTGGTGCGCTCTCGCGATGCATCGTCGCCCAATCGTCATGATGTCGCCCTCCAACAGCGGCGTATGACCAACAATCTGGTATCGATTTTTCACGACATCCGATGTCGATGAAGGGGGCGTCATGGGATACGAGCGACATATCAATCATGAACTCAGTGTCATGGGATGCCCCATGTCGCTCGACGAGGTCGACCTCTTCGGTGACGGCGCTCAGGAGCACTGGTACGAGGCGTACGAGATCCTTCACCGGGATGCACCGGTGCTACGCATTCCGGGCGGCGGCATCACACCAGGCAGCGATGCCTTCGTGCTCACCAAACACGCTGACATCGAGATGGTGGTGCGCGACCCGGATCGATTCATCAGCCTGACCACCGCACGTCTGCGCCAACTGAGCGAGCAAGGCCTCAGCCCCGAGGAGGTCTACGCCTCCCAGCACAACTTGATGTACGCGTCCATGCTGTCGTTGCGACCCACGCAAGAGCTCTACAACCGGCACCGGCGAGAACTGACCGATCCCTGGGTGGGACCCGGAGCATTACGACATCGCGACATGATCACAGCGCACGCAAATGATCTGGTCGACGCATGGATCGACAATGACGACGTCGAGTTCATTTCCCAGTTCGCCCGGCCGCTGCCGCAGCGGGTGATGGCCACCATTCTCGGCTTCCCCCTCGAGGACATTCCCCTCCTGGCCGAGTGGGGCGATGCTGTGGTCACGCCCTTCGTGCATGGCACCGGCCTGCGACATGAACTCACACCAGAGCAGAACGCCGAGATGGTGGCCCGTCTCGACGGCTTCCAGGACTACATCTACGACCATGTGACCGCGAAGCGCCGCGACCCTCAAGACGACATGGTGAGCTTCCTCTGCGGGGTGCACTACGAGGCCCTGGATCGGCCTCTGACCGATCTTGAGATTGCCGGCATCGTCCACGCGATGATCATCGGTGGGCTCGAGACCACTCAATACGCCCTCGAGGAGCAGGCCCAGCTGATGTGCGAGCACCCCGGCCTCTTCGACGGTCTTCGCACCGACCGCAGCCGACTGCGCAACTTCGTCGAAGAGGGAATGCGCATGCGCTCACCCACCCACGGTCTGTCCACACGGATGACCGCGCACGATGAAGTGTTTCAGGGGGTCGACGTACCGGCGGGTTCGCTTCTGCATCTACGTTTCGGTGCTGCGAACGTGGACCCCGAAGAGTTCGAATGCCCCTTCGACCTTGACCTCGAGCGGCGGGCGATCACCCGACACCTCACCTTCTCTGCCGGGCCAAGGGTGTGCCCGGGCGCAAACCTGTCGCGCATCGAACAACAGGCCGCGTGGGGTGTGCTGCTCGACCGGTTGGATGCCGTGGCCTACAGCGACGACAACGACTGGATGCACCAACCCGGCATCATGTTGGGCACACTGCGCCTGAACCTGCGCATCCAGCGCGCCGCCGAACCCCGAGATCTAGGCATCGGACGTTCGTCGAACTAAGCATCACCGGGCACAACCAGGCCGAGGTCCTCACAGGTCACCGTGTGACGCGGCACCTCGGTGGCGTGAAGAACGCCAACATCGTCCACCCCCAACGATGCGCGCAACCGCGCCGTGACCTGGCCGGCATCGATCCCCGCCGCACCGAGGTCGCTGAGCGACGGTGCGCCAAAGCGTTTTGCCAATCGACGACCCTCCGCATCGACAACGAGCGGCACATGCCAATACTCCGGCGTTACCAGTCCGAGTCGTTGCTGGAGATGGATATGGCGTGGCGTCGATGAGAGCAGGTCATCACCACGAACCACCTGGGTGACACCTTGGTCTGCATCGTCGACCACGACGGCGAGGTTGTAGGCGGGAACACCATCGTTGCGTTGCAGCACCACATCATCGACCGCACCGGTGTATCGACCGGCGATGACATCGTCGACGGTGTAGACCTCGGCCGCGGTCCGCAATCGCAGAGCCGGTCGCCGACCCTCGCGTTCAAATTCCTCACGCCGTCGACGAGAGAGCTTGCGACACGTACCGGGGTAGGCACCGTCGGGCCGGTGGCCGTGTGGCGCCGACGCGGCGGTGGCGATCTCCGCGCGAATCTCCCGGCGACTGCAGAAACACTCATAGACCTCCCCGGCAGCATGGAGTGTGGCAATGGCGTCGCGATACAGCTCGAAACGCTCGCTCTGTCGCACCGGTGGCAGATCCGACACCACACCTACCGCTGCAAGATCAGCGAGCTGGCCCTCTTCGTGGGTGCGGTCGTACTGCACGCGGTCGAGGTCGTCCACCCGGATCAAAAACGCCAGGTCGGCGCCACGCGCCGCCGCTGCCGCTGCGACCGCTGTCCGCAGATTTCCCACGTGCAGCTCCCCGGTGGGAGACGGAGCGAAGCGACCAGCCACATCACCATTGTGCGCGCCAGGTCAGACACATGGGAGCATCCAGGGGTGCGACCACGACGACGCACCACTGGGCCATCGATGCCGCGCAGCGGGCACCTCCCCGATCGCCGGCAGCGAATGGCGATCATTCTCGACCGGGACGGGGCGACGTGTGTGTGGTGCGGGCGCGCCTTCGATGACCGTCACGTCCAGCCCACCACTGAACACCTCGTACCGCGTATCAAGGGCGGACCGAGTTGGGTGGAGAACGAGGTCGCGGCCTGCCGACGATGCAATGGTGAACGTGGGCATCGCACCCTCGGGGAATTTCTCGACGAATGTCGAGGTCTCGGACGCGATCCCGATCTCGTACGCATCATCACCTGCCTCGACAACCTCAACGCCGCCATCAGTCAGCGCGGTGGCCAACGACGTGCCCGCCCCTACATCGCATCTCAATTACGGCGACTCCGCAATGCATGACCCAACCTCGCCCATCGACGAGGCGATCTAGTCTCACAACGTGGAGTGCCCGTCGTGTACCACCGTTGCCGAGGAGAGCTCCGCGCGTTTCTGCACCTCGTGTGGAGCACGTCTCTCCACAACCGGCACCCTCACGAGCAGCCCGTCCGACAGCAGCGACGATGCGACAGGTCAAGTGACCATTGTTCACGACACCTTCACTGATGAGCTGCCGACTCATCTGCCTGACGATCGGATCGGTTCGCCACCGCCGGAGGTGTGGGCTGGCATGGCAGCCACCGGCATCGATGGTGCACCCGAATGGGGTGACGACCGACCCTTCGACGACACGATCGACGACCAACCGGTGGGGGGTATCACCCTTGCAGGACTGGTTGCCGACGTCATCGCCACCGAATCCGACCCAACACCGAGCACCGACACCGGCCGAGAACCCATTACTGACGACGCTCTCCCCTCGGTTGGCGGTGACCACGGCACGGCACCACGCCGCTCATCTCGGCCACGGCCACAACGCGCGATTCCCAGCGCCGTCGCCGGCATCCTCACCGCAATTGCTGTCACCATCGGAGCAGCTGTTGACCTCCTATCGGTGAGTTCAACGGCCACCGGTGATCTGCTGCGTACCGCGATCTCCAACGGCTACCGCAGTGGCACCTGGCACGCTGATGATCTGTCGAGCGGGGCAACGTGGGCAGCGGTGATCTGTGCCGCCGGGCTGGCCGCCGGTGCGGTTGGTTCAGCACTCGGTGTTCGGTGGGCACCCGGCTTGGTTGCTGGATCGGGCCTCAGCGCCACCGGTCTGTGCGCCGTTCTCATCGCGTTGGCTCAGTCGCCGATACGAGCCGCCGAAAGTGTGGCCGGTCGAGCGAACGGAGGGGCCGTTGTCGAGGTGACCATTACCCGTGAGGTTGGATGGTGGACACTGCTGATCGCCGCCGGAGCCGGCCTTGTGGCGTTTTTCGGTTCGCTCGACGATGTTGCAGCCGATTACCGCAATGACGCGAACCCGATCGTGGCTGCGATTGGCGCATTCTGCGCCCTCGCCGCTGCGGCAGGGCCCACGCTCGCCACCTCCGACGCCTCGTGGCTCGACAATCTCACCGTGAATGCCACAACCACCGGATGGGACCTCATCACGATCATCGCCCGATCAACACAGTTGATCGGCATCGCGACCGCTGGGGTGGTGGGATTTCTCATCGTGCGCCGCTCCGGACTGGCGATGGCCGCGGGCATGGTGGTGCCGTCGATGGTGCTGCTGCTCACCGCCTGGGTCGACATGGGAACAGACCCCGTCGGGCCCGGTCTGCACAACCCCGGGAGCACCCCCGCCGACGTCCACCCGGTCACTCTGGTTGCACTGGTGGCATGTGCGGCCACGCTGGCGGTCGCCGGCGCGATCGCCTACGACCGCAGCGAGCACGACCGACTCGACTGAGTCAGCATGCGCAACCGACCATCAATCGAGCGCGGTCACGCCCACGCCGAGTCGCGCACCGACCATCATCAGGTTCGCAGCCATCTCGGCGCGCTTCTGTTCGAACCGTCCCGTGATGAACTCGTGCTCGCGTTCCGGGTACTTCTCGATGAGCGGGTCGAGCCCGCTCATACCCGGCCCCAGCTGGAAGGTCTGTACAACGGTCGTCCCGGACGCATCGGAGGAGAGTTCGTACCCCCACCAGGCCAGCGGAGGGTCGTTGACCGCCCACCGCAACGACCGTGGGGCATCGCATGCAACAAGAGTGCACGTCGTCGTCCACTCCCCCATGTGGTCATTGCGATTGTGCCCCAAGAACACCGCCCCGACCGCAGGGCCATCGGCTGGTGCAACCCACTCGACCGCGTGCAATTCACCCGAGCCATCGATGGGAAGCGAGATATCGCTGATCACGGCCCAGACCTGCGCGATGTCGGCGGCGACAATCGCTCGGGCTGACACCGATGGATTGTCCGCACGACGCATCTCCGACGGGCTCATGCTCCACCGGCCAAGATCTCGTTGCGGTACGAGTGGGTCCCATCGAATCTCGACAGCAGGTAGTCACCGGTGACGAGTGGGGCGTGACGGGCCGGCACGGCGTCGCCCTGACATGTCGGTAGGCACTCGATGCGCGTGTGGAACCCCGGTTCAACGAAGAACGGGATCGAATAGCGATCGACATCGACGGGGTTCACCACCCGATGAGGATTCGACACGTAGTGGTCATTGGTCCAGATCGCCATCAGATCGCCGAGGTTCACAACGGCATGACCCGCCGGCACCACGATGTCGACCCACTCACCGCCACGGGTCATCACCTGAAGTCCTCCAATGCCGTCGTCGCACAGCACGGTGACACTTCCGTAGTCGGTGTGGGTACCACACCCCGGTTGGCCGGGGGCCGGCGTCACCCGAGAGGTCGGCGGATAGTGCAGCATTCGCAAGTGGTACATGAACGGGTCACGACCGCCTGCAGATCCCACATGTTCAAAGTGGTCGGGGTGCAACCCGAGCGCGAGTGCCACCCCACGGTGGGCGCGCAGGCTCGCCTCCTCAGCCGCTGCGAAATACGCCGACCAGGCGTCGGCGAAACCCGGCAGGTCGGGCAGGCGATTCGGGCCGTGTAGCGGTGTGCCCGCACGAACCTCGGGGTGATCCGGCCCGTGATGAACACCGGAGTCGATGGTTTCTTTGAGGTCACCCACCCGTGCGACATCAAGGTCGTCGGTACCCGCGAGCGCCCCGTCGAGTGCTTCGGCGGCGATGCCCACGTATCCACGGTGGCAGTCACTGCCGGCGATGGAAATCCGCTCCTTCTCCTCGGTCGGCAAAGCGAAGAAGTCCCGCATCTGTTCCAGAAGTGCCGACTTCACATCATCGGTGATGCCGTGGCCGACGGTGAGAAGAAACCCCATCTCCCGGCACGTCGTATCGATGATTCGTGCTTGCTCCAGAGCAGCCGCGGACGCGTGGTCGGCACCGGTGGCGAACGGAGAGAGATCCACGGTGACGATGTCCATATGACCGACCCTACTGTTGGGGCGTCAGGTCACCGTGACGGCAACGGCGACGCCACAGCGACGACCGCCACCGTGGCTGGCACCAACGCCGCGAGGCGCACCGTGGTGGTGAACGACCCCGTCGCATCGGCGATCAGTGAGAACGCATAGGGCGCCAGCGCCGTGGACACGACCATCACCGAGGTCATGCGCCCGCGCCATGTGCCGAGGACTCCCGCCGGAATCCATCGCGCGATCAGTGCGCCCTCGCTCGCTGCAGTCGCGGCCGCGGCCATGCCCACAGCCACCCCGTACGCCGCGGCGCTGAGCGGGGATGACACCCACCCGATGGACACGGCCGCAAGGGCGAGGACCGCCATATTGCTTGGCACGACCACGCGGGCAGGTACTCGGTCCACAAGTCGCCCCACGACCAACGCCGTCACCACGGAGGCCAAGCTCTGCGGTACGAAGTTGCCCGCGGCCGACGACGACGACAGTCCCCGTTCACCCAAGATGGCGATCTGATGGAACCCAAGACCGGTGGCGACAAACCCGGCCGACACAAAGCCAGCGGTCACCACCGCCCAACCCCACAGCGCATCACGCGTCAGTCCTGAGGCCTCGTCGCCATCGGCATCGTGTTCGGCGCCAGCCTCGGTGCCGGCACCGATTCCATCGGACTCCAATCGAGCGATGCGACGCGACATCGTGAGCCCGACCACGGCGACAATCCCTGCAAGCACCCACCACGCGGCCCGCCACCCAAGCGCATCAATCAGGCGATCGCCGAGCAGCGGGGTGGCAGGAATGGCCGAGCCACCCAGGGCGGTCAGCGCACCGAGCGCAGCACCGCGACGCTCCCGCACTGCTTTGGCAACGAACACCGACGCGGACAGCGGCATACCGGTCTGCCCGAACGATCGCAGGCCGTAGATGGCAACGCTAAGCATCACGATATTCATTGACGCCGACGCGAGTAGGAGGGCCGCCATGAGCGCGGTACTGACCAGCCGCAAGCCTCGCCCCACACCAACCCGATCGAGCCGACGGCCAAGCCACCCACCGGTGGTACTCGCCGCCAAGGTGCCCACGAGATAGGCAAAGGTCAACGTATTTCGGCTGACGTCGAGGGCCTCGGTGAGCGGATCGACGAACACGGAGAAACCCGCCGTCTGCCCTGGCCCCGACAACGCGATCAGCACCGCGCCCGAACCGATCACGTGACGTCGACGACGACGGAGCAGATTGTCGTCAGTCGTTGTCGCCACCGTGCCTCCACCGAGATCAGACGCCGGTCGACGCCCCGCGCGACGCTAACGCCACACCTGTTGCGCACACGACACCGTCATCGATCGGCAAGACTTCCGCGATGGGCCTCTACAGCGCACGTGTTCTCCCGCGGCTGATTGATCGTGCCTGTGGGTCGGCACAGCTTGCCAAGTGGCGCGGCCTCGTCGCCGAGGGTCTCTTCGGTGACGTGGTCGAGATTGGATTCGGTTCCGGTCTGAACGTGCCGGTCTACCCCGCAGATGTACGACGGGTGTGGGCAGTGGATCCGTCGGTGACCGCGCGCCGTCTCGCCGCCGAACGCATCGCCGCCTCACCAGTGGATATCGAACATGTGGCCCTGCACGGCGAATCGCTGCCCCTCGACGACGCCACATGTGACGGGGCACTCACCACATTCACCCTCTGCACCGTGTCGGATCCAGCGGCAGCACTCGCCGAACTGCACCGGGTGCTGCGGCCGGGTATGCGCCTGCACTTCCTCGAACACGGTCTTTCGCCCGATGCTCGAGTCGCCGCATGGCAACACCGCATCGACCCGATCCAACGGCGTATCGCCGATGGCTGTCACCTCAGTCGAGATCCCGTCGCCATGATCTCTGCGGCCGGTTTCGAGGTGCTCGATCACCATTCACGGTATGTGCCACGAGCACCGCGCCCCTGGGGGTGGTTCACCGGCGGCGTGGCTCGCCGCCTCTGAACCACCACGGTCAGATCAGGACAGAATTCGTTCCATGATCGCGGCCGCCCTCAACGTGGCCACATCCCCGAGCGGGTGTCCGATCAATTGAATGCCCATCGGGAGCCCGGTGTCACCGCGCCCGACCGGCAGCGACACTGCAGGCAGCCCGGCAAATGTTGCGTACAGCGTGACCTCCATCCAGCGGTGGTAGGTATCCATCTCTCGTCCACCCACCCGTTCGGGCCAGCGCTGCTCCACCGGAAAGGGCCACACCTGAGCGGACGGCACGGCGAGCACGTCCACATCGGCCAGCGCCGCCATCATCGCCCCATAGAAGCGTGTGCGCGTCTCGGCAGCAGCGGTGAATTCACCTGCAGTCAGCGCGGCACCGCTGTCCATTTCCCACAGGGCTTCATCTTTGACCAGTGCACGCGACCCCGTGTCGCCGAGGTAAGCGCTGATCGTGGCGGACATGGCGGCCTGACGCCAGTGCAGCCATGCGGTCCACACACGGTCCAGATCGATACCGATACCGGCCTCCACCACCTGCACACCGGCACCAGCGCCGTGGTGCAGTGCCGCAGCGCAGATGTCGAGCACACCGGGGTCGAAGGGCAGATGACCGGACAGATCTCCGAGCCATCCGATCCGAAGTTCGGCGGGGTCACCCTGCAGCGCCGCGGCAACACCATCGGCGGTTGCAAGTTCGCTGAGGTCCCCGGCGATCGACAGCGGCGCTCGTGGGTCCCAGCCCGCTTGCGTGCCGAGCAAGCGAGCCGCGTCGGCCACATTGCGTGCCATCGGGCCCTCGGTGGCGCATTGTGACGTGTAGGCGTTGCGCATGGGGTAGGCCGGTACTCGCCCTTGACTGGGGCGGTATCCCACCACACTGTTGAACGCAGCCGGATTTCTCAGCGACCCCATGAAGTCGCTGCCATCAGCGACCGGCACCATGCCGGTGGCGAGCGCAACGGCTGCTCCCCCACTCGAACCACCCGCGGTCCGGGAGGGATCGACAGCATTGCGGGTGGTGCCGAACACAGGATTGAACGTGTGCGAGCCAAGACCGAACTCGGGCACATTCGTTTTGGCGATGATGATCGCGCCCTGTGCTCTGATCCGCGCGACCTGCAGCGCGTCATACGTCGGCACCCATTCGGACAACAACGGTGACCCGAGCGTGGTCCGCAGACCGGCGGCCTCTGCCAGGTCCTTCACCGCATGAGGAAAGCCATGCATCCAGCCACGCCACCGGCCAGCCACAAGATCCTCATCGGCCACAGCGGCTTCGGCCATCAATTCATCGCGATCGCGCAGGCTGATGATCGCATTCACCTCTGGATTCTGTTCCTCGATCCGATCGAGGTGTGCCGCCATCACCTCCCGACATGACACGGATCGATCAGCGATCGCTGCGGACAGCTCCTGTGCAGTGGCGGCGGTGAGATCCACGCCCTCATCGTGACCGATCGCACCGCGGAGAACCGGATCGGATGCGCCAGCGTCGATCACACGATGTTGCGGTGCCACAATGCCCTATGGCTCATCCCGATGGGGTACCACCACTACGCGATCATCAGGTTGTGGCGCAGAACCTGCCCGAGCATGCCCGGAACCCGATCCACACCGATGAGGGCGCGCGGGCCGCGGGTTTCGACCGGGCGCTCGTAGCTGGAGTGACGACCTACGCCTATCTGGCGAATGTGCCGTCACGCGACTGGGGTATCGAGTGGGTTCACCACGGCACCGCTGAGGTGCGGTTTCGCCGCCCGATCTTCGATGGGGAACGGTTGGCGATACAGGCAGTGGGTGACGCACACACCCTCGCTGTGACCACAACAACCGACGACGACCCACGCGTGCTCTGCTCGATGTCTCTCGCTGGCACACCCGCGGCGGAGTTGCGCGATGGTGAGGAGCTGCCCACCATTGAGCGAGAGCTCGAAGGCGAATACGGCGGTGATTACGCAGCGCGGGCCGGCGACTCCTTGCCGTTGTTCGCCATCGGGGAGATCGTCCACCCCGCGGTGTGGCCGGCACTGGCCAATGACATGGTGCATCGCCATGTGGCACGGGGTTCGTGGGTGCATACACGCTCGATCGTGCGGCACCACGCTCCCGTTGCCACCGGTTCATTGGCGAGCATCATCGCCCGGGTGGTCGATCGTCGCAACGGATCGCTCGGAGAGCGTGCGGTCCTCGATGTGCACATCACCGTGGAGGGTGTGGTGGTCGCCTCGCTCGAACATGAGGCATATGTCGCGTTGCGCTGAACCTGGTCGGTGCATGACCTTGCTCGGCTGGCGTAACGGCGGATCGCAGCGCAGACTGTGCACGTGAGCGACACCGTCATCGATGAGCAGGTGGTGACCGAGCCCGATGGGGTGACGAGGTCGCGGGCTGCGGTCGCAGGGGCCACGGCCGCTGCCGTGGCCATCGGTGTGGGCGAACTCGTCAGTGTGATCGATACCGCTGGTCCCTCGCCGCTGTCGGCGGTCGGCGAGGTGTTCATCGACAGCGTGGGTGTCCGACTCAAAGATCTTGCCGTGTCGTTGTTCGGCACCGGCCACCGCACCGCACTCGTGATCTCAATGCTCATCGTGATCGTTGGTCTCGGTGCCGTGGCTGGACTGCGCGCGAGGCACCAACTGCGCAGCGGCGTGATCGCTTTCTCCGTGGCGGGTGCTGCGGGTCTCGCGGCGATGCTGTCGCGCCCCGATGATCTTGCCCCGGTGTCGTTTGTGTCGATCGGTGCTGCCATCGCCGCTGGTGTGGGCACGCTGTGGTGGATGCTGCGTCTCGCTCTCAGCGCACCGGCGGCACCAATTCCCATGCCGGGCGCTGCGGTGGCGGGACGACGGGGATTTCTCACCACATCTGCCGGTCTCGGTGCCGCCGCAGCAGCCGCCGGCATCATCGGACGGATCGCCAGAGGCGGTGACCCGGTGCCCGCGGTCACGGCGAACTACGCCCTGCCAAGAGCAGCTCGTCGAGTCGAGGTACCCAACACCGGTATCAACGTGGCCGGCGTCAGCCCCTACATCACTCCAACCGATGATTTCTTCCGCATCGACACGGCGCTGCGGGTGCCGCGTGTTGACCCATCGACATGGACGCTGACCATCGATGGTCTCGTCGATCGTCCGGTCACCATCGACTACGCCGAGTTGCTGTCCATGGATGCTGTGGAGGTGCCGGTCACAATCGCGTGCGTGTCCAATCAGGTGGGTGGCGATCTGGTCGGTACCGCGGTGTGGCAGGGCGTGCCGCTACGGGACCTACTTGATCGCGCCGGGGTGCGTGACGATGCCGAACAGGTGGTGGGGCGCTCGGTGGATCGTTTCACCGCTGGTTTCCCACTCACGGCGCTCGATGATGACCGCACCGCGATCGTCGCCTACGCGATGAATGGCGACTTCTTGCCGGCGCTGCACGGTTTCCCTGCACGTCTGGTGGTGTCGGGGCTGTATGGGTATGTCTCGGCCACGAAATGGCTGTCGCGTATCGAGTTGGCAACCTGGGACGGAGTGCATGGCTATTGGATTCCGCTCGGCTGGTCGAAAGAGGCCCCGGTGAAGATCGCGTCGCGTATCGACACTCCAACCAATCGGGTCGACGCGGGGCGCGTGGTGCTCGGTGGTGTGGCACTTGCCCCATCGGTGGGCATCTCCGCTGTCGAGATCAGCATCGACGACGAGGCATGGCAACCGGCCACGCTTGGTCGCGTGGCCGGCGATGACACCTGGGTGCAATGGATGGTGGAATGGGACGCCGACCCCGGATTGCATTGGGTGCAGGTCCGAGCGTGGGATGCGATGGGTCAGATGCAGACCGAGGAGGTCTCCGCACCCGCACCCAACGGCGCCACCGGCTGGCACCGCCGACGCATCATCGTCGACTGAGATCGAGCCGCGACACGCACCGGTGTCGTCAGCTGCGGGAACTGCTAGGGGTCAGCCGTGATTCATCGCCGCGACTGCTGCGTCACGCAGATCGCGACGCAGCAGCTTGCCCGAGCCGGTGCGCGGGAGCGGACCGTCATGCACGGTGACGTACCGCGGCACCTCGTGACGTGCCAGACGCCCGCGGCAAAACTCCAACAGGTCGTCCACATCAAGTACCGCGGTGCCGTACACGGTGATGCCGACTTCTTCGCCGAGTCGTTCATCGGGAACGGCGTAGGCAACTGCTTCGATCACCTCGGGATGCCCATCAACAGCGTTTTCGACTGTGCCGCAGCCGATGTTCTCTCCCCCACGGATGATGAGGTCTTTGATGCGGTCGACGATGTGCAAGTGGCCATCGGCATCGATCAGTGCGACATCTCCTGTGCGGAACCAGCCATCGTCGGTATGCGCATCGGCGGTGGCTGACGGCTTGTTCCAATATTCGCGGAACATCATCACCCCGCGGACCTGCAGTTCGCCGCGTTCGCCCGTAGGGACCTCGGCGCCATCATCGTCGACAACCCGAAGGTCGACCACTGCTAGCGCTGGGCCTGAGCTGAGTGGGTGCGCCAGATAATCCTGGCCGAAGATGAGGGTGCCGATAGCGCTGGTCTCGGTCATCCCCCAACCGGTGTTCGGCACCGCAGTGTCGAACGTATCGTCGATTTGGCGAACCTGGTCAGGAGTGCGAGCAGCGCCACCACCGCCGACGGACACCAACGACGACAGGTCGTGCCCACCACGGGCCGCAGCCCGCGCCAGATCGCCAGTGACTGCCGGGGGTGCCGTGATCGTGACGATTCGCTCGCGCTCGATGAGTTCGACCGCAAGGTCTGGATCCCACTTCATCATGGTCACCACCTTGCGCTGCGAACGCAGCGACGCCAGATACACACCATGGAGCCCCAACACATGGAACAAGGGAATGCCCAGAAGGATCGCCGGCCCATAGCCAGCGGTCTCGGGCGGTGACAGCACAACGCCGTCGCGTTCAGCGAGAACGGTGTATTCGAGTTCCCATGTGAGGAGAGCCGACACCACATTGCGATGTGTGGTGAGCACTCCCTTGGGATGGCCGGTGGACCCCGATGTGTACAGAATCAGTGCCGGGTCATCGGGGGCAATGTCCACCTGGGGCATATCGACCGCAGGAGCTGTCGGCCCCAACAGCGACGCAATATCGATAGCGCCGCCGAGGTCGCCGGGGCCGAAGCCCACCATGTAGCCCGTCCACCCGGAGGCCGCGGCCGATTGCAGGCGTTCGGCGTCGGCGAAAAGAACTGTCGCCCCTGAGTCGTCGAGCCCGTAGGCCATCTCGTCGTCGTTCCACAGTGAGTTCATCGCGACCGCGATCGCACCAACGGAGGTCGCCGCGCAGAACGCCAGCATCCATTCGGGATGATTACGACCCGAGATGGCCACACGATCACCGGGTTGCACACCGAGGTCTTCCACCAGTAGGCGCCCGAGACGCGACGCATCGGCCCATGCCTCGGCGAAGGTCCACCGCCGCGTGGCATCAACGATGAACGTCGCGTCGCTCAGATTGTCGGTATAGAGCTGACGAATGGAGCGCGGCGCGCCCGCATATGCGCGCACCGCACCTCGACCAATGTCAACCTCGGTCAGCTCCCATGCACCACCGGGTGCGATGTGCTGCTCGATCAGGGCGCGTCGCTGCGCCGGTGTTCCGTGCCCCATTGGTTCCCCCCGTTCGCCGGCTCGGACCCTGACACGGTAGCCGCCCCGGAGGGAGCGGCGTCAGCCAGATCAGCCACCGATACGCGGCAGCACCTCGGTCGCAGTGATCTCCAACTGTTCGTCCATCTGCTCGCGGGTGAGGCCCGGCATGTCGAAGAACAGCACGAAGTGCTCAACACCCACGTCGGTGCGGAACCGTCCCATGAGATCAGCAACCTGCTCAACCGATCCGATGGCCATGATGCCCTGGTCGATCGAATCCTCGATGGCCGGCTTGTGATCGAAGGGGGTCTCGGATCCATCGGGCATCGCGTACGTGCGGAACCGACCGTATGGCGACAAGAACTTGATCCACTCGTCGTGCGGACCACGACCGCTGGCAATCGCCTCGTCGAGGGTGCGACCCACATGGATGTTCAACGCCAGACAGCGACCTTCGCCATGGCCGAGCTCCCAGCCGTTGGCCGCAGCCTTCTCGGCGAACATGTCCCAACCGGCCTTGGTGCCCTCGATTCCGCGCGATGGCAGCACCGCATGGTGACGAGCGCGTGCTGCGTAGTCGAATGTGGGTGGGGAGGTCACCGCTTGGTACACGTCGATCGGCGCAATCGGCTTTGGCACCAGGGTCAGATCCTTCACGGTGCTGCCACGGTCGGGAATGCCCGGCGGCGGCAACACGAAGTGTTTGCCGGTGTAAGAGAACCGTTCGTTGGTCCACGCCGCCTTGATGATCTCCATCGACTCTTCGAAGATCTCACGGTTGATGCGGTCGAGTTCGGCGGACATCTCGTTGTCGCCAGAGGCCACCACACCACCGAGCGATTGGGCTTCGCGCGGCACCGTGCCGCGGCCAACACCGAACTGCATGCGATTACCGGTGAGGATCTGCATCATGGCGGCATCCTCGGCAAGGCGGAGCGGATGCCACTGCGGCACTACGTTGAACATCTGGCCGAGGCGGAGACGCTCGGTCTCTTTGGCAAGGTGCAGTCCGAACAAGATCAGGTTCGGGGTGACCTCATAACCCTCGTACTGAAAGTGGTGCTCGGTGAGCCACATGGTGTCGTAGCCCAGACGATCCATGGTTTTGGCCCATGCCGTCAGGTTGTCGTAGCAGGCGATGAAATCGGGATTGTCGTAGCGCCGATCGACCGGCTCGGGCCCGCCGTAACCGGCATCGGGCATCGGGACTCCGCCATAGAAATTCGCATCCACTCGCATGCACCGAGTGTCGCACATCAGCGCCCACCGCCTGACCTCGATGAACGAAAAGTCGATGAACGATCTGTTGCAAACCTGTGTTCAGGCTTGCTGGGTGCCAAATGTCGCGCACAACCATCGCCACTAGGGTCGCCTCATGGCGACAGCGACGACATTTCCCACCGCACGCCCCGAGGGATACGAATGGCTCCCCGACGAGGAGCACTTCGATCCCGATGTTCACCTCGCAATCAGCGAGCCACACGAGGTGCTCTCGCTGCGCGACCTCGGTTACGACCAGACCACGATCGATCGTTGCGTGACCGATGTGGCGGTGTCGTCACCATTCCGGCTGCTGTCAACCCGCGGTGCCGAAGTGATGCTCGATACCGCGCGCCGATTGCGTGCCCACGCCCGTCCCGCGTCCGTCCGCATTGAGAACATGGTTCGCGGAGGCTGCTACCGCTCCCGTTTTCTTCGTGATCTCTGCATGGCTCCTGCGGTCACCGAGGCGATGTCGTCGATCTACGGCACCGACGTTGCACCGCATGCGATGCCTGTACATCTCGGTCACCTCAATTATGAGCCCACCGATCTCAGCGCGGCTGTCGACAAATGGCACCACGACACGATCCCGTTGAACTACGTCATGATGGTGTCCGACCCGACCACAATCGCCGGTGGGGCATTCGAGTGGTTCCGCGGCACACGTGATGAGGCCGCCGACGCCGCCGCCCGCGGCGAGCGCCCACCGGCGGACCGCGTGGTTCGCTGCGACTTTCCCGGGCCCGGATGGGTGGTGGCCATCCACGGATCAATGGTGGTGCATCGTGGGGCACCGCTTGAACGGCCGGGCGAACGCATCACCATGGTCAACGCGTACGAATCACTCGACCTGTCGTACGACCTTGCCAGTCGCACCCGCGACCTCATCGCAGTTGACGACCCTGAGGTGCTGTACACCGAGTGGGTCCGTCATGTCGCGTGGCGCGCGCGTCACCGTCTCGAAGCCCTAGAGCGCGATACGGCATTCGGACTGCAGCCCGCCGACGCTGTTGCTGCATTGCGGCACGCGATCGACGACATCACCACGGCCATCGCCGACATCGAGGCTGGAGCGCGCGAACCCGAACACTACGAACGGTGACGCCACACCTCAGCCGACGTTGCGTTCGGTGTCGGCCCAGAACGGAGCGCGCAACGCCTTCTTGTCGACCTTGCCGTACACGGTGACGGGCAGGTCGTCGACGTAGTCGACAGACTTCGGTCGCTTGTAGGCCGCGAGATTGTCGCGGCAGTAGGCCCCGAAGGCCTCACGGTCGAGACCATCGCGCGCGACGACGACAGCATGTACTGCCTCACCCCAGTCGTCGTGGGGCACCCCGACCACCGCGACCTGAGCCACATCGGGATACGCCGAGATCACATTCTCCACCTCGACCGAGTACACGTTCATGCCGCCCGACACGATCATGTCGTTCGCCCGATCGACCAGCGTGACAAAGCCCTCCGCATCCATACGGCCAACGTCGCCGGTGCGCATCCACCTGCCAGCGAATCGTTCGGCGTAGCGCTCGGGATCTTGCCAGTACGCCGTCATGACATAGGGCGAGTCGAGGGCAACCTCGCCCACCTCTCCGGGGCCGAGCTCATTGCCGTCATCGTCGATGATGGCGACCTCGCACATCAGGGTTGCCTTGCCGCACGACGACAACAGCGCCGGCTCGTCGAGGGCACGCACGTGATCCTGTTTCGACAGCACGGTGGCGAAGTTCGGGCATTCCGTCTGGGCGTACAACTGTTGGAACACTGGACCGAACACGTCCATGGCCTGACGAAGACGTTCGGGCGAGATCGGCGCTGCACCGTACTGAATGGTGCGCAATGCCGATGGCCGCGTACCGGTCGCGACGGCGACGTCGAGCATCCGATAGATCATCGTCGGCACGGCAAACGTCCATGTGATGCCGTCACGATCCATCGTGTCGAGCACCGTCGCGGCATCGAAGGATGCCGCAACCTGGACGTGGGCGCCGCGCAGCAGTCCGGCCGCGCCGAGGAAGCCAGCAGCGTGAGGCAGTGGGGTTGTCAGCAACATGTGTTCGTCCCGGCCGATTCCGGCTTCCATGATGTGGGCGAACATGTTCAGCACCATCGGCGACTGATGGTGCACGATGCCTTTCGGCTTGCCGGTGGTGCCGCCGGTGAAACCAACGAACGCGAGATCATCGGGGCCGACCGCGCCGATTGCCGGTGGTTCGATCCACGCCGATCCCGGTGGCAGCACCGAGCCGTCGATCTGGCGGCATGCCGGGTCGATCTGGGTTGCGAGATGATCGAGTGCCGGACTCACCACCGCCACCGTGGGTTCGGTTCGACGCACGATGTCGCCGATATCGGCCGCGGTAAGCATCGAGTTCAGCGGGATCTTGACCGCGCCAATCGCCATGATCGCGAGGTCGTACACCGGATACGACGCCGTGTTCTCCAACAGCAGCACCACCCGATCGCGGGGACGCGCGCCGGCGTCACGCAGGCAATGGGCAGCATCGGCAACGGCCACTGCGAGGTCCCGGTAAGTCCACGTGGTGTCGTCCACGGTCAGTGCAGGACGGGTGGTGTTCAACATCAACGAGCGACGGAACGCCTCCCACAGTGTCGACATCATGTCTTTCCCCCTTGTGTCGCTTTCACCGCCAGTCTGCCCACGAGCACCAGTCGGAGAACGATCCGACCGACCGTGTGGGTCGTGTTCGGGAATAGAAATCCTGCCTGTCGGCTTTGCACAGGCGTGAACTCTGTGTCCGTCACCCCCGAACGTCTCTCCAACCTGCGCACATGGAATCTGGCGCTCACCGTGTTGCACGCGGTGCAGGCGGTGGTGATCGTCGCCATTGCGGGCAGTTTCGCCATCGACATCACATCGACATTCCCCGAGGGGCCCCCAGGAACACGCGTGCCAACTGCCGAACCCCTCATCGGTGTGCGCATTGGTGTTGCAATCGGCATTTTCCTGGCACTCGCAGCGATCGATCACCTGCTGACGTCCGCCGTGGCTCGCGGCACCTACGAGCGTGATCTGCGTGGCGGTATCAACCGCTTCCGTTGGGTCGAGTATTCGTTCAGCGCGACGATCATGGTGCTACTGATCAGCGCCTACTCGGGCATCACCGGCATCTCAGCTCTGGTGGGGATCGCCGGCGCAAACGTGGCGATGATCCTGTTCGGCTGGCTTCAAGAACGCATCAACCCCCCGGGACGTACATCCACGAATATGACGCCGTTCTGGTTCGGCACGCTGGCCGGGATCGCCCCATGGGTGGCGATTGTGATCAATGTGATCGGGTCGGAGACCGTGCCGGGGTTTGTCTACGGCATCGTCGTTGCCGAGTCCGTGCTGTTCTTCAGCTTCGGGCTGAACCAGTGGCTGCAGTACCGCGGTGTCGGCCGGTGGCAGGACTACCTCTACGGCGAGAAGGTGTACTTGGTGCTGAGCCTTGTGGCGAAGTCGGTGCTCGCTTGGTTCATTTATTTCGGGTCGCTGGGCGACTGATTAGCGCCTCGCGGTGGCCACACCACGGGGAACAACGCGTGATTCATCGGCGCGCCTGCCGGTAGTTCGGCCTCAAGACCGGGAAACGGCGGCGACGTTGCCCACGTCCGTGGCGCATGCACCATGTCGTCGCCGAGGAATCTGAGCGACAGCACCCGTCGCCGACCCGGGCCAGGGTTGCCCGCCGCGGTGTGCAGGGTCTGCATGTGGAAACAGACCACGTCACCTGGTTCCAGTTCCCAGCCGATCACCCGGTACTGCGCCGGATCGCCGTCGATATCGGGCAGCTCGGCCAGTGAGCCTTCGGGAAACCATCGGGCCTGCGCATCGAGAAAGGTGCGCGGCATGTACCACGGGCCGCGATGGGAACCGGCGACGAATTCAAGGGTGACCGCGCGAGGTACCGGATCGACCGGGATCCACATACTCAGGTTCATCGTCCCGTCGACGTTGTAATAGGGAATGTCCTGATGCCACGGCGTGCGTTGTGCGGTGCCGGGCTCTTTCACCAGCACGTGGTCATGGAACAGACGCACCGTGTGCGCACCCATCACATCGGCCGCGATCGCGGCCACGGGTGACGTCGTGATGAACCGTTCCATATCAGCGATGCGTGACCACGAGCAGAAATCCTCGACGAACGCTCCGTCAGCACTCTCGCTCGCCCGTTTCGCCAATGGTGACAGGGCGGCCAAATTCGCCTCGATGGAGCGTTCGGCGCATGCGATATCGCCGGGCTCGAGTACACCTCGAACACAGATCGCCCCGTCGCGATGCCAGTCCCCCTCGATGTGACTCACGACATCTCCTGACGGATGCGTGTCTTCGTCGCCGCCCACGAACAGATCGGGCATGTCGTCAGATCATGATGACGAGCCGGGCAGTACTCACGGCCGAAGAAAATGATCTGGAGATGCCGGCGGTTCCACGTCTCACGCGGGAACACCGCTTTCAGATCTCGTTCAGTGTGTTCAACGCTGGTGCCCCGACTCAGACCCCAGCGGGCGCCCAGGCGATGAATATGGGTGTCGACCGGAAATGCCGGATGTCCGAATGCCTGTGACATCACCACGCTGGCGGTCTTGTGGCCCACACCGGCGAGCGACTCGAGGAACTCCCAGTCGTCGATGACCTCACCGCCGGCGTCGATGATCTGTTCGGCCATGGTGCGCAGGTTGCGCGCCTTGGTTGGCGCAAGACCGATCTCACGGATGAGTTCGAGGATCTCACTCGGTTCGAGTTGCACCATCTTGTCGGGGGTATCGGCGACGGCGAAGAGGCCCGGAGTCACCTCGTTCACCTTCTTGTCCGTGGTCTGCGCCGAGAGCGCCACAGCAACGAGCAATGTGTAGGGACTGCTGTGGTCGAGCGGCACCGGTGGGTTGGGATACAGCTCGTCGAGCATGCGACCGATCCGGTCTGCCTTGTCCTGTCGGCGCATGGCGGCAGGCTACGACGTGCACGTGCACCGCGCGAGGTGTCGCAGATGTTGCGTGATCACCGCGGGGGCAATGGCCCTCCCCGCACCCAGTGAATGTGATCAAAGCCAGCACGCATGGCGCTGACCTCGGCTCCGATCGCTGGTGCACGGCTGGGGTCGTCCATCACGTCGGCGATCCACCCCGCCACTTGGTCGGCTTCGTTCGGACCCATCCCCCCACCGCACCATCTCCGGCGTGCCAAGTCGAAGCCCCGGTGCCCCTGGTGCATCGCCGGCCGTGCGCTGTGGCGGTAGGCCGATGGCACATGTCAGCAGATTCGCCGTCCGCACGGCGTTGGCGAGCGCGTCGCCGCCACCATGACGGCTCGCATCGATGGCCACATGATGCGATGACGTGAACCGAGCATCGCCCTCGCCCACCTCGATCACCGGCACACCGCGGGCATGCAACCCCTCTGCGAGGGCTCGTGCGGTGTCGACCATCGCGCGCGCATAGCCCGCACCGCAGTCCAACCAATCCATGCAGCACACCGCCATCGCGGCCGTCTTCGCCACGTCGAAGTTCGCAGTGAGGCCGGGATGCGCAATGTCGATGATGCGTTCGGCAAGTTCGTCATCATCGGTGAACACCGCCCCAGATGGCGGACCGCCAAGGCTCTTGTAGGTGCTCATGGTCATGATGTGCGCGCCGGCAGCAAGTGGTGAGGGCCACATACCGCCATCGAACATTCCCGACAGATGCGCCGCATCGAGCAGCACCCGGGCACCAACGCTGTCGGCCACGGCGCGCACCTCGGCCACCGGCACCGGCCACAGATTCAAGCTGCCACCGACAGTGATCAGAGCTGGCCGTTCACGCTCCACCAGATCGGCGAGGGCCGTCACGTCAATCGTGACGTGATCGGCGTCGATCGGTGCCTCAACGATGCGCAACCCATACAGGCCTGCTGCACCCGCCGCATAATGGGCGACATGCCCGCCGATCGCGGCCGGCGGTACCACCACGGTGTCACCAGGGCGACAGGTCGCCATGAACGCGTACAGATTGGCAATCGCCCCCGAGGCGACGCGCAACTCACAATGACGCGCCTCGAATACATCGCGTGCAAGGTCGGCCGCCAGCGTCTCGATCTGCTCGATGGCTTCAAGTCCGGCCTCGTACTTCGCGCCGGGCAGACCAAGTGACGGTCGCGTGCCGAGCCCAGCGGCCAGTAGAGCCTCGCCGCGCGGGTTCATCACGTTGCTCGCCGGGTCGAGGTTCAGGCTTTGCTGCTCAGGGATGACGATGTTGTTGTCAACGAGTGCATGCAGTTGGGCGTCTAGCGCAGCGAGATCGACAGCAGCCATGACACAACTCTCCCATGTCCACGCACCTGGACCTAGCCTGATGCCATGCCTGCACCGCCCGGCCTCCGAGTGGTGAGTCTCGTGCCATCAGCCACCGAGACATTGTCGGCATGGGGCGCGACGCCCGTGGCGTGCACCCGCTACTGCGAACGCCCCGACCTCGTCCACGTCGGGGGCACGAAGAATCCCGACATCGACGCCATCGTCGCTCTCGCGCCTGACCTGGTGGTGCTCGATCGGCATGAGAATCGTCGCCCCGATGCCGAGGCGCTCACCGCGGCCGGCATCGACCTCGTTGTGCTCGAGGTGAACGCATTCACCACGCTCAATGACGAGATGACCACTCTCGCCACCGCTGTTGGCCTACCCGCACCGGCCCCAATCTCACCGCCCATCCCCGTCGTCGACCTGCGGGCCATCGTGCCGATATGGCGGCGGCCGTGGATGACCATCGGAGCACGCACCTACGGCTCGGACCTCCTTGCCGCGCTCGGCGTACACAACGTGTTCGCCGACGCCGATGTGGACTATCCCGAGGTGACTATTGCCGAGATGGCCACCAAGAAACCCGACGTCATACTGATTCCGTCCGAGCCCTACGTCTTCACCGATACGCATCTTGATGAACTCACCGATGTGGCTCCTTGCGTTCGTGTCGATGGCAAAGATCTGTTCTGGTGGGGAGATCGCACCGCGGGAGCACTGGCCCGACTGGCCAACACCCTCACCGCCGTGGCGTCGCTGTGATGCCATGACAGACTCCAACATCGTGAATATGTCGCTCACAGCCGGGCCGGAGATCGTTGCTATTCCGGGACCGAGCATCATCCCTGAGCGAGTGCTCGGCGCCATGCACCGCGCGATGCCCGATATCTACGCCGGCGATCTCACCGAGGTCATCGACGAGGTCTTCGATGCCCTTCCCGCAATCGCGGGCACGACGAGCCGGGCGTTTGTACCGATCGGCAACGGGCACGCGGGCTGGGAAATGGCCATCGCGAACACGCTGTCGCGCGGCGACCGGGTTCTGGTACTCGACTGCGGCCGATTCGCAGGGCTGTGGGGCGAGATGGCCGAGTTCAACGGTTTGCGGGTGGACACCATCACCGCCGAGTGGGGATCCTCGGTCGACCCGGCAGCGGTTGAGGCGCACCTGCGAGCCGACACCGCTCACGACATCGCTGCCGTCCTCACGGTGCACGTCGACACCGCCACGTCTGTCCGAAACGACATTCCGGCGATCCGTGCAGCAATCGACGCTGCAGGCCACCCGGCCCTGTTCATGGTCGACTGCATCGCATCGATGGGATGTGAGCGCTTCGAGATGGATGCATGGGGTGTCGATGTGACCGTCGCTGCCAGCCAGAAGGGCATGATGGTGCCCCCCGGCTTGGCGCTCGTGTGGGCTGGTGACCGCGCACGACAGGCTCACACCACTGCTGATCTGCGCACCCGGTATTGGGATTGGACCTATCGCACCGAAGACGGGCCCTACTACTTGCGGTTCTGTGGCACACCACCTGTCTCGCATCTTTTCGGAATGCGCGAGGCACTGCGCATGATCGCTGAAGAGGGCCTTGAAACCCGGTGGCAACGACATGAGCGCCTCGCCGATACGGTGCGCGCCGCGGTGACGGCATGGTCAACACCGGGGGGGTTGGGCTTCGTCGCCCGCGATGCCGCCCATCGATCTCATTCGGTCACGTCGATCACCACCGGCGACATCGACGCCGCCGAGGTGATGCGCATCTGCCGCGAGTCCCTCGGCGTCACTCTTGGCCTCGGTATCGGCGCTGCCGATGGCGCATCGTTCCGCATCGGACATATGGGGCATGTGAGCGCCGCCACGGTGCTTGCGGTACTCGGTGCCATCGAGACAGCCCTCCACCGCATGGACGCGCCGATGGGCGCATCCGGTGTCGGAGCTGCCACCGCGCTGCTTGCCGGTAGCTGACGCCGGCTCGGACTTGCACATAGCGACACCCCCGACGACACTTGTGGTCCACGTCACACAACCGGGGGGTTCCGATGGAGACACATTTCGCCACGATCTGGGAGTCGATTGCCGACGCTGTGCCTGAACGCGACGCGATCGTTCAGGGCGACCGCCGCGTGCAATGGGGCGACTACGACGATCGCTCCGCCCGGCTTGCCCAGGTCCTTCTCGACGCGGGTCTCGGACCGGATTCAAAGGTGGGCATGTTCATGTACAACTGCCCCGAGTACGCCGAGACCCAGTTTGCGGCCTTGAAGATCCGCGCGGTGCCGGTGAATGTGAACTACCGCTACCTCGATGACGAACTGCACTACCTGCTGGAGAACGCCGACGCCGAGGCCATCGTGTTTCATTCGAGCCTCGGTGATCGCATCGCCCGAATTCGTGATCGGTTACCGAAATTGCGCCTCGCGATCCAGGTTGTGGACGACGGCAACCCGATCGATGGCTTCGATCTCTACGAGGACGCTCTCGCGGCATCCACCCCAGCAGCGCGTATTTCCCGCGATGAGGGCGACACCTACATGCTCTACACCGGTGGCACCACCGGCATGCCCAAGGGCGTGATGTATGAGATCGGCAACTTCTGCGGCCAGTTCTTGTTGACCTTCCCGTCGATGTTTGGCATCGACAACATCGCCGGACCTGATGCTGCAGCGGCAAAGGCTCAGCAGCTCTGGGCTGACGGCACGCCGATGGTGGCCATGTCAGGACCACCGCTCATGCACGGCACCGGCGTCTGGATCGGATTGATGGCCCCGCACCTGTTCGGTGGCACCTCGGTGCTGTCGGCGCAGCGCAGTTTCGATGCCGACGACATCGTGACGACTATCGAGCGTGAAGGAGTGCGCCTGCTGGTCATCGTCGGTGACGCGTTCGCCAAACCGCTGCTGCGCCGGCTGGATGAGATGTTGGCTGCGGGAACGGTGCCCGACATGTCCTCGTTGGGCGTTGTCATCTCGTCGGGAGCGATGTTCTCCACCGAGACGAAGAATGAACTGCTTGAGTACTGGCCGACCACAGCGCTCGTTGACGTCCTCGGGTCCACCGAGGGCTCCATGGGCATGTCGATCACGATGAAGGGCATGGAGGGCTCCACCGGGAAATTCGGTTCGCAGCCCACCACCAAGGTCTTCGACGACGACGACAATGAGGTCGAACCAGGGTCGGGCAAGGTCGGCATGGTCGCGGCCGGCGGAGTGATTCCGCTCGGCTACTACAAGGACGAGGAGAAATCGGCGCGCACGTTCCGCACCATCGATGGGGTGCGCTGGTCATTTCCCGGTGACCTCGCTACCGTCGCCGCCGACGGCACGATCGAACTGCTCGGCCGTTCTTCGCAGTGCATCAACACCGGCGGTGAGAAGGTGTATCCCGAAGAGGTCGAAGAGGCCATCAAGGAACACCCCGGCGTGGTCGACTGCTTGGTGTTCGGCGTAGAGGACGAGCGCTTTGGTCAACGCGTGGCGGCGGTGGCCTCTCTGGACACACCGGGCGCCACCGACGCCGACGCGATTCTGGCGGAGGTGCGCACGCGACTGTCGTCGTACAAGTTGCCCCGCCAGATCGCCCTCGTGGATCGGGTTCCCCGCACGCCAACCGGCAAAGCCGACTACCCGACCGCCAAGGAGATGTTCACCGATCTCATCGGGTGAGCCCACGCTGTCGGGCTTTCCGAGGTGCCGGCTGGCTGCACTATGGTCTGGGCGCTGGCGATGCGCGCCGGTCATGATCACAAGGGGGTCTGCTGATGGGAGAACTGTCCGGTCAGGTCGCAGCAATCTGCGGCGGAACGAGCGGCGTCGGGCTCGCTATAGCCCAAGCGTTCGCGAACGATGGTGCGTCACTCATGCTGAGTGGCCGTCGCGCCGAGAAAGGTGACAGCGCGCTCGCCGAATTGAATATCGGTGATCGCGCTGCGTACATCCAAGGTGATGGCACCGACAAAGCCCACTGCGAAGATCTCATCGCCCAGACGGTGGCCCGCTACGGCAAGATCGACATCTTGGTCAACTGCGCCGGTGGTTCCAAGGACAATGCGCCCGTCGCCGAACTCTCCGACGACGCGATGGAGTTCGGCATGAACGTGAACTTCTGGAGCTCGTTCTGGTTGACCCGCGCCGCGCTCGGGCACATGATCCCGCAGAACTATGGCCGCATCATCTACATCTCGTCGGTGGAAGGCAAGGTGGGCAAGCCCGGCCTCGCCGCGTACGTCGCGCCGAAGCACGCGGTCAACGCCCTCACCAAGACCGTTGCTCGCGAGGTCGGCACGCTCGGTATCACCGTGAACGCGCTGTGTGCGGGAGCCATGGACACCCCGATGATGCGCGAATCCGGGCCGGAGGCCGCCGAGTCGCTTGGCATGACCTATGAGGATCTCCTCGGTTGGTTCGCCCAAGAGTCCGCGACGAAGCGTCTCGTCACCGTGGAGGACTGCGCGATGGTTGCATCGCTGCTGGTCTCTGAAGCTGGCGCCGGCATGACCGGCGGAATGATTTCGATCGACGGCGGCACTGCGCCGTACTGACAGGGGGAACAGACATGGGAAAGCTCGAAGGTAAAGTCGCCGCAATCACCGGCGGCACGCGCTCCATCGGCCGCGCAATGGCCGAGGCGTTCCTCCGCGAGGGGGCACAGGTCGTGGTCAATGGTCGCGACGCAGCTAAGGGCGAGCAAGCGCTCGCCGAGATGGGTGGCGGCGACAACATCGCGTTCTTTGCCGGTGACGCATCCACTCAGGAGACGAATGAAGGCATCGTCGACTTCGCTGTCGAACGGTTCGGCAAGCTCGACATCATGTGTTGCAACTCGGGTGGTGTCCGAGAGACCGCGCCGGTGGCACAGATGAGTGACGCCGAATGGGCCCTTGAGATCGATTGGAACCTGAACAGCGTGTTCTGGTCGATGCGGCGCGCCCTCCAGCACATGATCCCGCGTGAGACGGGTCGCATCTTGGTGACCTCATCGGTGGAGGGCAAACTCGGCAAGCCCGGGATCCCCGGCTACGTCGCCACCAAGCATGCGGTCAACGGTCTCGTGAAGTCAGCCGCCCAAGAGGTCGGCACGCTCGGCATCACTGTGAACGCCCTGCTGCCGGGTCTGATTGAGACCGACATCGTGCGTGAGACCGGCCCGGCGTCGGCTGAGATGATGGGTCTGCCCAGCTACGAGGCCATGCTCGAGTTGTTCTCGCAGGAGTCAGCGATCCAGGCGCTCAACACCGTGGAGCAGGTTGCTGCCGCCGCGGTGATGTTCGCCTCGGATGCTGCAGCGAACCTTACGGGATGTCTCTTCGCCGTCGACGGCGGCACCATGCCCTACTGATCTCTCCAAGGAGAACCAGATGTCACACGAGGCGGTTGTCTCGGTTGGTCGCAGCATCGCTGAAGTGAAAGAGGTGCTGCAATCGCTCAGTCCCCAGGAGTGGGCGCTGGCCAGCGGGTGCGCGGGATGGACGGTGCGCGATCTGGTCGCGCATATGAGTTCGAACTACGCCGAGATCATCCAACCATCACCACCACCGGCCGAACCGCTCAACCTTCCGGCTGAGGCGATGATGGATCTTCTCGTGGATGCGCGGGCCGGATGGACGGATCAGCAGGTGCTTGATGAGTACCTGCAGTTCTGCGACGCCGCACTTGCTGCCTTCGCGGCGATGCAAGACGAGCCAGTGGCGTCGGCGGTGATTCCACTCGCTGATTTGGGGGAATACCCAACACATCAGCTAGCTGACGCATTCGCATTTGACCACTACTGTCATCTCCGCATTGACCTTTTGGCGCCTCATGGTCCGATCGAACGATCAGTCTCAACCGTTGACGATGAGCTCCTCGGGCCGGCTGTCGGCTGGATGCTCACCGGCCTACCGAAGATGCAGCCCAACCTCCACAACGACCTTCATGGTGTTATACGTCTCAACCTCACCGGACCTGGTGGCGGTACATGGGACATTGCTCGGGTAGGCGACGGCATCGTGGTGTCGTCGCCATCAGGCGACCCCGGTTGCACGGTCACCTCCAGCGCTCATGACTTCGTCATCTGGGGAACTGCCCGGGCGTCATGGCGCGACATGTGCGCGGTCGATGGTGACACCGCAATTGCCGCAGCATTTCTCGACGCGCTCAACATCATCTGAGCACCGTCGCAACAGTTGTCAACCGCCGCGCTGTTGGCGAGCCAACTCCGCGTACGACACACCCCGATCCACCCGTGGTTCACCAGGCAGGCCCAGTACGCGCTCGCCCACGATGTTGCGCTGAATCTCGTCGCTGCCACCGGCGATGCGATAGCCGGGTGCTCCGAGAACATGCTCGTTCCAGGCGAATGTTCCCCATTCACCCGTATCAGCTGTCAGGGACGCACCTAAGAGCCGGCCGGCCACTGCGCTGGTGTGGGCCATCTCAATGGTCCACATGAGCTTCGTGATGGAACCACCCGGACCCGAGGATCCGGTGGCCTTCGCGCGCGCTGCGGCACCTGCACGCACCCACTCGCGCACCCGCCGCATGGTGTACGACCGTGCCAGATCCTGACGAATCTGGGGGTCATCAGTGCGCCCCACATGGCGCGCCAACATCACCAGTTCGTCGTAGCCACCACCACGGCTGCTGCCACCTGACGACGAGCGCTCATGTCCGAGCACGGTGAGGGCAACCTTCCAGCCCATACCGACCTCACCAACACGCATCTCGTCGCTGATGCGCACACCCGACATGAACACCTCATTGAACGACGCACCGCCCGACATCTGTTGAATGGGGCGCACCTCCACACCGGGGGCATCGAGGGGAATCAAAAATGCGGTCATGCCGGCGTGCTTCGCCACATCGACATCGGTGCGACAGATCGCAAAGCCGTATTGGGAGATACGCGCTGTCGACGTCCACACTTTCTGACCGTCGATCACCCATTCGTCACCGTCGCGAACCGCGCGACATGACAGTCCGGCGAGGTCACTGCCCGCACCCGGTTCGGAAAACAACTGACAGCAGAACTCGTCGAGTTGGAAAAACCGTCGACACCACATCTCACGTTGCGTCTCATCACCGAACTCTTCAATGGTGGGGGCGATCAATTTCGAGGTGACCGAGATGATTTCGTGGTCGCGGGGCACGTCGAATTGAGCTTCGACCTCTTTGAACGCTGCATCGTGCGCCTTGGTCAGCCCGAGACCTCCCCACGCCGGGTCGATGGCGATGGCACCGAAGCCCGCGGCCACCTTGGTGTCGTGCCAGGCCTTGTATTTGCCGACGTGTTCGATCTCTTCGGCATCAGAGACATCGTGGAACACGGTGACTGAGAACTCGCCTTCGCCCCAGCGCTGGGTGGTGGTGTCGGCGGTGCGATACGACGCCTGCGACTCCAACCACTGCCGCGCACGCTCACGGAATTCGGCGACTGACTCCATCTTTCGGCCTTCCTGACGGGGTTCGGAACACCGAGACGCTAACCCACGCCCACGGCACACACCCCATTCGGTCTCCGACTCGCAGACGATGACGGACAGCGTGTCAAACTCCCGGCAGGTCTGGGATCGGGGGCACAACAGATGAGTGGTGGAGTTCATGACGGCCGGGTGGCGATTGTCACCGGAGGAGCATCGGGTATCGGCCGTGCCGCTGTGGACGCGCTCGTTGCCGGTGGCGCGCGGGTGGTCGCTGTTGACCTGCAGGTAGACGGCGTCTCCGAGAGCGATGACATTGCAGTTCTGGCCGGCGACGTCACCGACCCCGACACCAACGCCGCAGCGGTGGCACTCGCGATGGAGCGTTTCGGTCGTCTCGATGCCGTGGCGTTCAACGCCGGCGTGCCGATGAGCGGTGACCTCTTGGATCTTCCGATCGAGCAGTTCGACCGCTGTCTTGAGGTGAACGTACGCGCCGTCGTGATTGGACTGCGCGCAGTGGTGCCTGCTCTGCGTGCCGGCGGGGGTGGGCGGATCACCGTCACCGCATCCACCTCGGGTATTGCCGGCGATCCCAATATGTGGCCCTACAACACGGCCAAGGCGGCCGCGATCAACCTGGTGCGCGGTGCGGCTCTTGAATTGGCCCGCGATGCCATCACGGTCAACGCTGTCTGCCCGGGCCCGACCGAGACGGGTATGACCGCGGGGATCTCCGCCCTACCCGAGCGCTACGAGGGTCTGCGACGTGCGATCCCGCTACAGCGCTGGGGCCAGGCTGCCGAGGTGGCGGCGGCCATCGATTTTCTGTTGTCGCCCGCTGCCAGTTTCATCACCGGCGCCGTCCTGCCCGTCGATGGCGGGATCGGGGCGAGCACCGGACAGTTCACACCCCATCCACTCACCACATGATCTGAGGAGATCCGATGACCGACCATCCCGAGAACTACGAGGACGTCACCGTCTACGACCTGGAAGCCGACGCCGAAGAGGAGTTGCTGCTCGCTCATAACGAGTGCACCTTCATCTGGTCGAACAAGGAGGGCTGGCCCGTCGGGGTCATCATGTCGTACGTATGGCGCGACGGAAAGTTCTGGCTCACCGCGTCGGGCCAACGCGCCCGCATCGCCGCTGTGCGCCGCGACCCCCGGGTGTGCATTGTGGTCACGTCCACCGGCTCGCCGATTCCACGTAACCGCACCGTCACATGGAAGGGCACGTGCGTCGTGCACGACAGCCCCGAGATCAAGGAATGGTTCTACCCCGAACTGGCCGAGGCTCTGCAGGGGCATAGTCCCGAGCGTCGTGACGCCTTCGCTGAGTTCCTCGATTCACCACGTCGCGTGGTGCTGGAGGTGACGCCGACGCAGCGCATCGGCTATGACGGATGGAAGATGGGTAAAGCCACCAGCGAGTGGATGAAAGCGCGTGCCGAACGCGAGGAGGAAACGTCATGAAGAAACTGGGATTGAGCGCCGATGAGGTGTTGACCACCACGCGAGCGGTACGCAAGCGATTGGACTTTGACACGCCGGTGGAGCCCGAGGTCATCACCGAGTGCATCGAGATCGCCCATCAGGCACCGACTGGGTCGAATATGCAGGGCTGGCGGTGGATGATCATCGACGATCCGGCGAAGAAGGCCGCCATCGCCGACTTCTACCGCTCTAACTACTACCCCTACACGCAGGCCAAGGACCGCACCGATATGGACGACCAGGGTGCGCGTATCTTGTCGTCGTCGCAGTACTTGGCCGAGCGTTTCCAGGATGTCCCGGTAATGGTCATCCCCTTGATCGCTGGCCGTCTCGATGAGGGAACATCAACGTTCACGCAGGCATCGGCCTGGGGCTCGCTGCTGCCAGCGGTGTGGAACTTCATGCTCGCTCTGCGCGAGCGCGGGCTGGGCTCGGCGTGGACCACCTTGCACCTCCCGAACGAGCGCGAAGTTGCCGAACTGCTCGACATTCCGTTCGACAAGTACACCCAGGCTGGTTTGTTCCCCGTGGCCTACACGCTCGGCACAGACTTTAAGTTGGCGTCACGCGTGCCCGCAGAGAAATTCATCCGCTGGAACTCGTGGAGCTGATCGCCCACTGACGGGCCTCGTCCGACGCTGTCCATCCGATGGCGTTGGCGAGCGCCCGCCGGAAATTGCCATCGGCGTAGGTCACCGGGCCATCGCCGAATTGGAGATACACAATCGGTGAGTTGCCCTCGGCGCGGGCCCATGCCACCAGATCGGACCCCGCTGGGTGGGTCCAGCCGGTGTTGTCGTTTTTGCTGCCACGAATGGCGAGATCAGCTGAATAGAACCGTGATGAATCGGCGACGTTGAAATTGGTGCGCATCAACGGCACCACATCATCGCGCACCGGGAAGCAGTACAACTCGTCGACAATCGTGAACTGCTCACCGAGTCCAGCGCACACCGGATGAGTCGGATCGAGCACCTCAACGGTGTGCTCGACATCGAACAGGTACCCCGAATCGGGATAGTCGACCCCGTCGAGGCGCCCCGGTTGGTAGTGGAAGCGGCCGCCCATGAGATGGGCGTAGGCCTCCCAGGTCGGCCACCCTGCAATGGCGTGGTGCATGAACACCAGGCCAGTGCCTGCTGCCGTGAGATCGGCTATCACCTGCTGCTGCTCCGGCGTTGGATCCGCCATCTCGGTCGGTGGATCCGACCGGGTGAACCGCAATCCCGGAATGTCGTAGAAGACGATGACGTCATGGCCGGTTGCTGGCGCTCCGGCATGAGTCCAGCGCACCCCGTCGAGGGCATCGAACACAGCGAAGAATGGCTCCGCTTCATACGGGTGACCGCCAGTGACGACTACGACATCGAGTTCGGACGGGTTCATGGTGTCAGCGTCGCACATACAACGCCGTGTGCTCAGGGTCGCACGAGCACCTTGGTGTGTGGTGACGATCCGCTGGCGAGATCCGCGAGCGCGGCATCGAGGCCGTCGAGGCCCACGGTGTTGGAATGCAATGGATCGAGTTGGATGCGTCCATCGGCGATCAGGCCCATCGACCGGTCGAAATCGTCGTAGGTGTAGGCCAGCGCAGCCGACACGGTGACTTCTTTGACCAGCCACGTCGACGGCTCGATTGTCGCCGGTTGATGCGTGAACCCGATGATGCACACCCGACCGCCGCGGCGCACATGACCGACGGCCCCTTGGATGGTCTCGGGACGTCCCACGCATTCGTAGACCACATCGGCACCCAACCCCCGCGACAGTTCGGCGATTGTGGCGGCTGCCTCGTCGGGTGTGACCGCGAGTGTGGCCCCCACATCGAGAGCCAGTTGACGTCGCGCCTCGTTCGGCTCGATCACGATGGTGGTACCGGCACCGGTGGCCACGACGTACTGCATGGTGGTCAACCCGATTGGCCCGGCCCCTTGCACCACCGCGAGCTCGCCTGGCATGGGCGCGGTATGACGCACCGCGTGATACGACACCGTCGCCGGTTCCACCTGAGCGGCCTGCTCGGGGGTGAGACCTGCAACCACCGGCACCAGCCGGCTGGCGTGCACCGCCAATCGAGGTGCGAAACCACCATGCGGTGGAGCGAAGGGGTCACGCCCGACAGCGACCAGAAACGATGCTGCGCAGTAGCGGGCATGACCAGCCCGACATGGCTCGCAGGTGCCGCAGGACGGTGGCACGGCCACCACCACTCGGTCGCCCTCTGCGAGGCGACCCGTATCGGCGCCGAGTGCGGAGACCACACCGGTCCACTCGTGTCCGCAGACCGCCGGGTTGTAGGGGTCACCCGATTGGTAAGCATGAATGTCTGTGCCGCAGATGCCGCAGAGGTCGATGTCGACCACGGCACCCCCGGCAAAGGGCTCCGGTTCGGGGAACTCCACGAGCTCGAGTTGGTGTTTCCCGGTGATCAGCGCAGCATGCATGTGTGCGATGATCGCACAATGATCATCGTGTCTGCAGAAATTGAGTACGCCGACCGCGCTGCGCGCGACCATGCCGTGGAAATCACTCGTGATATCCAACAGGCAACCCGCGACGACGAGCCCGGTTGCCTCGCCTACTGCTTCGCCCCCGATCCCTGCGTGGATCACCGCATCCAGGTGTACGAACTGTGGAGTGACGCCGAGTCACTCGCCAAGCACTTCGAACATCCGAATTACTTCAAGATGCGTGAGACCCTTGGGTCGGCGGGCATCACGTCGGCGGTGAGTCGTAAGTACGAGGTGTCGCGTGACGCACCGGTGTACAACGCCGATCACACCCCAACGGCTGGTTTCGACGCCTGATTCGTGCACATCGTCCGAGTGCGGTGTTGACATACCGGTCGATTAGTTTGGATGATATTGGTCCGAACATCGACAAGGGGGACGCACATGGGGGACACGCCGGTAGACGCACAGGGGCGACCGTGGGGCGACGCTCGCTCCCCGGGCATGAGCTATCAGGACTTGCTCGACACCGACACCCATGAGGTGCCGGCCGTTCTCCGTTTGGAGAGCCCCAAGTATCTCGGCAGCGACGACGTCGACATCTCGCGCTACACCAGCCGCGACTGGCATCGCCTCGAGGTCGAACACATCTGGCGCAAAGCATGGCAATTCGCCTGTCGCGCCGAAGAAATCCCCGAGGTTGGTGACTTCTACCTCTACGAGATCGTCGACGACTCCTACATCGTCATCCGCACCGAGGACGGTATCCGTGCCTATGTCAACGCGTGTCTGCATCGCGGGCGCCGGCTGAAGGATTACAGCGGCTACTGCAGCGAGATCCGCTGTCCCTTCCATGGCTTTGCCTGGCAGCTCGACGGGTCGCTGCAAGACATCCCTGCCGACTGGGACTTCCCGCATGTGGAGGCTGACGAATTCGGCTTGCCTCAGGCTCAGGTCGGTGAATGGGCAGGCTTCGTCTTCATCAACCCGAACCCCGACAACACCGAGACGTTGGAGGAGTTCCTCGGCGAGATCGTCGACCAGTTCGAGGTGTGGAACCTCGAGAAGCGGTACAAGCAGGCCCATGTCGCCAAGGTGATTCACGCCAACTGGAAGATCGCCCAAGAGGCGTTCTGCGAGGCGTACCACGTGAACGCCACCCACCCGCAGATCATGCCGTATCTGGGTGACACCAACTCTCAGATCGACGTGTGGGACAACTTCTCGCGGGTGATTACCCCTGCCGGTATCACCAGCCCGTTGCTCGACTGGGAGCCGACCCCCGACGAAATGATGCGCACGATGATGGACGTGCGTCACGACCAAGAGTCGCCGATGCCGATCGACGACAGCACCGATATGCGTGCCGTCGCTGCCCAAGCGAGCCGTGAACGCTGGCGCGAGTTCGCCGGTGATGAATGGGTCGACTCAATGTCGGATGCCGAGATGATGGACTCGATCGACTACACGGTGTTCCCCAACTTCCATCCGTGGGGAGCGTTCAACCGCATCGTGTACCGCTTCCGTCCAAACGGTGACGATCACCGTTCGTCGATCATGGAATGCATCTTCTTGGCCCCGTACCAAGGCGATACGCCGCCGGCCCCGGCTCCGGTCCACTGGCTGGAAGAACACGAGACCTTCACCGATGCCACCGAACTCGGCATGCTCGGCAAGGTCTTCAACCAGGACCTGTTCAACATGGCCAAGGTACAAAAGGGTCTGGAAATGACTCGCAAGCCCGGCGTCACCTTGGCGAACTACCAAGAGAGCAAAGTTCGCTGGCTGCACACGCTGCTCGGCGAGTGGGTCGAGCGAGGAATCGCCGAATCAGGAACGGCCGTCAACGCGCCACGGCGCAGCTGATAGGGAGGTATGCACGATGCTTGGAATTCGTCACCCCTTCACCGGTGCTCTCTACGAACGCGACGGCGAAGGCAACATCTTGGTCACCGACGGTGACCGCACCGGCCGATTCACATCCGAGGGCCAATGGCTCGACGGCGACCTGCGCGAATGTGATCCGCAGATCTGCGGATGGGTTGCCGGCCCGCAGGCACTGAACCATCGCATGGCTGATTCAGATCGGAGCGACTGAGATGAGCCGCGACACCTTGGTTGATCTGGCACGACGCACGCTGGGCCACGCACGAGCGGGCACTGTGCCACTTGCAGACACCATCGCCAAGGTGCCGTCATCCAACTACTACGACCCCGCACGCTGGGCGCTCGAGATGGAGCGGGTGTTCAAGCGCACGCCGCTCGTGCTCGGGTTCAGCTGTGAGTTCGCCGAACCGCACAGTTACCGAGCGGTCGAGGTGGCCGGCGTGCCCGTACTGATGACCCGTGGTGCCGATGGCAACATGCGGGCCTTCGTCAACATGTGCAGCCACCGTGGCGCTGTCATCGCTGAACCCGGTACCGCCGGTGTGTCGCGTCGGTTCACCTGCCCATACCACGCATGGAACTACGACACCGATGGTGCGCTCGTCGGCATATTGGACCGTGCTGAGTTCGGTGACATCGACCCGTCATGCAATGGTCTGACACCGCTGCCGTGTGCCGAGCGCGCGGGCATCGTGTTCGTGGGTCTCACCCCGAACGGGTCGATCGATATCGATGCCCACCTGTGCGGATACGACGAGATGCTCACCCATCTGGGTTTGGCCGACTGCCACCTCGTCGGACGCCAGCAGGTGAGCGGACCGAACTGGAAGGTGGCCTACGACGGCTATCTCGACTTCTACCACCTGCCGATCCTGCACAAAAACACCTTCGGGCCCGAGTACTGCAACAAGGCGATCTATGACGCCTGGGGTCCGCATCAGCGGGTCAGCGCACCCGATGATCGCACAATGGCCCTCGACAACATCGACGAGTCAGAGTGGACCGACGAACAACTGACCCTCGGTGTGTGGACGATCTTCCCGCATACGTCCATTGCCGGCTTCAAGGTCGACCCGCCAGAGGGCAGCAAATCCACCGGTGGGCGCATGTTCATGATCTCCACCCTGTTCCCCGGGGATGATCCCGACACATCGGTCACCGTCCAGAACTTCCTCGCCACTTTCGAACCGGCCGAGGACATGTTGCCTGGCATCGCTGCCACCCAAGAGTTCTTGTTGGGCGTGGTCCGTGACGAGGACTACCTGACCGGTAACCGGATTCAACGGGCGGTGAAGACGGGTGCCAAACCAGAGTTCCTCTTCGGTCGCAACGAGGCCGGCGGGCAACGATTCCACGGGTGGGTTGACCGCCTGGTGGCTGCCGCGACCCTCGAAGACGCCTCCAACGAGTACGCGCGCGCCGAACGCGTGTTCATGCGCTAACCCCCGGCCGATTTCGCCGGCGAATACGCCAGGCCTCAGCGTGGAGGGCGAGGAATGATCGCCGGATCTCCCGGCTGCCACAGTTCGTGCGCACGACGCCACCCTGCAAAGGTTGACAGGATGTGCGGCGGATCGCCGTGGATCTCGGTAAAACCCCCCGTGACCTCACGTGTGTCGAAGTAGGCGGCATCCACACCATCGGCGTAGAGCCGGGTCGCGCATTCGAACCCCATGTCGGTGAGTCGTTGAAACTCCGCCTCGAAGTCATGGACCAACACACCGACGTGGTGGAACCCGTACTCACCGGCGGCGTACATGTCTCGATAGATCGAGGGCGTGTCGTCGTGTTGTTGGATGAACTGAATCATCATGTCGCCGTGATAGCCGAAGGCATATGACACATCGGCCTCGTGTTCCGTCCCGCGGTAGTCGAAGCGATCAGTCCGGTGGTGCATCGTCACGACAAACGGGCCGGCGTTGAACAACGCGCTCCATCGTTCGCACGCCTCCGCCACATCGGCGACCAAGTAGGCCTCCTGGAACAGCGGATAATGACTGAGTAGGCGTGACATGATCCCCCCGAATTTCTCGTGACTACACAGGTTGTCTCGGTCTGACGTTACCCACCAGCAGTCGTCGAGAGTGAGCCGGAACGGCGCTGCTGGCGTACTCGGCGCAGGAGATCCGGAAGGCCAGCAAGTCCACCGGGAACGGCAACGGTCACGATGACCAGAGCAATCCCAGTGAACAGATACTGCTCTATCGAGGAGCCTCCACCGGTCAGCAAATAGCCTGCAAGAGCCGATGGGGCGAGGCATCCGGCAATGACCGCACCACCTATTGAGCCGATGCCACCGATGTACGCCAATGCCAGCAGTTGAAGACCATCTTGAGCTGACAGGCCCGCTCCCGTGAAGTCCACCGCCTTGTAGGCAAACATCACCCCTGCAACTGCGGCAATTGCAGAGGCCAACATCGCGGCCGTCACCTTCGTCCCGGGCACATCGATCCCTGATGCTGCGGCCGCGCGCTCATTCGAATTCACAGCAAACATTCGTCGTCCGAGCCCCGATCGACGGAGCCCGACCAACACCAGGCCGCACCCCACACAACACGCGAGGGCGAGGAAGGCGAAGCGCCGAGATGGAAAATCATCACCGGCATAGATGCCAAGGTCGACACCAAACAATCGCGGCTCCGCTACCCGCGCCAAGCCCCCATTGCCGACAAACGTGGGACTGCGGTACAACACCTCGTCGAACACCACCGCAACCGAGAAACTCACGATGGCGAACAGAACCCCGCGCACACGCAATGCGGGAATGCTCACCAGTGTGCCGACCACCGTTGTCAGCACGATGGCAGTTACCGGTGCGAGGGGGAAGCCGAGACCGTCGAATCGCGACAACATGAATGCGGCAAAACCGGCGAAGGACAGTTGGGCAAGAGATACCTGGCCAATGAACCCGGTCACGAGCACGACCGACATTAAGAGTGTCGATACAAACAACGTCTGCAGCAAAGCAAACCGCAGGGGCGACGACCCGACAGCGATCATGATGCACATGACAGCAACGACTGGCCACCACACCCACCACCGTGGCGGCGCCGCGGGTGGGCGTTGACCAGGTTCGACCACAAATGATCGATCAGGCAAGGTTCGTCCACCAACAATCAACATCACAACGATCACAGCGAAGGGAACGAGTGAAGAAAAGCCACCCTGCAACAGGTTCGGCACGTGTCCCTTAGCAACCATGTGAACCGTGACCGCTTCGAACATGCCGATTCCCACACCGGCGAGAACAGCAACCATCACCGACTGCAGTCGCGCCGCGAGCACCGCTGCAAGTGCAGGTACGACATACAAGCTGTAGTTGAAGGGGCTGACACCTCCCATCGAACTCGCCAGAATGCCAGTGGTGCCCGCAACAAGCGTGGCAATGAGCCAATTGATCTGACCGAGCCGACGGGGATCCAGACCCAGCAGTATTGCTCCCTTTTCGTTCAAGAATGCTGCGCGCGTGGCGATTCCGAATCGGGTTCGCCGATACCCAGCAGCTATTCCACCACCGAGAACGAGGACGACTCCGGTGATCCACAGACGATCGACAGGAAACGACCGGCCAAACACGTCAATCACATCATCAGGCAGAATCGCGGGGGTGCGCCGCGTGCCCGCGCCAGCAGCTCGCACCATGAGGCCCTGTGCCACCACCGTGAGTCCGACGGTTGCCACAAGGCAGGTGACCGCCGGCGCGCCTCGTAGTCGACGGAACACCAGCCGTTCGGCAACGAGGGTAAAGACCACGCCCACCGCCAACCCAATGCACGCCGACGGCCAGAACCCCCATGGGCCACCAAGGTCATATCGATCAGGAAGGAGGATGACGGGCAGCACGAGATCGCCCGTAGCGCGTAATTCGGCGTAGACGATCGCGGGGATCATCGCCATCGCACCAACCGCGAAGTTCACCACCCCGCTGCCGCGGTAGACGATGATGATCGCAATCGCAAAAGCCGCGTAGAGCGACCCCGTTCCTACCCCCAAAAGGGCGAAGACAAGCCACACACTCATTGCAGCACCATCATCTGGCCGATGCGGGCGGGGGGACCGCCGGCGAGCAACACGCTGAGGGTCAGCCCATAGCGGCTTCGCCGAGATAGCTGGCCTCGAGCAGAGCGCGGTTCGCGCTCAACTCGGCTGCCGTACCCGACATGGACAACTCGCCGTGGTTCAACACGTAACCGCGGTCCGCGACCTCCAACGCCATATGCACGTGCTGCTCAACAACGAGCACGCCGCAACCGGTCTCGTCAGCGATGTCGCGCACAATCGGCAACAGTCGCTCCACGATGATCGGAGCAAGTCCGAGGCTCATTTCGTCAACTAACAAACACTTTGGATTGGACACAAGCGCACGTGCCATCGCGAGCATCTGTTGCTCACCACCAGACAGCAGCCCAGCTAATCGGTCGCCCAGGGGGCGCAGGGCTGGGAGCAGATCCATCGCTCGGTCGTATGCCGCCTTTCGGGCGTCACGGGCACCAGTGAGACCGAGTCGGATGTTCTCATCAACGGTCAGGTCGAAGAACAACGATCGGTCTTCGGCCACGTGAGCCAGACCTCGTCGAGGGATTGTGTGTGCCTTGGTACCGTCGACCTCCTCGCCCAGCACGGTGACCGATCCTTCAATCGGCGCGAGCAGTCCCGACAACGTGAGCAGCGTGGTCGTCTTGCCAGCACCATTCGGGCCAAGCAGAGCAACCACTTCACCGGGTGCAACATGCATCGTCAAGTTCCGGACCACGGGAATTCCCCCGTAGCCCGTAAACAGACCGTCGACATCAATAAGTCGTTCGCTCATGACTGCTCCTCCGTAGCGATGTTCAGTGCGGTTCCCGCGCTTGCCTGTGCCTCACCAGCCGACTCACCGAGGTACGCGGCGATTACCGTCGGATCCTTGCGAACCTCAGCTGGGGTCCCGTGGGCGATGATCCGCCCGAAGTCGAGCACATAGATGTAGTCACATACGTTGAGCACGAGGCCCATGTCGTGGTCGATGAGAAACAGGCTCATGCCTGAGGACAGGAACTCGCGCAGTTTGAACCCGAGTTTCTGGCTTTCCTGAGTGTCCAGACCAGCGGCTGGCTCATCGAGAAGCACAAGTTTCGGTCGCGCAGCAAGCGCACGAGCCACACCGATCAACTTGCGCTGGCCGTGGGACATGTCGCTCGGCAACCGATCTGCGTCCTCGGCCAAATCGAGCCTGAGTGTCCAGACCAGCGGCTGGCTCATCGAGAAGCACAAGTTTCGGTCGCGCAGCAAGCGCACGAGCCACACCGATCAACTTGCGCTGGCCGTGGGACATGTCGCTCGGCAACCGATCTGCGTACTCGGCCAGATCGAGGGCGTCCAGGGCCTCGTCAACCTGCTGCTGATAGGCGCGCTCACCACGTCCCGGCATCAAGATGTCGGTGATGAAGGAGTTCCACCGCGCCTTTTCTGCCGCAGCCATCAAGTTGTCACGCACCGTCAAGTCCTCGAACAACTCAAGCGACTGGAAAGTACGGGTTAGCCCGAGATGTGCCCGTTCATCGGGGGACTTCCCCTCCAGGTCAACACCGTCGAATGTGACGGTGCCGGCCGACAGCGGTGTGAACCCGGTGATGGCGTCGATGAATGTGGTCTTGCCGGCACCGTTCGGGCCGATCAATCCGACCAGCTTGCCTTCGGTGATGTCGATGTCGACTTGATCATTGGCATGAAGACCGCCGTAGCTGACGGTCAATCCACGAGATTCGAGAAGTGCCATGTCAGCCCACCTCCGCAGTCACAGGGACATCATTCGCCGCCTCTGGAGTTGGCGCATGCATGTCGGGTCGTCCATATCTGATTTGTCGGTAGAGCGATCTCACAAACAGTGCGATACCGGCACCGAGGAGCGGCATCCAGAGCTTCGAATAGTCGTCTACGCGAATCGGCCACACGATCCAGCCGGCCACATACCCAACCAAGGCAGCGGGGCCGAATTTTGTGAACCAACCAACCCAACCGCGACCAGCCTCACCGAAGGTTGGTGCAATACCACCGAGTATCACCGCTGCGATCACGGCAAGGGCCCAGAAGATGAGGAGGCTCACGATCACCCACACCGTGTTGGAGTCGATGAACTGCGCGTTGTAGATCCACAGCGCAAATCCAAACAACAACACGGCAAGGATGGCATTGACCACCTTGCGTCGTGGTCCCTCGCGCGCATCACGCAACGTTCGCGCACCAGGTATCACGCTCACCAACCAGTTGCCGGCATAGCCCATACCTCCTTGGAAGAATCGGGCCGCACCTTCGGGATGCACGATGGCCGTAACAATCATGAAGAAGCCACCCAGAACAGTCAGGTAGCGATCCATGTTTGTTCCCTTCAAGAAGTAGTTCGAGAAGGTCGGCACCACCGAGCCTGCGAATACTGCGCCGCCGAACAGCGCCCCGTTGATGGAGGTAATACCACCGAGGTACGCGAAGGCCAGCAGGCTGAGGCTCAAGCCGTAGACGAAGTTTGCCGACGACACCTCGACCTGCTTGAAGCCGAGCATGACGCCACCGATGCCGGCGATGGCCGCACTGAGACCGAAAGCCAACAGCTTCGTGCGCGACACGTTGATACCAGCGGCCGATGCGGCCCGCTCATTGGCGCGAACGGCGAGGAAGCGACGGCCGACACCAGTACGGCGGATATTGGCAACAGCGATGGCGCACAGTGCCAGGAGAACCGCGCCGAAAATGACGAACGCTGGTCGTTCATTCAGCTGCCGATCACTACGTGCGCCAATCGACAGACCGAACAGGTTCGGTTCTTTGACATAGGCGGGCACGCCTGCACGCAACTGCGTGAGTTCATCGTTCTCGAGGTACAGAGACTGCAGCGAGATGGCAAACGCAATGGTCACCACCGCCAACTGCACGCCGCGAATACGCACGGCCGGGAGCCCGAGAAGTAGCCCGACGATCACGGCCGCGGCAACACCCAAAATGGCGGCGATCGGCCACGGTAACCCAGGTCCGGTGACCGGCACGAGGTTTGATCCGCGGCCGATGCCATCGGCCATCATGCGGGCCATGAAGAACGCCGCCATGCCCGCAAAGCTCATCTGTGCAAGGGAGATCTGGCCGACATACCCGGTGAGCAACACGATCGACAACATGATGATGGCGAACACAAGGCCCGTCTGAATAGATCCGGCAAAAATGGTGAGCGGCCCTGCGTTCTCGAAGATGAATGCAAAGACGGTCAGACCTGTAATCCAGAAGAGGGTGTGTTCGATCTGGCGCTTGGGCATGGGAGCCAACGGCAAACGCTTTTCCTCCACGGTGCCGCGAATCGGTAGTGATTTGCCCCGAAGAACGAGCACCACGATGATCACGATCAACGGGATCACGTTGCGCACACCATCTTGGAGCCAGGTGAGCGGGCCCGTGAACCACGAGGACTTCTTCAAGTCGAGCAGAGTTTGTACAGCGCCGAGAGCAAGTCCGCCGGCGACAGCAATCGGAATCGAGCGCAGACCGCCGATCAGCGCAGCGGCGAGCGCGGGCACGATCAGGGCTGTGAGGCCGATCGGCGTAATCGTCCCCTGGATGGGGCCGACGATGATTGCAGCCAACGTGGCGGTCACCGAGGCAAGCACCCAGTTGAGCGCTGCCAGACGCTGCGGCGAGTAGCCGAGGAGGATGGCACCTTTTTCATTACCGGCAGCGGCACGGGTCGCGAGACCGAATCGGGTGAATCGATAGATCCCCCACAGAACAGCGCCGAGAAGAACGGTAAAACCAACCACCCAGACCGTGTTCTGAGGGAAGGCCTTTCCGAGACCCAAGAAATTTTTCAGCGGTTCATCAGGGACGATGCTCTTCGGCTGTGGGAACGAGTTGCCGAAGTTGATGAGGGCGACCCCTTGGAGATACAGCGTGAAGCCGACCGAGGCGACGACTTTGCCGAGCGGGGCCGCATTCCGAAGAGGCCGGAATACTAAGAAGTGAGCTGCAAGCCCGATCAGGACCGACATCCCTAGAGCGAGAATGAGCGATGGGATCATTGGCCATGACCCGTCGCTGTCGAGGGTGATCCTCACCGGCAGGTTGACCGTGTGCGTGGGCAAGAAATCACACCACGGCAAGAAGAGTTCACCACGGTTCCACGCCGTGTCGAACGTGAACATGCCGTACATCGCCATGGCACCGTGCGCGAAGTTCACAACGCCCGAGCCCTTATACGAAACCACCAGGCCAGCACCCAACGCCGCGTAGAGCGAGCCGATACCAAGACCGATGAGCAAGTTAAAGATGATGCTGTTCACAGACCCCCCGAATCTGTTGTGAAACACCCGAGCCCCCGCCCGGGTGGGTTCCGGTGGTCCGGGGCGAGCCACATGGCCCGCCCCGGACACTGCCGGCTTAATTCAGTCGCCCACCGGGCGACAACCGATCAGGACGGACCGGGACGCAGTTCCGTGCCAGCCACGAGATCGAGGCCGGAAAGGAACGGAGTGACGTTGACGAGCTTCTCGCCATCCCACTGGTTCACCGAGATCGGCGACGAGCACACAGCCACATACGGCGCGGGTGCACCAGCGCAGTCCAGCGGTGAGCCGCCGAAGCTTGGCTGTGAGCCATCGGTGGCTGCGTACGCAGCGCTCAATGATTCACCGTTCACCTCACCATCGATGGTCTGGGCAACTTCCCAGATCGACATGATGGCCGAGAAGCCCTGACCAGCAAAGCCCTTGAACAGGTCGTCGGTGGTCATGCCGTATTCCAGACCTTTGGTCTGGTACGTGGTGGCATTCTCGAGATGCTGACCTTCGAGGCCGTCGAGCTCGTTGAGCACGCCGTTCTCGGTGCTGGTCAGGTAGATGCCCACAGCGAGGTCGCCGGCGGCTTCCATGGCTGTGAAGTCCAGGCAAGCGCCCGAGAGGACCAACGGAATCTGATCCGGGGTCCAGCCGAGACGGCCAAGCGCGTCCACGAAGTTCCAGCAGTCCGAACCCTGAGCCGAGAAGATGATGACGTCGGGATCGAAGTCAAGGATCTCCGTGGCCTGTGGCGTCACATCAGGAGCAGCTGGCAACACCGGCACACCAATGTGCTCGAGGTCAGGCATGGAGCCCGCCAACGCGCTGGTGCCGGGCTCGGTGCCATTCAGCACGTTGAGCGGCTTGTTCTCGAGGTCGTAGTAGCAGACCACGCCCGGGGGCGTGTCGGCCCATGGAACACCCACGCGGTTCACCGGTTCGCCAGTGATCTTCGGAATCTCCTGGGTGGCGAACTGCACGAGACCGGTGTGGACGCCGAGGCAACCACCACCGGCACCAATCGAGTACACGCCGGGCGAGGTGAAGTCACCCACCGTGATTGGCGTACCGACGATGACCGGGATGTTCGAACCCTGGTAGATCGAGAAGTGGTTGCCGAAGAAGTTCAGCGTCGACAGCACCATCTCCACACCGTCGGCCACGAGCTCGTTCGCGCAGCGCTGCGAGTCGTCAGGTGCGACGATCGACTTACAGAGAACGATCTCGATCGGACGGCCGCCAAGGCCACCCAGTTCGGCGTTCACGTAGTCGGCCGCGGCCTGAGCAGCAATCGAATACTCGGGGAATGACCCGTTGGGGTCGCCCTCAAGGTTCTGGACACCGATCTTGATCGGCTCGCCATCGGCCACTGCGGGCTCCTCGGCAGGCTCTTCAGCCGGCTCCTCAGCAGGCTCTTCAGCCGGCTCTTCAGCCGGTTCCTCAGCTGGTTCCTCAGCTGGTTCCTCGGCAGGCTCTTCAGCCGGCTCTTCAGCCGGAGCAGGTGCTGGCGCGTCGGCCTCGTCGTCGTCACCACCGCATGCCGCCGCGACAAGCGCGAGGGTGCAGGTAGCAGCGAGGAGACGATGACGCAAACGCCGTGTAGTACGGGTGCGCATAGTCGCAGTTTCCCCCTTGTTGTTGTTGTCGTCTCGGACGAGACGATCCCCGCGGCGATGTTTAGCACACCGGTACCGGTCCACAGATATCGGACGGTTAGTTTGGGAATCGCACCGCATCGACGACACGGCGACGGGGGGAACCGTGGGACTGACACCGCACCGCATACCAGAGCAGATCACCGGCATCGACCTCGACTGGTTGAACGATGTCATGCCCGATGACATTGGAACGATCGCCGAGTTCGACGTCGAATCGATGGGAGTCGGCGTCGGCATCTTGGGTGAACTTGCGCGACTGCATCTGAACTACGAGGGCACCAGCAGTGGGCCAGCGACCGTGATCGCAAAGTGCCAGGCGATCGCGCCGGAAAACCGCTTCCTCGGTCAGGCGATGGGGTTCTATCTCCGCGAGGTGAACTTCTATCGCGAGGTGGCAGCCGACCTCTCGATCCGCGTACCACGCGCCTATCACGCTGATGCCAGCGATGATGGGTGCCCGTTCGTACTCATCATCGAGGACATCGCTGGGGCACGCACCCCCGACCAGATCGCCGGCATCACGGCCGATGAGGCTCAGCGCATTCTCGCCGTGGTTGCGGCACTGCACGCCGAGTTCTGGGACAGCCCACGACTCGAGGCGATGTCGTGGCTACCACCAATGGACAACCCGATGTATGCCGCCGGCCAACCCATGGCACTCGAACGACTGCCTGGCTTCGTTGAACGCTTCGGTGAGCGCATCGGCGCCGAGATGGTGCGCGTGATCGACACCGTGTGCCACCACTACGTCGACCTGCTCCACCACGCGGCCGACCGCGACCATGTCACCTTCACCCACACCGATTGCCGTGCCGAGAACTACCTGTTCGGCGGGGCGCCCGGCGACGACGCCGTCACCATGATCGACTTCCAGTTATCCACCCGGCATGTTGGACCGTGGGATGTCGCCAACCTGCTTGGCGGCTCGATGGACGCCGACATGCGCCGCGCCCACGAATCGGACCTCATCGCCGGCTACCACGCAGCCCTCGTCGAACGCGGTGTCACGGGCTACAGCCTCGACCGCTGCTGGGATGACTACCGCATGAGCCTGCTACAGATGTGCTCGGCGTCGGTGATCGTCAGCGACCTCCAGGGGGGCAATGAGCGTGGCGACGAACTGATGGAGAACCTGTTACTGCGGCCGGTTATGGCTGCGGCCGACCATGAGGTGGGCGACCTGCTCCCCCGCTTCTGCTGACGAGGACACACCGTGGACCAGAACCTGATCGATCGACTTCGAGCCGAAATGCACTACGAGTACTCGCGCACCGGTCCACCCGGGGGGTTTCCGGCCTTTCACGACATCGCCATTGAGCGATACACCAGCGATGAGTTCTGGGAACTCGAACGCACTCATCTGTGGCCACGCGCATGGGTGATCGCCGGCCGTGTGGAGGATGCCTCTGCACCTGGCGACTACTTCACCTTCGATGATCTGGGTGTCCCATTGATCATCGTCCGTGGCGCCGACAACGAACTGCGCTGCTTCTACAACACCTGCCAGCATCGTGGCGCACCGGTCGTGCGGGATGAGCGTGGCCATGCCCGCACCTTGCGCTGTCAGTACCACTCGTGGAGTTACGACATCACCGATGGGTCACTCACCGCCGTGCCCGATGAGCGGGATTTCGTTGGCCTCAACCGCGCCGAGCGATGCCTTCCCCAGATCCGCTGTGAGGTGTGGGACGGTTGGGTCTTCGTCAACCAAGACACCAATGCCACGCCACTGCTGGAATGGATGGGGCCGATCCCGGAACAGCTCGCTGAACTTCAGGGGCCGACCTTGCAGACGGTCGCTCGCCGCACCGAGGTCGTGCCCTGCAACTGGAAGGTCACCGCAGAGGCGTTCTTGGAGGTGTACCACTTCCGGCACATCCACCAAAAAGACGGTGACAGCCACCTCGACAACCGGGGCGCCACCATGGGGCTGCTCCCCAACGGGTGCTCGCGGATGGTCACCCCATTCTCAGGATCGTCCTACAAGAACCTCGGAATGGAGACCTGGGACGACTGGAAGCACTGGGAAGTTCCGGGCTTCATCGATATCCCCACGGTCAATCCGATGGTGCGCTGCACCTCATCGGCATACTCGATCTTTCCGAATCTGATCACACCTATCGCGGCCTACGGTTTCCCCTTCATCACCTTCTGGCCGATCGACAAAACAACCACCCGCATCGACTGGACGCACTACGCCCCACTCGACTTCGATCCATCAAACGGACTTCCGCCCCACTGGGAAACTCGGATGGAGAACTTCGACCGCATCATGGGCGAGGACTTCGAAAATATGGCGCCGATGCAGCGCTCGCTCGAATCGCCTGCGATGCGGGGCGTGCCAATCAACTACCAAGAGCGTCGTATCTGGCACTTCCATGAAGAGGTCGACCGGATGATCGGCATCGACCGCATCCCTGAACACCTGCGAGTGGAGCAGTTGATGGCGCCCTACGTGGGCGACTGACGATCTAACCCACTACATACCGGCCGGTAGGTCGTCGCGATGGGGAGCCGACTACGGTGCGGTTCATGACACGCCTCAACCTTTCAGCCGACGAGTTGCTGACCACCACCCGCGCCGTCCGAAAGCGCATGGACTTCGACGCGCCAGTCGACCCAGCCCTGGTCCGCGAATGCCTCGAGATCGCTCTGCAATCACCCACCGGTTCGAATATGCAGGCCTGGCAGTGGCTGGTTGTCACCGATGCCGACAAGCGCGCCGCACTCGCCGACCTCTACAAGCAGGGCTGGGAAATGTATGTCGGCATGGAGGGATCGGTCTCGTCGGCGTACAAGGGTGACGACGCCGACCGCATCGCACAACAGGACCGCGTGCTCGACTCGGCCACCTACATGGCGGAGAACTTTCACCGCATCCCGGTGATGCTCATCCCCATCCTCCCCGGACGGCTCGACGGCCTGCCCAACATGGCGGCGGCATCGATGTACGGCTCCATCCTTCCCGGCGCCTGGAGCTTCATGCTCGCCGCCCGGGAACGAGGACTGGGCACCTCGTGGACAACGATCCACCTCATGTTCGAACAGCAGGCCGCCGAGATCCTCGGCATCCCCTACGAGGAGTTCACCCAGTGCGCCCTCATCGCCTGCGGCCAAGCCATCGGCACCGAATTCAAGCCGGCGAAGCGCCCACCGCTTGACACCGTGCTGCACTGGGACTCATGGGGCGGGTCCGCATCATGACCCCACTGGAGACCGTCAACGAGTTCATTCGTCGCATCGAAGCCCGCGATGTGGCAGCCGCGGTCGAACTGGTGAGCGAGGACTGCGAGTACGACAACGTGCCCATGGGCAAGGTATTCGGCCGTGATGCGATCCTGGGTGGGCTCGGCCCCTTCGTCAGCGTCTGCGATGAGGTCGAATGGAAGGTGTTCCGCGAGGCCGAGAACGGCCATCTCGTCTTCAACGAGCGTTTCGACCGCTTCGGCAACAACGGTAAGTGGATCGAGGTACCGGTCACCGGGGTGTGGGAGGTCCACGACGGCCTCATCACCTTGTGGCGTGACTATTTCGACTTGGCCACGTACCGGAACCAAGCGTGAACGTCCGCCTTGTCGCCATCGACGTCGATGGCACGCTGGCCCGTTCCGACGGATCCATCGCGTCGGAATCGATCACCGAACTTGAGAGGGTCCGTGCCGCCGGCGTCACCGTCGTGATCGCCACAGGCCGCCCATGGCTTGTTGTTGAGCGCACCGCGGCTGAGGTCGGACATGTCGACCATGTGGTGTGCTCCAACGGTGCGGTCGTGACCAAATGGCCTGATGGCCACTTCGAACGCGATATCTACCTCGATAACGACGTCGCCGAAGCAGTGGTCAATCGACTTCGTGATCGGATTCCCGGTATCGGAATCGGGTTCGAACTCGCCAAAGGCGCCAAGGCCGAGCGGGGCTTCGCCGACCGACTGCCACCCGGGGTGCCGATGGGTCCGCCCGTCGCCGACATCTTGGATGTGCTCCCGCGCCCGGTCCGCAAGATGATGGTGTGGCACGACGACTACAACGACCGCACCCACCACCTGCAGATCATCGTCCAAGAGGCGCTCGAACAACGGGCCGTTGCGCTGACCTCCGGCCTGCCTTTCATCGAGGTGTCGCCTGTTGGCAACGACAAGTCAGCGGCTCTCGACGACCTCTGCGCTCAACTCGGAATATCACCAAGCGAGGTGGTGGCCTTCGGCGACGAGCACAACGACGTGGGCATGATCTCGTGGGCCGGCATGGGCGTCGCGATGGGCAACGCTGTCGACGCGGTCAAAGCCGTTGCCAACCGCATCGGCCCGACCAACGACGAACATGGCGTTGCGCGAGTGCTCGCTGAACTGGTGCCCTGACCGCAAGAGGTCAGCGCATTGAACCCCACCACTGCGCTACCTGTGCGGCGTAGCGCTCGTGATAGGTCATGAACAACTCAGTCGGGTCGGCTGGCAGAGCCGACGACTCGGTCGGTGGCAGCGGGCTCGCTCCGTCGATCGGGTCAACCCACTCAAGACGTAACCCGGCAACCACCTCACCGATGTTGGGTGACGCCGACTCGTGGTGATCACTCACCTGATGGGTGATGAACGAATTGAAGTCCGTGAACGACAACAGCGTGTAGTAACTGCTCGGCTCAGCGCCGCGCCAGTACTCGTACCGCAAGACATCCGTCTCCAGCCGATGAGTGGCCTCGTACAGCTCTTTGGCAATGGCCTCAAAGCGCTCCTCTGAGCCGGGCTTTACCGTTATGTGCGCAAGGATCGTGGCCACCTCATCACCTCGACAAAATGGTGACACCTGAGATGCCCGGCGCACCGTACACGTGCGTATAGGCCACCTTCGGGTCGTTCGGCACCTGTCGGGCACCGGCATCACCGCGCAGCTGCAAGACGTTCTCGTACACCTGGCGCAGGCCTGACGCGCCGATGGGCTCGCCATTGGCAAGACATCCGCCATCGGTGTTGATGGGCAGTCGACCGCCGATCTGGGTCTCACCCATCTGCAGCATGTGTTCTTGCTCACCGTGCTCGCAGAACCCGTTCTCGGCCATGTGCATGATCTCCGCACCGGACTCGGTGTCTTGCAACTGAGCGACATCGATGTCCTCTGGTCCGAGGCCTGCTGCCTCGAACGCGGCCTGCGAAGCGTCGACGGTGGGACCAGCGTTGTGCTCAATCGACAGCGACGGCGCAAGCACCTCAAAGCTGCCAAAACGACGCGACCGCACCACAGCCGAGCGCAGGAAGATCGGCTTATCCGAATACTTGTGTGCCTGATCGGCACGACACAGAATCAGTGCCACGCCGCCCTCACCGGGCGAGCAGAACATGTACTGAGTCAGCGGGTACGACAGCATGGCCGACTCGAGAACTTCGGCTTCCGACAGCGGCTTGCGCCGCCATGCCATGGGGTTCAACGACCCGTTATGGAAGGCCTTCTCCGACACCTTCGCAAGCGTTGAGTGCGAGATGTTGTTCTCCTGCATGTAGCGGTTGATCTTCATGCCAAAGAACTGGGTTGTGAGCGCCATACCGCTCGCGCCGTACCAGTCGCCAAGGCCACTGGACTTGGTGTTCACCCGGAACGCGCCGCGCTCGTGCTTGTCGAAGCCGACCGCAATACCCAGGTCGTAGGCACCGGCCTTGATCATGTTGTACGCCGAGATCAGCGCCGAACCACCGGTGGCACACCCATTGGCGACATTAATGAACTGCAAACCGGTGAGGCCGAGCTGCGACACCATCGTGTCGGGCGCGCCAGCGGCCGCAGATCCGCCAAAGGCGAACTGGATGTCCTGCCACGACACACCGGCATCGACACAGGCACGGCGCACGGCGATGGCGCCCTGCTCCATACCGGAGACGCCGGGATGGCGACCAAATTCATGCATCCCTATGCCGACAATGGCGACATCATCACTGGACACACTGCTCATGACTGACTCCCTTCAACTGGGGCGAATGCGAATGTGACGACCTCGTTGCCGTCATCGTCGGTGGTGAGCGGCACGATGACCATCTCCATTTCCATACCGATATTCAACTGCTCGGGATCTGCCACTGTGAGACGGGTCTCGACCTTGACCTCGCCGGGAAGTTCGACGTACCCCACACCGAATGCCTCGAAGGTGGCGGGGTCGGTGTTACCCATATACGGCGGGGCTTTGGGCGGGAACCCCTGGATGGTCCACGTCCACAGCGTGCCTCGACGGCTGAGTTCGACCTGCTCGGTGTTGGCCGCAGTGCAGCGTGGGCAACCGCTCTGCACGGGAAACATGTGGTTGCCGCACTCGAGACACTTGCTGCCGATGAGCCGCGGCTCATCGGATGGCCACGTGAACACTCCCTCGGTTACTGGAACCTGCATGGTTACTCCCCTAATCAAGCCGACACACGATCGTCGGTCGTCGAACACCGACACCGTACATACCGAGCGATATCCATCACGGATCGGAACGATCAGTCGGCAGCGCTACCGATGACCGAACCCCCACGAGCCTGATGGAATCGCTGGGGCACCATGCCCGAGGTCGTCTGGCCTGCATCAACAACCAGCGTGTGTCCGGTGACGTACCTGGCCTCTTCCGACGCCAGGTAGACCGCCGCGTTCGCAATGTCGACCGGCAGTCCGGGGTATCCGAGTGGGGAGCCCGCTCCGATCTTCTCCGCGGCCGCCTCGAGATTCGAATGATCACCGGTCGTCGCTGCCGCTGTCATCGCGGTGACGGTGTTCCCCGGCGAGATCGCATTCACCCGGATGCCGAACGGTGCCATCTCATTCGCTACCGACTTGGTCAATCCGATTACCCCGTGCTTCGCCGCGGTGTACACGTGCGGACCCAAACCGCCGAGGATGCCGGCCGTGCTCGACGTCGAGATGATGACGCCGGGGCCGCCCCGGGCAACCATCGCCGCTCCCGCATGCTTCATGCCGAGGAACACACTCGACAACAGCACACCGATGGTGCGGTTCCAGGCGTCATAAGAGGTCTCGGTGATCGACCCGACCGCACCGATGATGCCCGCGTTGTTGAACATCACATCGATCGAACCAAAAGTGGATTCCGCAAGGGCAACGGCTGCCGCAACCTCGTCCTCCACCGTCACGTCGGCATGGTGGTACACGCAGGATTCACCGAGTTCAGCCACCAGGGCTCGGCCCGGTTCATCTTGGATGTCGCTCACCACGACGCGGGCACCCTCCTCGACAAATCGTCGAACGGTGCCCTCGCCAATACCACTCGCACCCCCGGTGACCACCGCCACCTTGCCTTCGAGTCGCCCCATATCTGAACCCTCCGTCTCGTCAACACCGCACCGTGATGTGCGATTCTCCTTCGATGAGCGAACGTAGCCGACGGGGTCGCGACGAATGGTCGTCGGAGCACATCGTGTTGAGTCATTTCACCCTCGGGCGTCACCACGACATCACCGACCGCGTCGCGTCGGCCGACCGCGCCGGCTACGACGGCATCGGGTTGTACATCGGCGACTACGAACGACTGCGTCGTGACGACCAACTCGGCCTTCTGGACGATCTTCTCGCAGAGCACGACATGCCACTCACCGACATCGAAGTGCTTCGCGGATGGGGCACAGTCGGCCTCGCCGACGACACCTACGCCGCGAACGAGGCAACCGCGTTTGAGATGGCAGACCGCTTCGGGTGTCGATATGTGCAGGCCATCGGCGACGTGGTCGACGACGTCGCCGACGCCGGTCGACGCTTTGGTGAGCTCTGTGACCGTGCCGCCGATCACGGTCTGGTCGTGGGACTTGAGTTCTTGCCATTCACCAACATCGTCGATGCCGACGCAGGCCGCGCGATCATTGAGGCGGCTGGCCGCGACAACGGTGGACTCTGCGTCGACATCTGGCATCACACACGCGGCAGCAACAATCTTGATCAGATTCGTCGCCTCGGTGGCGAACAGGTTGTCGGCATCCAGATGAACGATGGCCCGCTCACGCCGACCATGCCCGAGGACTATGTGCAGGACTGTCTCCGCTACCGGGTACCACCGGGCGACGGCGAGATGAACGCCCTCAAATTCGTCACCGAGCTTCTGCGCATCGGTGCCGATGTCCCGTGGCAACTCGAGGTGTGTTCAGAGACCACATGGGACCGCCCGGGTATCGAGCACGTCACTGCCAGCATCGACGGGATGCGCCGAGTGCTCGCCGACGCGCGCGCTTCCCTCGACGGCTGAACGCGCTACGCGCGGTACCTCACATATGTCGCGGGCGTTCGCGTTCTGGATACCCACCCGGCGGCAGCGCCGACATCGGGCCCTGAAGAATTAGGCCTCCGTCGACGAAGAGCACCTCACCACTGATGAACCGTGCCGCGGGTGACACCAAGAAGGTGACGGCATGGGCGATATCGGCGGCTTCGCCGACGTGCGGAAGGGGCTGTTCGACATACCCGGCGCCCACTCCCTCGTCGTAGGTGGCGTCCCACCCCTCGGTGTGGAACTGACCCGGCGCCACACAGTTCAGACGCACCGACGGCCCCCACTCATAGGCAAGGGTGCGGGTGAGTTCCAGCACGCCTGCACGCGCGGCCGCCGAATGCGCGATACCGGGCACCCCACGCCCGACGGTGGCGATGATCTGGCAGATCGTCCCACCAGACCCGTCAAGCATGCGCGAACCGAAAGCCTGGGTCATGTTCCAGGTGCCATTCAGATTCAGGTCGATCACCGACCGCCACCCGTTCGGGCTGAAGTCACGCGCTTTCTGTGGGAACTGACCACCGGCGTTGTTCACCAAGATGTCCACATCACCATGACGATCAGCGAGGGCATTCACCGTGTCGAGGTCGCGGATATCCACGAGGTCGACACCCACTGTGCGACCCGTTGCCTCTTCGATACCCGCCACCGCGTCGCGCAATCGCTCCTCACGCCGCGCAGCGATCGTCACGTCGGCTCCCGCGGCCGCAAGGCCGGTGGCAATCGCCCGACCGAGACCACTGCCACCACCGGTGACAAGTGCGGTTCGTCCGCGGAGCAGGTCGGGATGAAAGATGGTCGGCGTATCCACGATGGGCGATACTGCCACCTCGCACAACATAAGGGAGACCCGGAATGATCGACTACCAGCGCATGTATCACCAAGGCGTGCGAGTGCACGACATCGACGCAGCGATGGCTGAGCTGAGTGACCGCCTTGGGGTGACATGGGCCACCGTGCAGCACAACCCTGCCCAGTCGATCTGGACTCCCGATGCCGGGCTCCGCCAGGTGCCGTTGACCTACGTGTACTCCTGTGAAGGGCCACAACACATCGAGTTGCTCCAAGGTCCGCCCAACACACCGTGGGAGGCCGGCAATAACCCCGGTGCACACCACGTTGGGGTCTGGAGCGATGACGTCGCTGGCGACACCCAGGCCTGTCTCGATGCCGGGTGGACACTCGCCGCTGCAGGCGCATCTCCCGAGGATGGCTACGGCGCATATACCTACGTCGTGCCACCCAATGGCTTCATCGTCGAACTCGTGACCTCGCTCGCGCTGCCTCGATTCGAGGCGTGGTGGGCCGGCGGCACGATGGGCAACGAACGCGACTAGTTATCGCGCGCGTCTTAGCGGGCGTTAAACCTGATCGGTAACTCCTTCATCGGGCGAAGGAAGAAACTGAAGTCATGCACCTGATCGTCAAGTGGGCGGGCCAACTCGATGCCATCGAGCCGTTCGAGGATCGCCGAGAATGCAATCCGTAGTTCGGTCCGCGCCAGCCACGCGCCGATGCAGAAGTGGTTGCCGAAGCCGAATGCCATGTGTTCGTTGGCGTTGGGACGCTCGATGTCGAAGACATCGGGGTTCTCGAATCGCGAGGGGTCACGGTTGGCGGCGGCATAGCGCACCATCACCGAGGCACCCTCTTCGATGTCGACATCGCCGAGGCTCACCGGACACGTCGAGGTGCGCCACAGGCCGGCGACCGGGCCGTCGAACCGCAGACTCTCGTCGATGAAGTTGTCCAATAGCTCCGGCCTGGCGCGCAACGTCGCCATCTGATCGGGGTGCTGAAGCAATAGGTACAGCCCCTTGGTGAGCGCCGAGGTCGTCGTCTCGAAACCGCCGGTCACCAATTGGTGCATCAGATCCTGCAGCTCTTCGATGGTGAAGGGTTCGTCCTTGTTGGCATCGCCCGCCACCTCATCATCGTCGGCCATCCGGTGGGCGTGGACGAGCAACGAAATGAGATCATCGCGTGGCTCATCGCGCCGAGCCTCGAACTCAGCCGCCAGATGATGCTGAGCATCGAGTTCGATCTCGGCCTGTTCAACCGCTTCATCAACGGTCATCGAGCGCTGGGCTCCAGCCAGCATCGCGTCGGCCCACCGCTTGAAACGCGGGTACTGAGCAGCGTCGAGTCCGAGTTGTTCACAGATCACGATGCCCGGCAGCGGTAGCGCAAAATCATTGAGGAACTCGCACTCACCAGACGCAGCAAAGGCGTCGATGAGTTCATGGGCAATCTCGGTGATGCGCGGCGCGAGGGCGTCGATGTTGCGTCGAGCGAACACCCTGCCGAGCAACCGGCGGTAGTGCGTGTGCACTGGCGGGTCGGTGCGCTGCAGGGTCTGGGCCCGCACCCAGCCACGATCGGCCATCACCTGTGCCGCGGCACGAGCCGATTCCGACAGTTGTGCGGTTCGACCCGACGGACTTGACGAGAACACTTTCGGGTCGGACAACACCCGCCGGGCATCGTCGTACCGCGTCACCATGTACATGCCATTCTCGGGCAGGCGGTGCACCGGGCACTGCTCTCGCATCATCTCGTACGCGGCGAACGGATCGTCCTGCACCGCTGGATCGAAGAAACTGGGGATATCCGGCGACGATGACGCTCCCCCATGCATCATCTCGTCGGATGTGGTCACGACACGAACTCCTGAGCCCCGTGCTGGAAGATGGCATCCTGCACACGCTCAATCACCGCGGTCCACAGCGCCATTGCCCGTTCGCTCGATGAGTCGAGGGTGCCAACGGCGAACACCGGGATGACCCATCCGTAGATCACGCCGAGTCGGTAGTCCTGGAAGAACTGGTCGAAGTCGTAGCCGGTCACGCCGTTGGCCAACAGCGTGTCGTGATAGGCGTGCAGCAGGTCGTTCTCATGTTCGCGCCGCACGGCGTTGTCCATGTTCTGGCCCATCAGGTAGCCCACATCGGCTGCGCCACCGCCGACCGAGATCGACTGCCAGTCGATGACAACAACCTCGCAGCCGCCGCCCGAGCGATCGAAGAACAGGTTGTCGGCGCGATAGTCAAAGTGCACCAGGGTGTGCGGCATGGCCTCCAGACGGTCGAGCAACAACGGGTGATTCCGTCCGTATGCCTCTGAAATCGGGGCCATCTCCGGACTGAGCGCATGCGCGAAGACCTCGTTGAATCCGGGGAGCGAAGCCTCATAGATCGCCTGGCCCGCACGGTTGAGCGGCCCGTTGATGATCGGCACGAACGGCGCCGACTCGAGACCACGGCCATTCCAGAATGCGGCGTGATGCCGGGCGAGCCCGCGCAGCGCGGCCTCGGTCTGCTCGGGGCTGAGCCCGGCGAGCTGATCGCCCATCTCTAAACCAGCGAGGTCTTCCATCACCAGCATGTACGACTCGGCGTCGTTGGGGTCGTCAGAGGTCTCGCACACCACGTGATAGGGCACTGGGGTGCGCACCGGAGTTGCATGGGCCAACTCGGCGTAGAAGCGGTGCTCGCGCTCGTACACCCTCGTGGGCCGCATGATCGCCATGACCTCGGGCGATGCGGTGGGGAACTTCACGATCATCGATGTTGGGGCGTTACCCGCATCGCCGTCGTAGGTCACCGAGATTTTGCCAACCTCGCCCATGAACCCAATGCCGGCGGCGGTTGGATCGGTGCTGATCGACGCCACGCTCGCCGACCCCGACAAGACACCCGATGAGCGAAGCGCGTCGGTGAGCCACTCGGCGGTAACGGCGGATGTGGTGGTGGGTACCTGCTGTGCCATAGCGAGATGGTACGCAACGCCAGCACCACGACCGCGACCGGACACCCCCCGACGCATCGACTCCGGCCAGCTGCATATCGATCGGTATGCTCGGCCTCGACAGGGGCACCCACACGCACCCTGCACCACGACCGTGACTCTGGGGGTTCCCATGTTTGATTTCTCCGGCAAGACCGTTCTCATCACCGGCGCCAGCTACGGCCTCGGCGAGCAGTTCGCCCACGCATTCGCCGATGCGGGCGCCGATCTCGTGCTGACCGCCCGCTCCGCTGACATGCTGGAAGCTGTTGCCGAGGTATGCCGCGGCAAAGGGGCCAAAGTCACCGTCGCCACCGGCGATGTCAGCGTCGAGAGTGACGTCACACGCGTCGTCGAGGCTGGAATGGCAGATCACGGCAAAATCGACGTGCTGGTGAACAACGCCGGCATCGCCGATGTCCGCGGCGTGTCAGCGGAGAGTTTCGATGCCGACATGTTCAACAACATCGTCAACGTCGACTTGGTCGGCGCGTTCTACTTCGCGCGTGAATGCGGACGCCGAATGCTCGAGGCCGGCTCGGGCTCCATTGTCAACATTGCGTCGATCATGGGCAGCGGCGCCAACGAACTCAACGTCATCGCGTACACAGCAGCCAAGGGCGGTCTGGTGAATATGACCCACCAACTCGGGTGCGAATGGGCAGACCGTGGCGTGAGAGTGAACTCGGTATCACCGGGTTTCATCGTGACCGAGATGACGCGCGTTGCGCTCGAGGCCATGGGCATGGACAAGTGGATCGCCAGCCGCACACCGATGCGACGTGTCGGCGAGGCCCAAGAAGTCACCAATGCCGTCATGTTCCTCGCGTCGGATCTCTCGTCGTACATCACCGGCGTCGACCTCCACGTCGACGGTGGCACCAACGCTGGTAACGGCTGGTTCCAGATTCCGCCCATTCACTACGAATGGAACAAGGACACCGCGCCGATGGTGCCGAGCTCCTACGAACCGGTCATGCCGCGGCCCGACTGGTACCAAGCCATGGAGGCCGGAATTCCCGGCGTGCACTACCCGCTGCCTGAGGGTCTCGACGGCTGAGATGCCTGCCCGGGTCGCGATCGTCACCGGTGCTGCCCAGGGAATCGGCGCCGCCGTCGCGCAGCGCCTCGCCACTGACGGCTATGCGGTAGTGGTCACCGATCGCCGCGAGGAGATCACACATGTGGCTGCCACGACCGGATCGATTGCCCACGTCGGTGATGTGGGCGATGTCGATCATGTGCGCCACGTTGTTGATACGACAGTGGCCGACCTCGGCCCCATCGCCGTATTGGTGAACAACGCTGGGGAGATCTGGCCAACAACAGCCACCGACAGCGTCGACGGCATCGAGGGCGAATTCGACCGTATGTTCGCGTCGAATATTCGTGGAGCATTCCTCTTCGGACGCCACGTCGTGCCGTCAATGATCCAACGAGGCGGAGGCGACATCGTCAACATCTCTACCGATCACGTGCTCCCCGGGCCCGGTTGTGATCGCCACCACGGTCACGGCTCGATGGACCTCTACAACGCATCGAAATGGGCCCTGAACGGACTCACCTTCGACTGGGCGCGAAGCCTCGCGCGTCACCACATCCGGGTCAACAACGTCTGCATGGGTGCGACCGACACCGAGATGCTGCGTAACTGGATGGGACCAAATGTTGACCCCGCGATGGTGGCCAACTGGATGCACCCCGATGACGTGGCTGCGGTTATTTCAGAGTTGATTGCCGAAGGTCCCAACGGCCGAACAGCGGACTCGGTGGGCTTGTACGCCGGCCAACCCTGTGTCTTGCCCCCACCCTTGTGAGAGCACGCTAAGTCATCACCGCATCGTCGTTGGCAGGTGCCAACAGGTGTGCATTTCCCCCAGGCGACGGCACGACAACTCGGGCATGGCTCCGTCGGCCAACGAGATACGGGCTGTTGCTTCGAGAACCGCCCGCGACACGGCAACGGCAATATCTCTGGTCAGTGCATAGCGCGACCGCGGCCGTTCACGGGGTTCAGCGGGCCACCGAGATGGCAACCCGGTGCCAATCGATATTCCAGACGGCAGCCCATCGGCTCGGTACTGACCGCGTGGCTCACGCTGACAGAGGTCTGCTCGGCGCACATCGAATTGATCCGGATGACTGAACACCCGAGGATCACGATTCGCCGCGGCCGCCGAGCACCACACCAGAGCTCCTTCGGGGAGCAACCGACCGAATCGCTCCACTTCATGTCGCGCCCATCGAGCAGCGCCGAGAACCGGTGGTGAATGTCGCAGGGTTTCGAGCCAGGCAAATTTCACGAGGCGCGGATCATGGACGAGCACGTCCAACTGTTCGTCATCGGTCAGCACGGCGCACCACATATTTGCCAACCCGCCATGCAGAGTTTCGATATCGGCTTCGAGAAGAGTCGTTGCGATATCACGACCGGTCACCCGCCCGTCCGGGAGTGAAAGCCGTGACGCGACACTCACCAGGTCGTCGCCGTCACCATCTGCACGTGCTGCCAACAACTGATCGAACAACACCGTTAATTCTTCGAGGGCACGGCGCCCGAGGACGCTGGCCTGAGGATCCCACCCCGCACCTTGTTGCATACGCCAGGTGGCACTCCACACATCCACGGCGACGTGATGCTCAATGCCCAGTACCTCCGCTACAACCTCAACCACGGTGCCGGCCGCCAACGAGACCGCAAGATCACCATCGACTCGAACGGCATCGATGACTGCGCTACATATTCGGTCAAGACCGGCATCGATCCGGTTCTGCACGGCGAACCCAATCTCAAGTTCGCCCCATAGCGAGCGGCCAACACAGTTCCGGGGATAGCTCGACCGACGTGAGCGTGCAGCGAAGTTCGCGGTGTCGGCCAGCACCGACGTCACGTCGTCGTAGCGCGTGATCCAGAACCTGTTGGTCACCCAGTCGCGGTAACAGGGATAGTTCTCGCGAAGAATCGTCAGCGACGGGTACGGGTCGCAGCGGAACTCGTCGCTGATCAATTGGCGAGGGCGAATCAGGTTTGTGGTGTCACCGACCCGTTCACGTTGATACACCTCGTATGAGCGATAGTGCGTGTTCTCGGCAACGGTGTCGGCGACGTCATCGGAGCCGCTCACAAGTCGAACTCCAACCACAGTTCCCGGATCGAACCCAGACCGATGGGTGCCAACGACACGCCGTCGAGGTCGGTCGGCATCCGGTCGCGAGCAATACGAACTCCACTCACGCGTTCGGCAAGGATCTGCGAGCCGATCACCGCCTCTTGATGGGAAATCCACGCTCCGGGACACAGATGAGGGCCCACACCGAATGCCATGTGGCTGAACTGTCCATCACGGTCATGGCCCGAACGGAGTATGCGGCCGGTGTAGAGGTCCGAGCGCGCAATATCGAAGCGTTCGGGGTCGGCGAACACCCGTTCATCGTGGTTGGCCGACACATCAACCATATGCATCAACGATCCGGCGGGGACTCTGACGCCATGAAGATCAAGATCAAAGGTGTTATGCCGAGGCTGGCCGCCGATCGAGGTTGAATGCCGGAGCATTTCGTGGAACGCCGCGTTCCAGAGTTGAGGGTCTTCGCGAACAGCCTCCCACTGCTCGGGATGCTGCAGCAGCAAGAACCACATATTCAAAATGGCTCCCCGCGTTGTCTCACCACCACCTCCCACGATCAGGGCAATGAACGACGTGATCTCCTCGGTCGACATGACGTCACCATCGATCTCGGAGTGGCAGAGTTCCGAGATGATGTCGAGGCAAATCTCATGGCCCTCGTCATCGAGAAGGTGAGTCGGCTCGCGACGTCGTTCTTCCACCAGAGTGCCCACGTAATCCTCGAGGGCCTGCCGTGCCAGCAGCCCGTCATGGTGGGTATCGCTGCCGCCAAGCCCAGACATCATCGCGTCGTACCACCAAGTGAATTGCTCACGAGCGTCTTGGGGAATGCCCAACACTTGGGCCACCACGCTGATGGGAAACTCGTTGGCGAATGCACGTCCGAGTTCGATCATCATCACCGATCGCTCTCGGTCGATCACCACACCTTTCGGGTTCGCTGGGTCGAACCATTGATCGATGAGTTCGGTCGCCAGCCCGCGAATGGCGTGCAAGCGTTTCGTGAGCGCCGCTCCGACGAGGTGTCGCCCATAGATATTGCGACGACGTCGGTGCTCGATTCCGCTGAGTTCTAGCTGAGTGTTACCAAGGACGCCCGATGACGAACCCTTGGGAATCGTGTTGAAACCGACCTCGTCGAAGTAGCCGGCGGTGATGTCGGCATAACGGGTCACGAAGTAGGCATTGTGCAGGCGATCGTGGAACACCGGATAGTGATCGCGCATCAACCGGTAGTACGGGTACGGATTCCGCGAGAATTCGCGGCTGTCAAGGATGCGTGGATCGATGAGCGGCACACCATCGTCGTCGTGACCCATGTCGTGCGCTTCCCCAACCACAAGGGGATCGAACGTGGGACGCTCAAGGAATCCGTTCACGAAGAGATCCTCGAAAGCTGCCCGCAAATCGGCGCCACTCATCTTGTTGCCACCCGGAAGCCGATCCGCAGTTCCTTCAATGCGCGAAGGAAGTAGTTCGGTGCGATGCCGAGGTCTGTGTCGTCGCAGAACCACATCTCATCGATGCGCTCCACGAGCATGGAGAACCCCTGTACCAGCTCACGTCGGGCCAGCGGAGCCCCCATGCAGTAATGGGTCCCGAACCCGAACGTGACATGTCGACGGCCATCATCACGATCGAGGTCGAACCGCTCTGCATCGGCGAAAACTTGATCGTCGCGATTCGCGGCTGCATAGCCGATCAGCAACATCGATCCCTTTGGGATACTGACACCGTGCATCTCGACATCGACAGCAGCCGTGCGCATCAAACGTTGAACGGGGGCCTCGAGCCGCAGCACCTCCTCCACCAGACGCGGCAAGTAGTGCTCGGGGTCGCTCTTCAGTCGGTCCCACTGGTCAGGATTCTCGATCAGTAGTCGTACACCACCAGACAGTGCATTGGTGGTGGTCTCTGATCCACCCACAAAGGTGTCGGCCATCATCTCGGCGTGGAGTTCATTGTCGGTGAGGCAACGACCCCATTCGGGAATCTCAGTGTTCACGAGATCGGACAACAACGTGTCGTTTGGCTCGCGACGCAACCGCTCAAAAATCGGCTGGAAGTAATGCTGCGCCTCAATCTCCATCTCGGTTGACCAGATGACTTCCTCTTTGGTCTGCATCAACCCCAGTCGCTGCACCCATGCATCGGTCCACGCTTTGATGCGCCAAATGTCGTCAGGATCGGCTCCCATCTGAATGCCGATGACGAGCAGCGGCAGGGGGACGGCAAACTCACTGACCCAGTCACAGGTGCCCCGATCGATGAATGCGTCGAACAGGTCTGCTGTGAGCTGTGCGATCTGCGGCTCCAGCTGTTTGATCCGGCTTGGCCGAAAGGCGTGATCGAAAAGGGCACGCATCTGCCGGTGCTCAGGATCGTCACGGGCGGCCAGCGTCGGTCCGGGCACCCACCCCTTTTCCTCATAGAGCGCCAACACATCGCCTCGCGTGCGCGAGCGGGCACTCGACCGCAGTGAGTTATTGAAACGTTCGGTATCGCTGAGCACTGATTTGACGTCCTCATGACGGGTGATGACGAAGCCTCCCACCTTGGGGTCAAACCACACAGGTGCCTCGGTACGCAGCGTTTGATACGCGTGGTATGGACAGTCGTTGATCGCTGGATCGAAGAAATCAACCTCGTCAAGGGACGGGGCCGGTGGTTGCGCTCCACCATCGCGCATGGGGTTGTTCACATCCTCAGACATTTACGCCTCCTCGTTATTTCCAACGGTTCTGTCACCGCTCATGTCCGGCCACGGCCACTCGGAATGTCGCGAGTAGTGTCCATCCACATGAGCCGAGATCCGATCGAACATCTCCAGCACCTCTACGCCGATGCGGTCATCCGCTACGACGCCGAGCAGTGGGGTGCCACCTGGGCTCCCGACGCCACGTGGGAGCTCGGCGCCGGACGCACCGTCGAAGGCCGCGAGGCCATCTTGAGCCTGTGGCATTCCGCCATGGGGAACTTCCACGCCGTCTGTCAAAACGTGTTGAACGGCACCTACGAACTCGATGAGGAAGCCGGCACGGGCACCGGTCGTTGGTACATCATCGAGCACTACCACCGGCGCGGTGACGACGGGGGCACCAAGGGTCGCCTCCTCGCCTACTACCAAGACACCTACACCCGTGTCGACGGCCGTTGGGTGTTCGCCAGTCGCGAGTTGGTTCCGCAGTACAACGGACCCGCCGACATGTCTGGCGATTTCTTGAACTTCCGCTGACACCCTGGCCGGGCTCGGCCGCAGATCAGCGCGGGTTCTCTGGCTCACGGCTCCACAGCACGTCGAAATCCACGGCGATGTCGAGCACCTGATAGGCGCGACCCATCCCCACACAGAACCCAGCAATGGCCGTGAGTTCAAGGAGTTCGACGTCGCTGAAGTGCTCACCGCATCGCGTCCAGAATTCGTCATCGATCGCGGTGTGATCGATGGCGAAACGTTCACCGAACTCGATGGCGAGCTTCTCGCGCATCGTGAAGCGCTCGTCATCGTGGTACCGCGATACCGACGCGTAGAGATCATCATCCATGCCCTGCTGCATCGCCGATGCAGCCCGAGTGTTCAGTCAAACGTGGCACTGGTTGAGCTGTGCGATGCGCATCCGCATCGCCTCTCGCTCGCGGATCGGAATTGAGCAGCGCTCGTACATAGCGGTGCCCATCGCGTGCAGACCCTCGCCCACGTGTGGAGCCAGTTTCCAGATGCGCTTGGCCTCCTGGCCGTCGCCATCGGGTACATCGATACGTGCCATCGGTCCCCCTCAGTTCCGAATCGCAACCCAACATACCAGTCGGCTAGTTTCCGATCGTCACCGGTCGTCCCCGCCCGGAGGCGACCGCACGATCACTGAGGAGACCCTGTGAACGCGAATGCCTTGAACGTAGATCTCAACACCCTGCGCGACCTGCATCTTCGAATGCTGCGTATCCGGTTGTTCGAGGAGGCCGCCGGCAAGATTTTCGAACAGGGCAAGATGCCCGGCTTCATCCACCTCTATGTCGGCCAGGAGGCAGTGGCGGCTGGCGTGTGTGCCGCACTCCGCATCGACGATCAGGTGGGTTCCACCCACCGCGGTCATGGCCACCTCGTCGCCAAGGGCGGCGACCTGTCGTTGATGATGGCCGAACTAATGGGCAAGGCCACCGGCTACTGCAAAGGGCGCGGCGGGTCGATGCACATCAGCGATCTCGACCTCGGCATGCTCGGTGCGAACGGCATCGTTGGTGCTGGCGCCCCGATTGCCGTTGGAGCTGGTTTTGCGAACAAGTACCGCGGCAACGACACCGTGTCGGTGGCATTCTTCGGTGACGGTTCAACGAACATCGGCGCTTTCCACGAGGCCGCCAACATGGCGGCGGCATTGAAGCTGCCCGTGGTCTTCGCCTGTGAGAACAACGAGTACGGCGAGTACACCCGCCGCGACGCCACCATGGCGATCACCGATGTGGTGGAGCGCGCCGCCGCCTACGGGATGCCGGGCGTGATCGTCGACGGAATGGATGCCGTCGCGGTCTACGAAGCAGCCACCGAAGCCGTCGCCCGGGCGCGTGCCGGTGACGGCCCCTCATTCATCGAGGCCAAGACCTACCGCTACTACAACCACCACGGCGTGCAGGTGCTCGGCATGAAGTACCGCAGCGACGACGAACTCGAAGAGGCCAAGGGACGCGATCCGATCCCATTGCTCGAGAAGCGCATGGCCGATGCCGGCCTGATGTCACCCGAGGAAGCCCAAGCCGTACACGACCAGGTGGCTGCCGACGTGGCTGCTGCGGTCGAGTTCGCTGAATCGAGCCCGTTCCCCGAGCCCGACACCCTGTTCGACGACGTCTACACCGTTTCTTGAGGAGCATCAAATGAGCGCAACAGACACCCAGACCCGTGAACTGACCTGCGGTGGTGCCTTCAACGAGGCACTTCACCAGTTGATGGCCGAAGATCCCGACATTTTCGTGGCTGGTGAGGACGTCGGTGGCGTCGGCGGCGTGTTCGGCGGGTTCGCCGGGCTGCAAGACGCTCACGGCGCCATGCGTGCCGTGGACACACCCATTTCCGAGCAGGCCATCATCGGCCTCGGCATCGGTGCGGCCGTGACCGGCCTGCGCCCCGTCGTCGACTTGATGTTCATGGACTTCGCACTCGTGTCCATGGACCAGATCGCGAACCAGGCTGCCAAGTTGAAGTACATGTTCGGCGGCAAGGCCAAACTGCCGATGACGATCACCACGGCGGGTGGCGCTGGCTTGTCGGCCGCCGCACAGCACAGCCAAAGCCTCGAGGCGATGCTGTGTCATGTACCCGGCTTGAAGGTCGTCATGCCATCCACCCCGCACGACATCAAGGGCCTGCTCGTCGCCTCTGTCCGTGATGACAACCCCACGATCTTCGTGCAGAACAAGCGCTTGTTCGGCATGTCGGGGCCGGTTCCAGAAGAGCTCTATGAGATCCCTCTGGGCCAGGCAAACATCGTGCGCGAAGGCGCCGACGTCACCGTTGTCGCGTACAGCCGGATGCTGCACGAGTCGATGGCGGCCGCTGAGCGCCTCGCCGACGAGGGCATCGACTGCGAGGTCATTGACCTGCGCACCGTGTTACCGCTCGATACCGAGACCGTCGCCACCTCGGCTCGCAAGACCAACCGCGTGGTCATCGTGCACGAGGCCGTGCGTTTCGCCGGGCTCGGCGCGGAGATTGCTGCCGAAATCCAAGAGTCGTGCTTCGATTACCTCGATGCTCCGGTCGGGCGCGTCGGCGCACCGTTCACCCCGGTGCCCTTCAGCCCCAGCCTCGAGGCCGAGTATGTGCCCAGCCCCAAGCGCATCGCCGAGGGCATCCGCGCAACGGTCGGGCGTCCTGTTCCCGGAGCGTGAGCAACCCGCCGTGTACCTCCGCCGTCGGCATTGTCATCAACCCGCTCGCGGGCACCGATATCAGGCGTCTCGTGTCGTCGGCATCGCCGACCACCGAGATGGCCAAGATCGGTGCAATCCGTCGTGCGGTCATCGGTGCGATATCGGGCGGCGCACGGCAGATCTTGCTGACCGGCGATCGCCGCTCGCTGGCCGAACGGGCGCTCGAACGCATCGAACGGGATCTCGAACCGGGGCTCATCGACGAGGTCGACACCTCCATCGTGGAGGCGCCGCCATATGACCACCGTGACAACACCGTCGATGCCGCGCGTCGACTGCGCGACCTGGGTGCAGGTGCGCTCGTCGTATTCGGTGGCGACGGCACCCATCGCGATGTGGTCTCAGGATGGCGCGAGGCGCCCATGGTCGCTGTCTCCACTGGAACAAACAATGTGTTCCCCCGCGCCATCGAGACGACCCTCGCGGGCCATGCCGCCGCGGCGGTTGCAACCGGCCGCGTGCCGCTCTCTGATGCATCGTGGAGGGCGAAGGTGATCGACGTGGAGATTCAGCGCGCCGACGGTCGCACCGAGTCCGACCTCGGCCTGGTCGATGTCGCTCTCGTGGCTAGTGCGTTCACGGGCAGCCGTGCCGTCTGGCACGGCGACTCGCTGCGCCATCTCATCGCCGCCATCGCTGAACCGGCCTCCGTTGGTCTGTCGGCCATCGCGGCTGCTGCCGCACCCTGTGGTCGCCGCGAGCCCGGCGGCGTGCACGTCGAGTTCGACCCAAATTCGCCGACCACCCGGCTCACGGCGCCGATCGCCCCCGGGCGGTATGCCACCCTCGGGGTGGCCAGCCACCAGCGCATCGCCCCCGGCGAAACAGTGACCGTCGGTGGTCCTGGCGCGCTGAGTTTCGACGGCGAGCGCGATGCTGTGATCGGGCCCGATGACCGCGCCACACTGCGGGTGGCCAACGACGGACCCCACATCATCGACGTTGAGGTCACGATGGCTGCCGCATTGCACTCTCAACTCCCCGACGACCACACGACACCGGAGCAGAACTGATGGCTACCCCGTTCAACATGCCCAAGCTCGGCCTCACCATGGAGGCCGGCAAGATCCTCGAATGGCTGGTCGACGACGGGGCCACCGTCGCCGAAGGCGACGCAGTGCTGGTCATCGAAACCGACAAGGTCGAATCTGAAGTCGAGTCAAGTGGGAGCGGTGTGCTGCACCGCATTGGCGAAGTTGGCCAGAGCTACGACTGCGGCGTGCAGATCGGCTGGTTCCTCGAACCCGGTGAGGAGGTGCCCGTGGCTACCGCCCCGAGCGCACCTGCGGCGGCGCCTGCTGCGACCGCGGCCGCCGCGCCGACCCCTCTGCCAACTGCAACGCGCACGAGCACCGGCCGCATCATGGCATCACCGAACGCCAAGCGGATCGCTGCCGAACTGGGCGTTGACATCGCCACAGTGGCGGGCACCGGACCCGGCGGGCGCATCGTGTCTGAAGACGTGGAAGCCGCAGCCGCTGACCCGGCGCGCCGCGTTGCTTCTGCCCCCGCGGCTGTCGCGCCGGTGGCGCGTCCTGCAGGAACCGGCCGAACGCTCGCCAGTTTTGCCGCCCGTCATCTTGCCGATGAACTCGGTATCGACCTCGACACCGTTGGCTCGCTCACCGGTGATGTCCGCTTGGGACGCGAGGACGTGGTGGCGCACGCCCGCGCTCTCATCGCGCAGGCTCTCGGCGCCACGCCGGGTACGCCGCTGACGGCACCTGCGGCTGCGCCGGCGCCTGCACCGGCCTTCGCTCCGCTCAGCCAGACCCCCACGTCGATCATTCCGATGTCGGGTATGCGCGGCACCATCGCCAGTCGCATGTACGACTCGTTGCAGCAGATGGCGCAACTCACGCTGAATATGGATGTCGACATGAGCGCCGTGTTCGCCGACCGTGAGCGCCGCAAGGCCAATGGCGCAGCCCCCGGCTTCACCGACTACGTCATCGCGGCCGCCGCGAAGGCCCTCGTCGATCATCCCTTCGCCAACAGCCAGATCACCGGCGACGGCGTCGCGCTTCTGCCGCAGGTCAACGTGGGCATGGCCGTTGCTCTCGATGACGGCCTCGTCGTACCGGTGATTCGTGACACCGCGAACCTCTCCCTCGATGACCTGTCAGCCGAGACCACGCGATTGGCCGAGGCTGCGCGAGCAGGAAAGCTCAAGCTCGACGATCTCGAAGGCGGCACCTTCTCGGTGACCGCGCTCGGGATGTACGGGGTGGACGGGTTCACGCCCGTCATCAACGCCCCCAACACCGCGATCCTCGGGGTCGGTCGCCTGCGCGACGAGACCGTGTGGATCGACGACACCCCCCGCCGAACCACGGTGCTGACCCTCAGCCTCACCTGGGATCACCGCGCCTTCGATGGCGCGCCCGCAGCTGAGTTCACCCGCAGCATCCGCCAACACCTCGAGGCCGTCGGCCAAGGGTGACACGCCACGAACGAGGACATCGACAATGACTGAGACCCTGACCGGAACCGACCGCTCTGCCGGCATCAGCTACGAGGAACTCCTCGATGCCGATAGCCGCACCGACCGTGTCCCCGCTCACTTGCGCGCGGCATCACCGATGCCAGCCGGTGATATGCGGGTTCCCGCTGCGGTGTACCACTCGCGCGCTTTCCACGACCTCGAAGTGGAGTTGTTGTGGAAGAAGGTGTGGCAGTTGGCCTGCCACGAGGACGAACTTCGTGGCGTTGGCGACTATGTCGTGTACGACATCGCCGATCTGTCGTACCTCATTGTGCGCACCGGCGAGGGCGCCGATGACATCTCTGCCTACCGCAATGCCTGCCTCCATCGCGGCCGCAAGCTGCGCGAGTGCGACGGTCATGGCGCCAAGGTGCTGCGGTGCGCATTCCATGGCTGGTCGTGGCGCCTCGACGGATCGCTGAATGAAATCCCCTGCCAATGGGACTTCCCCAGCGTGGAGGCCGACGACTACGGCCTTCCACGGGCGCAGGTCGGTCGCTATGGCGGCTTTGTATTCATTAATCCTGATCCCGAGGCGGCACCGCTGGCGGATTTCCTCGGGTCGTTTCCCGACACGCAGACCACCTTGCCGATGGAGAACCGCTATGTCGCGGTGCACGTCGCCAAGGTGATGCCAGTGAACTGGAAGGCATGCCAGGAAGCCTTCATGGAGGCCTACCACGTGGTGGCCACCCACCCGACCCTGATGGAGACGATGGGCGATGCCAACTCGCGGTACGACGTCTTCGAGAACTTCAGCCGGGCGATCTCACCCAACTCGACCCGCAGCCCACATCTGGCGAACAAGCCCGCCTACGAACCGTGGCCTGACGGGAAACAGTTCTGCCGGTACCGCCATCCCATGTCGGGGTTCATCTACGAGCGCGCCGACGATGACGTGGTGCACGTGATCGACAACGACGGCAACGTGTCCGTGTTCAACTCAGACGGGGTGTGGGTGTCTGGCCCGATCACCCAAGCGGATCCACACCTGTGCCTGTGGATCGGCGGCCCACAGGTGCCCGGTTTTGAGACTGTGCCGGTCAGCATCAACCAGCCCGATGACGGCACTCCGTGGCGCGAGTACTCCGCTGACATGCGACGCCAGGAACTGCGCCGCACTCTCAGCGCACATCACGGGGTGGACCCCGATGACATCTGCGATGCCGAACTTGTCGATGCCATCTACTACTCGGTGTTCCCAAACTGGAGCCCGTGGGGATGCTTCAACGCGATCAACTATCGCTTCCGACCGAACGGCAACGATCCGGACAGCTGCATCTTTGAGGTCATGTTGATGGCACCGTCACCCGAGGCGGATCGTCGACCCGACCCGGCCAAGGTGGTGCACCTGGGAGTGGATGACGACTGGACCGAGGCGCTCGTCCTCGGGCCCCTCGCCAAGATCTTCCAGCAGGACTCCTTGAACCTCCCATGGGTGCAGCGCGGCGTGCGCAATATCGAGTCGGGACAGGTGGTGTTCGCCAACTACGCCGAGTCGAAGATTCGCGATTTCCATGTGCGCCTTCAAGCACAGCTGGGCATCGACTATGCCGAGATGATGGCCGGTGTGCCGGTGGAGATCCGTCTCTGATGCCGGCCTTTGCCACTGCGGCCGCAGCGAGCGACCCCACCGCATTCGCCCTGGTTGACGACCGGGGTGAGTTCACTTGGGCGGAGGTTGGCGACGCGCTGAACCGCTGCGCAAACAATCTGCTCGCCATTGATCTGGGCGAGGCCCGTCGGGTTGCCATCTTCGCCGAGAATGCCGCCGAGGTTGCCCTTGCTCACCTCGGTGCACTCATCGCCGGAGCGTCATCGGTTCCGGTGAACTTCCACCTGACCACCGATGAGGCCGAGTACATCCTCACCGATTCAGCAACGCGGGTGCTCTTCGTCGGCCCCGAGACAGCCGAGCGTGGCATCGCGGCAGCTCGTGCGGCCGGAGTGCCCACTGTGGTGGCATGGCGTTGCGGCGATCTGTGCGACGGCACAACGGTGATTGATTGGGAGCAGTGGTTGGCTTCGGCCGACCCAGCTGACCCGCCCACCGACCTCGCTCCTCGTCCGAACCTGCTGTACACCTCGGGAACCACCGGCCGCCCGAAAGGCACCGAGTTGCCGCCCACGATGTTCGCCGGTGGCGGGAGTATCGACGAGCACCTCGAAGCACTCAAGCAGAACTCGTTCGTACCGTTTGGCACACACCTTGTCGTCGGTCCGATGTACCACACAGGGCCACTGTCGGGTATGCGTCTCTTAGCTGCCGGTGTGCCGTCGGTGATCCTCGGACGTTTCGATGCCGAGGCAACCTTGGCTGCGATCGATCGCTACCGGGCGGGATCCTCGGTGATGGTGCCCACCCACTTCGTACGCATGTTGGCACTGCCCGATGATGTCAAAACCCGCTACGACGTGTCATCGATGCAGATGCTCGCGCACACCGGGGCGAAGTGTCCGGTTGATGTCAAGCGATCGATGATCGAATGGTTCGGCCCAGTGTTCCGCGACTCCTACGGCGCGACTGAGGTCGGCACCGTCTGCACGATCAGTTCCGAGGAGTGGCTCGAGCATCCCGGATCGGTTGGGCGTTCTGTGCCGCCGTTCACGGCAGTAATCCTCGACGACGACCTGAACGAACTGCCCCCCAATACCGAGGGGCCGTTGTATTTCCGTGATGACACCGGCCGCGGCATCGTCTACCCCAACGACCCTGAGAAAACTGCCGCCGCGAATCCGGCACCCGGGCTGTTCACACTGGGTGAGATCGGCTACATCGACGACGACGGATACGTGTTCATCACCGATCGATTCAGTGACATGGTCGTGTCGGGCGGGGCGAACCTGTATCCCGCGGAGGCCGAACAGGTGCTGATCGATCACCCGCAGGTGGCGGACTGTGCCTGTATCGGCGTGCCGCACGACGAAATGGGTGAAGAGCTGCGTGCCCTGGTGATTCCAGTCGCCGGGTCGAACATTGATGTAGGTGAGCTGTCTGCGTGGATGCGTGAACGGCTCACCACCATGAAATGCCCTCGGTCGTATGTGCTGGTGGGGGATCTCCAGCGCAACACGATGGGCAAGATCAACAAGCGGCGCCTTCGTGATGCCTACCTCGCCGGTGAGTTGCCGGTGGTCGGCTGATTAGGGTGACGTACAAGAACACATAACGGCACGGGCGAGGAGGGCGCACATGACCGACACCACATCATCTGAGACACGCGTTCCGAATCCGCGTGGCATCAGCCGCGAAAAGGCTCCGGAGCCATCAATCTCGGATCGTCCCATTCGGGGTGAGCGCTACTGGAGCCAGGACTTCGCGCAACTCGAGTGGGAGCGGCTGTGGCCGCGCATGTGGCAGGTCGCCGGTCGTGTCGACCAGATTCCCAATGCCGGTGATTACGTCACCTACGACATCGGCCGCGACTCGATCATTGCGGTACGCGGCGATGACGCCCGCATTCGCGCGTTCTACAACGTCTGCCAGCACCGTGGAAACCAGTTGGTGACCTCCGAGGTGGGCTCGCTCTCCTCTGGCGAGTTCCAGTGCGCCTACCACGGGTGGCGTTTTGCCACCACCGGCGAGTGCACCTGGGTGCACGACGAGGACGACTTTCCCCAGGGCAGCCCCTGCGGTCGTCGCAATCTGGTCGAGATCCCCTGCGACACATGGGGTGGGTTCATTTGGTTCAACATGGACCAAACCTGCGACGACCTGCGTACGTGGCTAAGCCCGGTTGCCGACCACCTCGATGCGTACCGCATGGAAGATATGAAGCGCACGCACTGGGTGACGATCGAGGGCGATTGGAACTGGAAGTGCGTGCAGGACAACTTCAACGAGAGTTACCACCTGCCCTTCGTGCACCCCCAGACCTTGGCCTCGATGAACGAGCACCACACCGGTTGCCAGTTCGATCTGTACCCGTCGGGCCACGCGCGAATGCTCATGCCCGGTGGCGGTCCCGGCCCGCAGTACACCGGCCGGCCCGATCGCACCTTCCAAAGCCTGAAGCAGGACTTCGAATTCTGGGAGTTCGATCCCGAGCCGTATCGCGATGATCTCGCCGGGTTGCGTTTGGCGCTGCAACGCCGCAAGCGTGAACTGGGAGCGTCAAAGGGTTTCGACTTCTCCAATTACTCCGACGAACAGCTCACGGATCACTACCACTACACCGTCTTCCCGAGCATCAGTTTCTCGATGAAGCCCGATGGCTGCATCTGGTTGCGCGGTACCCCGCATCCGACCGATCCCACCAAGTGCCTGTTCGACATGTGGTACCTCACCCTGTTCCCCGAGGGGGCCACCGAGTACTACTCGAACTCGATGCGCGACTGGGTATCGATCGACCATCAGGTCGAGCACCAGGTCGGCCGCGTCGGCGAGGTGTCAGCCGGTCATGGCATCGACCAGGACATCGCCATCTGGAGCACCCAGCAGAGGGGCCTGATGTCGCGCGGTTACCGCGATGACTACATGCCGTATCAGGAACGGCGCATCCGGTACTTCCACGAGAACATCGACCGCTACCTCGACATGGACCCGATGTGAGCGACCTGCACGACCTCGGTGACCTGTCGGATCTCGACGAGGGCGAGATGCGCACCTTTCCCGATCTCGGGGAATTCGGCATCGTGGTCTGTCGGGTCGAGGGTGAACTGCGAGCCGTGATCGACAACTGTTCGCATGCCGACCGCCGCCTGAGCGAGGGCCGCCTGCGCGGGCCGATGCTGATCTGTCCGCTGCACGGCGCGCAGTTCGATGTGCGCGATGGGTCGCACCAGGGCCCTCCTGCATGGGAGGGCATCGCCTGCTACCGAGTGGACGAATGTGATGGCACAACAACGGTTGACCTCACACCACCAGAGCGCGACTCCACGAACAGCGATGTCGGGGGACGATTCCGCACCCGGTGACGCTCCCAGGCGCTCCGGTGGGGTCGGGCACCTATCACGCGATTAGTTTTTGAGGAACCACCCGTCCACGCAGGAGACTCTCCCTATGCCGCATCCTTTCCGCTTCAGCGTTCAGGCCTTCACACCAACGGACCCGCAGGACTGGGCCAACACCGTGACCCAGGCGGAAGACCTCGGGTACTCCTGTCTTCACCTCGCTGATCACTACCTCGGGCCAGGTCCCGCAGCCGAGGCCGCCAGCCATCCGCCGCAGATGGTTGCGGCTATCCCCGCAATGATGAGTGCGGCGGCACTGACATCGACCATCAAGGTGGGGGCCCGGGTCATGTGCGTCGACTACCACCACCCGGTGGTCCTCGCGAAGTCGCTCGCCACCATCGACTTTCTCTCCGGCGGCCGACTCGAGGCGGGCTATGGCGCGGGCTGGATCACCAGTGAATACGACGCCATGGGTATCCCGATGGACCGTGCGGGCGTGCGTATCGACCGCATGATCGAACACGTGGAACTCGCCCGCGCCTACTTCGCCGGCGCCGACCTCGACCAGACCGGTGAGCACGTCAACGTGCACAACATGGCCGGTCTGCCCGCATCGCCCCAGCCAAACGGCCCCGCCATCATGATCGGTGGCGGATCGCCTCGGGTGTTGCGCACCGCGGGACAACTCGCTGACATCGTGTCGATCAACTTCGACAACTCCGCGGGCAAGATCGGAGCGCACGGCATCGGGTCGGGCACGGCCGACGGCACCCGCGAGAAGATCGAGTGGATCCGCGAGGGTGCTGGTGACCGCTTCGATGACATCGAGTTGGAGATCGGTGCCTACTTCATTGCAGTCACCCCCGATGCCGCCAGCACACCCGCCACTCTCGAGGCAATGGCCGGGGGCTTCGGCATGCCGCCCGAGGTCCTCGCTGCCCACATGCACACGCTCGTGGGGTCCGTCGACGAAATCTGCGACACCCTCGAGCAACGCCGTGACGAATACGGCATCAGTTACATCAATGTCGCCTCCCGCAATATGGCCGCTTTCGCCCCGGTGGTGGAGCGGTTGAACGGGCGCTGAAAACCACATCACGAGGAGCACACGATGACCGACACCGCCGATCTCTCAGAATTCGGGCTGTTCGACCCTGCCATTCAGCAATGTCCCCACGCCTATTACGCGAAGATGCAACAAGATGCACCGGTGTACCCAGCGGAGATACCCGGTGGAACACTCCACCTGGTCACCCGTTACGACGATGTCACCGAGATCGTCCGTGATGTGGCCACGTTCTCGAACCGTTTCGATACGGCCGGTGCCAACTTCCATCCTGAACTCGCAGCCCGTATGAAAGAGCTGTACGAGGCAGAAGGCGGCTACGACAAGATCGGCACGATGCTCACCGTCGACCCGCCGGATCACACTCGTTTCCGTCGTCTCGTCACCAAGGCGTTCACCCCCAAAGTGATCGCAGATCTCGAGCCGACGATCCGCGAGATCACCCGCGGACTCGTCGCCGATGTGATTGCCGCAATGGAGACGGACGGCAAGGTGGAGTTCGTTGAGACATTCGCCGTGCCCTTGCCCGTCACCGTCATCGCCAAAGCACTGAACGTTCCCGATGACCGCCTCGCCGACTTCAAGCGGTGGAGCGACGCATCGATTGCCGGTATCGGCACCAACATCACCATTGAGGAACGCCTCGAGGCCGAGCGCGAGGTGATCCAATTCCAGAAGTACTTCGCCGAACAGCTCGAACTGCGCCGCGAGAACCCGCAGGGTGACATTCTCACGAACCTGTTGAACGCGCGTATCGACGCCGAGGAGGTGGGCGACAACGGCGAGGAGATCGACGACCGCCCACTCACCATGCCCGAGATGTTGAGCATCATCCAGCAGTTGCTTGTCGCCGGCAACGAAACCACGACGAAGGCACTCACTGAGATGATGCGTCTACTCGGAGAGAACCCGACCGAGTGGGACCGTCTGCGAGAGGACCCGAGCCGCGCCAAAGCCGTGTTCGAAGAGACCCTGCGGTTGTCCACCCCAACGCAGGGCATGTTCCGCGTGGTGAAGGCCGATGCTGAGGTGGCCGGCACCTCGTTGTGCCCCGGTGACCGCGCGGTAGTGATGTACGCCGCTGCCAACCGAGACCCTGACGTCTTCCCCGACCCCGACACGTTCTCGCCCGATCGCGACAACCTCACCAGCCACTTGGCATTCGGCAAGGGTGTGCACTTCTGCCTTGGCGCTGCTCTCTCACGCCTCGAGGGAAAGGTTGCGGCCGAAGAGCTGGCGCGCGGCCTTGCGTCGTTCCGCCTCTGCGACTCGAACGAGTACCGCTACCACCCCAGCTTCATGCTGCGCGGCTTGGTCAGCCTCGACGTCGAAGTGACACCTGCCTGACATCGGGTCGCCACCGGCGACAACAACGTCATAGAACGACGAGTGCCCGCCGGGTGTCCGGCGGGCACTGTCGTATTCGGCGCAGCCAAGCGGCCGCAGGTATCAGGCGTCGGCGCCGAGCGCCCAACGCAGACCGCGACGCAACAACTCGTGGTACTGCGGCTTCTCCCACGAGCACCGCTCAGTCGACGGGTAGTAATCGGCGAGGGGCACCATGTCCCAGTGACTACGACAATGTCCGAGCGTGTTGTAGAGGATCTGGCCGTCGCCGAGCCGCCGCAGGTACTGCACGAGATGCCGGTCGGGTTCGTCACGCGCCCAATCGTTCTCGGCGAATCCCGCGGCGTCGCCCTCCCAGTCGCAGTGCAGCAGCGGCACGAGCTCCTCGCGGTGGTGGTACTCCATCAGGTACAACTCGTCATCGGTCTCGAACGGTTCAATGCCCGCAACCAACCAATGGTCGTCGTCGGTGACCTCCACCAGATACGGCTGGATGGGTGGGTGCGCGATGAACTGCGAACCCAAGGTGTCGACCCAGGTTGGGAATACCCGGGGCGACTCCACACCGTTGGGCCGCGGCAGGTCGAGGGCAGAGTTGGTGCCGTGTAGCGCCAGCCACCGGCCACCACCGATGACCCAGTCACGAATCGCCTCCTGCGCGGCTTGGCTCGGCCGAACATCACAGGTGTACGACACGAGGAACGCCGACGATGTGATCGAGGCAATGTCTTCGTAGTCACTGCCCACCTTCACCCGCACATGCGGATGCTCGGCCAGCAGTTTCAGCAGTTCAACACGGGCATAGTCGATGTCATGCCACTTGCCGCCGGCCACCAGATAGGCGTCGACGCGGGTCGGTTGCTCGTCGCTCACTGCGCCAACCTCAGTAGTTCACGCGCTTGGTGAAGCCGCCGTCCACGGTGAGGTTTGCACCGTTGATGTGGCGTGCAGCGTCGGAGGCCAAGAAGGCGACGGCATTCGCCACATCGGTCACCGTGCCAAGGTCGCCACCGGGATGGGCGGCCTGGGTAGCCGCATAGAAGTCGGCCATGTGGTCCTTGATCATGTTCCAGTCACCACCGTCGACGAAGATCGGGCCGGGCTGCACCACATTGCATCGGATACCCATCTTGCCGAGCACCTGCGCCTGACCGAGCGTCCAGTTGGTGACGGCTGCCTTGAACGCGCTGTAGCTGCCCGCGCCAGAGGCAAAGTGCTCGGCAACAGCGGTCGTGCCAATCGAGATCAACGACCCACCGCCGTCGGCGAGTCGATCCTTGGCAGCCTCCACGGCTCCGACCAGCGCCTTCAGGTCAATGTTGAAGTTGTTGATCCACTGGTCGATCTGCTTCTGCGGCTTCGCCGAGGTGTTGTGCACGTAGATGTCGATCCCGCCCAGAGCATCTGCGGCGGCGTCGATCCAGCCGGTGAGGCTGTCGAGATCAGCGGCGTCGACGGCGGCCCCGAACACGGTTCCCTTCGGCGACAGCTCAGACACTGCGGCGGCAACACCGTCGGCGTCGCGAGCGCAGATGGCGACTGACGCGCCCTCGGCGAGCAGTGTCTCGGCGATCGCTCGTCCGATGCCCTTGGTCGATCCGGTAACGAGAGCCTTTTTGCCGGCGAGTCCGAGATCCATGTTGTTCCTCCTTGTCGATTCTGTGACCTTCCGATTCTTGCCGATCGGACGGCCACGTCGACTATCGGGGAATGTCGCGCCAGGGGAGGTCTTTGTCGACCCGTGGTTCGCCGGGCAGACCCAGGACGCGCTCGCCCACGATGTTGCGCTGCACCTCATCGGAGCCGCCAGCGATGCGGTAGCCGGGAGCGCCAAGGACATGCTCGCCCCATTCGTAGGTGCCCCACTCGCCTGTGTCGGCGATCAACTTGGCGCCCAGCACCTTTGAGATCACATCGGACAGCAGGGTCATTCCCTCGGTCCACATGATCTTGCCCAGCGACGCCTCTGGGCCGGGGGTGCCACTGCGCGCATTATCAGCTGCGCGGCGGTTGACCAGACGCTCCACCGTTGAATGCACGTAGTAATCGATGAGGGCGGCGCGCACCAGCGGGTCGTCGGTGCATCCCATGGCCTCTGCGGTGGCCAACAACTTCGGCCAGTTCCCTCCAACCCGACCACCACTGCTGCCACCTGACGACGAGTGGTCACGCTCGAATCCGAGCGTGGTCAGCGCGACTTTCCAGCCATCGCCTTCGCCTCCGAGGCGCAGGTCGTCGGGAATGCGAGCATCGCTGAAGAACACCTCGTTGAACGACTGACCACCGCTCATTTGCTTGATCGGTCGGATCTCCACCCCGTCGATGTCGAAAGGCACCATGAACGCCGTCATACCGCGGTGCTTGGCCACGTCGACATCCGAGCGCGCGATCAGCAGGCCCCAGTCGGAGAACTGCGCGCCCGAACTCCACACCTTCTGACCGTTCAACACCCACTCATCACCATCGCGAGTGGCCCGGCATCCGAGTGCAGCGAGATCCGAACCGGCGCCGGGCTCGGAGAACAATTGGCAGGCGTAGATATCGGTACGCAGGAGTGGTTCCATGAACCGCTCAATCTGTTCTGGCGTACCAAATGCCTTGATCGTCTGCGCGATCAACCCGATCGTCACCGAGAACAACTCATGGCCGCCGGGCGTCTCATACTGCGCTTCCAACTTCTGGAAGGCACGCCCGTGTGCAGCACCGAGACCGAGACCGCCAAATTCGGTGGGCCAGCGCACCGCGTGATACCCGCGCTCCGCCTTTTTCTGGTTCCAGACACGCAACGCCTCGAGCAAGTCTTTCTCGTCGTCGTGGGCGAGATCATGGAAGACCGACACGCTGAATTCGCCCTCGCCCCACTCGAAGGTGTCACCCTCCACCGTGCGGCGCGGCACAGCGTTTTGGGCCAGCCATTCTGCCGCCTCACGTTCAAAGTCTTCGACACTGGGGGTCGCCATTGGAATTCAGCCTCCTAGAACCCGTACATACCGACGGGTATTTGCTACCACGGCGCTCGACAGGCCCGCGCATCGGGCGAATGAGTACCATCCGTTCGATGGCTGACGGGCAGCGAATCGGACGTCCACTTGCGGCCGATTCGGCCCGCACTCGTCAACGCATCCTCGATGTGGCCCGGCAACTCTTCGCCGCGAGGGGTTACGAGTCGACGAGCAATCGCATCATCGCCGAGGAAGCCGGCCTCACCACGGGGGCCATCTACTACTACTTCGACAAGAAACTCGACATCTTCGCTGCCGTCCACGACGATGCTCAGCGCATTGTCTACGAACGTTTCGACGCGGCAGTGGAAGGCCTCGACACCTTCGTCGGTCGGCTGCGGGCAGTTCTCGAGTGTGCCCACGACCTCAACAACGAAGACCCGTCCATTGCGCAGTTCCTGGGCTCATGCCGAGTGGATGCCGCTCGTGACGCGACCGTCGCGGCGGCAATCGCAAAGAATCGTCCGGGGCGCCAAGGTTCTTTCTTCAACGACTTGATCTCATTTGGTATCGACACGGGTGAAATCGATGAGACGCATCGCGCCATGTTGTCGGCGCTGTTTCGCACGATCACCACCGGTCTGGTCGACGCCGTCTCAGGCGATCGCACACGACATCGTCACGCCGTCGACGGGATCATGGGCCTTGTAGAAGGCCGTCTCGTCCGGGCCCCTGATCGGGCCTGACCGCAACCGGCCTCGCCCCAACAACAGCCCGCCGGGTAACGTCGTCCAGGAGGCGCGACGGTCAGCGGGGGCTGATGTCGCCAGATGTGGGGGACACACATGCCGGGGCCGATGCAGGGGTACAAGATCATCGATCTGTCGCAGATCGTGTCTGGTCCGTTGGCCACGATGCTGCTCGCCGATCAGGGTGCAGACGTCATCAAGGTGGAGCAGGCCGACTCGATCGGTGACATGACGCGCCTTCCATCATTCGCCTCCGGTGGCATCGCCGCCCTGTACGCAAACAACAACCGCGGCAAAAAGTCGATCGCGCTCGACCTCACCACCGATACGGGCCGGTCGATCCTGTGCGAACTGGTCGCCGAGGCCGACGTCGTCGTGCAGAACTTTCGACCGGGCGCGGTGGAACGCCTCGGCATTGCCTACGACAACCTCGTCGCCGTACGGCCCGACCTGGTGTACTGCTCGATCAGTGGTTTCGGCCCCACCGGGCCCTATTCAGAACAACCCGTTCTCGACCCGGTGATTCAGGGCATCGCCGGGGTGATCGGGCGCCAATGCAACCCCGCTGACGGCCGACCCGACCTAGTGCGGAACCTATTTGCCGACAAGTCCACAGCACTCACGGTGGCCCAAGCGATCACCGCTGCATTGCTGGTCCGCGAACGCACCGGCGACGGCCAACACATCGAGGTACCGATGCTCGATGCCTGCGTGTGGTTCCACTGGCCCGACGGGATGATGGACCACACCATGCTCGACGGCCCCACACCGGGCGTGCTGCTCGCGGAGATCTATACCATCACCGATGCCGCCGACGGGCAATTCGTCTACATCGCCACCAACAACACGATGCGCCACTCGCTCTATCGCGCCGTCGGCCATCCCGAGTGGTGCGATGATCCCCGTTTCTCCACCATGGAGGCGGCCATGGTGCCCGAGAACTTCCGCGCGATCGACGCATTGCTGCGCGACGTGTTCCGCACCCTGCCACTCGCTGACATCCTCCATCGGCTTCGCGCGGCCGATGTGCCATGTGGTCCGATTCTCAGCCCTGGTGAGGTCATCGACGACCCGCAGATCGTGCACAACGGCACCCTTGAGACGTGGGTCGACCCTGTGGCCGGGCGGGTACGCCAGCCCCGACCCGCGGCTCGCTTCTCGCGAACCCCCGCCGCAGTGGCTGCATCGCTGTCGGCCAAGGGTGCCGATACCGACGCGATTCTTGCCGCACTCGGCCATGGCCCCGACGACATCGCCCGACTCCGCGCCGACGGGGTCGTGTCCTGAACGCATCAGAGGAGACCCGACATGGACGACGTTCTGCTGATCGACGAACCGCGACCGCTGGTGCGACGACTTACCTTGAACCGTCCCGATAAGCGCAACGCTCTCAACGACGATCTTCGCAGTGCACTCTTCAATGCACTTCGCGAGGCGGACCGTTCCGAGGACGTGTCGGTGGTGATCATTCGCGGCGCTGGTCCGGCTTTCTGCGCCGGCTACGACCTCGGATCGCCGAACAGCGATGTGGAACGACCCATCGGGCGCGCCGACGGATGGTGGAGCCGCCACGTAGTCAACAACTGGTTTGAGATGTGGGATATGAACACTCCGATCATCGCCCAGGTGCACGGCTACTGCCTGGCAGGTGGTACCGAACTCGCCACCGCATGCGATCTCGTCTACGTGGCCGACGATGCCGCCATTGGATACCCGCCCGTGCGTCTTATGTCGCCGCCCGACATGCAATGGCAGACCTGGATGATGGGCCTTCGCCAGGGTATGGAAGCCCTGCTCACCGGCGACTCGATGACCGGCGAGGACGCAGTGCGCAATGGTTTCGCCAACCGTGCTCACCCCATTGCCGAGCTCGACGATGCTGTTCTGGATATCGCGGAACGCATCGCCAAAGTGCCTCAAGATCTGCTGGCACTCAACAAGCGCGCAGCCCACCGCGCCATGGAGGCCATGGGAATCCGCACCGGTATCCGCGCCACCGCCGAAATCCAAGCGATGGGCTTCCACCAGCCGTCATCGCGCGAGTACATGGCGACGTTCCGCACCAAAGGCGTGACCGCCGCGCTGAGCGACCGCGACCGTGCCTTTGGCGACTATCGCGAACGCGAGACCTGACCCACACCACATCACCCACCGTGACGACCCACACCCAGGAGGAAACCAGATGTCTGTTCTCATGAGCCCCTTCGCCGCCGAACGGGGTAGCGAACTCGCCCTCGCCGATGACGTCGGCGAGTTGACGTTTGCCGAACTCGACCGTCGCATCAACCAGATGATTCACGCCATGCGCGACGCCGGTCTGGGCGCAGGTGACACGATCGCGGTTGTCGCCGGCAACAGCAACGAATGGTTCATCACCGCGCTGGCCTGCGCGAACGCGGGCATCACCTTCGTGCCGGTGAACTGGCATCTCGTCGCCCCAGAGATCGCATACATTCTCGGTGACAGCGGTGCACGGGCGGTGGTGACCGATCATCGTTTCGTCGACACCGTCGGCGCTGCCCTCGAGGACCCACAGGCCGCCGCGGTCACGCTCGGCATCGTTGCCGGCGCACCGACCGCCGGACGATTCGTGAATTTCGACGATTTTGTCGACGGTGGATCTCCTGATGAACCCGCCGACCAGGCTTTCGGTGGGCCGATGTTCTACACCTCGGGCACCACCGGCAATCCAAAGGGTGTGCGCGGGTCGTTGTCGTCAATGCCCGAGGGAACCGGCCCAGAACTCTGGCACCTGATCGGAGCGGGATTTGCCGACATGATGCGTGTGCCCGGGGTGACGGTGCTGTGCGGGCCGTTCTACCACTCGGCGCAATGGGCCTTCTCGTTCCTGCCGATGATGGCGGGGTCCTCCACGGTCATGCAGCACAAGTACGACTCGGCAGGGGTGCTCGACCTGATCGACCGCTACTCGGCCACGAACATCCATCTGGTCCCCACGCAGATGAAACGACTGATCGATCTGCCCGACGAGGTCAAGGCTGGCTTCGATGGTTCGTCACTGGAGATGGTGCTCCATGGTGCCGCGCCGTGCCCGCCGGCGGTGAAACGTTCACTGATCGAGTGGTGGGGCCCGAAGATCACCGAGTACTACGGATCGACCGAGGCCTCGGTGATCACCCTGATCAACTCCGAGGAGTGGCTGGCCAGAGGCGGTTCGGTGGGCAAGGCCCTGCCGAATATGGAGATCATCGTGGTCGACAATGACGGTCAGCGCTGTGGCCCGAACGCCGAGGGCACGCTGTATTTCCGCAACCTGATGGGGATGGATTTCGAGTACCACAATGCCCCGTCGAAGACCGCCGAGGCCCACCTCGAACCAGGCGTCTACACCACCGGTGACGTCGGGTATCTCGACGACGAGGGCTACCTGTGGCTCAGCGACCGCAAGATCGACATGATCATCTCCGGTGGTGTGAACATCTACCCAGCAGAGATTGAAGGTGTGCTGGGCGGGCATCCGTTGGTGGCCGATGTGGCTGTCATCGGTGTGCCCAACGAGGAGTTCGGCGAAGAGGTCAAAGCGATCGTGGTCCCCAATGATGGTGTGGCAGGCGACGACGAACTCATCGGCGTCCTCGCGGCGCACTGTCGCGAGAATCTGGCTGGGTTCAAATGTCCACGGTCATTCGACTTCGCCGATGAACTCCCGCGCACCGGCACGGGCAAGGTGCAAAAGCGCAAACTGCGCGAGCCCTACTGGGAAGGACGCGAGCGCAGCATCTGATTCGCGATCCGACGTGCCTCAACCGCGACGGACAACGTCACGGTTACCGGCCGTCCACATCACGACCAGTTCACGCTCAGCAATGCGCCACCCCTCATCGGTGTGGACGTACCGGTCCTCATACCGACCGGCCACGATGTACTGATCACCGCCGGCAACACCAGCGAGAATGTGCTGCGCGTGCAGGTAGCACCGGCCGGTGACCGTGCCATCGTCCCACCGTCGAATCTGGTGGGTACTCACCATGTGCTGACTGTCGTCGAGTGGCCCGAGAGCCGCACTGACGCGAGCGATCACCTCATCGACATTGCTCTGGTTCCCTCCCAGTCGCGCCGTGCAATCGGGTGTAAACACCTGCCGGAGGGCCTCATAGTCACCGGTGTCGAGGGCCCAGCAATAGTCATGGGTGAGCCGGACGATGGCGGCCTCGTCCGCATCGGCCAGCAATTCGCCGGCGCTCATACCAGCAGCCATCCGCCGTCGACGAACAGGTTCTGCCCTGTGACGTAACGCGCGGCGTCGCTCGACAAGAACAGTGCCGCATGGGCGATCTCATCGGGTGTGCCAGATCGCCCGAGCGGAATATTTGAACTGCGTTGGCTCATCATCGGCCCCATGAGCCCGGTCACTGACGAGTCCGCGGGCCACAGTGCGGGGATCTCGCCGCTGCGCATCCGACGCAGTGTGTCCACCTCGATATGTCCCGGGCTGATGGCATTGGCGCGGATGCCATGGGGCGCGAGATCGAGGGCAAGGCTGCGGGTGAACTGGATCACGCCCGCTTTGGCCGAGTCGTATCCGGTTCCCAAACACGGCAGCGCACCGTCGACCGATGCCAGGTTCACGAACGACCCGGGTCGGCCGGCTGCCACCATGGCTCGCGCCGCAGGCTGCGACACGTTGAACACGCTGGCGAGGTTGATATCGATCGACGTCCGCCAGGACGATGCAGGCTGATCCAAGATGCTGCCGGCCTGGTGGTAACTGCCGGCATTGTTCACCACGAGGTCCAAGCACTCGATACCTGTGACAATCTCTGCGCAGGTGTCAGCGTCGGTGACGTCGAGCGCTATCGCCGTGCCGCCGATATCACCGGCCACGCGCTCGGCTCCATCGGTATCGATATCGGCCACCACCACCGCGGCACCAGCGGCAGCGAGCACTCGGGCAATGCCTTCACCGATCCCGGTAGCACCACCGGTGACGAGAGCTGTGCGACCCGACAGGTCGAACAGTGCTGCAATTGATGCATCCATGGTGGCGACGTTAGGGCGGCCGCCCGCCAGGCCTGCTGTCGGAGAGCCGTCTCCGTCTCGCGTCCACATCGGTGCTGTCACGTAACGTCATGGAATGGCCGATGACACCCATGACAGCTACGAAGATCTCACCGAATGCGCTCTCGCACCCGAGTTGGAATCCAAGCTCGTCAACACCCAGCGCGAGTGCACATTCATGTGGACGAATAAGGCTGGCGAGGCCTTCGGCGTGATCATGTCGTATCTACCGACGGAGGATGGCAAGTTGTGGCTCACCGCTGCAGAACGTCGGGCGCGCATCTCCGCCATCCGGCGCTTTCCGCGCGCGTCGATCTGCATCAATTCGACCGGCACCGACATGGGGACAGGTAAAACCGTCACCTACAAGGGCAACTGCACGGTGCACGATTCGCGTGAGGTGAAGGACTGGTTCTACCCGGCGTTCGCGAACTACATCCGTCCGAATGATGCCCATGCAGCGCAGGTGTTCCAGGAGTTCCTCGACTCGCCGGCTCGTGTCGTGATCGAATTTGAGCCGGACTACGCCTTGAGTTTCGACTCATCGATCATGTGGACCCGCTCACCCGACGTGGCCAAGCGCTGAGGAGGCACCATGACCACGATCGAAACCCGCCGTTCGTTTTGCCGTATCTGTCATGCCGCCTGCCCGATCGACGTGGAGTTGCATGACGGCCGCCCAGTGAAGGTGTCGGGCGTTGATGACGACCCGATCTTCAAGGGCTACACCTGCGTGAAGGGTCGCCAGATTCCTGACCAATTCACCGACCCCGGTCGTATCGACAACCCGCTGCGCCGCACCGCCGACGGCGGATGGGAACAGGTCGACAGCGCCACCGCTCTCGACGAAGTTGCGGCCCGTTTGCGTGCCATCATCGATGAGCATGGGCCTCGGGCCGTGGCCACGTACACCGGTACCGGCGGCTATCAGAACGCTCCATCGCATCCGGTGGCGATGGCGTTCCACCGTGCCATCGGGTCACTTAGCTACTACACCTCGGTCACCATCGACCAGCCGATGAAGCGCACGGCCGCCATGCGGATGGGTATGTGGGAAGCCGGACCCAACAACTTCAACGATGCCGACGTGCTGTTGGCCATCGGGTACAACCCGATGGTGTCGAGTTTCTCGCCGAACGGTGGCCTGCAGGGCACCGATCCATTTGCCACCCTCCGTCGGCGTAAGGCCGAGGGTATGAAACTGGTGGTTGTCGACCCTCGGCGCACCGAGCTCGCGGCTCAGGCCGATATCCACCTGCAGGTCCGACCCGGTGAAGATCCGACACTGTTGGCTGGTCTGATCCGTGTGATTCTTGATGAGGATCTCCATGATGCGGAATTCTGTGAGCAGTGGGTAGAGCCCGGTCACATTGATGCACTACGAGTTGCTGTTGACCCGTACACACCGGACTACGTGGCCGATCGCTGCGGCATCGACGCCGATGATCTTGTGGCTGCCGCCCGAATGTTCGCCGGCGGCACCCGGGGTATTGCCGGTAATGGAACTGGTCCGTCGATGGCTCCCCATCCGAGCCTGATGGAACACCTGACTCAGACCCTCAACGTGCTGTGCAATCGTTTCCTGCAGGCCGGTGACACCGTCCATACGTCGAGCTTCCTGCAGCCTGAGCCTCCCGCTCGCGCTCAGGTATTGGGCCCATTTGGACTGCCGAATGGGCCCGAGAGCCGCTTCCGTGGACTGCGGGGCATCGGCGGGGAGATGCCGTGCACCACACTGGCGCAGGAGATCGCCACTCCTGGTGAGGGGCAGGTTCGTGCCCTCATCGTGAATGGTGGCAACCCGGTGGCTGCTTGGCCTGACATGGTGCGCACTCTCGAGGCTATGGAGTCGCTCGAACTGCTGGTCGTGATCGACCATCGCATGACCCAGACCGCCGAGTTCGCCGATTATGTGTTCGCTCCGCGACTCGCTCTCGAGCGCGCCGATGTGCCGCCGTTCATGGACCGCTGGTTCCGCGAGCCGTACGCGTGCTACTCGCCGGCCGTCGTCGAGCCCACCGGCGACCAGTTGAATGACTGGGAGGTGTACTGGGAGATTGCCGAACGTCTCGATGTGACACTGGAGTTGCCGGGTGGACCCATCCCACGCGGCGACCGGCCAAGTGACGATGATGTGCTCGATCTGATCTATTACAACTCTCGTGTGCCGCTCAGCGTGATCCGCGAGCGCTCTGGTGAGGTGCTCTGGGAGTACGCGATCGAGGTGAAGCCCGCAGATCCCGACGCGTCGGGGCGTTTCCTGTTGGCCCTTGAGGACCATATGGACGAACTCGGTCAGGTCTACAACGAATCGACCTCCGCCGAGATGATGGAGGGTTTCGACCCGGCCGTGCACCGTTTCCGGTTGATCTCACGCCGCCTCAAGAGTCACCTCAACTCACTCGGTGGTGAGTTGGCCGGTCTGCGGCGCAAGAACCCGACGAACTACGCCTATATGAACCCTGAGGACATGGCGTCGTTGGGCGTGGATGACGAGTCGCTCGTGCGCATTGCGTCGCCATATGGATCGCTGATCGGTGTGGCCAAAATGGCCCCTGATGTGCGTGCGGGGGCCATCTCGATGGCGCACAGTTGGGGCGGTACCACCATGGACGATGGTGGCGTGCGCGAAGTTGGCGCACCGACCAACCGTCTGATCGATGTGGAGAACGGTTACTGCCACATCACCGGTCAGGCGATCCAGTCGTCGATCCCGGTCTCGGTGGAGGCAGTGAGCGACGAGGTGCTCGCCAGCTAATTGCCCATCGGGTCAGGTGCTATCGGTCACCGTCCGCCGTTGACGAGAAGCACCTGTCCCGTCACCCACGACGCCGCAGGCGATGCCAAGAACACGACGGCTGCGCCGATATCGCGGTCGGTGCCCAGGCGCCCAAGTGGGATGCGCAACTGCTTGTCGATCATCTCAACGCGATCACCGGTGTAGCCGGTGCTCTCCACGAAGTTCTCGGTGGGCACGGGGCCCGGCGACACCGCGTTCACCCGGATGTTCGGTGCCAACTCCACCGAGAGCGTCTGGGTCAGTGAGTTCACCGCTGCCTTCGACGCACCGTACGGCCCGTTCTTCAGCTGCGGCCCCACGGCCGACCCGGACGAGATGTTGATGATCGACCCGCCATCGGTCATCCGGGTGGCCGCCGCCACGCTGGCCGCCCAGACCGCAGTGAGGTTCAGATCGATCTGCTTCGCGAACTGCTCCGGGGAGGTCTTGGTGAGATAGCGCGGTGTTGCATCGGGCAGCCCGCCGGCATTGTTCACCCACAGGTCGATACCGCCGAGCTCAGCAACCGCGGTATCGGCCAGGCGTGCGAGATCGTCCGCGTTGGTGACATCGGCGGTCACCGCCACACCGGTGCGACCAAGCGCAGCGATATCGGCAGCAACAGCATCCACATCAGCGGCCGTGCGTGCCGACACCACTACATCGGCACCGGCTTCCGCGAGGCACAACGCAATGCCCCGGCCAATGCCCTTGCCCGCACCGGTCACCACCGCGCGCCGCCCAGCCAATGAGAACTCATCGAGAACACCCATGTTCAGAGCACCTCTCCTGCACCGGTGTCGACCGCGTGAGCAAGGATGCGCGTGGCGTAGGCCTCCACCATGGCCGCGCCGCGCTCATTGCCGGCATCGAACGTTCCGATTAACGACATGGCGCCCGACAGGTAGTACAGCGTCGCTTCGCGATAGTGCTGCAGCGCGTCATCCCACGAATAATCGATGCCCGCAGCAACGATGGCGTCATGCCAGCGCCGCAGGAGCGCCTCCCAATGCACAGCGGCGATCTCGTGGGGCACGCTAGTCCCCACCAGATACGAGATGTCGGCAACGCCCCGACCGCGCAGAGCCAACTGGAAGTCGATGAATGCCACCGCGTCAGAGCCGTCGCGGGCGAAGAAGATGTTGTCGAGTCGAGTATCGGTGTGGATCAGTGTCTCTGGCCCGGTGGCGGTGCGATGCATCAACTCTTCGAACCGCGGCGCAAGAGCCAGCGCGATCTCCACCGACCCCGGCGCGACCCGGTCAGCCCAGTTCTGCTGCAACGGTTCGAGCCCGGCCGCATAGATACCCGGAACAGCCGCCACATATTGCGGTGCGTCAGGTCGTGGCAACCACTCGAAGGTGTCGAGATCGGGGTGTTGCCACCACTGCGCGTGGAATGCGGCCAACGCATCCACGATGGCTTCTGCTTGGCTCAACGTGGCACCGATGATCTGGTCGCCCACATCCCATGAATGGCTGAGATCCTCCATGACGATCAAGAAGGTGCCGCCCTCGCCGCGCTCTGCCACGTAGGCCGACGGCACCGTCAAGCCACTGCGCGGCATGACGTGCTCGAACATGTTCAACTCGCGCTCATAGATACCGAGCGCCTGGGCAATCGCGAGGTTCGCTGGCTCGTGGCAGGCCATCTTGGCAATCACGGAATCGGTGGAACCATCATCGAATGTCACCGTCACCCGGCCGATCTCGCCGAAGATGCCGGTGCCCTCACCGATGTTGTCGTGACCGACCGCAGTCACCGTGCGTCCGCTCAAGAAAGCATCGGGCATGTTGTCGTTCAGCCACGCCGAGTCGATTGCGGTCGGTGCAGATGGCAGGTTCATCAGTTCTCCTCTGGTGTAGTGATCGGTTGAGGTACGTAGTGAGTTAGTCGTCGAGTGGGTCGGGGCTACCGGCACGCCCGCTGGCGATCCACGCGCCACGCATCGGTTCGCCGAGGGGTTCCACCCGCGACCAGTCATTGCGCAGGGTGCGCCGTGCGATCAACCATGCACCGTCTCGATCTTCGAACCTGTCGATGTAGCGGCCGTTGAAGGTGTGCAGCAGCGCCCCGTCGTCAGTGTCTTGCACGTGGTACGCCAGCATGTAGGTCTCGACCAGGGCCGACCCTGAGGCAGGATCACCGTCGGTGAACTCGATACGCGTGTTCGACATGCGGTGCTGGGTCACTCTGAACCGGCTGCCCAGCGACGCCATCGCATGTTCGACGAATGCTTCGATGCTGAGTGGTTCCGGGCCGTAATCGCACAGTTCTGCCCCCGGGTGGAAGGCACTCTGCACGGATACCGGATCGAGACGGTCGATACCGCGGCAGTAGCGCAGAAGGGCGTCGGTGATCTCAACTCGTGGGTCGCTGGCCATCGCGACATGTTTCCACTCCGACTCCGTGGCGAACGTGTCGGCGCGCGACACTGTGTGCATGGCCAAGATCGTCATCGACCGTGAACTGTGCTCAACCTCTGGACAGTGCGCCTATATGCAGCCCGACCTGTTCCGTCTCGATGATGAGGGAAAGCCGCAAGCGATCAGCGTTGAGGTGACCGACGAGGTGCTGGCTGCAGCGACCGAGGCCGCGGAGATCTGCCCGTCGCAGGCAATTTCCATCGTCGACTGACGACCCGGCGCAGCCGGCTCTGCCGCCGGCAACATCGACGGGGCCAGTCAGGTTGTGTGGGTGGTCAGGGTGCTGGCCAGGGTCCCGCGTAGTCGCGCACCCGTTCTTGCAGGTGACGTGCACGCACCTCTTGATAGTTGCCGAGCGTCTGCCCGCGTTTAGCACTCGAGCGGAACCCCCGCGTTTGTGCCGCCATGTTGGAGGTGTCTTCGTCGTACACGCGACCGAGACGACCGAGACCCTCGGCCACCGAGTAGCTCTCATCGATATCGATGTTGATGACCTGAGGCGGTGGCGGCGCTTTCTTGTCGGCCGGCCGAGGACGCATCATCAACAGGTCGAAGTAGCTGTGGTCCACCGATTCGGGATCGGGAACGAAGCGGTACACCATGGGCAGTTGCAAACCCGGGAAGAAGAACATGTTCGGGAAGACGAAGTACTGGATGGAGTCCAGAGTCATCGACTGGCTCACATCGCTGTAGTCGTGACCCGTACGTGCCGACATGGCCTCTTTCACCATGTCGGCGATCACGTCGCGAGCACGCGCGCCTTCTGGCATCTCGGGTGTGTCGACTCCCCGGCGCATCGTGGTGCGCGCCAGTAGTTCCTGCTCGGTGCGCGGTGGGTTGCGCAGCGGGCTGTTCAGGCCGGTCGTATGGATGAACCGCGACACGTTGGGTTCAAAGATGTCGTAGGCGGTGGTGACCTCGTCACCGAGTTCGCCCGTCGAGTGGGTCTCACGCACGTGATACGCCTCGAGGAAGGCCTCCGCGGCAGCTTTCCAGTTGCAGGGCAACCGCTTGCGCACGAAGGTCTCGATGTAGCGGTCGGCAAGCCCCCAGTCGGCCCAATGGCGCGGCATCACGCCGAGGTAATCAAGCAGCGGTTCGGCATTGGGATCGAAATTCACGAACACGAATCCCTCCCACACGTCGACCGACATCTCGGGAAGCCGGTGGGAGTCGTCGGTGACGTGGGGGAAGTCCCATGCGCCGGGGCGTTCGTTGAACGATCCGTCGAGTTTCCATTCCCAACCGTGGAATGGGCAGCGCAAGGTGTTGGAGAACCCACAGGTTCCCGGTGGTTTCAGCTGCGTGCCGCGATGCATGCAGGCGTTGTAGAAGGCCCTGATCTGCCCATCAGCACCGCGCACAATCAGCGCCGAGTGCGGGCCGACGTCGTAGACGTAGTAGTCGCCCGCCTCGCTGAGATGGTCGATGTGGCAGGCCCACTGCCAGGTGCGTGACCACATGAGGTCGAACTCACGCTCGGCATACTCGGTCGAGGTGTACACGGTGTAGGGAACGTCCTCGTCGCCACGAAAGGAGTAGCTCTCCTCGAGGAGTGCGTCGGGCGGGGCGATCGGGTCGGCACGTAGCTGGTCGTACAGGCTGGGGCCGATCTCGCGGGCCTCGCCGGGAAGTAGTTCGTCGGTGCTCATCGTTCCCCTCCGTCGATGTCAATCCGGACAGTGACGACGTTAGTGCGCGGCGCGTTGTAACAGATGTTCGGAAACGCAGACCGCATCGATACGCCGTAGGATGTGCCCGGTGTCACATTGCATTTGTTCTGCGTGATCGGCACCCCGTAACGTCTGCGCGACCATCATTCATTCTTGGAGGGCTCACATGCTCGGCGACCGCTGGATCTACGACCGCGAACCAACCGAACGATTTCCGGACTACACCCGCGGTAATGCCGGCGAGGTGCTGGCCGACCCGGTCAGCCCCATCGGCTGGACGTTCTGTTGTGAACCGGGCATGGTGCGCGGCTGCGTCGACGGATTCGAGCAGATGGGCGTGTTCGACGCCCTCGAGTACAACACCGAATGGCCTGAGGCCTTTGGCCTGTTCGGCGGTTACTTCTACAACTCGCTGACGCAGGCGCGTCTGTTCGGTATCCGTTCGGGTGCCGGCTGGGAGACGATCGACAACACCTTTTTCGACACCGACAGCCAGGAGATCCCACCCTACGAAGCGGCCGATTGGCACGACTCGCCGCGGCATGCCCAGAAACTCGAAACCACCATCGGATGGTGTCTGGCCACCCCCAATGTGCCGGAGATCGACCGCCACAAGGTCGAGGTGAAAGCCCTGCGCGACTCGCGACCTGATCTGTCGACACTCACCGATGCGCAACTACTTGCACGTGCGCGCACCATGCAGCGCTACCTCCGGGCCACCTTCTCACAGGTGGTATGGGCGTCTCTCGGGTCGTCGATCGGCAACGGCATCCTGCCCACGCTGATCACCGATGACCCCTCGGCCATCACCAAGCTGATCACCGGCATCGGAGACGTGGATTCAGCCGACATCGCCGGTCGCATCTTCGCGCTATCGCGTCAGGTGAACGCCGATGCTGAACTCACGGCTGCCTTCGATGCCGGCCTTGAAGATGTGCTGACGCGGGTGGCTTCCATGGGCTCCGACAGCGCCCAAGCCTTCACAGCGGCAGTGAACGACTTCATGTACACCCACGGCAGCCGGGGGCCGAACGAGTACGACCCCTACTCGTGGAGCTACGAGTCGAGGCCACTGCTCCTCGCCCGCGCGATCGACAAGGTCCGCGGCGCCAGCGATGACCACGACCCAGTGGCGGCGCTGGCCGCCAGCGCTGCCGAGCGTCAGCGACTGATCGAGCACTACACCGCCGTGTTTGCCGACAACCCCGAGGCAGCGGGCATGTTCGGCGCCGCAGTGAACTCACTCGCGGTGTTCATGCAGGCCCGCGAGCGCTGCAAGTCGAACCACATCCGCGTGGTCGGCGAGGTACGTCAGTGTTTCTTGGAACTCGGACAACGCGCAGTCGACGCCGGCCATCTCAGCCACGTGCGACAGGTCTTCATGTTGCTGGCTGACGAACTCGACGAGTGGTTGGTCGACCCCGCGGCGTTCTCGGCCCGCCTCACCGAGCGTGAAGCCGACTATCTCGCGCTCTACGAGTTGGAACCGCCGTACATCGTGAAAGGTGCGGCACCACCGCTGTCACAGTGGCGGCGCAAAGATTCACTCACAGCCGACGCTGTATCGGTGGGCGATGTGCTCAACGGCGTCGCCGGGTCGCCTGGAGTGGTGACCGGAACGGCTCGGGTGCTGCACAGCCTCGACGATGCCGACAAGTTGGAGCCCGGCGACATCTTGATCGCCGAGTCGACCGACCCGTCATGGACCCCGTTGTTCCTGGCTGCGGGCGGTGTGATCACCAACATCGGTGCGATCGGCACCCACGCGGTGATCGTGAGCCGTGAGCTGGGCATTCCCTGCGTGCCGTCCATTGCCGATGCCACCCTGCGCATCCCCGATGGCGCCACCGTGACCCTCGACGGCAACATCGGCACGGTCACCATCGACGCAATCAACTAAACCGGCACCGCCCTCGGGCGTTGCCATCAACTAGGGCCCGGACCCCGTCCTTCGCTACCTTGAGCAAAAAGGTGAGTGTCGACCGACATCGGTGACAGCCCTGTGCGCACCTCGGTGCCTTCGTGCACACAGGTGCGATGGATGATCCGCCACTCGTCACCACGGCGTTCGTAGCGATCCACGTACCGGCCGTACCACACGTGAATCTCACTGCGGTCCGCCGTCATCAGATACGACACATTGAACATCTCGCCAGTCGCGCTATCGGCACCGTCGGCAACCTCAATACGGTGGTTGCTGGTGGTGTGCATAGTCCACGCCCAGCGGTCATGTGACGACATCACCCGATCGACGAACTCCCAGGCATTGCCGACAAACACACCATGGTTATCGATGGCCTCGGGCCAATACGCCGAGCGCATGCAGTCGGCATCGAGGCGATCCACGCCGTATGCGTAACGGTTAGCCACCTCACGAATCGCTTCACGGGCGGCGAGTTGATTGGGTGTCGGTGTATGCACATGTCCCCCTATTGCATGGTCGACGAATTGATCTTGAACCTAGCCGTCAGTTATCAACCCAACCGGCTCAACTTCCCGCAAGCATTCGTTCAAGATCACTCAGGATGTGCGACTCGCCAGTGACGTGCACGGTCTGCCACCCAGCTGCTGCGGCGCCGTCGATATTTGCTGCGAAGTCATCGAAGTAGAGCACCTCGCCTGCATCTACACCGACCATCTCGGTGGCGATCTCGTAAATCTGAGGTTCCGGCTTGCGGTGGCCGACCTCAGACGAATCGACCACTACGTCAAAGACAGAGGTGTCGATGCGCTCTTCTAATGTCGGGCGGAACTCGCGGAAGCTATTTGTCAACATGGCCGTGATGTAGCCCTCCTCTCGGAGTCGACCGATTCGATCGATCACTGCATCGCGGACGTCGAAATCGCCTCGAAGCAATCGGGCGTATTCATCGCCGCGCAGAGATATCCCTGCGGCACGCGCCCAGGGTTCAACTGCTGTCTGCATATCAGCGATCGGCAGTTCCCCTCGTTCGGCGCGGTGCCATGGATGATCGGCGGTGGACTGCTCTCGTGGGCCCATCAACACGTCGAGCATCTCGACCATGGTGGTGCCATGCCAGCTGGCGACGTCGTCGATGGCATGAGTGATCGGGGTGATCAACACCCCCCCGAAGTCCCAGATCACCGCCCGAACAGACGCTGCCACGATGATCAGCTCGCCAGGTAGCCGGCATCGACCGCCAGCGGGTGACCAAGAGTGAACGATGATCCCGACGAGCAGAGCCACAGCGCAGCGGCGGCAATCTCCTCGGGTGTTCCGAAACGACCGAGTCGGCTGAGGCGGGCAGCGACCTCGTCGGCGTTGCGGCCTCGACGCTCCATTGCGTTGCGCAACATCGGTGTGTCGATCGACCCGGGGCAGATCGCGTTGATGCGAATGCCGTGCGCGGCGTAGTCGATTGCGGCACTGCGGGTCAGGCCGACGGCTGCATGTTTTGATGCGGTGTACGCAGGCTGATTGGGTTGTGGTCGAAACGAGTTTGTCGATGCGATGTTCACGATGCGGCCCCGGCCATCGTCGCCGTTGTCATTGTTCAGCATCGCAACGATCTCGTGTTTCGTGCAGAGGAAGAGACCCCGCACGTTGATGTTCTGCATGCGATCGAACTGGTCGTCATCACATTCGTGCAGCGGCACCATCTCATTCTCGATAGCCGCGGCATTCACCGCGTTGTGCAGCGCACCGAAACGATCGACGGCGGTGGCCACCAGCGCTTGCACCTGATCGGCATCGGAGACGTCGGTTGGTACGAACACCGCGCCAACTCCGTGTTCGCCGACGAGGCGTTCGGTCTCGCGCCCCCCGTCCACGTCGATGTCACCCATCACCACATTGGCTCCGGCGCGGGCGAAAGCCACCGCAATGGCACGTCCCATCCCGCCGGCTGCACCGGTAACAAGGGCGACCTCGCTGCTGAAGTCCACACTCATCGTGCCCATCTGTCATGCCCCTTCGCTGTCGATCGGCCTTCTGCGAACCATAGCGATCGTTAGATGACGTCCGCGGATCGCGGGCTGCAGCGGCTAACACGTCGCTGGGTAATGTCGATGCGGGATCCACCACGATGGACGATGTCTTCCACACCGAGGCCGCGCGACGGTTCGAACCAACCGAGCATTACGGCGCGCTGCGCCAAGAGTGCCCATTGCATCATGTGGCTGAACACGACCCTCCGTTCTATGCGGTGAGCCGATTCGACGATGTGGTCGAGATCCTGCGCCGCACCGACCTATGGTCGAATCGCCACGGCCCGGGAGTGTTCCATCAGGACTCGGGCGTGCTCGGTTCGGCCGATGACCCCGATCACGCCCGTCAGCGGCGCGTGCTGCGCCCCGCGCTCGTGCCACCGGTGGTCGCGCGGATGGAGCCGTTCTTGCGGGCCGCCACCGACGAACTTCTTGAGGCTGTCGACAGTGGGGGCCATACACCGGTCACATTCGACTTCGTTGCAGCAATCGCCGAGCCCCTGCCGGCGCTGGCCATCGCCGATCTGCTCGGTGTCGACCCTGGCCTCCACGATGACTTCCGGCGCTGGAGCAACGAATCGGTAGCAGCACTCACCGGCGGTGATGTGGCGGGATATCAGGCCGCGAAGGCCGCGGTTGAAGATTGCGTAGCCGCTGGCGTGGCCGAGCGCCGCGCATTGATTGGCGACGCACAGCCTGACGACTCACTCGTCGGCGATGTGCTGCCCGACGATGTGATGTCGCGATTGGCCGTCGCCCAGGCGGCCGGCACACTTGACGATCGCGAATTACGCCACCTCGGCTACCAGTTGCTGGTCGCCGGCCATGAGACCACCACAAGCCTTCTCGGCATGTTGATGTTTCGGCTGTTGGAACGCCCCGAGTTGATGGCCGCCGTGCGCGCAGATCGCGATCTGGTGCCAACGGCCATTGAGGAAGCGCTGCGTTTCGACTCACCCGTGCACGGGCTGTTCCGCACCAACCGCACCGAGTGCGAGGTGCACGGCACCGAACTCGCAGCCGATACCAAACTGCAGGTGCTCTACGCCGCGGCGAACCGCGATCCAGAGCGCTTCGACACACCCGACGAGTTCCGTCTCGATCGGCCACGCTCAGAACTCGGACGCCATGTGGCATTCGGGTGGGGCATCCATTTCTGCATCGGTGCGCCGCTCGCGCGCCTGGAAACCCGTGTGGTGATCGAGGCCGTGCTCGAGCGTTGGCCCCACATTTCCCTCGCCGGTGACGCGGTGCGGAACGATTCGTTCGTTCTGCACGGGCTCACCCACCTTCCCCTCACCGTCAGGAGACAACCATGAGCATTCTCGACTCGTTCCGCATCGATGGCCAGGTAGCGGTCGTCACCGGTTCCGGCCAGGGCATTGGTCGCGCGATCGCGTGGGCCCTGGCCGATGCTGGCGCGGACGTGGTGTTGAATGCACGCCGAATCAGCGACCTTGACATCACCGCTGCGGGCGTGCGCGACCGTGGCCGTCGCGCGCTCATCGTCGATGGCGACATCCGTGACTTTTCCGACACTGTGGCCGAGCGCACCATTGCCGAGTTCGGCCGTCTCGACATCTGGGTGAACAACGTCGGGGGTTCCGATGAGAAGGACGTGCATCTTCTCGTCGACACGTCCGATGACATCTTCCGATCGCAGTTGGAACTGAACCTCACATCGGCGTTCCAGGGTTGTCGTGCTGCCGCGGCGAATATGCCCGACGGCGGGGTGATTGTGAACATCACGTCGGGGGCCGGCACCCGCGGTTCGCCCTACACCGGGCCGTATGCGGCCGCCAAGGCCGGGCTGATCAACCTCACCCAGACGCTCGCCCTCGAATTGGCAGAGCGGGGTATCCGGGTGAACTCGGTGTCACCTGGTCCGGTGATCACCGAGGCCTACCTCGAGGTGTTGGGCGTGGAGAACCAGTTGGACGAGTTGGTGCGCACGATCCCGCTCGGTCGGGCCGGCACTCCCGATGACATCGCGTCGATGGTGTTGCTGCTCTGCTCCCCCGCGGGCGACTGGATCACGGGTGAACACCATCTGGTTGCCGGCGGACGCACCCAGCGCAGCTACCAGTACAAGCCAAAGGAGTCCTGATGGATGACACAACCGACACCAACTATGTGAACTCCTATGAGGACGTGTCGAAGTTCCACCTCGACACCGCCCGCGAACAGACCCTGCTCGATGCTCAGACCGAGTGCACCTTCATGTGGACCACCCGTACCGGTGACCCCGTCGGTGTGGTCATGAACTACGTGCACCACGACGGCCGGTTCTGGATCACCTGTACCCGTCAGCGCAAACGGGTCGCGGCAGTGGAGGCTCGGCCACGGGTGGCGGTGGCGATCACGTCGCGCGGCACCGATATTGGGGTGTCACAGGCCGTCACCTACAAAGGTGATGCGATCATCCACGATGACCGAGCCACCCTCGAATGGATGTATGCCGCGCTCGCCGCGAAGGTGCGCCCGGAGAGCACCGAGCGCCAAGAGGCCTTCATCCACCATCTCGATACCCCTGGGCGGGTCGTCATCGAAATCGTGCCGACCGACCGGATCGGCTTCGACTCCGAGGCGATGTTCAAGGGTTCGCCAGCTGGTCCAAGCCGCACGAAGGTCTGAGGCCGCGTATCGGTGCGCAGCCCACACGCTGCGCGTTACATGAAGGGATCGCGGCCATCCCACCCGTTCGCGGCGGCAGCGACCATCTCGTAGAAACCCACCAGGCCCGGTGAGCGCTCATACAACTCGATGAGATGGTCGGGGCCGTCAGCTGCGGTGCATTCCAAGAAGTGGAACCACACATCGGTGGAGGTGCGCGCGCTCATCACCGTGGCATACCCATGCGCATGAAGGTACGCGATCGCCGCCTCGAGGTCGTCGACGATGTGGGCCACATGGTGCAGCCCCGACTCATCCGGGCCGAACCGTTCCCGCACCGCGCTCGGGGTACTGCCGTGATCCTGCACCAGTTCGACCATCACCGATCCCCACTGCCCATATGCCGAACTGTGGTCGAACATCGACGCCTCGCCGCGATACCAGACCTCATCGAGTTCGATATGGCGCCGCACGATGAACGGTCCCGCACCGACCCGGGTGGCCCAGTGCGCCGCAGCCCGATCCACATCGGGCACTGCATAAGCAATCTGTGCCGGAGTTCCAAGCCCTGCAGGCACAACCATGTGCGGAGTGTAGAACCATCGACCACGTTCGATCAGATGTCGTTGTGGCACGCTGACGCCATGGACGACCGCACCGCCATCATCGACCTTGCCATCGCCTACACATGGGCCCTCGACACCCGCAACATCGATGGCCTCGACGAGGTGTTCACCCCCGATGCCACGGGCATGCTCCACGGCGTGGCCTGCGAGGGCCGCGATGCGATCAAAGAACGCATCGGCGGGGCGATTCTGCGTTTCGATGCCACCCAGCACCTGGTCGGCAACCATCAGGTCAGCGTCGATGGTGATGAGGGGACGCACCGCTGCCAACTGCAGGGTCAGCATGTGCTCGAGGGCACTGAGGGTGGCGACACCTTCATCGTCGGCGGCTACTACGAAGATCGGGTGGTGCGCACCGCCGACGGGTGGCGCATTGCGCATCGTCTGATGCAACAGACATGGACCTCGGGCAACCCTGCAGTGGTGCGTCGCTGATCTGCACGACCTCTATCGACTGCAGGGCACCGGGACACGGCCAGTAACGTGGCCACGAGATCGCCGCGCTGCCGCGGCACCCCGCTACCCACCACAACGGAGCATTTGATGATCCCCACCTCCACCCGCATCGTCACCCTGCAGGCCCGGCCAGAACCCGGAGGCGATCCAAGCCCGGACATGTTCGCTGTGGAGGAGCGCCCGTTGCCGACCCCGGGTGATGGACAACTGGTACTGCGCAACATCGCGATGAGCGTCGACCCTTCGATGCGGGGCCGTCTCGATCTTGGAGAAAAGCAGTACACCACGAATTTTCAGATCGGCGAACCCCTCGACGGGTCAGCTGTCGGCCAGGTGCTGGCATCGAATAACCCCGACATCGCGGTGGGCGATGTGGTGCGACACCGGGCTGGCTGGCGTGACCACGCGGTGATCGACGGCGCCACCGCCTACCGCATCGACGCCGACGCTGCCCCGGTGGGTGCATGGCTGGGCGTGCTCGGCCAAACCGGATTCACCGCATGGGTCGGCTTGAAGCGGGTTGGTGAACTTCACGATGGCGACACCGTGTTCATCTCGGCTGCGGCCGGTGCTGTCGGGTCGGCAGCAGGACGTTTCGCACGTCTACTCGGCGCCGCGCGCGTGGTTGGGTCCGCAGGTGGCGCGGCGAAAGTGGCGCAACTGGTGAACGAACTCGGGTACGACGACGCGATGGACTACCGCGCGGAGGACCCGCGCGACGGAGTTCCACGTCTCGCACCCGATGGCATCGATCTGTACTTCGACAACGTGGGAGGACCCCACCTTGTGGCCGCGTTGCACAACATGTCGATCGGTGGTCGCGTGGCACTGTGCGGCATGATTTCGCAGTACTCCCCCGATGGTCGCGGACAGGACATCAACCATCTGATCGAAGCGGTTCTGCGGCGGGTGACCATCCGTGGGTTCATCGTCCGCGATCACGAGGACATGCGCCCCGAATTCGAGTCGACGGTGGCCGGGTGGCTGCGCTCCGGTGAGGTCGAGGCCCTGCAGACGGTGACCGACGGCATCGATCACGCGGTTGAGGCCTTCCTCGGCATGTTGCGTGGTGGCAACATCGGCAAGGCGCTCGTGCGTCTCGACACCGACTGGGAGGTGTGAACGGTGGCCGAACCCTCTACGGCTCGCGGGCTTGCTGCCGCCGATCACGATGCCCTTCTCGGTGCGCGTTGCACCGCATGTGACGTGCAGATATTCCCGGCGCAGGCGGCCTGCCCTCGCTGCGGGGCACCCACCGCCGACTGTGCTCTGCCCGAGCGCGGCGTGTTGTGGAGTTGGACGGTGCAACGATTCCGCCCGAAGCCGCCCTATGAGGGCCCCGACGAGTTCGAGCCCTATGTGGTTGGTTATGTCGACCTTGGTGATGTGAAGGTCGAGGGACGACTGGACGGTCGCCCGGTCGACGCCTGGACCATCGGCGACCCGGTTCGCCTCGAACTTGGGGAACCCGACGACGATGGCACGGTGTGGACATACCGCTGGATTGCCGATGACGGAGGTGCCTCATGAGCGTGTCGATTATCGGTGTGGGGTTGCACCCCTTCGGCCGTTTCGACATCACCGGTCGGGAGATGGGTCTGATCGCCGCTCGCGAGGCGCTCGCCGATGCCGGTGTGGAATGGGAGCAGGTCGGTTTCGCCGCCGGGGGTAGCCGCGACAGCGGGTACGCCGCAGCGCTTGTGAGCGAACTGGGTCTCACCGGTGTGCCGTTCATGCAGGTCTACAACGGTTGCGGCACGGCCGGTAGCGCGGTGCTGGCCTGCGCACAGGCGATCGAGTCGGGTGCTGCCGAGATCGCCCTCGCTGTCGGGTTCGACAAGCATGCGCGCGGCGCTTTCGGTTCGAACCCCGCCGATTACGGCCTACCCATGTGGTACGGCCGTGACGGGATGATGGTGACCACACAGTTCTTCGCCTTGAAGACCCAACGATACCTGCACGAGCACGGCCTCGATGAACGCCTGCTCGGCGAGATCACCGCCACCGAGTTGCATAACTCCTCGCTCAATCCGAATGCATGGCGCCGCAATGCTCTCAGTGTCGACGAGATCATGGATGCCCAGATGGTGAACGATCCGCTCACCTCGTACATGTTCTGCAGCCCGAGCGAGGGTGGCGCGGCGGTGGTGTTGGCCTCCACCGAGGTGGCCCGCACCATCAGCGACCGCGCGGTTGAGGTGCGGTCGCTCGAGTTCCGCACCCGTCGTTTCGGCACGTTCGAGGTCTTCAACCCGTGGCTCGCGGCCGAGTTGACCGACAGCGCCACTGTCGACGCTGCTAGTGCCGCGTTCGCGGCGGCGGGATGCCGGCCGAGCGATGTCGACGTTGCCCAACTGCAAGACACCGAAGCCGGTGCTGCGCTCATGCACCTCGCCGAATGTGGCTTCTGCGATCACGGTGAACAAGCCGAGTTGATTCTTGATGGTGGCCTCGGTGTGCACGGCCGATTACCGGTGAACACCGACGGTGGCCTGATCGGCAATGGTGAGCCCATCGGTGCCAGTGGATTACGCCAGATCGTCGAATGCGTGACCCAACTGCAGGGTCGCGCCGGCGAGCGTCAGGTACCCAATGATCCCGAGATCGGGTTCACCCAGGTGTATGGAGCACCCGGCATCAGCGTGTGCGCCGTGCTCTCTCGCTAGCACCGGCGCGGTGGTGACCGCACGAAATCACTACAGTTCATCGGGCATACGACCATCACAGGGGGTAGCCCAATGAATGCCGACAACACCTGGTTCTGTGACTCCGATCTCGAGGATCGTTTTCCTGCGTGGACACGCGGCAACGCCGCCGATGTGTTCCCCGACCCGTTCAGCCCCCTCGGCCAGTGGCTGGTGCTGCGTGAGGGCATGGCACCCGCTCTGCGCAACGCGTACATCACCATCGGTGCCCTTGACTACGACGAGTTCGTCGACCCATACCGGCCTGACCTGTTCAAGATCTTCGGCGGCTACCCGTATAACCCGTTGACCCTCACTCGCATCCTCGGTGCACGTATGCCGGGTGCGTCGCCCGAGATGATCGACCAGGCCTTCTTCGACGAGCGCGACGAAGTGCCGCCGTACGAGCATGCCGACTGGCACGACTCCGATGTACATGAGGCCCGCCTTGGTGCATCGCTCGGTTGGGCGATGTCGGCCACCGAGCTGCCCGACCTCGATGAGGATCGTGAACTGGCACGACAGTTGCGTGAGACCCGGCCCGACCTGTCGACAGCGCGTGACGCCGCGCTCATCGCCCGTGCCCGCGCGATGATGGGGCACCTGCAGCAGGTGTTCGAATCCGCGATGACCGTGTCGTCGCTGTCGGCGCTGGGCACCGGTGCCATCGCGGCGATCTGTGACGCCCTGGGTGACCCGACCATGGGTATCCGCCTGCTCGCGGGCATTGAAGTTGACTCGGCCGCCCCATCGCACGCCATGTGGGATCTCGGCCGTGCCGCAGCCGCTTCTCCCAGCGTAAGTGCCGCATTCGAGGCCGGCCCCGACGAGGTACTGGATCGTCTGCGTGCCGACGGTGGGGCTGACGCCACCGCATGGCTGGCCGATTTCGATCAGTTCTTGCACGATCACGGCTTCCGCGGCCAGAACGAGTACGACCTGCGGGCGCCATCGTGGGAGTTGCGGCCCCGTATCGCCCTTGCGGCGATCGACCTGATGCGCCGCTCCGACGAGTCCCAGGCACCGAAGGTGCGCGCCGCAGCATCGGTGGCCGAGCGTGATCGCATCGCTGCCGATATCCGCGCGAAGATCGCCGGTGATGCCGAGACTGCGGGCACCTTCGAAGCTGCCCTCCAGTCCGCACAGTTGTTCCTCGCGGGTCGTGAACGCGCCAAGACCAACACGGTGCGGGTCATCAACGAAGCCCGCGTGGCGCTCTATGAGTACGGACGGCGTCTCGTGGAACGCGGCGTCATCGACGACGTGCAGAAACTGTTCATGGTGACCGATGCCGAACTCGACAAGTTGCGTCACCATCCCGAGACGATGACCGACCTCATCGAGCAGCGCTGGGTGCAGTACCAGGAACTGTTCGAGGTGGAGCCGGTGTTCGTTGTGAACAAGGTGGTGCCGGGCCTCGACGAGATGACCCGTCGTGACGCCAAGTCGGTGAGCGCCGCTGGCGTCGGCGCAGTGCTACAGGGGTCTGCTGGATCAGGTGGCACGGCCACCGGTCGCGCCCGCATCATCCGCGACGCCGCCGACCCGATGGGTCTCGAACCCGGCGATGTGCTGATCGCTCCTCAGACCGACCCGTCATGGGTGCCGTTGATGGTTCCCGCCGCCGCAGTGGTGGTGAACGTGGGTGCCCAAGGCAGTCACGCCATGATCGTGTCGCGCGAGTTGGGCATCCCGTGTGTGGTGTCGGTGGCCAACGGCACCGACATCATCCCCGACGGTGCGATGGTGACGGTGGACGGCAATGCCGGCACGGTCACGATCGACAGCCTCGACTGATCGGCTACCCAGGAACCGGTGACGTCGTCGGTCAGCGCCCGCTGAGTCGGCGCGCGGCTGCCACATCGAAATAGTCGGCATCGAGGGTGATCATGCCGTCGCGCACGGTGTGCAGTGTCCACCCGGGAATCCGACCATCGGGGAACACGCACCACCACTGGCTCCACGCGACGGTGTCGTCGCCGGCCATATCGACAAGTTCGAAGGTGATGCTCCGTTCGGGCATCTCAGAAGCCATCCGGGCCATGTACGCCGCGATGGTGTCACGGCCCTCGAAGCGGCCGTAGACCTGATCGGTGAACACCGCGTCCGGTGCGAACAGGTCGGTGAGGCGGGTGTAGTCGGCGGTGTCTTGAATCTCCCAGAACCGGCGAATCACATCGACCGCCGCGCCGTCGGAGCCGGCCATACCCGCCGAGATACCGGCTGCGCCGGACAGGTCGGGGGTGGGCCCGTCGGGTCGCAGTTGGGCATACGCCGCGCTGTCCACATAATCGGCAACGAATTGCACTTTGGCGTCATCACCGATGCGGTACAGGCTTTGGCCCGGCACTTCCGTCCGGTCGGGACCCACCACCATGATCCAAGTGGCCCAAGCCACATTGCGATCGCCCACGGTGCGCCAGTCGGCGAACGTCACACCGGCAGCGGGTACGAGTTCTTCCATATGCGCCATGAATGCACGCAGTTGGTCGTGACCGCGCTGGGCTCCCATGAACGGGTCGAAGTACACGGCGTCATCGGCGAACAACTCGAGCAGGCTGGTGTAGTTCTGGGCGTCTTCAACCGCGCCGAAGCGCGCGGCGATCTGCGCAGCAGGTCCGTTCATATGTGGTGCTCCCTCGTGATGACCGTTGCATCCCAGCGTAGGAATCTGTGACGGTGGACGATCAGTCGGACGTCATGGTGCATGCGCGAGCCGGCGCCGTGACAGGGCAACTCTCAGTCGTCCGGCAATGCCTTCTGGGTAGATCACTGCGGCCACCACCAAAGCAAAGCCGCCAATGGTGACGTCCCATTCGCCCGACCCCTCACCGATGCGATCGAGGGCGTGGAACACCACCCCTGATGAGGCGAGCAGCCCCGCCACCAGGGCACCAGAGATTGACGTGACCCCACCGAGGTAGGTGAATGCCACCAGGGTCAATGACGCGATCACGCCGAATGTGGTGGCCGATACCTGACCAAAGCGATATCCGATCAGGCAGCCACCGAGGCCCGCGATGAATGACGACATGGCATATGCCTGCAACTTCACCCGCGCCACGCTGATGCCGACAGCGGCGGCAGCTCGTTCGTTCGAGCGCACGGCAAGGATGCGCCGACCTGTGGCGCTTGCACGTAGGTTCATCACGCCGACCACCACGATGATGAGGATCGCCAGAACCAGCACCCCGAACACGGCCCGTGACGGATCATCAGCTCCCACCAAGCCGAGATCCATGCCGAAAAATGTTGGGTTCGGAACTCGTGCACCACCGGTGGCGGCGTCACCGACGTAGGTGGGATTCTTAAAAACGAATTCCACAATGGCAATACCACCCGCCAATGTGACCACCGCGAGTTCGGTGCCGCGCACACGCATGGCGGGCACAGCCAACAGCACGCCGACGATGGTGGCGATGCCGGCGGCGAGCAGCGGGGCCACGGGGAAGGGCACGCCGAGGTCGGTGGCGAGACGTGACAGCGAGAACGCCCCCACCCCAGCCAGGACCATGTGAGCGAGCGACACCTGACCGGCGAAACCGGTCAGCACCACCAGCGATAACGACAACACCATCGCAGTCATCGATGTGATCACTGCACCGCGCCACAGCGGCCCCAGCGCGACCACGCCGATGACAGCGCATGCGATGGCCACGGCGGCCGGTATCGGCCGCCATTGCACCGGCGGCACCACGGGCAGTCGCCACGCGGTGTCATCGCCGCGGCCCGGGATGCTGCGTCCCACCATCAACATCACAACCAGGATCACCACAAACGGCAGGCCTTCGCGCGCTCCGTATCGCGGGAACCACGGCAGATCGACCTGCAACTTCACGAACACCGATTGCATGAGGCCGATCGCGACACCCGCCGCAACGGTGATGGGAATGGACCGAAACCGCCCGCAGAGCACCGCACCGAGGGCGGGCACGAGGAACCCGAAACTGAAGGTGGTGGCCGAGAGCGACACCATCGGCGACGCGAGGATGACCACCGCGGCGCCGCTGGCAGCCGCGAGGGCAAAACCAGCAACTGCAGCGGCATCGGGTGATCGACCGAGGAGCACAAGGCCTTTGGCATTCGACGCGGCGGCTCGCACAACAAGTCCGAACCGTGTGAATCGCCACACCACCGCGGTCATGGCGGCCGCTGCGATGACGATGGCCATCAGCCACAGTCCGTCGGCCGACACCACGATCGTGTCGCTGAACCGCACGGGATCACGCGGCAGGATCGGATCAACCCGCAGACCGGTGTCGTCGCCGAAGCGGCGGCCGATGATGCCCATGGTGGCCACGAGTACTCCGATGGCCGCCACCACACGCGCCAATTCGGGTGCGCGCGCGAGGCGCCGATAGACCACGCGGTGCAGCAGCACCGCGATGGCCGTCGTGGTCAGTACCGCGATCGCGAACGACGGCCACCGTCCGATATCGCCACCAAGATCGGTGCGCGCCGGCATGCCGGGAACTGGCCATGGGTAGGCCCCCCGTCGCAGATCGGCATACACATAACCTCCCCAGGTAGCCACCGCTCCGTGTGCAAGGTTGACAATGCCCGACCCCTGGTGAGTGATCAGCAGTCCCAGCGCGAACGCGGCGATCACCGCCCCGGCGGCCGATCCCGACAGGATGTAGTAGGTGTAATCGGCCATCAACCCCCGCCGTTCTAGGGCAGGTAATCGATCGCGGACACGGAGTCGAAGCCGGGCAGCGTGGCCACGTCACCATCGTCGGTGTAGTACCCGACCGGCAGACTGAATCCGCAGACCGATGGGAATGCAGCCACCACCCCACAGTGAATGGTCTCCCCATTCGGGAACGATCCCGGTGCGTCGCCGCTGGCCATGACCGCAGCGATGGCCTCGCCATCAACGGCCACTCCGTCGTCCGCCAACATGTTCGCCACCCGGGCCAGCGTGCCGATCATCGTGACGGCTAACGCGCCAAGGCCAGCACCGCTGGCGCCATCGCCTGAGCCATCGTCGAGCATCGCTTCGAACTCAATTGACGCCATCGAATCGTCAGACTCGCCAACCCCCACGAACATCCATCCCGCGGCGTCGTCGCCGACCACATCCAGCACATCAGATCCGGCACAGATCGCGGTGGAAATCGCGGGCGTGTCGATGCCGAGCAGGGCGCGGCCGCGCATGGCCCCGATACAGCCGGCATCGGAATACAACGACACGAGAAGGTCAGGGTCGCCAGCGGCGGCTTCGCGAATCAATGCTTGGAAACCGGCATCGGTTTCGTTGTCGCCACCTTTGATCGACACGTAGTCGATCCCCGCGGCGGTGAGGGCATTCGTCAGGTCGGTCTCGGAGGTGTTTGCGCCGATGTTGTCCGCACTCACGATGCCAACGCTCTGCGCACCGATGTGCTCGACGGCGATGGCCGCGATCACCCCCATGGTGGTGAGGTTGCCGCCGGTGACGAACTGCGCGTCAGCGGAGTAGTCGCTCGGCAGGATCGGTAACGCGCCGAATACCGGCACTCCGGCCGCGCTGAAAGTGGTGTAGCCGGGGAAGATGTCGAGGCCAAGAAGCACCATGTCCACCCCCATGCCGGTGAGGGACTGAGCGCATTCTTGGGAGCTATCGGGGGATCCGGCCGCACGGCAGTGCTCCATCACGATCGGGCGGCCGCCGAGTCCGCCGTGGTCGTTGAGGTAGGCCACCGCTCGGTCGAGATCGGTGCGCATTTCCGGGAAGTCGAGCCCGGGCACACCCTCGGTGTTGACCATGCCGATCAGAATTGGTTCGCCATCGGCTGGTGCCCGCCACGAGAACCCATCGGCGGGTTCGGGGTCGGCGACTGGTGAGTCGTCGGTGCTGCTGTCATCGCCCGCGGGCTCCTCGGTCGGCGGGTCGTCACCGGCGACCTCGTCGGTGGCACCGTTGGCCGGGTCGTCATTGGTTCCTTCGTCGGAGACCGCATCATCGGTGACCGCATCGTCGGTGGCGTCATCCGGCTCGGCTGCAGCGGTCGTCGGCGAGGCCGCGGGTGCAGCCGTCGTCTCCGGCGCAGCATCGTCGCCTCCGCCGCAGGCTGCGGTGAATGTCATCGCCACAGCGATGACCAATGCGGTTGTCCGTGTCATGTTCCCCCCGAACGTGTGGACGTATGAAACGAGTACTCAGGCGAGCAGGTGATCGGGCACCCAGCTGCCATGCGCGCCATAAGGCACGCGTCGCGGCAGGTGCACGGTGGCCACCGGCGGGCCGGAGAAGTTCTGCGCGTCGATGATCACCATCTTCGACCGATCACTCGCCGTGTCGTGCGCCAGGCTGATGATCCATCCTTCATCTTCGCCCGCATCAGGTGAGGCCGGGGCGAATACCGGCTCGGCGCCACGCACACCGGCCCCCAGATGGTGTTCGAGGCAGGCGCCGGTCTCAAGGTCGTACTTGTACAGCCGGTCGCCATACACAGGTTCTTCGGCGTTGCCCTCACCGTCAAGCGCCATCAAGTATCCGTAGCGCGCACGCTGGCCAACCAGGCGGTCGTCGACGCGACCGAAGTCGCCGGGACGATCATCGATTTGCTCTTCGGTCACGGTGCCGGCCGCAAGGTCGATGCTCCAACGATGCAGTCGGCCGACCTCGGCATAGTCGTCATTGCTGCTGCTGAAGGCCTCGCGCTGCCGCGACACATCGATGGTGATGTGGGTGTCGGTCTCGTAGGCATTCACCGGATGGAACACGTAACACGGGTCGATCTCGATCCAGCGCACATCATCATTGGTGCCATTGCGGGGCATCACTCCAAGGCGGGCACCGGCGTCGCGTTGGAACTGGAACGGCATGCCCCCGGTGATGGCGGCCTCCAAATCGAACAGCACCGGCAGGTCCATGAACACCACATGGTTCTGGGTGACGTTGAAGTCGTGCATCATCACCATGTTCGGAATCTCGATACCTTCGAACTGGGTGAGCGTGCCGTCCGGAGCGATACGGATATAGCGCAGGTGCGGAGCTTCGAAGTTCAGGTAACTGAAGCCGATGAGTTCACCGGTGATCGGGCAGATCTTCGGATGCGCGGTGAGCCCGGTGGTGAGGGCACCGCCACAGTTCTCATACCCGATCGTGTTCAAGTCGCCATCGAGACGCCACGGCCAATGCCCTTCTTCAAGGCACAGCAGTGAGCCGTTGTGCGGCAGCACATGGGTGTTGCCGGTGCCACGCGACAGGTCTCCCATGCCCGCCATCGGGTCATTGAGGGGGTCGGTGACGTTGGGCGTGCGAATGAACCGGTTGCGGTACCACTCGGCTCGACCTCCGCTGAGACGGACGCCGTGCACCATGCCGTCGCCGAAGAACCAGTGCGGTGAGGATCCCGATGCCGGGTTGGGTCCCGTGCGCACGTAACGGCCCTCGAGAGCGGGGGGGATCGTCCCCTCAACCTCAAGCTCGAACTCGTCGCGCTCATCCAATACGGGGGCCCAGTTGCCGCGGAGATGCCACGGACGGGTGCTCTGTTCTGCGGTGACGTCGGTGCTCATGGCGGGACGGTAGCACACTCCCGAATTGAACGTACCCAGAGTACGTTCGATGGTCCTGGTCGGGTACGGTGCGCTCATGAACCCGGCCACACCCCCGTTGCTGCGCCGACGTCCCGGTCGGCCACGCGGCGGGACACCGGTCGCCAATCGCGACACGCTGGTGGCCGCTGCCGTATCGACGGCACGGCGCCACGGTGCCGACACCACCATGGACGACATCGCGGCGACCGCTGCCGTAGGCAAACCGGTTCTGTATCGCTACCTCGGTGACCGCGCCGCAGTTGTTGACTCACTGTCGGAGTGGTTGACCGAGCAGGTGAAGGCCGCGACGCTCGGCAATATCAACCCTGCCGATCCGCCCCGCACCGCATTGCACTCCGCGGTCGCCGGTTTCGTCGACACCGTCGTGGCTCAACGCGGCGTGTTCTTGTTCGTCAATGCCGGCGGACATGACGTGGCCGTGTTCGATCGGTTAATCCGCGGCGCGGCCACACCACTGGCGGAGGTGTTCAGCGGCACGCACACGGCCGCATCCGCACTGACCCGATCGCTCGCGGTGGTCGGCATGTTGCAGATCACGGTGACCGCATGGCTCATCGAGCCCCACTGTTCAGCGGATCAACTCGTTGACGATCTCGTCGATCTGCTGTGGTCGGGCATCGGCACGACCATCACCTGATCGACCATCGCACGTCCGAGGCCTCAGCGTCGGGCCACGACCACGTCGCGGGTGGCCGCCCACGTATCGAGCAGGGGCAGCACCACCTCACGGTCAGCGGTGGGCAATGTGAGCACCGCGCGGTCAACACCTTCGGCGAACAATGCAGTCAGCCCATCGGCATCGGTGGTGGCACCGAAAACCGACACCTGCACCTCGGCTGGGTCACGGCCCTCCTCTGCGCAGGCGGCAGCCAAACGCTCTAGCCGGTCTGCCAACGATGTCCGGGCCGAGATGGGCAGCCATCCATCGGCCCACCGGGCCACATTGCCGAGAAGGCGTGGCCCGACACCCCCACCGAGATGAATCCGCGGACCCCCGGGCTGCGCAGGCTTGGGCCACTGCCATGTGGGTGGCACCGTCACATGCGACCCCGCATACGACGCCTCGTCGTTGCGCCACAGGGCGCGCATGGCCTCGACCGCCTCGCGGGTGCGATCCCAACGGGTGGCGAAGCCGTAGCCGTGGCTGGCCATCTCTTCGCGGTTCCATCCAATGCCCACGCCGATCTCACAGCGACCACCACTGAGATGGTCGAGGGTGCTGATCTGTTTCGCGGTCCAGATCGCATCGCGCTGACCGAGCAGCAGCACACTGGTGCCAAGACGAAGCGTGGAGGTCACCGCAGCCGCCATCGATAACGCGACGAATGCGTCATGGAGATGCGCGTACTCGTCGGGCAGGGGTGCGCCGTCCAGACTGCCCGGCCACGGCGACTCGCGACTTGTCGGGATATTCGAGTGCTCGGGCACCCACAGTGATTCGAACCCGCGAGCTTCGGCTTCGCGCGCGAGTTCGTCGGGGCGAATCGCAGTATCGGCCGACATCAACGTGATGCCGATACGTACCTGCTCGGCCGGTCGACGAGGTTCGGTCATCGCAACGGCACCAGCGGTGACGGGTCGTCGATGAGATCGGCGCGAAGGTGCCGCTTCAAGATCTTGCCCGACATGCCACGCGGCATCGGCTCGTCACGCACCACCAGGTACCGCGGTTGTTTGTAGTCGGCGAGCGTGTCGCGACAGGCGGCGACGATCACGGCGGGGTCCACTGGCGCTCCGGCGCTGAACACGATGACCGCCGGGGTTTCACCCCAGCGGTCGTCGGGCACACCGACGACGGCGACTTCGACGAGACCGTCCACACCGGCCAGCAATCGTTCGATTTCTGCGGGGTACACGTTGAGGCCTCCGGAGATCAACATGTCTTTCACCCGGTCGACGACATACAGATACCCGTCGTCGTCGAGGCGTCCGAGGTCGCCGGTGTGCAGCCATCCGCCGCGCAGGGTCTCCGCTGTTGCATCGGATCGGTTCCAATAGCCGGCCATCACCTGCGGCCCGGCCAACAGGATCTCGCCCACATCACCGGTGGGCACATCGTTGTCATTCTCGTCGGCGATACGTACCTGGCCGTGCAGCACCGGAAGGCCAGCAGACCCCACCTTGGTGAGCGCATCCGCATTCGGCAAGATCGTTCCAGCCGCCGACGATTCGGTGAGGCTGAACATCTGCAGCATCGGCACCCCGCGTGCCTGCACCGCACGCAGCAGAGTGGGTGGCACCGATGCACCGCCCGAACAGGCGATGCGCCACGACGACAGGTCGGTTGTGTCCCAGCGCGGATGGTCGACGAGTTGCTGAATGATGACCGGCACGGCAAGCAGCGCCGTCACCCGTTCGATCTCGAAGAGGTCGAATAACCGGTCGGGGTCCGCTGCTGGTTCCAGCACAAGAGTCGCGCCCGACCAGTAGCAGAACAGGAACAATGCAAGACCGCCGGTGAACGCGAGAGGGAACGGCAACGCGATGCGATCCGCCGGCGACAGCGACAAGGCCTGCGCCCACCCTTGTGACGCCGCATCGAATGAGCGATGGGTGAGGACCGCGCCTTTCGGGTCGCCGGTGGTTCCCGACGTGTAACAGATGAACGCGGGATCGTCGTCGGCGGTGTCGCACCAGGGTGCGGGTACGTCGGTGCGGCGCAGCGCGTCAAGGTCATCGATGCGCTGCACGGCAGTGGAGGTGTCGACGAGGTCGCAGATTCCCGCCAGGTCGGCATCCACCATCAACATGCTCGCCCCGGCATCGGCCACCACATAGGCCACTTCGGTGGCGGTGAAACGAGTGTTCACCGGCACGATCACTGCGCCGAGCTTCCATGCGGCCACGCTGACTTCACACCACTGCGGGCAGTTCCCCGCGAGTATCGCGATGCGATCACCATGGGTGATGCCACGCTCAGCAAGGCCAGCAGCCAGAGCGTCAGTGCTCGCGTCGAGTTCGGACCATGAGATATCGCTGCCCGCCCAACGAATGGCGGTGGCGTCTGGTTGCCAACGCGCCCAGAACTGTCCGATCGCTGCAAGGTTCATATCGTCGTAACCCCCCGGTGACGTGATCGAATGCGACGCTAGTTCCACCCCTCACAGCACCCGGAGGCGGAATCCGCTGTGGTGTGACGTCCGACACGTGACGAGTCACAGGTCGGTGTCATCATCTGGTGATGGGAGCACTCGATGGTGTGAAAGTTCTCGATCTGTCGGTGATGATTTCCGGCCCACTGTCAGCGATGATCCTCGCCGACCAAGGAGCCGACGTCATCAAGGTCGAGTCGCCGGGCCTGGGCGACATCATGCGATTCCTTGGCACCAACAAGGGCGGCATGACCGGCATCTTCAACAACAACAACCGTGGGAAACGATCCCTGGTGGTCGACCTCAAAAAAGACGAGGGTCGCGACCTGCTCCTCGATCTCGTCGCTGATGCCGACGTGTTCATTCAGAACTTCCGGCCCGGCGCCATGGAGCGTCTCGGACTGGGCTACGACGACCTCGCTGCGGCCAACCCAGATCTGATCTACGTGTCAATCTCCGGGTACGGCCCCGACGGCCCGTTGTCGCATCGCCGCGTCTACGACAACGTGATCCAGGCCGCATCGGGACTTGCCTCGGTGCAGACCGACCCGACGACCGGCGTCCCGTCAATGTATCGCACGTTGATCTGCGACAAGGTCACCTCGTTGAATGCCGCACAAGCGATCAGCGCCGCTCTGTTCGCCCGCGCCTCGGGACGATGCCGTGGCCAACACATCGTGATCGCCATGCTCGATGCCGCGATGGCGTTTCTGTGGCCCGACTCGGGCATGGACGCCGCACTGCTTGACGACGATGTGAACCGCACACCCACCCTGGCCGCGAACTACACCCCCACACAGATGGCCGACGGCTACGTGTCGACCGGCGCGGTGTCCGACTCGGAGTTTGCTGGCCTGTGCGCGGCGCTGGGCCATCCAGAAATGGCCGAGGATCCACGCTTCGCCGATGCGCTGTCGCGCACCCAGAACGCCGGGGCCATGATCACTCTGATCCGCGAGTACGCGGCCGCCACAACGGTGGACGACTTTTTGCAAGGTGCAGAGGAACACGATGTGCCGGCATCGGCCATCCACACCATTGACGAACTCGCCGACTTGCCACAGGTCACGCACAACGAGGTGTTCATCGAACGTGAACACCCTCTGGCTGGCAATATCCGCGAGGTGCGACCCCCTGCTCGTTTCTCGGCCACGCCGAGCGCCGCCGGTGCACCGGCTCCGGGATTTGGTCAGCACTCCGATGAGATCGCCACCGAACTCGGCCGTGACGCGGCCGCGTTACGTGCTGCTGGTGTGATCTTCTGACGCGGACCGAGCACCGGCGCGCTCAGCACTAGCGTCGCCGCCATGGAGGCCACACCTGCTGGTGACGCGCGCACGCGTGTGCTCACACGTCATGCCGCCACGGTTGGTACTCCACACGTCATCGTCAACGCCCCGGGTCGCGTGAACCTCATCGGCGAACACACGGACTACAACGATGGCTATGTTGCTCCCGTCGCACGCGTGTGCTCACACGTCATGCCGCCACGGTTGGTACTCCACACGTCATCGTCAACGCCCCGGGTCGCGTGAACCTCATCGGCGAACACACGGACTACAACGATGGCTATGTTGCTCCCGTCGCATTGGCGATGGGCACCACCGTTGCCGCATCGCGAATTACTGGTGACCATCTGCGAGTGACAGCGGCTGGCTTTGGTGACACGGTGATCAACCTCGCCGATCCAATGCGCGATGTGCCGGAGTGGGCCCACCACATCGCTGGTTGTGCGGCGGTCTGCGCACACCACGGCAAAGACGTTGTGGCCTCTGCGCTGACGATCGACACCGACCTCCCCGTCGGTGCTGGCGTGTCATCATCGGCCGCTTTGGAGATCGCGGTGCTCAGCGCCCTCGCATCTCTCGCCGGGCATAAGATCACTCCGACCGCCATCGCGCGGCTGGCCCAGAAGGTGGAGAACGACTGGGTCGGGGTGCCGAGCGGCATCATGGACCCAATGGTGATCGCCGGTGCCCGCGCTGGCCACGTCATGGTGATCGACTGCGCCGATCTCACGATGACCCACACCCCGATCAACGATGACATCACTATCGCTGTGCTCGACACCGGTACCCGGCGGCGCCTCGCCGATGGCGCTTACGCCGACCGTCGAGATGCCTGTGAGCGCGCAGCCGCGATGCTTGGCGTTGCATCGTTGCGAACCGCCGATCTCGACGCGGTGAACACCCTGTCGGATCCGTTGCTGCGGCGACGTGCGCGCCATGTGGTGACCGAGAACGCACGTGTGCATCAACTCATGGCCGCTGTTGCCGATGGCGATACGGCGACGATGCGCGCGGTCATGGCCGCGGGTCACGCCAGTTTGCGTGATGATTTCGAGGTGTCGTCACCGGCGCTCGATGCCATCGTGACCTCCGCGGTTGCAGCCCCCGGATGTGTGGGATGCCATCGTGACCTCCGCGGTTGCAGCCCCCGGATGTGTGGGTGCGCGCATGACCGGCGGCGGCTTTGCCGGATGCGCGGTGGCGTTGGTGCACCGCGAGGCGACCGCGGCATTCACCACCGCCGTGCTCGACGGATACGCCAGTGGCGATCACCGCGCGCGTGTGTGGTGCGGGCCACCAGCAGCAGGGGTCACCATCTCCACCTGATGGCGGGCACGGCGATCACCGACCACCATGACCATGGTCAGCCGTGTTCGCTATGTCGTGGTGCTGACGCGATACGACCATTCGTAGGTTCCCGCAGCGAGTTGATGGTTCGGTGCCACATCCGGGCCACAACTGGCGGTCCCCACCCCACGGTGCGCCACGTCGAGGTGTACGAACAGCCCGGGGCTGTCGACGAGTTCATGGTCGACACCGGCGTGGATCATGTCGTGAACGTCGTGGCGGATCGCCGCAATATGCAACGGCTGTGAGAAGTCATCGAAGCGCACCGTGACGCCACGGGCAGTGTCGATGAGTTCGAACCAGCGGCAGTCGGTGCGCAAGCCGTACTCCTGTGGCACGAGATAGGCCAAGGTGTCGATCGGCGCCTCCCACACACCGAGCATCGCGGATGCAGCACGATCCGGGTAGTTCTCATGCGGGCCCCTCCCCCACCAGCGCATGCGATCAAACCCGCTGAGCAGACACCACCGCACCCCCACCCGGGGAAGGTCGGCGTGCTCGGCCGGTACGACCACCCGGTGATGATGACGGGTACCTCCGCCGCGTCCGGACGGATGTGCCGGTGTTGCATCATGCGCACTATCGACCAGGTCGGCCGCGTTGTGCGTGTGCACACCTGCGTTCTGCCAGCGACGCCACGCCTGGCCGCCCACACCCAATCGTTCAGCAAGGTCGGGCATCAGTTTGAACCCGTCGTTATCGGTGGGTGCGCGCAGCAGCCACAGTTCAGGACCGACGATGACCGTGGGGTCGATATCACCACCGCCGCGACGGCGCACCGGTGCGGTGCTGCCGTGCAGCACCACCTCGTCCCAAGCCACCACGTGACCAGCTGGTGCCCACCAGGTGTCGTCACGGGTGCACCACTCGATATGCACACGGTGATCAGCACTCGGAGCCGCATCCATGCCGGCCTGCACGCCATCAGGGAGATCGACCTCGGTGCTCTGGCCGGCGGGCAGTATTCCGATGCGCAGTCGCCCACGGCGACGAACCCGACCATCGACACGATGCGCCCAAGTCGCCACCAGGTCATCACAGCCGGTGAACGACCTCCGGTTGGTGACGATCAATCGTGGACGTCGACCGCGGGTGGCCATCTCGGTGGTGACTGGCCGGTGCACCCACGTCACTTCGCGCAATGCCGGATGTGGCTCGAGATCCGATGACATCAGCCCGTCGGCCACAAAGTTCCCATCGTGAGGAGCATCACCGAACTGTCCGCCGTAGGCCAGGACGCGACGACCATCGGCAAGGGTGCGTCGCAGCCCGTGGTCTTTCCATTCCCAGATGAACCCACCCTGCAGGCCATCACAGCTGTCGATCGCCGCCCAGTAGTCAGCGAGCCCGCCGTTGGAGTTGCCCATCGCATGGCTGTATTCGCACATGATCAACGGGCGATCGGCGCCACTGTGGGCGTAGGCCACGATGTCGTCCACGCTCGGATACATCGGACAGACCACATCGGTGACTGCGCGACCGCCATCGGCCCACCCCTCGATGCGTACCGCATCCTCGTAGTGCAGTGGGCGAGTCGGGTCGGCGCGGCGAATCCATCCGGCGAGAGCGTGATGCGAGGTACCCAGCCCACTTTCGTTGCCGAGGCTCCACATGATGATGCTCGGATGGTTGCGGTCGCGGGTCACCATGCGCGACCCACGGTCGAGCCAGGTGGCTGCGTAGTCAGCGCGGTCGCTCAGTGACCGGTTATGCGCGTGGCATTCGATATTTGCCTCGTCGATGACGTAGAAGCCCAGTTCGTCGCAGAGGTCATAGAAGATGTCGGCGTTCGGGTAGTGCGCGGTACGGATGGCGTTGATGTTGTGGCGCCGCATCGCCGTGAGATCGGCGCGAATATCGTCAGCGGTCACCGCCGATCCGCGATCGGGATGTTGATCGTGACGGTTCACCCCGTGAATCCGCACCGCTGCGCCGTTCACCAACAGAGCCCGGCCGGCGATCTGCACGGAGCGGAAACCAATGTGTTGGGTGGCACGGTCGACCACTCGGTCGCGCGGGTTGAGGAGTTCGACCTCGACGCGGTAACGGTTCGGGGTCTCGGCGCTCCACGGTGCGGCATCGGGCACCTCGAATCGTGCGATGCAGTGATGGCCGGTGAACACATAGGGACGGTCGTGCCGGTGCGGCACCGGTTGATGGTCCTGCCCAACAGTGCGGCCAGCCGGGTCGATGAGGGTGGTGCGCACTAACCACCCTGGGCCCATGGCATCAACCGACGCCACCACGGTCGTGATCTCAGCATGGCCCGAACCGCTGTCGTCGAGGTCGGCACGGATCGGGATGTCGGCAATGGCGGTGCGTGGCCGACAGATCACCTCCACGGTGCGGTGCAGGCCAGCCATCCACCAGTTGTCCTGGTCCTCCACGTGGCTATGCGCGCTATACCGCATGACAACGATGGCGATCTCGTTGTGTCCGTCCGCGCACGCGTCGGTGATGTCGTACTCGGAGGGGAGCCGACTGTCGGTGCCGTACCCGACGAACGTGCCGTTGATGTAGACGGCATGCACACTCTCGGCCCCGCCGATATGCAGCAGTACACGCTGTCGCCGCCATGTGGCCGGCACGGTGAACCCACGGCGATACACCCCGGTGGGGTTGCGCTCGGGCACTGTTGGCGGAACGCCCGCGAAAGGCATCTGCACATTTGTGTAGTGCGGTAGGTCAACGACACCGCCCAGGTCCTGCATGGTCCAGTTACCGGGCACGGTCACGTCCACAGCCCGACGTCGGCTACCGGTCAGCGCAGCCGCTGGCACCACATCAGGGTTGTTGAACATCTCGAGGCGCCAAGTGCCATCGAGAGAACGACGACGGCCACTGTTCAGCGGCACATGCATCGCCAACCGGTGCAGATCGGTGACCGTCGGGTCGGCCCACGGGCGCAACGCCCCGATGCCCGGCAAGGTCACTGTGGGCCTCGCGCGAGGGCACGTAATCGGCCGGCGAGTTCGGCGGGGTCAACCGGGTTGAAGTACTCCTCGGCGGCCACCTCGGCAGCAGCGATGTAGCGGGGCACACCAGCGCTGCGCCACGGCGACACGATCTCAATGGATAGCCACGCGTCGTCCCACCCATGAGCGGTCGTCGGACGCTGGTTCAGCCACATCATGTAGGGCAACGGCTGGTCGAAAAGCCGGTCGAGGCGATCCATCACATCGGCGAGCAGCACGGCGAGAGCGGCACGTTGGTCGGTGCTGCATGACGCAAGATCAGCGATGTGGGTGGTGGGCGCGATATCGAGCGCCACTGGGTACACCGGCGCATGCGGCACCACTGCCGACCACTCGCCGACGGTGACGACATGACGGTCGCCGGGGTCGGCGTCAGGGGTCCACACCGCGAGGCGCCGTGCGGGTCGCGGAGGGACATGGTCGTAGGCGTAGATCTGTCCATGCGGGTGAGCGATGGTGGCGCCGACCTCGGGCCCACGGTTCTCGAACACCAACACGTAATCGACATCGTCGCGGCTGCCGAGGACGGTGGTGCGTTCAGCCCACAGATCGATCACCCGGGCAATGCCATTAGCGCCAAGGGTGGCGAGTGATGCGTTGTGATCGCTGGTGTACAGCACCACCTCGCAGCGTTCGTCGGGCATGGCTGGCCACCGGTTCGTGAACCAGGTGACGTCATAGGGTCCTGGGGCTTCACGACCACCCACACAAAATGGACAGCTGTCATCGGGCAGGTTCGGCCGGCCCTGCCGACTGGCCACCACCTGCACCGGTGTGCCGTCGTGGGGGTCGTAACGCAGGTCGGTACTCATGTCGCGTCACAGCCCCAGACGGGCCAGTTGATCGTCGGGAGCGCCAATGGCGGCAAGTTCGTCGCGAAGTTCTGCGGCGAGTCGACGACCGACGTGGACGTCGGTGATGTCATGAGTTTCTGCGGGGTCATCGACCACGTCGAACACCAGGTCGGGGTCGTCACCCGAGGTCTGCGCCCAGTACGGCACCGGGTCACCGATACCGAAGGGTTGACGGATGACCGGCACATCCGACCCGGGCATGTACTCGAGGGTGGCTCGACGATCTGGCCGCGGCAGGCGCACGTTGGGAAAAGCATGAATCGGCATGGTCGACCACCGGTTCGACCACATCGACAGCGGACGGTTGCCGTCGCGCGGGGCGCGGACGTATTTCATCGACCCTGACACCATCTGCACGGTGCGCCCCCACACACCGGTCAGTAGCCGGTCGCGAATCGCCGCGGTCTCGCCCGTGATCAACGGCACCAGCGAGTGACCGTGGGTGGCCTGTTCCACGTCGACATCGAAGACATGGCACAAGGTGGCGAAGATGTCGACGGTGGTAGTCAGCGCCGACGATGACCCGGCGGACACTCCCGGCCAGGCGATCATCAACGGGATGTGACCGAGGGGTTCAAACACCGGCACCCCGGGCTTGCCGAAGATGTCGCGTTCGCCGAGATAGTGACCGTGGTCGGTGCACACGATCACCGCGGTGTCATCCCACATCGCGTGCCGGTCGAGCACGTCGAGCACTCGGCCGAGACGGTCATCGATGAACGACAGTTTCGCGCCGTAGTTCGCGCGGATATGACGGGCGGTGCGCTCATCGATGTGACCGGCGGCGACCGCATCTGCGGTGTAGGGCGGCCAGATCACTTTGGGCCCGTCCCAGTCGGGGTCGTACCGCGACATCCACGGTTCGGGCACGTCGAATGGTTCGTGCGGGTCGAACTCGTCGATGAACAACATGAAGCGGTCGTGGCGGCCGGCCGCGCGTTCCAGCCACGCCGCCGCCTCATCCATGGTGCGCGCGCCGGGGAAATCGTCGTCGGTGCGGAACCAGGTGCGTGAGGTGTCGTAATGACGGGCGAGCCACGACGCGTCGGCCGGCACCGCCGGTGACCCCACCCATGAGGTGTCGGCCATCGTGCGCCACGGGTCATCCTCGTGGCCGCGCACGTACTCCCATGCGGTGAAATCGCAGTGGTAGTTCTCGCCGCCGGTTTCGAACAGGTGTGGATGATCCGACACCAACATGGTGGTCACCCCGGCACTGTGGAGCCGTCGGGTGATGGGTTCTTCCCACACTTCGATCGATCCCCATGGCCGCCATAGGAAATCGAGTGAGCCGCACAGCAGGTCATGCCGTGCTGGCATGCACGGCAACGACCCGGTGTAGTGCCGGTCGAAACGCACCGATCGTGCCGCCACCCGGTTGAGGTTGGGGGTGTCGAACTCGTCACCGCCATAGGCGCCGAGCATGTGCCGGTTCAGGCTGTCGAGCAGCACCACGACAACATTGCGCGGCATGGTCGCGCCCGTCACCTGATGCGTCGATGCCGTCGTCTCCCCCACGGTCACGACTCTAGGCACCGTGACGACGTCCGGATTGCCGATTGTGCACTGGGTGGAGTCGGCACGCCGGGTGGTGTGCGGTGTCTACGCTCGGTGGGGTGACACGTCCCACCATTGCTCTTATCGGGGCGGGCAGCACCGTGTTCGCAAAGAATCTGTTGGGCGACATCTTGAGCGATCCGGCACTTGCCCACTCCCGGGTGGTGCTCCATGACATCGACGCCGAACGCATGGCGGTGAGCGAAACGGTGGCACATCGGTTAGCCGACGCCGTTGGGGCCGAGCCCGAGATCGTCACCACGACCGACCGTCGACGCGCGCTCGATGGTGCCACTCATGCGATCACCATGTTTCAGGTGGGTGGGTACCGGCCGGCAACCGTGACCGACATGGAGATTCCCGCCCGGTATGGCCTGCGCCAGACCATCGGTGACACCCTCGGTATCGGGGGCATCATGCGTGCAGCACGCACCATCCCCGTGCTGCTCGATGTGTGCGATGACGCCGCCGAGGTGGGCGACAACACGCTGGTTCTGAACTACGTGAACCCGATGGCGATGCTGTGCATGGCCGCGCATCGCGCCACATCGGTGCCGGTCATCGGGTTGTGTCACAGCGTGCAGGGCACCGCAGCACAACTGGCCGAAGATCTTGGTGTAGATGTCGATGATCTCGCGTACCGCTGTGCCGGCATTAACCACATGGCGTTCTATTTGCAGTTCGGCCGCCGGAACGCCGACGGTGTTGTGACCGATCTCTACCCGGCTCTGCACGACCGGGCCACCGCTAATGCGCCGGTGCGCCTCCATCGCGACCGCGCCGACGGCGGGGTGAGTGAGTTGTCGGACGCGGTGCGCTACGAGGTGTTGCGACGGCTGGGCTATTTCGTCACCGAGTCCAGCGAGCACTTTGCTGAATATGTGCCGTGGTTCATTCGCCGCGACCGTCCCGACCTCCTAGAACGTTTCGCAATTCCACTCGATGAGTACCCGCGCCGCTGCGAGGAACAGATCGCCGGGTGGGAACGACTGCGAGATCATCTGACCGATCCAAGCGCTGAACTGCGCGTACGCCGCAGCCATGAGTACGGCGCGTCGGTGATCTCCGCGTCGGTCACCGGCGAGCCGGTGACCGTGTACGGCAATGTGGCGAATCGTCGCGCCGATGGCGCGCGACTGATCGACAATCTGCCCGATGACTGTTGTGTGGAGGTGCCGTGTGCGGTGGATGCCGATGGTGTGCACCCCGAGGCCATCGGCGCGCTACCGGTGCATCTGGCCGCGCTGATGCAGACCAACATCAATGTGCAGTCGATCACCGTGGATGCCGTGTTAAACGGCGATCGACGCGGCCTGCATCATGCGGCGATGCTCGACCCGCACACGGCAGCCGAGTTGCCTCTCGACGATATTGAGCGGCTCGTGGGTGAACTGCTGGACGCCCACGGTGATCTGATCCCGGCAGCGTTGCGGCGCTGAGCGGGCCGGGTCGTGATGATGACGGCGTAGCGATCATGCTGGGGGCATGTCCGATATCGCGACGATCCGCATTGGCGAATGGTTCCAGGGGCCGACGGGCTCGGGCCAGGGCGGGTGGACATCGCAGCGGTTCCTTGCGGCGGTGTCGTCGGTGTGTGCCGAACCGGTGACCGCGGCGATCCGGGCAGCGATTCCACTAGAGGTCGACCTCGCGGTGCGGGCTGTTGATGATGGCTGGGCGTTGTGCGCACCCGATAACACCGTAGTGATGACCGCGTCGGTATGGGCAGGTACGTATGCAGACACCGCACCGGTGTCGGTTGCGGCGGCCACCGCTGCGCGTCACCGATTCACGCAGGTGGTCGGGGAGCACCCGGTGCCGTCATGTTTCTCGTGTGGGCAACTACCGGGGTCGATGGGCGTGCAGGGCGGCCCGCTCGACGATGGCACCGACCGGTTCGCCACCGATTGGACAGTGCCCGACTGGGCGGTGAACTGTGACGGCCATGTGGACAGCGGGGGGTTATGGGCCGCACTCGATTGCTGTGCAGCATGGTGGGTGGGGTGGTCACGTGAGCCACGCACTGCGCTCACCGTGCAATTCGCCGTGGAGGAACTAGCGCCACTGGAGCCGGGCGCCACCTATGCCCTTGTCGGATGGGCCGGAGATAACACCACCGAGTGGGACGGCCGTAAACGCCACGGCGCCTCGGCTGCGTTCGACGCCAACGGCAACTGCGTGGCCCGCTCCACCAGTATCTGGGTCAGCGTGTAACCCGTTACCCCAACAGTTCAGTGGTGGGCGAGGGGGGACTTGAACCCCCACGTCCTTGCGGACACTGGCACCTGAAGCCAGCGCGTCTGCCATTCCGCCACTCGCCCGAGTGGAAAGCTAAATGCTAGCGGTACCGCACCAGACCACCACCGGGCCCGACGGCTGCGCCCCTGTAGTACTGCGGTCATCGCCCGACCTCCCCCACTGAAGTACCAGTGAGGAGGCTCACAATGACGGTTGATGACCGCACACGCATGGAACTGCACCGACGATTGACCGAGGTGCTCGGAGATCAGGAGGCGGACACCTTGATGGCACACCTTCCCCCGGTGACATGGCAGAACGTGGCCACAACGGACTCCGTCGATTCCACCAGGGTCGTGCTCGCTACCCAGATCGACGCACTTCGCAGCGACGTCGACCGCCACGTCACCGAACTACGTAGCGATCTTGAGGGCCAGATCACCGAACTCCACGCCGACATCCACGGCCAAATCACCCAACTACGCGCCGACGTCGAGGGCCAAATCACCCAACTACGCAGCGACCTCGGGGGCCAGATCACCAAACTGCGCAGTGACCTCAATGGACATGTAACGGCACTCAACTCCGCTCTGTCCGCCGGGTTGGCCGACCTCCGAGTAGAGATGCACCGCACCACACGGTCAATCGTGATGTTGGTTGCCGCGCTCACCACAGCCGCAGTGGCTCTCGGAAGCATACTCACCTAGCCCGCATCCGTGGTCGCCCCTCAAAAGGGCAGCCAGAGCACTGCGTCGATAGGTTGGAGAGATGGGTGTGCTGCGGGTACAGCAATGGTCGGCGATGGACGACGCGGCCCGTACGCAGATCCTGCATCGTGGTCTCGACGACATCTTCGACCCGGCGCTGCGTGAATCGATTGGTGCGCTGATCGACGATGTGCGCACCCGCGGCGACGACGCCGTATGTGACGCCCTACGTCGCTTCGATGGCGTGGACATCAGCCCCGATCAACTGCGTGTGAGCAATGACGAGCTTGACTCGGCACAGATCGACGATGCCCTTGCCGGCGCTATCGACGACGCCATTGCCCACCTGCGGGCATTCAACAAACAACAGTTGGCCCACACAACTGGCTGGTCAGCCGAGGTGGAACCTGGCCTGGTCGTCGGCGAGAAAATTGGCCCGATCACCTCCGCTGGTCTGTTCACCCCCTCGGGCAAGGCGTCGTACCCGAGCGTCACCTACCAGCTGGCCGTGCCGGCTCAGGTTGCTGGTGTGCCCCATATTGCGGTGGCAGTGCCACCAGTGCCGGGCACCGGCGGAGCTGTCGACCCGGCCGTGCTGGCCGTGTGCCGCACCCTCGGCATCCGTGATGTTTTCAGAGTGAACGGCCCCGCCGGAATCGCCGCGTTGGGGTTTGGCACCGAGCGCATCCCTACGGTGCGGCGCATCGTCGGCCCGGGGTCGCCCGCGGTCACCCTGGCCCAAGTGGAAATGCAGCGCCACGGGGTCACCACCATGATGTTGTTGGGACCCACCGAGTCGGTGGTGATTGCTGATCACACCGCCGACCCGATGCGCTGCGCAGCCGACCTGCTGGTGGAGGCCGAACACGGCACCGACACCTCGGTGGTATTGATCACCACCTCGGCCGATCTCGCCGCTGCTGTCGACGCCGAACTCGACCGGCAAGTGGCCGAACTGCCGGCTATGCGCGCCGAGGCATGTCGCGCGGCCCTCGGCCCGAACGGCGGGTGCGTCATCGTCGACAACCTCGGTGTCGCCACCGATATCGCCAATGCCTACGCGCCTGAACACCTGCAGATCGCGGTGGCCGACGCCGACGTGGAGTCGGTGGTTGACGCCATCGAACACGCTGGCGAGATTCTGATTGGCCAGCACACCCCGTTCAGCGCCGCCAACTTCGTGATCGGCTGCCCGGCGTCGTTGCCCACGTCGGGTTTTGCCCAGGTGTCATCGGGCATCACCGCGCAGACCTTCATGAAACGCACGGCGGTGGCGCGCGCCGATGCCACCGCGCTGGCTCGGATGTCCCCCTCGGTCACCGCGCTCGCCGACCACGAAGGTTTCCCCGCCCACGCCGCCGCGATCCGCCGCCGGGGTTAGCCGTGGCTCGGCCGCCCTACGAGCCATACGCGGAGTCGCCGTCAGCAACATTCAGATGGCGTCTCGGTGTGCGCCCCCTCTCCCTCGACCAGTGGCTGGAGATCACCGATCATCGCGACACTGAACTAGCCACGAAAGCACAGATCATGGCCACCCATCCGCACACCGCGTTCGCGGTGCTCGACGACGGCATCGCTGACGAATCACACGAGATCGCCGACGCGGTGCTGGCCCATCTGCGCTCCCACCACGATCCGACCATCACCCTTGATACGTCGTTGCATCCACTCGACGCAGCCGCGCGCCTCGTGCAGGAAGACCTGGTGGTGATGGTGGAACGCGACGGACGCCTGGTGTTCGGCGGGGGCAGTGTGTGTTTCCCGAATCGGTGGGATCTGCGGTCCAAGTTGGGCATGACCATGGCCGAGGTACACGACCCGGTATCGCTGCTGAACGAACAGCTCGGCGACACCGTTGACGCATTCCTCGCGCGTCTCACCCCGCAACGCCCGGTGTGGCGGCTGGGGTGGGGCGTGCTCGACACGGACGAGCTGTATCAACCCACCGACGGCACCGCCGCGCCGCGCCCCGTCGATGCTCCACCGGCGGCGCATCACCTCCGTGTTGAACGTGAAACCCTGCGGCGCTTCCCTGCCACCGGGTGCGTGTTGTTCACCATCCACACCCACCTCACACCGTTGATGGACGTGATCGACTCCGCCACCTCCGCCGTGGCGTTGGCCGATGCGCTGGACTCGATGCCCGCACCGATCGCTGAATACAAACAACTCGACCGCACCGGCGCGGCGATCGCCGACTGGCTGCGACACGCGGCGATCACCCACTGAGCCATAGGGTCGCGTCATGGCCGGCCGGGAACGCTCCCCTGACGACACTGTGCGCGAACTGATCGCGCGCGACACCGCCTGCCAGTTGCTCGGCATCGAGATCGTGGAGGTCACCACCGACCATGTGGTGGCCCGCATGACCGTCACCGAGAACATGTGCAATGGGGCCGGTGTCTGCCAGGGCGGCATGATCTTCACCCTCGCCGACACCGCCATGGCGATGAGCGCATCCACCACCGATGAGATGGCGCTCGCCACCACGGCCAGTATCGACTGGGTGCGCTCGGCCCATCCCGGCGATGTGCTCACCGCGGTGGGCACCATGCGGTGGCGCGCCCGACGCCCAAGCCTGCACGATGTGGTCGTCACCAATCAGAACGGTGAGGAGATCGCATTTCTCTCTGGTCGGATGCAACGCCTCGGCGGCACGATCAGCGGTTTTCTCGACGGCACCGAGACCCTCGGCTGAGGTGATTCGCGCCGAGTTCGGCGCCGCATCGGGCATCGCCCCCGCCGACAGTGGCACAATTGGGTAATGGCCGATTATCAAGCGCCCGTTGACGACATCGTGTACACCTTGCGCCACGCCGCAGGTTTGGAGAGCATCCTTGCGACCGAGCTGTTCTCCCATGTGGACACCGAGACCGTTGAAGGGGTGGTAGCCGAAGTGGGGCGGTTCATGAACGAGGTGATCGCTCCCACCAACGTCGATGGCGACCGCATCACGGCCCAATGGCAGGCCGACGGTTCGGTGACCACACCTGAGTCGTTCAAGGCGGCCTACAAGCAATACGTCGAGTCGGGTTTCGGCGCAATGCCGTTCGAGGCCGATTACGGCGGGGCCGGGTTCCCATGGCTCACCGCGTTGGCCGTGCAGGAGATGCTGAACAGCGCGAACATGGCAATGGCATTGTGCCCGCTGCTCACCCAGGGCGCGATCGACGCGATCGAAGCGCACGGCTCCACCGAGCAGAAGAACACCTACCTGCCCAAGATGCTCACCGGTGAGTGGGCAGGCACGATGAACCTGTCGGAGCCGCAGGCCGGCAGCGATGTCGGCGCGGTGCGCGCGAAGGCCGAACCGGTGGGCGATGGGTCGTGGCGCATCAGCGGCACCAAGATCTGGATCACCTTCGGTGAGCACGACATGACCGAACAGATCGTCCATCTCGTGTTGGCGCGCACACCGGGTGCGCCTCCGGGAACCAAGGGCATCTCAATGTTCTTGGTGCCGAAGTTCTTGGTGAACCCCGATGGGACACTCGGCGAGCGCAACGACGTCACCTGCGTATCGATCGAGCACAAATTGGGTATCCACGGCTCACCCACCTGCGTGCTGGCCTATGGCGAGAATGACGGTGCGATCGGCTGGCTCGTCGGCGAAGAAAACGAGGGCATGCGGAACATGTTCACGATGATGAACAACGCGCGCCTGTCCGTGGGTCTGCAGGGTCTCGCGATCGCCGAGCGTGCTTTCCAAGACGGCGTGCAGTACGCAAATGAGCGCCGTCAGGGCCGCGCGATCGGCGCACCCGCCGGTGAGCAGAGTCCCATCATCGAACATCCGGATGTGCGTCGTCTGCTGATGACCCAGCGCGCGTGGATCGACGCTATGCGCGCCCTCACCTACTCGAACGCAGCGTTCTTGGATATGGCCAAGGCAGCCGCCGATCCCGAAGAGGCACGGCGCTGGCGCGAGAAGGCTGACTTGTACATCCCGCTGTCGAAGGGTGTGTGCACCGACATTGCCCAGGAGTGCACCTCGGCCGCCATTCAGATCTTCGGTGGCATGGGGTATGTGGAAGAGACCGGCGTGGCCCAGCACTACCGCGATGCCCGCATCTTGCCGATCTACGAGGGCACCAACGGCATTCAGGCCGCCGACCTCGTTGGCCGTAAGTTGGGCATGCGCGCCGGTGGGGTGGTGTTCGACGAGTTGGATCTGTTCACCACCATCGCCGACAAGTTGGCATCTGCCGACCAGATGATGACCTCAGCAGCAAACCTGCACCGCGCCATCGACACCTGCCGGCATGCGACCGAACACCTGGTGCAGGTCGCCTCGCAAGATCCGGCGCGGCTCTTGGGTGCATCTACCCCATATATGCGACTGCTGGGCACCACGGTGTGCGCGGCGCTCGTTGCCGGGGCCAGCCTCGAAGCGGGGACGTCCACACCGCATCTGGCCGCCAAGCGCGCGTCAGCGCGGTTCTTCTGCGAGCAGCTCTTGCCCGCAGCGGAGGGCTGGTCGGGTGCCGTGCATGCCACCGCCGATGATCTCTTCGCTATTCCGGCAGATGCGTTTGTCTGAGGGTGATACCTAAATACCGCGTCTGACATGGGCTAATTCGTGCATGCCACGCGATGTGGAAGAAAAGTTGAGTCGTTCATTGTCAACTTTGGTGGGTTTCGCCTCGGTGGCGTTGTAGCGTGATGCCATGGCACTTGATCCAAAGACATGGACCACCAAGACCCAAGAGGCTGTCGCCGCAGCCGTTGACCAAGCCAAGTCGCTCGCCAACCCGAATCTCACCGTCGACCACCTGCTCGTCGCGCTCTGCGACCAAGACGGCACCATCGTTGCGCCACTGCTCGCCAAATTGGGTCAATCCCCGGGCCAGGTGCGCAACCGCGCCCAAGAAGCTGTCGATCGCCTGCCGCGCGCGCACGGTGGCGACGAGCCCCGCATGGACCGCGAATTGTCCACCCTGTTCGACGAGGCCACCCGGGTACGCAAAGACCTGCGCGACGACTACCTCTCTGTCGAGCACCTGCTCCTCGCCGCCCATGATCGCCTCGGCGTCGGAGCCGAGGAGATGCTCGGTGCGTTACGAGATGTGCGTGGGGCGCACCGCATCACCGATCAGAACCCCGAAGACAAATTCGCCGCACTCGACAAGTACGGCCAAGACCTCACCGCTCGCGCCGCCGAAGGCGGCATCGACCCAGTCATCGGCCGCGACGACGAAATCCGCCGGGTCATCCAGGTGCTCAGCCGCCGCACCAAGAACAACCCAGTGCTCATCGGTGAACCCGGTGTGGGCAAGACCGCCATCGTCGAAGGTCTTGCGCGCCGCATCGCCGACGGTGACGTCCCCGAAGGCTTGAAGGGCAAACGGCTGATCTCGCTTGACATCGGCTCGCTGCTCGCCGGCGCGAAATACCGCGGCGAGTTCGAAGAACGCCTGAAGGCAGTGCTCACCGAGATCACCGACGCCGATGGTGAGGTCATCACCTTCGTCGACGAGTTGCACACCATCGTCGGCGCCGGCGGCGCCGAAGGTGCGATGGACGCCGGCAACATGATCAAGCCGATGCTCGCCCGCGGTGAACTGAGGATGATCGGCGCCACCACCCTCGACGAGTTCCGCAAGCACGTCGAAGCCGACCCGGCACTCGAACGACGCTTCCAACAGGTGTACGTCGGCGAACCGACAGTGGAAGACACCATCGGCATCCTCCGCGGCCTGAAAGAACGCTACGAGGTGCACCACGGCGTGCGCATCCAGGACTCGGCGCTGGTGTCAGCGGCGGTGCTGTCCAACCGCTATCTCACCAACCGCTTCCTGCCCGACAAGGCCATCGACCTTGTCGATGAAGCCGCATCGAAACTGCGTATCGAAATCGACTCGATGCCAACCGAGATCGACGTCGTCGAACGCCGTGTCCTGCAGCTCGAAATCGAGCAGGTCGCTCTCGAGAAGGAAAGCGACAGCGCGTCGGCGGAGCGCCTCGACGCCCTGCACGACGAACTCGCCGATCTGAACACGCAGCTTGCGGCGATGAAAGCCCGCTGGGACACCGAGAAGCAGGCCATCGACGCGATCCGGAACCTGAAAGAAGAACTCGAGCAGTTGCGTTCCCAACTCGAACGCGAATCCGATCTGAACGTTGCGGCAGAGATCCGCTACGGCCGCATCCC
>Ga0181597_10000018_pt1 | contig 166151 bp, 157 predicted proteins | sample 041ome_5_FD_148647 | JGI IMG/M metagenome (GOLD analysis project Ga0181597, IMG submission 148647) | Coastal salt marsh microbial communities from the Groves Creek Marsh, Skidaway Island, Georgia - 041403US metaG (spades assembly) | ecosystem: Environmental > Aquatic > Marine > Intertidal... | reverse complement strand
GTATCCAAATTGGTATCATAAAAGTGATGCTTGATTATGAACTACAGACAGGTAAGATACTGTTATTGTTTGCATCAGTTTGTACGTGGTGCATATGAAGGGAAACAATACCGGCCTTGGGTACCAACATTTCCTACTTCATGACGAAAGTTTTAAAGCCTTACGCTGGATCTGTCCTGACCCGGACGGGTTGAACACCGACCTGCACGGGTCGCCAGTATAACTGGTTCAACATTCGAACTAGATCACCGCTCAATCTCATCCCAAACTCAAAACGTGAAAGGACTGTAGTGGTGACGATCTTGGCAGAGGAATGCACTTTAAATTTGGATTTAATTCCGAAGATAAACTGAGTTTTAAGCCAAAATTATGGAGTCGCATTCAGTACAGTTAAGTATGAAACTGAAACTGAAGATGAAAGGTGTAAGAAATGGCAAAATATTTGGTGCGCGCCGGCTATAATGACAGCGGCTTCAAAGGCATGGTGTCCAATCCGTCAGATCGAGGTGAAGCGATTAAAGGAATTACAGCTGCACTTGGGATCACAACTGAATGTATTTATTTTTCACCCTCAACTGCCGAAGCCATCATGATCGTTGAGTCTGATGCGGAAAAAAACGCGCGGCTTATGATGGTCGTGATGTCGTCGGGAACCTTCTCGGGCGGATCCATGGTCGAGCTGATTGACACCGATAGCATGCTCTCTGCGATGCAGGACTCGGGAAAATTGCTTGGGACTTATAAATCGACAACGGGCTAAAGGTATGAGCGCGGCAAAAGGATCTGTAACGTCACATATTGCTTTCCTATCGGGATTTGCACGCGCTCAATAGGCGGTGACTTAAATTGCGTTTGGCGCGCAGGGGTGACTTGATACCGAACAACGTAAGATCGTTCTTTAGGTATTGCGTTTGAAGTAACAAAGGAGATGACGACATGATTGAAGCAAGTGGTGGACTGGCCAACTTTATTGCGATTTTAATTCCTGCCCTCATGGGCGGGTTTTATGGGTATCGCTGCCTGTTTTTAAGCGATGGGTTTATCGATCAATACGGGCTTGGTGCGGGTTCTGAGTTTATGGTCAAGCTGAGTGGCACTTACACTTTCACGCAATCACTTATTTATTTCATACTGTTGTTGACCTCTCCAGTTGGGGCTTGGTCCGTCTTTGCCTTTGGGACGATCCAAGCGGCCTTATTCCTTGTGTTTGGTTATACGACGGTTAAGGGCAAATGGGCGCAAGTTGAAGGTGTAAAGGCGACAGCAGAGGGCTATATCGTGCCAGCCATATTGTTGGTTTTTCACCTTTATATAATGTTCACGATGGGTGACATCATTTACACATAATATCTAGAGCCCATGAGGTATTTGGATCACCGGTGGCCGGCCGGTGATCTTTGCACAGGCGCCATGATTGCTAAGGGGTTGACCCATTTCGCTGGCGGGCAAGACACCGCAGAAATGCAAAAAATGGTAGGCCCGGCAGGACTTGAACCTGCGACCAATCCGTTATGAGCGGACTGCTCTAACCAGCTGAGCTACAGGCCCCCGTAGCCCCTGACTAGCAGAGAAATCTCAAGGGTCAAGCGGGCTTGATGGACATGTGTCGCCGAGCCTGTTATCGGAGCGGCGAATTTGCAATAAATGGTGCTCAAATGACCCAAGGTTTAACATATGCGCAGGCCGGCGTTGATATTGATGCGGGCAATGAATTGGTGGAGCGGATCAAACCGGCCAGCAAATCTACACAACGGTCTGGGTCTATGTCAGGCCTGGGCGGATTTGGCGCGATGTTTGATCCCAAAGCAGCGGGCTATGACGATCCGATTCTTGTCGGTGCAACCGATGGGGTCGGCACCAAGCTGCGTTTGGCAATTGATACGGGTGATGTGTCAACGGTTGGCATTGATCTTGTGGCCATGTGCGTCAACGACCTGATCTGTCAGGGTGCAGAGCCACTGTTTTTCCTAGATTATTTCGCCACCGGCAAGCTGCATGTGGATCAAGCCACCAAGGTCATCGAGGGCATTGCTGAGGGCTGCCGCCTGTCTGGCTGCGCCTTGATCGGCGGGGAGACAGCCGAGATGCCTGGGATGTATGCCAAGGACGATTTTGATTTGGCTGGCTTTGCTGTCGGTGCGATGGAGCGCGGCACGCATTTGCCGCAAGCTGTGGCTTTGGGCGATGTGCTCATCGGTCTGCCGTCCAGCGGTGTGCATTCGAACGGGTTTTCCCTGGTGCGCAGAATTGTGGCTGACCAGGGGCTCACCTGGGACAGCCCGGCACCATTCGGCACCGGCACGCTCGGCGCGGCGCTTTTGACCCCAACGGCCCTTTACGTAAAAGCCTGTTTGGCGGCCCTCAAAACAGGCGGGGTTCATGCCATGGCGCATATCACCGGCGGCGGGCTGACCGAAAACTTGCCGCGGGTTTTGCCCGATGATCTGGGTGCCACGATTGATTTGCAGCGCATCCCAGCTTTGCCGATCATGGCCTGGCTGGCGCAGGCTGGCGGAATTTCTGAGGCAGAAATGCTCAAGACCTTTAATTGTGGCATTGGCATGATCCTGGCGGTAGAGCCGGCGCAGGTCACGGCGGTTACGGCCGCTTTGAGCGCGCAGGGGATGAGCCCGGTCCGCTTGGGTGAAGTGATCCCTGGTCAGGGCGTCAGCTACATGGGGCAATTGCCATTTTGAACGTTGCGATTCTGATTTCCGGTGGCGGCAGCAATATGCTGCGGTTGCTGGAGGATATGGCCCGGCCGCATCCGGGGCACGCGCGTTTGGTGCTGTCCAACCGGCCCGAGGCTGGCGGGCTGGTTAGGGCTCAGGCAATGGGCGTTGCGACAGAGGTATTGGATCATCGGACTTTCGGTGAAGACCGAGCCAGTTTTGAAACCGAGCTGCACAAGATCCTCATGGCCTATGAGATTGATGTGATATGCTTGGCAGGGTTCATGCGAATTTTGGGCGCGGAGTTTGTCAGCGCTTGGCGGGGGCGGATGCTCAATATTCATCCTTCGCTTTTGCCAAAGTATCAGGGGCTCCACACCCATCAACGCGCCTTGGCGGCCGGTGACGCGCTTGCGGGATGCTCTGTGCATGAGGTTGTGCCACAATTGGATGCTGGCCCGGTTCTGGGGCAAAGTGAGGTGCCCATCTTGCCCGGTGATACGGCGCAAGATCTTGCAGATCGTGTTTTGGAGCAAGAGCACCTTCTCTATCCAAAGGTCTTGCGGACTTTCTTGACCCATTTCGAGCCGCCCAGCTAGCCTGGGCTATGGCCGCTTTCTTTTCGCGGGGTTTCGCCATATTGTGCCCCGAATATCTCTCAAACAGCCGGACAGCCTATGCAAACATTGACCACACAAGCCGAGCTTGAAGCCTTTTGCACAAGGGCGCAGGGCTATCCCTATGTGACCATCGACACTGAATTTCTCAGAGAGCGCACCTATTATTCTAAGCTCTGTTTACTGCAAATGGCGGTTCCGGGGGAGAATGAGGCGGATGCTGTTTTGGTCGATCCTTTGTCTTCTGAGATGTCGCTTGAGCCGCTCTACCGCCTGTTTCGTGACACCTCTGTTGTGAAAGTCTTCCATGCGGCCCGTCAAGATCTTGAAATTTTTTGGAATGATGCTGAAATTTTTCCGACCCCCCTGTTTGATACGCAAATCGCGGCGATGGTTTGCGGCTTTGGGGAGCAGGTGGGCTATGAGACTTTGGTGCGCAAAATTGTCAAACAACAGGTGGACAAATCTTCGCGCTTCACCGATTGGTCGCGCCGCCCGCTGACCGAGGCCCAAAAGATCTATGCGCTGGCGGATGTGACCCATTTGCGGGGGGTCTATGAGTTTTTAAAAGCGGAGTTGGAGCGCAGCGGGCGCACGGCTTGGGTGGTTGAGGAAACGCAATCTTTGACGGATCCTGCCATTTATGATGTCGTGCCCTCTGAGGCATGGCGCCGGGTGAAAACACGGACCAACTCAAATAAATTTCTTGCCTATCTTCGCGAATTGGCCGCCTTTCGGGAATCTTATGCGAAGACGCGAAATATTCCGCGCAATCGGGTGTTTAAAGATGATGCGATGGTCGAATTGGCCTCCACCAAACCCACCACACAGGAAGATTTGAGCAAATCGCGCCTGCTGCTGCGCGAAGCGCGCAAGGGTGACATCGCTGAGGGAATTTTGAACGCGATCAAAACGGTGAATGCCATGGATGCGGACAGCTATCCAAGGTTGCCGAAGGTGAATGACAAGCTCCAGGTCAATCCGGCGTTGGCCGATCTTCTTAGGGTGTTATTGAAAGCCAAATCTGAACGCTCCGATGTGGCGCAAAAGATGATCGCCAGCACGGCAGAGCTGGATGCTCTGGCCGCCGGGCAACGGGATGTGCCGTCTTTAAAGGGCTGGCGCATGGATGTCTTTGGTTCGGATGCTTTGCGGCTTTGCGAAGGCAAGGTTGGCTTGGCCGTGAAGGGCAATAAAGTGAAACTGTTTGAGCTGTGACGCAGGTCCAGAAGCAAACGAAATAGGAGAGCTCCATGGCGCAAGCCGGGTTTGAAGATCTAGTTGAAACATTTGAATTTCTCGATGATTGGGAAGAACGCTATCGTCATGTGATTGAGCTGGGCAAGGCTTTGCCGGACATGCCAGAGGCGCTCAAAGTTCCGGCCACCAAGGTTGAGGGCTGTGCGTCGCAGGTCTGGCTGCATATGACTATTGAAAAGGGCACTTTGACCTTCATTGGCGACAGTGATGCGATCATTGTGCGGGGGCTCATTGCGGTTCTGATCACACTCTATTCCGGTCTTGCGATTGAGGAGATCGGCAAGGTCGATGTGGCTGGGGAACTGGCGCGGTTGGGTCTCAATGAGCATCTGTCCTCGCAGCGGTCCAACGGCTTGAGGGCCATGGTGGCGCGTGTGGTGCAGACGGCGGCAGCGGCCGCTTAAGAGGGTGAGGACAGCGCGGCCAAAGCCGGCGCCAAATCTCCGTATCCGGTATAGCGATACTCATAGGCAAGCCCCATGCGGCGCGCGCAATCCTTTGCTTTGGCCTCAAGTGCAGCATCTTTGAGCTGTGCTTGATAGACTAGGGTGGTGTAATTGCCAAAATACATATCGCGCAATTGCGGGTGTTTGTCCAAGCCCATTGGTCGCCAGAAAAAGGCATCAAACTGGCGCACCAAAAAATCGGTGAGGTAAAAGCACGTCAGCTCCTCGCGGGCTTCAAAGGCGGCATTGCCCTCAAAGAAACTGTAACAATGCGGCCCGGCAATCATTGACACGCCCATCTCATCGCAGAGGGTTTGCAGCTGCCCCCCGGTGCCGCAATCCGCATAGACGACGAAAATGTCGGAATAATCACCCCGGTGTTTTTCGATATAGCCTTTGACCGCTGGCGTGATTTTCTCTGGGGTGTTGTGATAGATGGCGGGCAGGCATTGCAAATCCATATGCTGCCACTCATTTGCCTTCATTAAAGCCAGGATTTCCCGCGCCAAAGCCCCGCAAGCAATCAGCAGCACCCGGCCTTGATTGCGCAGCTGCATGCCTTCGGTCGCGAGCTGGTCGTCTGAAACGGGGTGTCCCATCGCACGTCTCCTGCGCTATTGTCACGAAAACGGCCCCACCTGAGACAGGTCGGGCCGCATAAGCGCTTTGCTGCGTTTTGTTTTTACGCGTTGGCGGCCAGAATGTTGTGTTTGCGGGCCATGAATTCCTTTGCCGTTTCCACAGCAACCGCGGCATCGCGGCAATAGGCATCGGCACCAATGGCCTTGCCAAATTCCTCATTCAACGGCGCGCCACCCACCAAAACTGTGTAATCATCGCGCATGCCTTTTTCGACCATCGTGTCGATCACAACTTTCATGTAGGGCATTGTGGTGGTCAAAAGTGCAGACATGCCCAGGATATCGGGCGTTTCGGCTTCAATGGCTTCAAGATAGGATTCAACCGAGTTGTTGATGCCCAGATCCACAACCTCAAATCCGGCGCCTTCCATCATCATGCCGACCAAGTTTTTGCCGATGTCATGGATGTCCCCTTTGACCGTACCAATCACCATTTTTCCGACGCGCGGTGCACCGGTTTCAATCAGCAAGGGTTTCAAGATGGCCATGCCACCTTTCATTGCATTGGCTGCAAGCAGAACTTCAGGCACAAACAAAATGCCGTCCCGGAAGTCATTGCCGACGATGGTCATGCCGCCGACCAAAGCTTCGGTCAAAATGCGGTAAGGCTCCCATTTGCGTTCGAGCAATATGTTAACGCCTTCTTCGATCTCCTCTTTCAAGCCGTCATAGAGATCGTCAAACATTTGAGCGACGAGATCTTCGTCATTCAATTCGGATAGGATGATATCGTCTTCTTGGTCAGACATTGGCCAGCGCCTTCTTATGGAATATCTCTTCCCCCGTATGCGGTCGGTGGATCGATTTGGTCTTCACCGATTGCGACAACAAGGCTGCCGCTACCGACCTTTTGCACAATGCCCTCTGTTTGTGGCGGTTCGTGCGTCTTAGCTGCTGCGCCGCCTGCGGTTTTGCCGCAAGCGGGTGGGGCCCGTGCCATCCGTGCCGTCGCTGCCTGAGGAGAAGCCGCCCAGAGCGGACTCGATGTCCTGTAAGCTGGGGCGGTCTTGTGGCACATGTGTTTCCAATGCTGTGCGCATGGCGCGCAGATGTTCCGGTGTGGTGCCGCAACAGCCGCCAATGATGGTTGCGCCGCAGTCGCGGGCCAAGGTGGCATAATGGGCCATCAGCTCTGGCGTGCCGTCATAATGGATATGGCCGTCGTGATATTTTGGGATGCCCGCATTGCCTTTTGCAACGATGGGCGTTTGCGTGCCCGTGGCGGAAAATCCCAAGATCGTCCGCAGCAGATCCGACGCTCCCACGCCACAATTGGCCCCAAAGGCGAGCGGTTTGTTCGGAATTTTGTCCAGCAGTTTCACCATATCGGGTGCTGTGATGCCCATCATTGTGCGCCCAGCCGTATCAAAACTCATCGTGCCGACCCAGGGCATATCTGCCAGGGCAAAGGCCTCAGCTGCCGCGCGATACTCGTCACCGAAAGAGATGGTTTCGACCCAAGCCACATCTGCGCCACCGGCTTTCAAACCCTCGGCCTGTTCGTGGAAAATTTCCACGGCCACAGCATAGGAGAGCGGGCCCATGGGCTCCATGATTTCGCCGGTAGGCCCGACGGAGCCTGCGACGATGACCTCACGACCAGAGGCATCGGCCACTTCACGACCAATTTGCGCCGAGATGCGCGACAGCTCTGCGGCGCGTGCTTCAGCGCCATGAAGTTTTAGCCGGGACCTATTGCCGCCAAAAGAATTGGTCAGGAATAAATCGGATCCAGCATCCACGCTGCCTTTGTAGAGCGCTTTGATTTTATCGGGTGCGGTGTCATTCCACAGCTCCGGCGCATCACCCGAAGACAGCCCCATGTTGAACAAATTGGTGCCCGTGGCGCCATCGGCCAATATCCAATCACGCTTTGCCAGCATGCGTTGTAACGGGCTTTGCGAGATTGCTGACATGTCATGACCTTTTTGATAATTCAGAGCTTCTGTAATGCCCGAAAGTCAAACATGAGTGAAATTGATTTTTATCATGAAGATTATGAAAATTTGGCGATCGGGGCCGGGCCCGCCACCCCCAAATAATACCGGTTCCAAAAGGCCATCCCGTTTGGATCTCTCCGCATATGTTTTTTAGCCCTGGGCAAAAAACTTGCCGTATTCCGAGGGCGAGAGCGCCCGTGCCGACTTGCCGCCCGTCGCACATTGCCATAAGAGGCGAGCAAAGCACGGAGAGTCACATGGCACGTCGCAAGTTGGTTTATGAAGGCAAGGCAAAGATCCTCTATGAGGGTCCAGAGCCAGGCACTTTGGTTCAATATTTCAAAGATGATGCCACTGCATTCAATGCAGAGAAGAAAGATATCATTGAAGGTAAAGGGGTGTTGAATAACCGCTTGTCCGAATTTTTTATGACCGGTCTCAATACTTTGGGCATTCCGACCCATTTCATCAAAAGCCTCAATATGCGCGAGCAGTTGATCCGGGCGGTTGAGATCGTGCCATTGGAAGTTATCGTGCGCAATTATGCCGCTGGCACGATGTCCAAGCGTTTGGGCATTGAGGAGGGCACGGCCCTGCCGCGTCCGATCGTCGAATTTTGTTTGAAAGATGATTCTCTGGGCGATCCATTGGTGTCAGAAGAACATATCATCGCGTTCAACTGGGCCAACCAACAAGATTTGGACGATATGTTGGCGCTGGCGTTGCGCGTGAATGATTTTCTTTCCGGCGTCATGTATGGGGTTGGCATTCGCGTTGCGGATTTCAAAATTGAAATCGGCCGCGTCTATGAGGGCGATTATCAACGTCTGATCATCGCAGATGAAATCAGCCCCGACAGCTGCCGGCTTTGGGATCTCAAAACCGGTGAAAAACTCGACAAAGATGTGTTCCGCCGTGATTTGGGTAGTCTGACAGATGCCTATGCAGAGGTGGCGCGCCGCTTGGGCGTATTGCCGGAAAATCCAGCGCCCATCAGCAAGCCCACTTTGATCAACTGACCTGAAGGACAAGACAATGAAAGCTATCGTCACAGTGATGCTCAAGAATGGTGTGCTCGATCCGCAAGGCGAGGCCGTTAAATCGGCGCTTGGAGGCCTTGGCTTTTCCGGAGTGAATTCCGTGCGTCAGGGCAAGGTGATCGAGCTGGACTTGGCCGAGGGTACAGATCCGGCGCAGATCGATGAGATGTGCAATCGCCTTTTGGTGAATGCGGTGATTGAAAGCTATCAGCTGGACATCGCATAATGCGCGCCGCGGTTGTTGTATTTCCCGGATCGAACTGTGATCGTGACATGGTTGAGGCGCTGCGCCAATCGGGCGCTGATGTGGCCAAGGTTTGGCACAAGGACGCCGACCTGCCGCAGGGATTAGATCTTGTCGCGATTCCCGGTGGGTTTTCTTTTGGCGATTACCTGCGGTGCGGTGCGATTGCGGCGCAATCTCCCATTTGCCGGGCGGTGGTCGATCATGCCCATCGTGGCGGCTATGTCTTGGGGGTCTGCAATGGCTTTCAAGTCTTGAGTGAAACCGGTCTGGTTCCCGGTGCGTTAATGCGCAATTCTGGGTTGAAATTTCTGTGCAAAACCGTCGGATTGACCGTTGAAACACAGGACAGCGCTTTTACCGCGGCCTATAGCCAAGGCTCTGAAATACAAGTGCCAATTGCGCATCATGACGGCAATTACTATGCGACGGAAGATGAGCTGAAAGCCCTGGACGGTGAAGACCGGGTGGCGTTTCGCTATAGCGACAATCCCAATGGGTCGATGTCGTCCATTGCGGGGGTCTTATCAGCCAACCGCCGGGTTTTGGGCATGATGCCCCATCCCGAGCGTGCGATGGATGCGCAGATGGGATCCGCCGATGGGCAGGCGCTTTTCCGCGCGTTGGTGGGGCAAACCACTCAGGCCTAGGCTTGGCCGCTTGAATGGCGGCGCCGAGCACCGTAACGCTAGTGCATGTCTTCCGTTACAGAAAATTCTGAAACACTCGCACCGCGTGTCGCCAACCTGTCTTGGCGCGTGCGGATCGCTTTGTTGACAATTTTCTTGATCGCGGTCGGCACAGTCTATTTTACCAACCAATTGCTCACCGCAAGGTTTACGCAATCCACCCTGCAAAGGGCGCAGCTGCGGCTTGCGCTTTACTCGGGCAATATGGTCAGCGAGCTGCAACGCAACTCGATTGTGCCCAGACTCCTCAGCAGTGATGCGGAGCTGGTGGGGGCGTTGAGCTCTCGAGATTATCAGCGGACCTCGCAGCGCTTGCTGTCATTTGTGGACGAGATCGGCGCGGCGGCGATTTTGCTGTTGGATTTGGATGGCCGCGTTGTGGCGGCGACAGATCGCAATCGCTTGGGTGAAATACAGCGCAATCTGCCACATTTCGTAGAGGCGGCTCGGGCCAGCGAAACGGTGTTTACCACCCATCAGATGGATGTTGGCGGGTATGATTTTGCCTATTCACGCCGCGTGGTGGCCAATAACAAAACCCTTGGCGTGATCGTGGTTGAGGTGGATTTGCGAAAGTTTCAATCGGCTTGGGCGGGGATATCTGACGCGGTGATTGTGTCGCTCCCCAATGGTCCGATTGTTTTGGCCACGGAAAAAACTTGGATTGGCCTGCCCGAAGAGGAGGCGCTTGCGCTGCGCTCCGCGCCCAGTGCGATTGAGCGCGCCATTCGGGCCACGCAAGATTGGACAGCCCTGCCGGCGGATGCCTATGTGCAAGGGCGGGCGGTTATGCGGCGCGAATTGCGGGTGCCGTTTCGGGGTTGGACCATGGTTTTATTCACCACCTATGGCGGAATTCGCCAGAGGGTGAATGCGGTATTGGCCCTGGAGATCATGGGGTTTTCAATCCTGTTTACCTTGGCCTTTTATCAACTGTCGCGTCAAACCTTAACGCGTGCGCTGTTCTTCCAACAAGAATCTGATGACCTGCGGCAACTCAACCTGCGCTTGCAGCGAGAGATTTCAGAGCGTCAAAAGGTCGAAAAGAACCTGCAAGTGGCAGAGCAAACCCTGGCGCAGTCTTCGAAATTGGCGGCTCTGGGGGAAATGTCCGCAGCGGTCAGCCATGAGCTAAATCAGCCTTTGGCCGCCATGAAAACCTATCTTGCGGGGGCCAAGCTGTTGCTTCAGCGCAAACGTATGGACGAGGCTTTAAGCTCTTTTCAACGGATTGACGATCTTATTGGCCGCATGAGTGCCATCACCCGGCAACTTAAATCCTATGCGCGTAAGGGCGGCGATGATTTGGTGCCTGTGGACGTGCGCGCGGCTCTCAATGGGGCTCTGGAAATTATGGAGCCGCAATTGAAATCGCGGCAAGTCTCCCTATCTACATCAGTGCCAAGCACGCCTGTTATGATTTTAGGTGACCAACTGCGTTTGGAGCAGGTCGTGGTTAATTTGCTGCGCAATGCGCTTGATGCCACTTCGATGATCGACACGCCCGAGATCGAGCTTTTGCTGATCGGCGGTGAGACAGCGACCTTGACTGTGCGGGATAATGGGGAAGGAATTTCAGATCTCGATGACCTGTTTGAGCCGTTTTTTACCACCAAGAAGCCCGGCGATGGGGTCGGGCTTGGTTTGGCAATCTCCTCAGGGATTGTTTCCGATCTTGGGGGGCGTTTGGTGGCGCGTAACAGTGACCAATCGGGCGCGGTCTTCGAGGTGACGCTGCCGATTATTGATAACTACAACGACGAGGATTGAACATGGCCCAGGCGATGAAAATTGCAATCATAGATGATGAGCAGGATATGCGGCAATCCATCAGCCAATGGTTGGCGCTCTCTGGTTTTGAGACTGAGACCTTCGCCTCAGCAGGTGATGCGCTTAAAGGATTGAGCGCAGATTATCCAGGCATTATCGTGACAGATATCAAAATGCCCGGCATGGACGGCATGCAATTTCTTAGGAAGGTCAAGGGCATAGACAGCAACCTCCCGGTGATTATGATCACGGGGCATGGGGATGTGCCCATGGCCGTCGAGGCCATGCGCATCGGTGCTTTCGATTTCTTAGAAAAACCCTTTAATCCCGACACAATGACCGATTTGGCCAAGAAGGCGACACGGGCGCGGCGTTTGGTGTTGGACAATCGGCAATTGCGCCGTGAGCTTTCTTCGGGCAGCTCCATTATGGAGAAGCTCGTTGGCGCCAACGGAGTCATGGAGCGGTTGCGCGAGGATATTTTAGATCTGGGGCAAGCGGATGGTCATGTGCTGATTGAGGGGGAAACCGGCACTGGCAAAACCCTGGTGGCCCATGCGCTGCATGCAGTTTCCGCAAGGGCCCGCAAGAAATTTATTCTCTTCTCTTGCGCGGGCGAGGAGGAGGAGACGATCATGCGGCGCCTATTTGGCCCTGCGGGCGAAGAGGATCGCCTGCCGGTCTTAGAGGCCGCAAGGGGCGGAACCCTTGTTTTGGAGGATATTGAGGCGTTGAGCCATCAGGTGCAATCGCGCTTGCTCAAAGCGATTAATGCCCAAGGGGACCCCTCTGAAACCCGCATTATCGCAATTTGCAATCTGCAGGAGCAGGGCAAGACCTGCGAAGATGTGCTGCGCCCTGACCTATATTATCGCTTGGCGAGTTTGCGCATTGAATTGCCACCTCTCCGCACGCGCGGTGAGGATATATTAACGCTCTTTACGCGCTATGCCGATCAATTTGCGGAAGAATACGGATGCGACAGCCCCAGCGTGACGGCGCAGGAGGCGGCGCAATTGCTTCAGGCTCCGTGGCCCGGCAATGTGCGTCAGTTGATCAATGTGGCCGAGCGGGCAGTGCTGCAAAGCCGCAGAGGCAATGGCACCATTGCCTCGCTCTTGATGGCAGAGGGCGATGATGATCGGCCCGTGATGACCACAGAAGGCAAGCCGCTCAAGGAATATGTCGAGGCGTTTGAACGTATGTTGATTGACAATACCATGCGCCGGCATCGGGGCTCGATCGCGAGTGTGATGGAAGAGCTCTGTCTGCCGCGCCGGACTTTGAATGAAAAAATGGCCAAATATGGCCTCACCCGTGCGGATTATATCGGCTAAAATCCGCGCGGTGGACCGGGCAGGGCGTTGGGCGCTGTTTTCTGAGGAAATCAGCGAATTGTCCCGCCGGTCCAATCTGCAAAGCGCCGCTGCTTGCAAGAGATTGCGCCGGCAAGTGCATTTAGCCATTGTCTTCCCCCCCGCTTGCCCTTTACAGTCCACTTAGCTCTACGGTTGTAAGATACCCTGGGCGAATGGTTTTTTTCGCAGTCTGTTGCGCGTTATAAAATGCGCGGGGGTGCGACGGAAAATGGCTCTGACGAGCCACGAGAGATGACCCAGGTTTTCAGATTTGATCGAAGACAAGGGCAGTTAACAGGCAGGAGAAATTCTGTCACAGAAAGCAACGCGATGACACAGGCGCAGGCTATAACATTGGATGAAGGCAGGCCTTTGAGCCGCCCCCATGTTGCGTGCATCGCCCTTAATAGACATCCCTTCGGTTTTGGCTTCCTTTCAGGGGGCCTGCTGAGTGATGCAAGTGGATATAATGGCAAAAAAGATGCTTATCGATGCCACGCACGCGGAAGAAACCCGTGTTGTCGTGGTCGACGGAAACAAAGTTGAGGAATTTGACTTTGAATCACAAAACAAACGACAAATAGCTGGCAACATATATTTGGCAAAAGTAACGCGGGTTGAACCCTCGTTGCAGGCCGCCTTTGTTGACTATGGCGGAAATCGCCACGGCTTTTTGGCCTTCTCTGAAATCCATCCGGATTACTATCAGATCCCAGTTGCGGATCGTGAAGCGCTCATGGCGGAAGAAAAAGCCTATGCGGAAGCCATGGCGGCGGAAGCTGAGCAGGAAGCGCAAAAACCCAAACGCACGCGAAAACGCCGGGCAAAACCCGCCGCGCAGCACAGCGCGGACCCCATTGAAACGCGGGATGTGACCGCGGTTGATGGGGTGGTTGATGGGATGGAGACCATTGATCTGTCTGCGGATGAAGAGGGGCAGGCTGCCGCTCCTTTGCTCGAGGACAATCTGTCTGAGGCTGCCCCAGATGCCGAAGACGCCAATGAAACAGCAGAAGTTGCACCAGAGTCTGAGCCTGCATCTGCGGGCTCTGAAGAGGTGGTTGAGCCAGAGGCGGCGCTGGACACTGCGGAGGATCCCGATCAAGAAGATGAAGATCAGGCCGATGACGGGATCGAATCTGTCGCCCAAGAAGATGACAGCGAAGATGTGCGCCCGGTGCGCAAGCCGCGTCCAAGGCGTTATAAGATCCAAGAAGTGATCAAAGTGCGCCAAATCATGTTGATCCAAGTGGTCAAAGAAGAGCGCGGCAACAAAGGCGCCGCTTTGACGACATATCTGTCGCTCGCGGGGCGCTATTGCGTTTTGATGCCAAATACTGCGCGCGGCGGCGGAATAAGCCGCAAAATTACCAATGCAGCTGACCGCAAGAAGTTGAAAGAAATCGCCACCACAATCGTTGTGCCCGAAGGGGCCGGTCTGATTGTGCGGACCGCTGGTGCGAAACGCACGAAGACGGAAATCAAACGCGATTATGAATATCTGCAACGTATGTGGGAACAAATTCGTGAGCTTACCCTGAAGTCTTCCGCTCCGTCGGCGATTTATGAAGAGGGTGACCTGATCAAACGCTCGATTCGCGACCTTTACAACCGCGATATTGACGAGGTGTTGGTGGAAGGTGCGGCGGGCTATCGCAACGCCAAAGACACCATGAAAATGATCATGCCGTCCCATGCCAAAAACGTGAAGCATTACATGGATTCAATGCCACTTTTTGCGCGTTTTCAGGTCGAAACCTTTATGGATGGGATGTTTAACCCCACGGTTCAGCTGAAATCTGGCGGCTATCTGGTCATCGGCATCACTGAAGCTTTGGTGGCCATTGATGTCAACTCCGGCCGTGCGACCAAAGAAGGCAGCATTGAGCAGACCGCTTTGAACACCAATCTGGAGGCTGCCGAAGAGGTGGCGCGCCAATTGCGCTTGCGCGATTTGGCCGGGTTGATCGTGATTGATTTCATCGACATGGATGAACGCCGCAACAATATCGCCGTTGAAAAACGCATGAAAGATAAGCTGCAATCTGATCGTGCGCGCATTCAGGTGGGCCGGATCAGCGGCTTTGGATTGATGGAAATGAGCCGCCAGCGTTTGCGTCCGGGCATGTTGGAAGCCAGCACGCAGCCCTGCGCCCATTGCCACGGCACCGGCTTGATCCGCTCGCAGGACAGTCTGGGTCTGACCATTCTGCGTGAGCTGGAAGAAGAGGGTGGGCGTGCCCGCTCCAAAGAAGTGTTGATCAAAGCGCCGATCAGCATTGCCAATTTCTTGATCAACCAAAAGCGCGAGCATATCAGTCAGATTGAGCAACGCCATGGGATGGCCGTGCGTATTGAAGCTGATCCTTTCTTGATCAGCCCAGATTATACGATTGAGAAATTCAAAACGGCCACGCGCATTGTTCCAGCGAACTCCACGACCGTGAGCTCGGTTGATTTTGCCTTGATGGAAGAAATTGATGAGCAAGGTCAAGAGGATGATCAGGCTGATGTGATTGAGGCTGTTGAGACCCCAGAGGACGGGGATGCTCCGAAGAAGCGGCGGCGTCGTCGTCGGCGGCGGCGGGGCGGCAGCGATGCCTTATCCGGTGATCAGAGCCAAGAGGACGGATCGCAAGATGAGGCCTCGCCCGACGCGCCTGCTGTTGAAAGTGACGGCGAAGGGGACAAGCCAAAACGCCGTCGCCGTACGCGCGGCGGGGCGAAAGCCAAGCCGGTAGAGGAAAACCCGCAGGATCGTTCGGAAGAGCTTTCTGAGGCGGGCGAGGTCGCTGTTGCAGCCCCGCCGGAGCCTGTTGCGGATGCTCAGGATGTTGCGGTTGTGGCTGAGGCGGCGCCCGCCGAGAAACCCAAACGCGTGCGCAAACCGCGTAAGACCAAAGCCCAGCGTGAGGCTGAAGAGGCCGCGGCCGCGCAAACCACAGCCCCTATAGCTGCGGTTGAAGAGGCGGTTGTGGCAGAAGAGGCGGCGCCAGAGGTTGCGGTTGAAAAACCTGCAGCCAAACCCAAGCGCGTGCGCAAGCCGGCAGCTAAAAAGGCGGTGGCCGTCGAGGAGACCCCGGCGGATGCGCCAGCGCCAGAAGCTGTTGAACCGTCTCCGGTCCCCGAAGCGGTCGCAGCGCCTGTTGCGCAGGCAGACCCGGCGCCATTGGCCGCCGAACCTGAGCCAGAGAAACCGGCCGCGCCCAAAAAACGCGGTTGGTGGTCACGCGGCTAAAGATCTTACAACGACAAAGGGGCTCCGCAATTGCGGGGCTCTTTTGCGTTCAAAGGGTGAAATTCAAGCCTATCCGCCGCTTTTTCGTATGAAAAATCGCAGTTCTGCGCCTTCGCTATCTTGCGATATCAGTCTGTGCCCCGCCTCAGCGCAGAAATGCGGCACATCAACGATGGCGGCCGGGTCATCGGCCCGCATGAGTAAAACAGCGCCCTCAGCCATTGCCATCAAGCGTTTGCGGGCTTTGAGCACCGGTAAGGGGCATAATAGCCCAATCGCATCCAATTCTTCGTCCCAAGTCATCGCAGCGCCCTATTGTCGATCATTGCACTCTTAAGCCCACTCCATGCCGTAAAATTTTCGCGCGCGCCAGAGGCAGAGATGCGATTTCATCGGTTGCAGGGCATGGTGCGACGCGCGGCGCGGGTAGCTTGATGTGACAAACTTACAGATGACGCCAGCGCTGAGATAGCCTATTACAGTTTAAGACAGGAAAGGCCGCTGTAATGTTGGGAATTGATCTATGGGATGCCGGGCTGATGCCGGCCATGTTTGTGGCGCTGCTCGGCGGGTTGATCAGCTTTGCCAGCCCCTGTGTTTTGCCCATCGTTCCGCCCTATTTGGCCTATATGGGCGGGGTGAGCATGGATGATATGAGCGCTACCGCACAGGCCCGTCGGCGTGTGGTTTTGGCCGCCCTGTTTTTTGTTTTGGGCCTGTCCACTGTGTTCATCCTACTGGGGTTTACCGCCTCAAGTTTTGGCCGCCTGTTTTTGTCCAATCAAGATTGGTTTGTCAGCGGCGCTGGCATTTTGGTGATGGTGTTCGGCGCGCATTTCCTGGGCGTGATCCGCATCGGAATTTTGGACCGCGAAGCGCGGATTGAGGGGGGCGACCGCGGTGGTTCGGCCTTTGGTGCCTATATTTTGGGGCTGGCCTTCGCCTTTGGCTGGACGCCTTGTTTGGGGCCCATTCTGGGCACAATCCTCGCGCTTGCCGCCGATACGGCCAATCCCGCCAAAGGGGTCATCTTGCTCGCCACCTATGCGGCGGGCCTTGGGATACCCTTTGTGCTGGTGGCGGTGTTCTTCCCGTCTCTCAAAGGTCTAATGGCTTGGATGAAACGCCATATGATGCGGATCGAACGGATCATGGGTTTGCTGCTCTGGACCGTTGGATTGATGATGGTCACGGGGCAGTTTACCCAGTTCAGCTGGTGGATTTTGGAGCAATTTCCCGCCCTTTCAGCCCTAGGGTGATGAATGGGCTGGGACCGGCTGTGCCGGGCTGTGATGCTTTGACTGTATAAAGAGATTTAATTCTTGATCGGCATAGGTTAGGAGACCCTTATATTTTGAGGTCTCCCCATGGGACAGAGTTTTAAACGCAAAGTATTTTATATTCCCGGGTATGATCCAATTCATCCCCGCAGGTATCGTGAGCTCTATCGGGCAGAGTCTGCGGCGCAGGCTGCCATCAGCGGCTATGACATCCATCTCAGTGCAAAAACTGGCCCGGGGGGCTATGGCTGGTTTGTGGACAGTGAGATTGACGGCAGATCAACACGCGCGGAATTCGAAGTCATGCTTTGGTCCGATCTTGTTCGTGCCTCCATGCGCAGTGGCATTCTGGCGACCTATGGGCAGATGGTGCGCACCGCCTATATTTACATCGCGAGCGGCGCGCTGTGGCGACTTATGCAGCTGCGCAAAGGGCCGGTGATCGCTGCCCTCTATCCAGTGGTGATGTTGATCGGGCAGGCGGCTGTGGCTGTGGCTCTGGCCTATGCGGCGGGGGCGGCGTTGAGCCTGTGGCATCCCGGCCTTTTCTGGCTTGGGCTCGTGGTGATCCCTTGGGTCCTGATGGGGTTTCGCCGCTATGACAATCGGTTTTTTGCCTATTATTTGATGCATGATTACGCCTATTCGGCCGCGGCCCGCGGGGCCAATCCGTCCGAATTGGAGGCTCGATTGGCGCAATTTGCAACGCGCGTGGTGGCAGCGCTGCGCAGCGATGTGGACGAGGTGTTGCTGGTCGGCCATTCCTCCGGGGCGCATTTGGCCATCTCGCTCTTGGCGGATATCGAGCGCAGTGGCGCGCATCAAACCGGCGGCCCGGCCCTGTCTTTTTTGAGCCTGGGGCAGGTGGTGCCGATGGTGTCTTTTCTGCCTAACGCCCACCGCTTGCGTCGTGATTTGAGGCATATGAGCGGGCAGAGGCAAATGACCTGGGTTGATGTCACCGCGCCGGGTGATGGCTGTACCTTCGCGCTTTGTGATCCGGTGGCTGTCACCGGTGTGGCCCCGCCGGATCAAAAATGGCCTCTCGTGCTGTCGGCAGCTTTTAGCCAGACCTTATCTGCTGAAAAATGGCGGGCGTTGAAACGGCGGTTTTTCCGGCTGCATTTTCAATATATCTGCGCATTTGATCGTCCCGCAGATTATGACTATTTCCAAATAACTGCTGGCCCTTTGACGCTTGGCGCGCGCTATAAAGATCGTGCGCCCTCTCCTGGAAAAGTCACCCGTGCGGTGTCAAAATACAGGCAGACCTGCCCATGAGCCCGCCCCTCCTGCCGCCAAAACCGCCCGCGCGGCCGGGGCGGGTGTCCTTGTGGCGCTATGTCAAACTGTTCCGGCGCGATTTGCTCTCGGCGCAACCGGCCAAACTTTACCGCGCTTGGATGGCGGAGTTCAAAACGCCCTTCTTTCGCAGCTATCTGGTCAATCAGCCCGAGCTTGTGGATTTGGTGCTCAAGCGCCGACCGCGAGATTTTCCGAAGTCAAACCGGGTCAGCGAAGGCTTGCGACCGCTTTTGGGAAATAGCGTGTTTTTGACCAATGGCGCCGAATGGGAGCGGCAGCGCCGGATTATTGATCCTGCATTTGAGGGGGGGCGTCTGCGCGAGGCCTATCCTGCAATATCAGCCGCTGCCGAGGCAGCCGTGGCGCGTCTTGCGCCTAAGGCCGGAGGCGGTCCGGTGGAGATCGAGGCGGAGACCAGCTTTGCCGCTGCGGATGTGATCTTTCGCACTTTATTCTCTATTCCAATTGAGGATCGCATGGCGCGGCAGGTGTTTGAGGAGTTCAAGACCTATCAACGCAGCCAACCGGTGGTCAATCTTGCCGCATTCTTTAGCTTGCCCAGCTGGGTTCCACGGCCCTTTTCCCGCAGAACCCGGCGCAGCGCGGAGGTGATACGCCGATTGATCACTGAGTTGACCGATAAGCGCGCAGAGGCGCTGGCGGCTGGCACAGCGCCCAATGATCTCGCGACAAAAATCATGACCACAAAAGACCCAATTACAGGGCAGCTGTTTTCCGCGTCCGAAATGGTGGATCAGGTCGCTATTTTCTTTTTGGCCGGGCATGAGACCAGTGCCTCTGCCCTGTCATGGGCGCTTTACCTAATGGCGACGCATCCAGACTATCAAGAGAAAGTGGCCCGGGAAGGGGCCGCTTTGGGGCCGCAGGCGCGATTTGAGGACCTGCGTGCGCTGCGTGTCACCCGGGACGTGTTTCGCGAAACTCTACGTCTGTACCCTCCCGTGCCGATGATGGTTATAGAGGCGGCCCAGGCCGAAAGATTTCGCGGACGTGATGTCGCGTCTGGCAGTCAGGTGGTGCTGAGCCCTTGGCATCTGCATCGTCACATGCGGCTGTGGGACAATCCCGATGGGTTTGATCCGGAGCGTTGGCACAGTGAGAACGGAAAACACTGCCAGCGCGCCGCCTATATTCCCTTTTCTGCGGGTCCGCGGGTCTGCACCGGGGCGGGTTTTGCGATGCTTGAGGGGGTATTGTTGCTCGCGCGATTGTGTGCGGCTTATGAATTTACACCCATAGCAGAGCAGGTGCCGCAGCCTGTCGCGCATCTGACGGTGCGCGCGCAAAGTGGAATTTGGCTGAAGCTGCGGCCACGTGGGATTTGATCCAATTATGCGGGTCTGGGCAATTTGCGGCTGGCATCCCTGCGGGCGGCGTTGCGGAGTTTATGGCCATGCGCATCCAAAAAGCCCTGTGCCCGCTCGGGTGACTTTCGTGACAGCTCATAGACCCACTCGGCCACGGCCTGTTGTATGATTTTGGACGGATCCTCGGCAAGCTCAGCGGCCCACCCCAGTGCGCGCTCGCGGATCGCCAAATTCGCCGCGTTCGGATTGCGCATTTTGGCCCAGGGCAATGTCATGGCCAATGCAGCTCTGCGGGTCCATAAATGCGGGCTTTGCGGCCAGGCGGCCATCTCATCCATGCGCGTCACATCCGCGCTCAAGCGCCGGTGCCCAGCCAGGCAGAGATGATCGCAAATGGCCGCGCAATCGACTTCCGCCAGCCAGGTTTGCAGCAATTGCCAAGCGGCGTTGTCATCGGGACGGATGCGGGCCTGCGTCAGCAATTTTGCGGCGCAAATGCGGCCCTCATGGGCGTTGCTCGCCCACAGTTCAGCGGCCAATTGCAGGCGATCTGCCAGCGACAGGTCCTGGCGCCATTGGCGGGCCTGATCGTCCAGCACCGGGGTGGTTAAACCCCAATACACACGCTCAACCTTGTAATAGGCCCGCATTTTTGCCGCCTTGCCGGGGACTTCATGCAGCTGCAGCATGGCAATGGCATCTTCGATCAACATATTCTGGGCCCTCAGGTGCGTGTTCAATCGCAACAGATTCTGTGCTGTGACCCGACAGCTCATGGCCCATTCACCCCAAGAGGTCCAGTGATCGCGCTCATTTTATCCGCTTGGATAATATTTCTCTTTTAACCTCATCATCACCATAAGGCAGGTTTAGACAGAGCAGACACACAGTCAAACTTAGTCGGTGAGTCGGGAATTTTGATTGCATTCAACGTCATGCCCGTCCAACCGACAGGATACGTCAATGGGTATGGTGGAACGAATAAACGTCCAATTTCTTCTTTAAAACCGAACCTTTGATAGTAACCAGGGTCACCATAGACCAGTAAAACGCCAACACCATCCTTTGTGAGCATGTCTATTCCAGAGTTAATGAGAGCGGAGCCGATACCTTGGCTTTGATATTCTGGAGATACTGCAAGTGGAGAAAGAATATATCCAGAGAGGTCATATGTTGATTTCAAAAATACGGGGCTATAGCACACATATCCAATCAGTTTGCCGCCGAGCTCAGCAACCAATGACTTGATCGGGGGGCGCGTGGTCTCTTTGAAAAGATCAGCAGATAAATCACGAATAAGCTTATTCTCTTCAGCCGCAAACGCAGCTTCAATAACCGATTGGATAGATGCCAAGTCTGTGCCTTGAGCAAGTCTGATGCTTATCCTGTCCGAGCGTGTGACCGGTACGTTTGTTGGGTTCATTCTGAAAACCTCAAGTTTTAGTCATGATTGATGTTCGATCTTTTATCTTGCAGCTTCGTCCTTTTCAAAATGGAAAGAACACGCGTGATTTTGAACTCATATCCTTTTCGGGCCTTGTTTTTTTGTCATCACAGCCATGTGGATACCAACAGTGAGATGCAGTCACTTTCACCGGGACAGGCCAATACCCTATACCCGAGGCCTGCATGTTTTCAGTTATTCCACTGTGACAGACTTGGCCAGGTTGCGGGGTTGATCGGCATCAGTGCCCTTGGCCAGTGCCGTATGATAGGCGAGCAGTTGCGCGGGGATGGCGTAGATGATGGGGGCCAGAAGATCGGGGGTTGTGGGCATCGTGATTTGTGCCCAGGTGCCCTCGGCCGCTGTCTTTAGCCCTTGCTTGCAGGAGATCAACAGCACTTGGCCAGACCGGGCCATGACCTCTTGCATATTGGAGACTGATTTGTCGAAAAGAGGATCCATGGGGGCCATGACCACCACCGGCACAGTCTTGTCGATCAGAGCAATGGGTCCGTGTTTCAGCTCACCTGAAGGATAACCTTCGGCGTGTATATAGCTGATTTCTTTTAATTTCAGGGCGCCCTCCATGGCGAGAGGGTAGAGCGCACCCCGTCCTAAGAAGATGATATCCTGCGCCGTTGCTAATTTTTTGGAAATGTCTTGCACAGCGCCATCAATGCCGAGCGCTTGGCTGATCAGACCGGGCAGGCGGTTCAGCTCTGCGATATGGGCGCGATATTGCGCGGCATCAATTGTGCCCCGCGCATAGGCGATTTTGATCGCAAGAAGGGCCAGGACTGTCAGCTGCGCGGTGAAGGCTTTGGTCGAGGCCACACCAATTTCGACCCCCGCATGCAGCGGCAAAACAAGATCACTTTCCCGCGCAATGGAGCTTTCGGGCACGTTCACCACCGATAGGATGGTTGCGTTTTGTGAGGCCATATAGCGCAGCGCGGCCAGCGTGTCGGCTGTCTCCCCCGATTGGCTGACAAAGAGGGCGCAGGTTCCAGGGCTGACAGGGGGCTCACGGTAGCGAAACTCGGAGGCAACATCGACATCGACCGGCAGGCGCGCAATTTTTTCAAACCAATATTTCGCCGTCAGTGCGGCATAAAAGGCCGTGCCGCAGGCCACCATGGTCAGCCGGTCAATATGGGCCAGGTCAATATTATGGTCTGGCAGCTCAACCTCTGAGGCATCCGCGTTTTGGTAATGGCTCAGCGTGTTTTTGAGCACCGACGGTTGCTCGGCAATCTCTTTGGCCATGAAGTGCTTATAGCCGCCTTTGTCTACGCGTGCGGCATCGATGGCGATTGTGCGCATCTCGCGATTGGCCAGAGTGCCATTTTCGTCATAAATTTCAATAGATGATCGGGTGATCACGGCAAAATCACCCTCTTCGAGATAGGTGATTTTATCTGTCAGAGGGGCCAATGCGATGGCATCCGAGCCCACATAGGCTTCACCATCGCCGTGCCCGATGGCCAATGGAGAGCCTTTGCGCGCAGCAATCATCAAGTCATCTTCGCCTTGAAAGAGAAACGCGAGGGCGAAGGCCCCCTCTAGGCGGGCTATGGTTTTTTGCGCGGCCTCTTGGGGGCTGTGGCCTTGCGACATGTAATATTGGGTTAAAAGCGCCACGGTTTCCGTGTCTGTGTCGGTCTCATGGGTCAGTCCGAGAGCGTTTAATTCTGTGCGTAATTCCTTAAAATTTTCAACAATGCCATTGTGCACCACAGCCACAGGCCCAGCTTTATGGGGATGGGCGTTTAAGGTGGTGGGGGCGCCATGGGTTGCCCAGCGGGTATGGCCTATGCCCGCTTTGCCCGACAAGGGTTCTTCAACCAAACGGTCCGACAGGTTTACCAGCTTGCCAACGGCCCGGCGGCGTTCGAGATGGCCTGCGTTGACCGTGGCGATGCCGGCGCTGTCATAGCCGCGGTATTCCAGGCGTTTGAGCGCTTCGACCAAGATTGGAGCGACTTGGTGATTTCCTAATACGCCAACAATTCCGCACATGGGTTCAATCCTTCGTCTTATTTCGTCTTGCGGCCTTAAGCGCGCGCAATTTTTTCATTAATTTCAAAGCCAATCCAGGTTTATTGTCTTGTTTGGCGCGGGCAATGGCCAGACTTCCGGCGGGCACATCCTGCGTGATCACCGATCCGCTGGCGGTCATAGCTTCTTGCCCGACGGTGACCGGTGCAACCAGCATTGTGTTTGAGCCGATAAAGGCCTCTTCGCCTATACTTGTGTGATGCTTCATCACCCCATCATAGTTGCAGGTGATCGTACCGGCGCCGATATTGGCCCGGGCGCCGATGTGCGCATCGCCAATATAGGACAGGTGGTTGACCTTAGCGCCTTCTTCGAGAGCGCTGGCTTTGATTTCCACAAAATTGCCAATTTTGACATCCTCGGCCAGTTCCGCGCCGGGGCGTAGGCGGGCATATGGGCCAATGATGCAACCGCGCGAGACATGCGCGCCTTCCAAATGTGAAAACGCGCGGATCTGAGCGCCGCTTTCGACCGTGACACCCGGGCCGAAAACCACGTTTTGCTCAATGATTGTATCGCGACCAATGACGGTATCATAGGAAAAATGCACGGTTTCGGGGGCCGGCATAGTCACGCCATCCTCTAAAGCCTCCGTGCGGCGCAGATTTTGGAACTCTTTTTCGGCCTGCATCAATTCAACCCGGCTGTTGACGCCAAGCGTTTCGCGCTCTGCGCAACGAACTGCCGTGCATGGCAAGCCGCGCGCCACGGCCTTGCCAATGACATCGGTTAAATAGAGCTCCCCGGAGGCGTTGTTCGCATCAATTTCTGACAATAAATCGAAGAGGAGGCCCGCGGAGGCGGCCATGACGCCGCTGTTGCAAAGGCTCACCGCTCTTTCGGCGGGGCTGGCGTCTTTGAATTCAACAATTCGCTTCAATTTGTCACCATCTGTGATCAACCGGCCATATCGCGCCGGATCTTTCGCCTCAAATCCAAGCACTGAGACGGCCGAGTCGCTGAGCGTGGCGCTTAATTCCTCGAGGGTGCGCGATTGAATAAGGGGGCAATCACCGTAAAGAACAATGACGGTTCCATCAAAATCACTCAATGCGGCGCGGGCTTGATCGACGGCGTGACCGGTGCCCAATTGGGCTTCTTGCCGCACAACTTCCACCTCTGGATCTTCGGCGCACGCAGCAGCGCTCACCGCCTCAAAGCCATGGCCAGCGATAATAATCGTCCGTTTAGGGTCCAAGGCCCGCCCGGCGCGCATAGCGTGGACCAACATGGGGGCACCGGCCACCTCGTGCAAAACTTTTGGCAGCTCAGATTGCATTCGGGTGCCTTTTCCCGCGGCAAGAATGATGAGTGCGATATTCATTTGCGGATCTAAGTCCTTTATAAATCAGTGGAGCCCTTTTAAGGGTATAAGGGAAATCGACAAGCTGTTTTGCACAAACTCCGCTTTTTGCAATCGGCGTAACCAAAGAGGCAAGAATATGCTCAAACCCTGCGTGGTCTTTGACCTGGATGGCACGCTTGCCGATACAAGTGGAGATTTGCTCAAAGCGGCCAACAGCTGTTTTCGCGGCCTTGGGCTGGGTGATCTGCTGCAGGCGCCACAGGACAGCGGCATTGCCTTGCGCGGCGGGCGGGCGATGCTCAGCGCTGGGTTCGAGCGGGCCGGCTGGGCGGATATGTCTGAAATAGATCGGCAATATCCAATTTTATTGCAGGCCTATGGTGCCGATATCTCGGAGCTGACGGTCTTTTACCCCGGTGCTCTGAACGCAGTGGCCCGGCTGCGTGCCTCTGGATATGCGGTGGCGATTTGCACCAATAAGCCTGAAGCTCTGGCGGTGCAGTTGATGCAGGCTTTAAACGCCAGCGCCTATTTTGACGCTTTGGTGGGCGCAGATACGCTGGCGCAGCGCAAACCGGACCCGGCGCCCCTGTGGGAGGCGGTGGAGCGCGCCGGTGGGGATCGCGCGCGGGTCTGTTTGATTGGGGATACGGTCACGGACCGTTCAACCGCCGCAAATGCTGACATCCCATCGGTGCTGGTGACCTTTGGGCCGGGCGGGGGCGATATGGAGGCCTTGGCGCCCGCAGCTTTACTGCATCACTTTGATGATCTGCCCGATGTGGTCGCTCAGCTGATCGGTTGAGCCAAAAGATCAAGCAAGGGCTGTGCGCTGGCGGTGTGGCCCAGCGTCTCAATGGCGCGGTGGATCGCTTGACTGCGCGCCTGGCCGAGAACCGGGCCGGCATAGTTAAAAAATTTTGCTTCCAAATCTTCTTTGCTTGGCGGGTCGGTCGGGTCCCATTCCGGTTCGAACCAGTCCGATTGCAGGCGGTCTCCGGCCGCCAAGGTAATCTCAGCGCGCGCCATGCGCCGGTTGGGAAAGGCTTTATTCGCTGCCGCATCCTCGCCCATCGTTAGTATCGAAGACAGACGCTGAACCTCCGGGTGGTCCAGTGCTGCCTCAGCGACATGTTCGGGCAAGACGGTGCCATGCACCAAGGCGAGAGCGCATGGGAAGGAGGTTGAATACTGCGCCTCTTCGGTCGTTGTGACCTGTTTTGTGCCCAATCGCACGGATTCGTGAAAGGATACGATATGCAGCGCGGTGATGGCTCGGCTGTCAAAGCCATGGCGTTTTTGCAGGTCCAGCACCGCCGCAATCGGTGCTTGTGCCCAACGGCAGACGGGGTAGGGCTTGAAATATTGTTGACAGATCAGCCAAGTGTCTCCCAAATCTCGCCAATGGTCAGTGCTGAGTGTGAGCGCAGGGGCGCCGGTGAAGCCGCGCGCGGCCAAACGTGCCGCAGAGACCCCGCACATTGCCCCCCAACCGGAGCCATCCTTGAGCATTGTTGGGTGATCGATACAGCGCATCATTTGGCTCCGGGGGCCGTGATATTCTGCAATTCCCATGGCATGTGCGGTCTGCGCGCGGTCCAGCCCCATCAGGCGTGCGGCCAGGCCGGCAACCGCCACGGCCACCCAAGCGCCAGAGGTGTGATAATCTGGAACGCTGGCATGCTGTGCCATAGCGGTACGGCAGGCCAGCTCATAGCCAAGCGTGAGGCAGAGCAAAAATTCCTGACCCGAGACATCGCCCAACTCTTGCGCCAGCCCATAAAGCGCCGGCAGCACGCCGCAGCCCGCGTGCCCTTTGGCCGGGTTAAACCCATCATGGCCATCAAGCGCATCAATGGTCATCCCGCCGGCAAGCGCCACGCCAGAGACGGAGGCTCCGCGCCCGTCGAACATCATGGGCAGCGCGCCGCCCATATCCAAGGCGCTATAGTCGCGAATAATGCGCGACAATTTTGTGCCAGCGCCACCGGCTCCAACGCCGATGAGATCCAGAAGGCACAATTTGCTTTGCCTGCGCACCTGCGGTGGCAGGTCGTCCCAGGTGAGCTCGGCGATGAAGTCTAAAATCCCCTCTGGTGTCGTCATATCGGCTCCTCCCATGGTCTCAAGCCTGCGCCGCAAGCGCGCAAATTCTGATCTGTTTGCGACATGGCGGGCAAAAGTGGATTGACTTTGCCCGCAGCAAGACCAAAACCTGCCGCATGACAGAGATTTTCATGGGCAATTTCACCCAGCAAGAACCCATTTTGGACGAATCCATCGCGGCGGCCGTGGCGGTCATGCAGCATGGGCGGCTGCATCGATACAATGAGGCGGCGGGCGAGGTGTCCGAAACCGCGCTCTTGGAGCAGGAATTTGCCGCGCAAATGGGCGCGCGCTATTGCCTCGCTGTGGCCTCTGGCGGCTATGCGCTGGCCACAGCTCTGCGTGCGCTGGGCGTGAAGCCCGGTGATCGGGTGTTGACCAATGCTTTCACTCTCGCGCCGGTGCCTGGGGCCATTGCCTCGGTCGGTGCTGTGCCGGTGTTTGTGGGTGTGACTGAAGGGTTGGTTATTGATCTTGACGATTTGGCAGCTAAGGCCGATCAAGCCGATGTTTTGATGCTGTCGCATATGCGTGGACATATCGTGGATATGGATGCGTTGATGGATCTGGCGCAGGTGCATAATCTCAAGGTGATTGAAGACTGTGCCCATACGATGGGCGCAAAATGGGGCGATACTTGGTCCGGACGTGCTGGGATCATCGGCTGTTACTCTTGCCAGACCTATAAGCATGTGAATTCTGGCGAGGGCGGCCTCCTGATCTGTGAGGATGATGAGATCATGGCGCGGGCCATTATGCTGTCAGGCAGCTATATGCTCTATGGCAAGCACCGTGCAGGGCCCCCGATCGAGGCTTTTGAGGCGGTGCGGCTGGTCACCCCCAATATTTCAGGGCGGATGGACAATCTGCGCGCCGCCATTTTGCGCCCACAGCTGCGCCAGCTCGAGGCACAATGCGCAGCTTGGAATGATCGCTATCATGTCGTGGACCAGGGGCTTGCCCAGGTTGCAGGCCTCACGCGTATCAAGCGGCCGCAGCAAGAAAAATTTGTTGCCTCCTCCTATCAGTTCCTATTGCTCGATTGGTCATCGGCGGCGATCCGTTCTGTTCTGGCGCGCTGTTTGGCCCGCGGGGTGGAGCTTAAATGGTTTGGGGCCCCAGATCCGGTCGGGTTCACCAGCCGTTATGACAGTTGGACCTATGCGCCCAGCAGTGCCATGCCCAAGAGTGATCGTATTTTGCACGGTGTGATTGATATGCGGCTGCCTTTGACCTTCTCTTTGGATGATTGCGCCATTGTGGCGCGTATTATCGCCGAGGAAGTGGCTCAAGAGGCAAAGGGGGCGTGAGACCTCTGCCCGGTCTTTTCGGGTTTATTTGCCACCGGCCGGGTGCTTAGGCTGGACAGGCCGGTGAAACTTTGCTTAAATTGAACAAGCGTTCAATAAATGGGGGTTCTATGTTTACAGCCAGTATGCGTTTCGATCTAGGAGAGGATATCCACGCTCTTCAGACATTGGTGCATCGTTTTGCACAGGAACAGATTAAACCCTTGGCTGCAGATGTGGATCGCGACAATCAATTTCCTGCGCAGCTGTGGAAGCAATTGGGGGATCTTGGGGTCCTTGGGGTCACCGTAGATGAAGACTTTGGCGGCGGCGGCCTGGGCTATTTGGCCCATACGGTGGTGATTGAAGAAATCGCCCGAGCCTCGGCCAGTGTCAGCCTGTCCTACGGGGCGCATTCGAATCTTTGCGTCAATCAGATCAACCTTAATGGAACCCCAGAGCAAAAACGAAAATATCTGCCCAAACTTATCTCTGGCGATCACGTGGGCGCATTGGCGATGAGTGAGGCGGGCGCGGGCTCGGATGTGATCTCGATGAGCCTAAGGGCTGAAAAGCGCAATGGATACTATCGGCTCAATGGCAATAAATTCTGGATCACCAATGGGCCAGATGCCGATGTCTTGGTGGTTTATGCCAAAACAGATCCTGAGGCCGGATCGCGCGGTTTGACCGCTTTTTTGATCGAACGCGATATGGTGGGGTTTTCCACCAGTGGTCATTTCGACAAGCTGGGCATGCGCGGGTCGAATACGGCGGAGCTGATCTTTGACAATGTGGAAGTCCCCTTTGAGAACGTGCTGCAACAAGAGGGTGCCGGAGCGAAGGTCCTTATGTCTGGCCTGGACTATGAGCGCGTGGTCCTGGCCGGTATTGGCTTGGGCATCATGGCGGCCTGTTTGGATGAGGTCATGCCCTATGTGGCAGAACGCAAGCAATTCGGCCAACCGATTGGCAGTTTTCAACTCATGCAGGGTAAAATCGCCGATATGTATACAGCGATGAACTCGGCGCGGGCCTATGTCTATGAGGTGGCCAAAGCCTGTGATCGGGGTGAGGTGACACGCCAAGACGCGGCGGCCTGCTGCCTCTTTGCCAGTGAAGAGGCTATGAAACAGGCTCACCAAGCCGTGCAAGCGCTGGGCGGGGCAGGATTTTTGAACGATGCACCCGTGGCGCGGCTGTTTCGGGATGCAAAATTGATGGAAATCGGTGCCGGGACGAGCGAAATTCGTCGCATGTTGGTTGGCCGAGAATTGATGGGAAAAATGTTATGAAAAATTTTTTATTAAGCCTAGGATTGGCGGTATTGGCCATGGGGGCACAGGCGGAGACGAAACTGTCGCAAGCGCATGTGAATTCGATGGCGTGTTTAGAGAACATGGGGCAAAACACCAGCTGGGGCCAATGTCTGGGTTTGATCTTTGAGCCCTGCGTCAGCTTGGAGGTCGCCTCAGACGCGCATTTGGCCTGTCTGCAAAGCGAACGCGAAGGCTGGACCGCGACTATGCGGCTTTTGCAGGAGGATGTGACCGAGGCCATCACGGTAAAATCTGCCGAAGATTTGGCAGGTATTTTGAGCGGTTGGATCAACTATGTCTCGCAAAAATGCCAGGCCGAAGGAGATCCTGAGGGCAAGCCACGTTTGGCGGCCAAGCAGCTTGGCTGCCAAATCACAGAGCTCGTCGGTTTGAGCGGTGAATATGCGGCCTGTCTCGAAGGGCGCTCCACCGCAGACTATTGTGTTTTGAAAGAGTAGAGGCGGCGCGCGGTGACACAGATGGAAGCTTCAACCGCCAAACAGCTGCATCTGCAGGCTTTGGCGCGGGTAGAGCAGGCCGCAGCGAAGGCTGCGCAAGGCGGCGGTGACGCGGCGCGAGCCCGCCATCTGGCGCGCGGAAAAATGTTGCCGCGGGACCGGGTTGCCAATCTCTTGGACCCCGGCAGCGCATTTTTAGAAGTTGGGGCCACCGCTGCCCATGGTATGTACGAGGGCGCGGCACCCTGCGCTGGGCTCATCACAGGTGTCGGCACAGTGCATGGACGCCAAGTTATGGTGATTTGCAATGATGCTACGGTGAAAGGCGGCACCTATTATCCGATGACCGTGAAAAAACATCTGCGTGCCCAAGAAATTGCCCAAGAGTGCCATCTGCCCGTGGTGTCTTTGGTCGATAGCGGCGGGGCGAATTTGCCCAACCAAGATGAGGTTTTCCCAGATAGGGATCATTTTGGCCGCATTTTTTATAATCAAGCTCAGATGTCTGCCAAAGGCTTGGCGCAGATTGCTGTGGTGATGGGGTCTTGCACGGCCGGGGGCGCCTATGTGCCGGCCATGGCGGATGTGTCGATCATCGTCAAAGAGCAGGGGACGATTTTTCTCGCGGGGCCGCCATTGGTCAAAGCGGCCACAGGCGAGGTGGTGTCTGCGGAAGACTTGGGCGGCGGAGATGTGCACACGCGCCTGTCGGGGGTCGCCGATTACCTGGCGGAAGATGACACCCATGCTCTGGCTCTGGCGCGTGAGGCGGTGCGCCACCTGCCAGCCGCTCCGCCCCAACCCGCCTTTGCGCCGGCGGGCGACGCGCAAGCACCTGGTATGGATGACATTTTTGATGTGATCCCGAGTGATTTAACCACGCCCTATGACATTCGCGATGTGATTTGCCGGTTGACCGATGGCGGTGCGTTCGATGAATTTAAAGCGCGGTTTGGCACCACCTTGGTCACGGGGTTTGCACATATTGAGGGCATGCCGGTTGGCATTGTTGCCAATAATGGTGTGCTGTTTTCCGAGGCGGCGCAAAAGGGTGCGCATTTTGTTGAACTCTGCTCTCAACGCAAAACACCGCTGATTTTCCTGCAAAATATTACGGGATTTATGGTGGGGCAAAAATATGAGAACGAGGGCATTGCGCGCCATGGGGCGAAAATGGTCACGGCGGTCGCCTGTACCTCTGTGCCGAAAATTACCATGATTGTCGGGGGCAGCTATGGGGCAGGCAACTACGGTATGGCAGGCCGCGCCTTTCAACCGCGGTTTTTATGGAGCTGGCCGACATCGCGCACAGCCGTCATGGGGGGGGCGCAAGCGGCCGGCGTATTGGCCACGGTCAAACGTGATGCGATTGAGCGGGCGGGAGGCAGCTGGAGCGCCGCGCAAGAAGCCGCATTCAAACAGCCGACGCTTGAGATGTTTGAGACGCAATCCGATCCGCTCTACGCCAGCGCGCGATTGTGGGATGATGGGGTGATTGATCCGAGGGACAGCCGCAAGGTCTTGGCTCTCTCCCTGCGCGCGGCTCTCAATGCCCCAATCGATGAAACAAAATTTGGCGTCTTTAGGATGTAATGATATGCGAGATGAAACGACAGTGACGACCCAGCCGGACAGCTTTGGCCGCCATTGGGTCTATGTCACCGAGGCGCAGGTGCGCGGCCATGCCAAAGGGCGTTTTGGTCTGGCCATCTGGCTGATCTGCCTTTGGTTTGTTGCTGTTGGAGGCCTTGAGATTGTCCTGGGCAGCAGCGCCTCTCTGCCGCGCCTGGTCTTCGGAGCCGTGCTGTTTTTGACCGGCGCTGGCCTCGTGCTGCGCAACCGGCAAGCCTATCTGGCGGCCCTATTTGTGCCGATGATTTTTCTGATCCGCTTTTTCAGTGGGGCCTCGGGCTATGGGGGGCTGTTGAGCGGGCCTGCGCAATACTACGATCTGTGCAACGCTTTGGTGGTTGTGGGGGGATGTTTCTATCTCTTTGAAGGGGATCGTCCCAACTTTATTTTCCGGCGGCGCTACCGCAGCTATCACGCTGAAAGCTTGCAGAAATGATTCAAAAACTGCTGATTGCCAACCGCGGCGAAATTGCTTGCCGCATTGCCCGCTCTGCCCGGGAGATGGGAATTGCCACCCTGGCCATTGCCTCGGAGGCGGATGAAGAGGCGCTGCATGTGCAGTCTTGTGATGAGGCGGTGTATCTGGGCGGTCACAGCCCAGCTGAGAGCTATTTGCGCAGTGATGCGATTATCGCGGCGGCCCAAGAGCATGGCGCAGATGCCATCCATCCGGGATATGGGTTTCTGTCAGAAGATCCCGACTTTGCCCAAGCGGTGCAAGAGGCGGGCCTGATCTGGGTCGGCCCGCCCGCTGCGGCCATTCGGGCCATGGGGCTCAAGGATGCCGCAAAGGCTTTAATGCAAAAGGCCGGAGTTCCGATTGTGCCGGGATATCACGGCGAGACGCAGTCTTTGGAGCGGCTGCAACAAGCCGCCGCAGAGATTGGCTATCCCGTTCTCATCAAGGCGGTGGCGGGCGGTGGCGGCAAAGGGATGCGCCGTGTCGACCGGCCTGAGGAGTTTGCGGCTCATCTGGCCTCGGCACAGTCAGAGGCGCAAGGCGCCTTTGGCAATGCGCGGGTGTTGATTGAAAAATTCATTGCCAACCCACGCCATATTGAAATCCAAGTGTTCGGTGATGGGCAGAAAGCTGTGCACCTCTATGAGCGGGATTGTTCTTTGCAACGCCGTCATCAAAAGGTGATTGAGGAGGCGCCTGCGCCGCATATGCCAAATGCGGTTCGCGACGCGATGGGGCGGGCGGCGGTGCGCGCCGCTCAGGCCATTGGTTACGCCAGCGCAGGCACGGTTGAGTTTATTGTGGATGGCAGCGCCGCTCTGAACGAAGACAGCTTTTATTTCATGGAGATGAACACGCGATTACAGGTGGAGCACCCCGTCACCGAAGAGATTTTAGGCATAGACTTGGTGGCCTGGCAGCTGCAAGTTGCGGCGGGGGGGCTGTTGCCGCTGAAGCAAGATGAAATCCATGCGCAGGGTCACTCCATTGAGGCGCGGCTCTATGCCGAAGATTCCGCGCAGGGTTTTCTGCCTTCGATTGGCCAGTTGCATCATCTGAACTTTGGACCTGGATTGCGTGTGGAGACAGGCGTGGCGCAGGGTGGGCAGGTCACGCCCTATTATGATCCGATGATCGCAAAGCTTATCGCCACAGGCCCAGATCGTGCCAGCGCGCTCCGGCTGCTGCTGCGGGGCTTGAAATTGACTCAAATCGCGGGTCTCAAGACCAATCGTGATTTTTTGATTGCGCTTCTGCAGCACGAGGATTTTGTGGCCGGCAGCTTTGATACAGGGTTGATCGCGCGTGATATGGAGGGGTTGACCCGCGCGCCGGCACCGGCTCCGGAAGATTGGGCAAGAGCGGCGCTTTGCGCCATGGGGCTGTTGGATACTGGCCGAGATCGGCAGGGTGATGCGGGTTTCACGCTGTTCACACCGCTGCGCCAAAGCCTGGCTTTGCGCCATCAAGATGAGCTGCAAACTGTGCATGTGAGCCTACGCCCTGGGGGGCAGGCCGTGGTCAATGTGGCCGGGGAGATCTTTGAACTGGGTCCGCGTACGCTATCGCAGCGGCCTGCGGTCTTGGCCGCTGGCAAAGCCTATCTTTTTGGTGAGCAAACTCTGGTGTTTGATGTGATTGACCCCTTGGAGCGTACCGCGACGGTTCAAAGCGATGGGGCGATCACAGCGCCGATGCCTGGCTTGGTCAAACAGGTTTTCGTGCGCGCGGGGCAAGAGGTTGCCGCAGGAGACCCGATTGTCGTGCTCGAAGCGATGAAAATGCAGCATACGCTTTGCGCCGATCACGCGGGCCGCGTTGAAAACTTAACGGCGCGGCAAGATCAACAAGTGGATGCGGGTGTGGTTTTGGCTGTGATTGAAGCCGCACAGGAGGACGCGTGATGAGTAAGGCGGTGGAGATTTTTGAGGTTGGCCCGCGTGACGGGCTTCAAAATGAACCGGCCTTTATCTCCTCGGAGGATAAAATCGCCCTGACGCAGGCTTTGGCGGGCGCGGGCCTTCGGCGGATCGAATGCGCCAGTTTTGTCAGCCCCAAATGGGTGCCGCAAATGGCAGATGCGGCGCAGGTGGTTGAGGGGGTGACACCCGGCGCGGCGCAGCTCTATGCTCTGGCCCCCAATAATCGGGGTTTGCGGGCGGCTTTGGCGACCCCGGTCGGGGGGCTTTGTGTGTTCATCGCGGCAACCGAAGGTTTTAGCCGCGCCAATACGAATATTTCGCTCGCCGGGGCTGTGGAGCGTGTGCAAGACGTCATTGCGACATTCAGGGCTGAGGCGCCGGAGGGGGTGCGGCTGCGCGGTTATATTTCCTGCGTCACTGAATGCCCCTATGATGGGCCCGTCGCCCCCTCCGAAGTGGCCCGGCTTGCTGAGCTGCTGCATGGCGCGGGCTGTGACGAAATTTCCCTCGGCGACACCATAGGCACGGCCTATCCTGAGCAGGTGGCGCGCATGTTGGAGGCTGTGGTGCGGGTCGTGCCGGCCGAAGCATTGGCCGGTCATTATCATGATACTGCGGGACGGGCCTTGGCAAATATCGATGTGTCCCTCGACTATGGATTGCGGATTTTTGATGCCTCCATTGCTGGCTTGGGCGGCTGTCCCTATGCGCCTGGAGCGAAGGGCAATGTGGATACGGAATTGGTCTATGACCATCTTATCGCCCGCGGATATGACATCTCTGGTGCGCCAGATCGCGCCGGATTGGCGCAGGCCGCGCGTTTGGCACGAAAAATTCTGGGACGCACAGAAGGCGCAAAAGATGCAATTTGATACGATAGACAGCGCAACAGATGCACAAGGGGTCTGTACGGTTTGGTTGAACAGGCCCGAGAAACACAACGCCTTATCTGCTCAGATGATCGACGAGATGACCGAAATGGCCGCAAATTTGCGCCACAGTTCGGCGCGGGTCGTGGTTTTGGCCGCGCGCGGCAAGAGCTTTTGCGCCGGTGGAGATTTGCAATGGATGCAAGCGCAGATGCAGGCGGATCGTGCGACCCGGCAAGAAGGCGCGCGACGTCTTGCGGGGATGCTGCAGTCTTGGAACACGCTGCCGCAGCCGGTGATCGGACGTCTTCACGGCAATGCCTTTGGCGGCGGGGTCGGGCTGGCCTCTATCTGTGACGTGGCCATTGGGGTTGAGAATGCTTGGATGGGGCTCACGGAAACCAAGCTTGGGCTGATTCCGGCAACCATCGGTCCTTATGTGATTGCGCGCATGGGCGAGGCGGCGGCGCGGCGTGTGTTCATGTCTGCACGCAAGTTTTCTGCGCAAGAAGCGCAGAGCTTGGGGCTCTTGGCCAAGACCGTTGCCGAAGACGCGCTTGACCGGGCGGTGACGGCAGAGGTGACACCTTATTTAAGCTGTGCTCCGGGGGCCGTGGCCGCGGCGAAAAAATTGGCGCGCGCCCTGGGTCCGGTCATTGACGCGCAGACCATTGAAATGACGGTCACAGCTTTGATTGCGCAATGGGAAAGCCCAGAGGCGGAGGAGGGAATTGCCGCCTTCTTCCAAAAATCTGCGCCAAGCTGGCAGGCCCGTTGATCGGTTTTGGATAAATTTTTTATAAGACCGGCTGGGATTGCGCAATCCGGGCGTTGACCCTTTTGAGCCCGAAGCGTAGTACAGGCGGCATGTTGTGCCACTAGCGGCGCATGTAAGGAGCCAACGTGGAAAATATTGCACAGGATTACCTCCCGATATTGATGCTGCTGGCAGTGGCGATAGGATTGGGCATTGTTTTGTTATTGGCTGCAGCTGTGGTCGCGGTGCGCAATCCAGACCCGGAAAAAGTCTCCGCCTATGAATGCGGGTTTAACGCCTTTGATGATGCGCGGATGAAGTTTGACGTGCGCTTTTATTTGGTGGCGATCTTGTTCATTATCTTCGATCTTGAGATCGCGTTTCTCTTCCCTTGGGCGGTGGCCTTTAAGGATATCAGCATGCTGGCCTTTTGGTCGATGATGGCATTTTTGGCGGTTCTCACCATCGGATTTGCTTATGAGTGGAAGAAGGGAGCCTTGGAATGGGAGTGATGGCAGGGGCGAATACCGCTGGATTTGACCGTGATGTCGCCACGAGAGAGCTCAACAGTGAGCTTCAGGACAAAGGCTTTTTGGTCACATCAACCGAAGACATTATCAATTGGGCCCGCACGGGCAGCCTGCATTGGATGACCTTTGGCCTGGCGTGCTGCGCTGTCGAGATGATGCATGCGTCCACGCCGCGGTATGATCTGGAACGTTTTGGTACTGCGCCGCGGGCCAGTCCACGTCAATCCGATTTGATGATTGTTGCTGGGACATTGACGAACAAAATGGCGCCGGCCCTGCGCAAGGTTTACGACCAAATGCCCGAGCCGCGATATGTGATCTCGATGGGCTCTTGTGCCAATGGTGGCGGTTATTATCATTACAGCTACTCTGTTGTGCGGGGCTGCGACCGGATTGTGCCTGTAGACGTCTACGTGCCCGGCTGCCCACCCACCGCAGAGGCGCTGCTTTACGGTATTTTGCAGCTTCAAAGAAAAATTCGCAGAACAGGAACAATCGTGAGGTAAAGTCATGAAAGTTGAGCTTGGTTCGGTTGTATATCTAAAGAGTGGTGGTCCGTTGATGACTGTGGAAGAATTGGGTGAACATGCGGATGCGCGCTGCGCGTGGTTTGTTGATTTGGCAGTCCAACGCGAATGGTTCGCGTTGGCAGCATTGCAGCCTCAGGATCCGCCGAAAGCCGGCGTCGCCTCTCCTGCAAAGAAAGTTGTGAAATGACACAGGCGTTACAAGAATTGGGTGCGTTGATTGCATCAAAACGGCCCGATTGCGTGCTGTCCTATGATGTAAGTTTTGACGAGCTGACCATTGAAGTCGCGCCGTCCAATATCGTTGGGTTGGTTGATTTTCTGAAGTCCAACCGCAACTGCCGCTTTTCGACTTTGGTGGATATCACAGCGGTGGATTATCCGGGCCGCGAGAAACGCTTTGACGTCGTGTATCATTTGCTCAGCATGTATCAGAACCACCGGGTGCGCTTGCGGGCCTCTGTGCGGGCCGATGACATGGTGGCCTCGATCGTAGAGGTGCACCCTTCGGCAAATTGGTTCGAGCGTGAAATATTCGATATGTTTGGCATCCTCTTTTCTGGCCACCCGGATCTGCGCAGATTGCTGACCGATTACGGCTTTCGCGGCCATCCGCTGCGCAAAGATTTTCCAACCAGCGGCTATACGGAACTGCGCTATGACGAGGCTGAAAAGCGTGTGGTCTATGAGCCCGTGTCCTTGGTGCAAGAATACCGTCAATTCGACTTTATGTCTCCTTGGGAGGGGGCAAAATATGTGCTGCCGGGTGACGAGAAAACTGATGGGGCCAAGGGGTAAGCTATGGCGGATCCGACACTTTTGATCTGCGTGGGAGCGACGAAGGCGGGAACGTCTTGGATGTATCGCTATTTGCATGATCATGCGGCGTGTCATGTGCGGTCTGTTAAGGAATGTCATTATTTTTCAACATTTAATCCTAAGAAATTAATGCGCCAGCTGAAGGTTTTGGACCGTCTTGTGGTGCAATATGAGGCGCGTCTGATTGAGGCTGAAGCTGCGGATGATATCATCCGCATTCTCAGCTTGAGCCGCCGGATTGATGATACCAAAGCGCTGATCATGGCGCTTTCGGCAGAGCGCAGTGACGATTCCGCCTATTTGGAGTATCTGCAGGCTGGGCGTATGGATGAGACGGTCTTGCTTGACGTCACGCCGGCCTATGCTTTGCTTGAGCCCACAGAGATTGCCCGTATTTCAGCGCTGCCTATTCGCGTAAAGCTGCAATATCTGATGCGCGATCCGCTGGAGCGTCTGTGGTCGCATGTGCGCATGGTGGCCAAACGCAGTATGAAAGAGGGGCAGGATTTCTTGCTCACCTGCCAAGATATCTTGCAGCGCGTTTTATACAAACAAGAAGAGGCGCATATCGTGATACGGGGCGCTTATAAGTCGAATATCTCGCGCTTTGCCTCCGTCTTCGATCACTCGCAGTTTCAGATCGGCTTTTCGGAAAATTTGCAGGACGGCCCCAAGTTTGACGCCATGTGTTCCTATTGGGGGATCGAAGCGATAAGCCCCAGCCAGATCAAGCGCGCGCATGTGGGCCTTGCGGCGCCTTTTCCTGAAGGCCTGCGTCGGGACACTTTGGAGTTTTTAAAGGCGCAATACGACTTTGTTGCTGATAATTTCGCGGAACTGCCGGAGAATTGGCGGAAAAATCGGGAGTTGCTGGCGTGATACTACAGATCATCATCGGCCAAAACTTTGGCCAAGAAGGAGGTGCATAATGGACGGCTCCAAATTTGACGACGCTTTGACCGGCGAGCAAAAGATTCGCAATTTCAATATCAACTTCGGTCCACAGCACCCGGCGGCGCATGGTGTGTTGCGTTTGGTGCTGGAATTGGACGGCGAGATTGTCGAGCGCTGCGATCCGCATATTGGACTGTTGCACCGTGGCACGGAAAAGCTGATGGAAAGCCGGACCTATCTGCAAAACTTGCCCTATTTTGACCGGCTTGATTATGTGGCGCCAATGAACCAGGAGCACGCATGGTGTTTGGCGATTGAAAAACTCACCGGCACTGTAGTGCCGCGCCGCGCCAGCCTGATCCGGGTGCTCTATTGTGAAATTGGCCGCGTGCTCAACCATTTGCTCAATGTCACGACCCAGGCGATGGATGTGGGGGCGATGACGCCTTTGACCTGGGGATTTGAAGAGCGCGAAAAGCTGATGATCTTTTATGAGCGGGCCTGCGGTGCGCGTCTCCATGCGGCCTATTTCCGCCCAGGCGGGGTGCATCAAGATCTGCCTGATGCTCTGATCAATGACATCGAAGAATGGGCCCAGAGCTTCCCAGCGGTTTTGCAAGACATCGATACGATGTTGACAGAAAATCGGATTTTCAAGCAGCGTAACGCAGATATTGGCGTTGTGACAGAAGACGACATTCAGAAATATGGTTTTAGTGGCGTTATGGTGCGCGGTTCTGGCTTTGCCTGGGATTTGCGCCGGGCGCAGCCCTATGAATGCTATGACGAGTTTAAATTCGACATTCCTGTTGGCAAGAATGGAGATTGTTATGATCGCTATTTGTGCCGCATGGAGGAAATGCGTCAATCCGTGTCGATCATCAAACAGGCCATCGGTAAATTGCGCGAGGAGCCCGGAGATGTCATGGCGCGCGGAAAAATGACCCCGCCAAAACGCGGTGAGATGAAACAGTCGATGGAAGCTTTGATCCACCACTTCAAACTTTACACCGAGGGTTTCCATGTTCCCGAGGGCGAAGTCTATGCGGCTGTTGAAGCGCCAAAGGGTGAGTTTGGGGTGTATCTGGTCGCAGATGGCACGAATAAACCCTATCGCAGCAAGATAAGGGCACCGGGCTTTTTGCACCTGCAAGCGATGGATCACCTGTGCAAAGGGCACCAGCTGGCAGATGTGGCGGCAATCATTGGCACGATGGATGTGGTCTTTGGAGAGATTGACCGATGAGATGCCACGCCGTTCCTTTTGAAATCTATGTCGCGTCTTTGAACGCTTAAATTACAGGGCCTTACATGCTTCGTCGTCTACACGCAGATCAACCCAGCTCCTTTGCTTTCACGCCTGCCAACCAGGCTTGGGCAGAGGCGCAGATGACCAAATTCCCCGAGGGCCGGCAGGCCAGCGCGGTGATCCCATTGCTGTGGCGCGCCCAGGAGCAAGAAGGTTGGCTGACGCGGCCCGCGATTGAGGCGGTGGCTGATCTTTTGGGCATGGCCTATATTCGGGTTTTAGAGGTTGCGACCTTCTATTTCATGTTCCAGCTTCAGCCCGTTGGCCAGGTGGCGCATTTCCAAATTTGTGGCACCACCACTTGCATGATTTGCGGTGCAGAAGATCTGGTCTCCGTGTGCAAAGAAAAAATTGCCAGCAAGCCCCATGTTATTTCCGAAGATGGCAAGTTCAGCTGGGAAGAGGTGGAATGTTTGGGGGCCTGCGCAAATGCGCCGATGGTTCAGATTGGCAAAGATTACTATGAAGATCTCACCGCTGAGAAATTCGCGGATCTGATTGATCAATTGGCCGCAGGCCAGCTGCCAACCCCCGGTTCGCAATCGGGCCGCTATGCCGCGGAGCCAGCCACGGGGTTGACCTCTTTGAAAGACCGTGAGCCGGGCAAGGCGGCGTTTAACGCTTCTGTGCAATTGGCTGTGGACTTGGGGGATACGGTCAAACGGATTGACGGCAGTGAAGTGCCGCTCCTGACCCCATGGTTGGGCAAGGCTGTAAAACCGAAAGCTGCCCCGAAGGCCAAAGCAAAGGCCGCACCAAAGCCCAAAACCGCCAAGGCGAAAGCTGCCAAGGCGAAAGAGACAAAGTAACCGATCGCCTCCTGGCAAAGACAATGCGTTGAAAGACCGAACACAACATGCACAGCGAAAAAGATCATATCCAAGCCAAGAAAGGCCGGACAGCTAGTCTGGTCATCGCCGGTGCGATACTGATTTGGCTTGCCATGCAATGGGCCGCTGTGCAGCTTGATATTTCCAGCCGTTACATGCTGTTGCTGGATTTGGCCGTTATGGCTGCGATGGTTTGGTCACTTATTGTCACTTTTCAAATTTGGCGTGCGCGCCGCGATGCAGATAAAGGCTAAATGAAATGCTGAAAGATCAAGATCGTATTTTCACCAATCTCTATGGGATGCATGAGCGCACATTGAAAGGCGCCAAAGCGCGGGGCCATTGGGATGGCACGGCCGCTTTGATCAAAAAGGGCCGTGATTGGATCATTGATGAGATGAAAGCCTCCGGGCTGCGCGGCCGCGGAGGGGCAGGCTTCCCAACGGGGTTGAAGTGGTCCTTTATGCCAAAAGAAAGCGATGGCCGCCCGTCCTATTTGGTCGTGAATGCCGATGAATCCGAGCCGGGCACCTGCAAGGACCGTGAAATTATGCGTCATGATCCGCATACGCTGATTGAAGGCTGCTTGATTGCCTCTTTCGCGATGAATGCCAATGCATGCTATATCTACATTCGCGGCGAGTATATTCGCGAGCGCGAAGCGCTACAGGCGGCGATTGATGAGGCCTATGACGCTGGGTTGGTTGGCAAGAATGCCGCCAAATCGGGTTGGGATTTCGACATTTACCTGCACCACGGGGCGGGAGCCTATATTTGCGGTGAAGAAACCGCGCTTTTAGAGAGTCTTGAGGGCAAGAAGGGCATGCCGCGGATGAAACCTCCCTTTCCTGCAGGGGCGGGGCTTTATGGATGTCCGACCACGGTGAACAATGTGGAATCCATTGCGGTTGTGCCAACGATTTTACGCCGCGGTGGTGCGTGGTTCTCAGGGTTTGGCCGTCCCAACAATACGGGCACGAAACTTTTTGCAATTTCTGGTCACGTGAATACACCCTGTGTGGTGGAAGAGGCGATGTCGATCTCATTCGATGAGCTGATTGATAAGCATTGCGGCGGGATCCGTGGGGGGTGGGACAATCTCAAAGCGGTTATCCCGGGTGGATCTTCCGTGCCGATGTTGCCCGGCTCAGTCATGCGACAAGATGCGATAATGGATTTTGACTGGCTGCGCGAACAGCGTTCAGGTCTCGGCACAGCGGCCGTCATTGTGATGGATCAATCGACGGATGTGGTCAAAGCTGTTTGGCGTTTGGCAAAGTTCTACAAGCATGAAAGCTGTGGCCAATGCACCCCGTGCCGCGAGGGCACAGGCTGGATGATGCGGGTGATGGAGCGGCTGGTGACCGGTGATGCGGGACCAGAGGAAATTGATATGTTGCTGGATGTGACCAAGCAAGTCGAAGGCCATACAATTTGCGCCCTTGGTGATGCGGCCGCCTGGCCTATTCAGGGGCTCATCCGGCATTTCCGCGACGATATCGAGGCGCGCATCGCCCATAAACGCCGGCCCTTGCGTGGTTTGGCGGCTGAATAACCCATGACCCTGATCGCTTCATATCCTGCTGACATGCGCATCACGCTGAAGGCCGTTGCCTTTGCGCTGTGCTGTGTGCCGGCGCCGGCTATTGCCGCGAAGGGTTTGGCGCATGAGGTCGAGATCAACGAAGGGCTGATTGCGATTTCTATGGCCAATGTGGTCCGTGAAACCTGTCCTAGTATCTCTGCACGGCTGCTGAGGGCTTGGTTTTACATTACATCACTTGAGGCAGAGGCTCGATCGCTCGGCTATTCGCCGCAAGAGGTGAGTGCCTTTGTTAAAGATCCTGTGGAAAAAAGTCGTGTTCTGAGCATTGCTCAAAAGCGACTTGCAGATCATGGGGTTATCCCTGACCAACCCGCGACCTATTGCACCTTTGGGCTTGCTGAAATTCAAGCAGGCTCTGCGATCGGAAAATTGCTGAAAGCGAATTAGATATGTCTGACCTGCGTAAAATCATCATCGACGATCAAGAAATCGAAGTAGACGGCGCGATGACGTTGATCCAAGCCTGTGAGCAGGTCGGGGTTGAGGTGCCGCGGTTTTGTTATCATGAGCGTCTGACCATCGCTGGCAATTGTCGGATGTGTCTGGTGGAAGTTGTGGGTGGTCCGCCGAAGCCTGCCGCCTCTTGCGCGATGCAGGTCCGCGATCTGCGCCCCGGCCCAGAAGGGCAATTGCCAGTTGTCAAAACCAATTCTCCGATGGTGAAAAAAGCCCGCGAAGGGGTGATGGAATTTTTGCTCATCAACCACCCGCTGGATTGTCCAATCTGTGATCAGGGCGGAGAGTGCGATCTGCAAGATCAAGCCATGGCCTATGGCGTGGATTTCAGCCGATTCCGTGAGCCCAAAAGGGCGACAGAGGATTTGGACTTGGGACCCTTGGTCGAGACCCATATGACCCGTTGTATTTCTTGCACCCGCTGCGTGCGCTTCACCTCCGAAGTGGCCGGTCTCACCCAGATGGGCCAAACTGGGCGCGGTGAAGATGCTGAAATTACCAGCTATTTGGGGCAAACGCTCGACAGCAATTTGCAGGGCAATATCATTGACCTGTGTCCGGTTGGTGCTTTGGTGTCCAAACCCTATGCGTTTACCGCTCGTCCTTGGGAGTTGAGCAAAACCGACTCCATTGATGTGATGGATGCACTTGGCTCCAATATCCGCGTGGACACAAAGGGCCGTGAAGTGATGCGGTTTTTGCCGCGCAACCATGACGGTGTGAATGAGGAATGGCTGGCCGATAAGTCGCGTTTTGTTTGGGATGGCTTGCGCCGTCAGCGCTTGGACCGTCCCTATATTCGAGAGGCGGGCAAATTGCGTCCCGCGACCTGGCCGGAAGCGCTTGGAGCTGCGGCAGCGGCCATGGCTGGCAAAAATGTGACCGCTTTGGTTGGCGATCTGGTCTCGACAGAGGCAGCCTATGCGCTTCAGCAGGTCATAGCTGGGCTCGGTGGAAAAATTGAGTGCCGGACAGATGGGGCGCAATTACCGATGGGCAATCGGAGCGGCTATGTCGGCACTGCACGCATCGAGGATCTCGAAACTGCGCAGATGATCCAGTTGATTGGCACCAACCCGAAGATGGAAGCGCCGGTTCTGAATGCCCGTATCCGCAAGGCTTGGAGCCGTGGCGCCACAATTGGTTTGATTGGTGAGCCAGTCGATCTGACCTATGACTATGTGCATGTTGGCACGGGGCGTGCGGATCTGCAGGCCTTGCTTAAGAAAGATTATAAAGCTGTTCTGGAGCAGCCCTCCGTGGTGGTTCTGGGGCAGGCGGCTTTGCAAGCCGAGGATGGCGCGGCGGTTCTGGCGGCCACGATGGAGCTTTGCGAAAAAACTGACAGCAAATTGCTGATCCTGCACACAGCAGCGGCACGCGTTGGTGCGATGGATTTGGGATGCACCACCGAAGGGGGTCTTGCCGCCGCCGTTGAAGGCGCTGAGGTCATCTATAATCTGGGGGCGGATGAAATGGACATCGCGCCCGGGGCCTTTGTGATTTATCAAGGCAGTCATGGCGATAGAGGGGCGCATCGGGCCGATGTGATCCTGCCGGGCGCGGCCTACACGGAAGAAAATGGTATTTTTGTCAACACTGAAGGGCGGCCACAATTGGCGCAGCGCGCTGGCTTTGCGCCGGGTGAAGCCAAGGAAAACTGGGCCATTCTGCGGGCGCTGTCTGCTGAATTGGGCGCGACCTTGCCCTTTGATACTTTGGCACAGCTGCGCAATGAGATGATTGCAGCTGTCCCCCATCTGGCGGCGATTGATGGGGTGCCAGAAAATGAATGGCAGGCGGTGTCGGGCGGAAAAATGGGCAAGGGTGCGTTTGGACAGGCGATAAGCGATTATTACCTCAGCAATCCGATCGCCCGGGCCAGTGCCTTGATGGCGGAACTATCTGCCAATGCCAAAGCGCGCAATTCTGCGTCTCTTGCGGCGGAATAATTTTATGGGTTTGGTTTTGATGGATCGTTTGGACAGCTGTCGCGCACCGGAGTTTGGCGGGACTTTGCAAGGTCACGGGCGCTGCAGCGGGCTTGCGGCGTACAGAGCGGTGATTTCATCGAAAAACCATGCAGCGAAGGCTGGTATTTTTACCCAAGATACGGTTTACAGCCCAACATATGACCCGGCTGATATCTCGGCCGATATTCAGGCGAAAATCAGCACTGCTGAACGCAAGGAACGAGGGATACCAAAGGTATGAACGAATTCTTTTCCACAAACCTCGGGGTCGCAGTGATCCTTTTGGGCCAAACCCTTGCGGTGGTTGGTTTTGTGATGATCAGCTTGCTGTTTTTGGTCTATGGCGACCGGAAAATCTGGGCTGCGGTTCAGATGCGGCGTGGGCCAAATGTGGTGGGTTTGTTTGGCCTGCTGCAGACCGTGGCCGATGCCTTGAAATATGTGGTAAAGGAAATTGTCATTCCTGCGGGCGCAGATCGTCCTGTCTTTATATTGGCGCCGCTTGTGTCCTTTGTTTTGGCGATGTTGGCTTGGGCCGTTATCCCCTTCAACGCGACCTGGGTTTTGGCCGATATCAATGTGGCCTTGCTCTTTGTTTTCGCAGTGTCTTCGCTCGAAGTTTATGGGGTGATTATGGGCGGTTGGGCCTCCAACTCGAAATATCCCTTTCTCGGCTCCCTGCGCTCTGCAGCGCAGATGATTTCCTATGAAGTCTCGATGGGGTTGATCATCATTGGAGTGATTATTTCGACCGGATCGATGAATTTTGGCGCAATTGTTGCAGCGCAAAATGGCGATTTGGGCTTTTTCAATTGGTATTTCATCCCGCATTTCCCCATGGTGTTTTTGTTTTTCATCAGCGCCTTGGCAGAAACCAATCGCCCGCCGTTCGATTTGCCTGAGGCAGAGTCGGAGCTTGTGGCGGGGTATCAGGTTGAATATTCGTCAACGCCTTTTTTGCTCTTCATGGCCGGTGAATATATCGCGATATTCTTGATGTGTGCTTTGATCACCCTGTTGTTCTTCGGGGGGTGGGCCTCGCCTGTGCCTTTCATTGCCGATGGTCCGGTCTGGATGGTCGGGAAAATGGCAATCTTCTTTTTCCTGATTGCCATGGTCAAAGCCTTGGTACCGCGGTATCGCTACGATCAGCTGATGCGTTTGGGCTGGAAAGTATTTCTGCCCTTCTCCTTGGTCTGGGTGGTCTTTGTGGCCTTTGCAGCGAAATTCGGTTGGTTCTGGGGCGTCTATGCCCGCTGGACAGTGGGAGGCTAAACCAATGGCAAATATTGATTATACACGTCGGGTCAAATATTTCTTACTGCAAGATTTTTGGGCTGCGTTCAAATTGGGTATGAAATATTTTTTCCGGCCTAAGGCGACTTTGAACTACCCGCATGAAAAAGGACCCTTGAGCCCAAGGTTCCGCGGTGAACATGCTTTGCGCCGCTACCCGAATGGGGAAGAACGCTGTATTGCCTGTAAGCTTTGCGAAGCGATTTGCCCGGCGCAGGCCATCACCATTGACGCCGAGCCGCGCGATGACGGCAGCCGCCGCACCACCCGTTATGATATCGATATGACCAAATGCATCTACTGTGGCTTTTGCCAAGAGGCCTGCCCGGTGGATGCGATTGTTGAAGGGCCGAATTTCGAATTTTCAACTGAGACGCGTGAAGAGTTATTTTACGACAAATCCAAACTGCTAGAAAATGGCGACCGTTGGGAAGCTGAGATTGCCCGCAATCTCGAACTCGACGCGCCATATCGCTAAGCGGCCAAGGGAAGGAATTACGATGGGTATCGCGGAACTCGCGTTTTACGCATTTTCAATGTCCACTTTGATCGGGGGCATTTTCACAGTCGTGGCGCGCAACCCGGTGCATTCGGTTTTGTGGCTGATTTTGGCTTTTCTCTCGGCGGCGGGCCTTTTTGTCCTGTTGGGGGCGGAGTTTGTGGCCATGCTGCTGATCATCGTCTATGTCGGCGCCGTGGCGGTCTTATTCCTCTTTGTTGTGATGATGCTTGATGTGGATTTTGCTGAACTGAAAGCAGAGATGGCAAAATATCTGCCTCTTGGGTTGGTGATTGGTGTGATTGTCCTCATGCAGTTGATGTTCGCCTTCGGGGTTTGGGACTATTCGGCCGGATACGAGGGACGCTTGGCCGCTGAATTCGGCGCCGGCACCAACACCGGCGAGCTGGGTGCCATTCTTTATGATGACTATATTTTAATTTTCCAACTGGCCGGCTTGGTGCTCTTGGTGGCCATGATTGGGGCGATTGTGCTCACTCTGCGCCACCGGGTGGACGTCAAGCGTCAGGACGTGATTGCGCAGATGATGCGTGATCCAGCCAAAGCTATGGAATTGAAAGATGTAAAACCGGGGCAGGGACTATGATCGGACTTGAACATTATCTGGCCGTTGCGGCGGCCCTGTTTGTGATTGGCATCTTTGGACTGTTTCTGAATCGCAAAAATATCATTATTTTGTTGATGAGTATCGAATTGATGCTGCTGAGCGTGAATATCAACTTCGTCGCCTTTTCGGCCTTTCTTAGCGACTATGTTGGGCAGATTTTCACGCTCTTTGTATTGACCGTGGCAGCGGCCGAAGCTGCAATCGGCTTGGCGATTTTGGTGTGTTTCTTCCGTAACAAAGGCTCGATTGACGTTGAAGACGTCAACGTAATGAAAGGGTAAGGCGTTATGGAAACTATACTCCTTTTTGCCCCATTGGTGGGGGCTCTGATTGCAGGCTTCGGTCACGGGGTTATTGGCGATAAGGCGGCGCAGGTCTTGACCACCGCGCTGTTGTTTCTCTCGGCGCTTTTGTCTTGGGTGCTGTTTCTCAGCTTTGATGGGCAGACCGAAAGTATCCATATTCTGCGCTGGATTGAGAGCGGCACCTTGTCGACCGATTGGGCCATTCGCATGGACCGGCTGACGACGATTATGTTGATTGTGATCACCACCGTCTCGGCCTTGGTGCATCTTTATTCCATGGGCTATATGGCCCATGATGATCATTTCCGGGACGGTGAAAGCTATCGTCCAAGGTTCTTTGCCTATCTATCGTTTTTCACATTTGCCATGTTGATGCTGGTGACCTCTGACAACCTGTTGCAGCTGTTCTTTGGCTGGGAAGGGGTGGGCGTGGCCTCTTATTTGCTGATTGGGTTCTACATCCGCAAACAAAGCGCAGGGGCGGCGGCAATCAAAGCCTTTGTGGTTAACCGGGTTGGCGATTTCGGATTTTTGCTGGGTATCTTTGGCCTGTATCTCGTAGCCGATAGCATCAAGTTTGAGGATATCTTTTTGATCGGTCCACAACTGGCCACGATGGAGTTGCACTTTCTTTGGCGCGATTGGAATGCGGCGAATTTGATTGCCTTCTTGCTGTTCGTCGGCGCGATGGGCAAATCGGCGCAGTTGATCTTGCACACTTGGTTGCCGGACGCGATGGAAGGCCCGACCCCTGTGTCCGCCTTGATCCATGCAGCCACTATGGTCACTGCGGGTGTCTTTTTGGTGTGCCGCATGTCTCCGATTATGGAATTTGCACCTGATACGATGAATTTCATCGTCTTCCTGGGCGCTTCGACGGCCTTCTTTGCGGCGACCGTTGGACTTGTGCAAAATGACATTAAACGGGTGATTGCTTATTCAACCTGCTCGCAGCTGGGATATATGTTCGTGGCGGCCGGGCTTGGGGTCTATTCCGTGGCAATGTTCCATCTTTTGACCCACGCCTTCTTTAAGGCGATGCTATTTTTGGGTGCAGGCTCGGTTATTCACGGGATGCATCACGAGCAAGATATGCGCAATTACGGCGGTTTGCGCAAAAAACTGCCCTATACTTTCTGGGCTATGATGATCGGCACGCTGGCGATTACGGGTGTTGGTATCCCCCTCACGCACTACGGCTTTGCCGGCTTCCTGTCGAAGGATGCGGTGATTGAGAGTGCCTATGCGGGGACAATGGGAGGTTATGCCTTCTGGATGTTGGTTATCGCAGCGATGTTCACCAGTTTTTACAGCTGGCGCTTGATGTTCTTGACCTTCTTCGGCGCGGCGCGGGGCGACAAACACACCCATGAGCACGCCCATGAAAGCCCAAAGGTCATGCTGGTGCCGCTTGCGGTGCTGGCGGTTGGAGCGATTTTCTCAGGCATGGTCTTTTACAAGCCGTTTTTTGGGGACCACCATAAAGTGGAAGTTTTCTTTGGCATTGTTGAGGCAAATGCTGGCCATGATGAGGGTCATGCTCAGGGTGGATTTAGCCTGATTGCGCCCGCCCATGCCGCCACAGCCAGCGCAGAGACCGATGATGCGGCCGGTCACGGCGCAGGGGATGATGGCGCTGAGGACAAGCTGGGTCGGGGGGCGATCTATATGGCGCCCAGTAACACTGTGCTGGACGATGCGCATCACGTCCATTGGTTGGTCAAATTGTCCCCATTTATCGCTATGGTCTTGGGCTTTGCAGGGGCTTGGGCATTTTACATGACCAAGCTGGACCTGCCGCGCCGGGTGGCTGAGAGCAATCCGGTGCTCTATCGCTTCCTACTGAATAAATGGTATTTTGATGAAATCTACGATGTGATCTTCCTGCGCCCGGCGCAATGGCTGGGGCGGACCCTTTGGAAGGTTGGAGATGGCAAAATCATTGATGGTGGCATCAACGGTCTGGCCATGGGGATCATCCCCTTCTTCACCAAATGGGCCGGCCGCATGCAGTCGGGTTATATCTTCACCTATGCTTTTGGCATGGTGATCGGAATCGCAGCCTTGGTCACCTGGGTGACCATCGCGGGAGGTAAATAATGAGCAACCTTCTTAGCCTAATTACATTCATTCCTTTGGTCGCAGCGGTCATTTTGGCGCTTTTGGCCCGTGGGGATGGTGAGGCCTCGCAAAGAAATGTGAAATATCTGGCGCTGGCCGCGACAGGGTTCACCTTTCTGGCCTCCCTCATGCTGCTGTCGGGTTTTGAGCCAAATGATACAGGCTTTCAATTTGTTGAAGAGCGCAGCTGGCTTTTGGGCATGCAGTATAAGATGGGGGTTGATGGGATAAGCCTGTTGTTCGTTTTGCTGACGACATTCACAATGCCCCTGGTCGTTGCAGCCTCATGGAATGTCACGCATCGTCTCAAAGAGTATATGATCGCCTTTTTGGTGCTTGAAAGCTTGATGATCGGGGTGTTCTGCGCCTTAGATCTGGTGCTGTTTTACATGTTCTTTGAAGCCTGTTTGATCCCAATGTTTTTGATCATTGGGATTTGGGGTGGCAAAGAGCGGATCTATGCGTCGTTCAAGTTCTTTCTCTACACGTTTTTGGGCTCGGTTTTAATGCTGGTGGCCATGGTGGCCATGTTTGCTGATGCCGGGACCACGGATATGGTGGTGCTTTTGAGCCATAATTTTGGATCAGACACGCTGACTGTGGCAGGGTTTCACATTATTGGCGGGGCGCAGACGCTGATGTGGTTGGCCTTCTTTGCCTCATTCGCGGTGAAAATGCCGATGTGGCCGGTGCACACTTGGTTGCCAGATGCCCATGTGCAAGCGCCGACGGCCGGCTCTGTGGTGCTCGCGGCAATTTTGCTGAAAATGGGCGGCTATGGGTTTCTGCGGTTCTCTTTGCCGATGTTCCCTGTGGCCTCTGACCTGCTGGCGCCTTTGGTGTTTTGGATGTCGGCGATTGCGATTGTCTACACGTCATTGGTCGCCCTGGCGCAGCAGGATATGAAAAAGCTGATCGCCTATTCCTCGGTGGCGCATATGGGATATGTCACCATGGGAATATTTGCGGCCAATCAGCAAGGGATTGATGGCGCGATATTCCAGATGCTGAGTCATGGGTTTATCTCTGGCGCTTTGTTTCTCTGTGTTGGGGTGATTTATGACCGGATGCACACCCGCGACATTGACGCCTATGGCGGCCTCGTAAATCGGATGCCGAGCTATGCATTGATCTTCATGTTCTTCACCATGGCCAATGTTGGCTTGCCGGGCACATCGGGATTTGTCGGTGAATTCCTCACCTTGATGGGGATCTTTCAAGTCAATACTTGGGTGGCGCTCTTCGCGGCCTCTGGTGTGATCCTATCGGCCGCCTATGCTTTGTGGCTGTATCGCCGCGTGGTTTTGGGGGATTTGATCAAGGAAAGCTTGAAATCCATTACCGATATGGCACCGCGTGAGAAGATGATCTTTGCCCCTCTCGTGGCGATGACGCTGATCCTGGGCGTTTATCCCGCGCTCATCCTTGACATCATTGGGCCGTCGGTTGCGGCTTTGGTTGAAACCTATCACAGCAATGTGGCCGCTCACGGCATTGTGAGTTCGGCCGCATCCACTGCGTCCCATTAAAGGGGAATTTTGGAACATGATCGCTTCAGATTTCACGACTGTTCTACCTGAGGTTCTTCTGTCGCTCTATGCGATGCTGGCTTTGGTTGTTTTCGTTTATACGGGCAAGGATCGCCATGCCGTTCTCTCGATTTGGTTGACCAGCGGTGCGTTTTTGTTTCTGGCGCTGATCTTGGCGATGGGCACGCCAACCGGCACGGCCTCCTTTGGCGGGATGTTCATGGATGACAGTTTTGCACGATTTTGCAAGATTGTGATCTTACTGTCCGCGGCTTTGGTTCTGGTGATGGGCCAAGATTACGCGGCCAAGCATGATATGCTGAAGTTCGAATATCCCCTTTTGGTGGCGCTTTCGGTTGTGGGCATGATGGTGATGGTCTCCGCTGGCAGCCTTTTGACCCTCTATATGGGGTTAGAGCTGCAGTCTTTGGCCCTCTATGTGATCGCGGCCTTCCGACGAGACAGTGCCAAATCCACCGAAGCCGGGTTGAAATATTTTGTGCTGGGGGCTTTGTCCTCTGGTCTCCTGCTCTATGGTACCTCTTTGGTCTATGGGTTTGCCGGAACGGTTGAATTTTCTGGGATTATGGCCGCAACAAGCGGTGGGGATCTGTCCATCGGCTTGCTCCTGGGCCTGGTCTTTGTGATCGCTGGCATGGGCTTTAAGGTTTCTGCCGCACCATTTCACATGTGGGCGCCGGATGTCTATGAAGGGGCGCCAACCCCTGTCACCGCCTTTTTTGCCACGGCGCCAAAGATGGCGGCCATGGGGCTATTTGCCCGTGTCGTGCATGATGCATTCGGCGGCGTAACTGCAGATTGGCAACAGGTTGTGGCGGTTCTGTCGCTGTTTTCTATGTTCCTTGGTGCTGTGGCGGCGATTGGGCAAAAAGACATCAAACGTCTGATGGCCTATTCCTCAATCGCGCATATGGGGTTTGCTTTGATGGGGTTGGCCGCGGGCACCGTGTTCGGCGTACAAGCCATGCTAATCTATATGGCGATTTATATCTCCATGAACATCGGCATGTTCGCCCTCATCCTCTCTATGGAGCGTGACGGCCGGCCTGTGAGTGATATTGCCTCCCTCAGCATGCTGTCAAAATACCAACCTTTAAGAGCGCTCTGTGTCGTATTCATCATGTTCTCTATGGCTGGGGTTCCCCCGATGGTTGGGTTCTTTGGCAAATTCTATGTGCTGCGCGCCGCCTATGAGGCCAATATGGCCTGGCTCGCGATAGCCGGGGTCGTGGCCTCTGTGATTGGCGCCTATTACTACATCCGCATCGTGTATTTCATGTATTTTGGCGCGGAAAGTGAGCCACTTGATACGCAAACGCCGCGTAGGCTGACTGTGATTTTGGTGGCCTCCACCGCTGTGATCACTGTCGGTGCGGCCTTTAGCCTGTTTGGCATTGAGCCATTGGCGCAATTGGCGGCGGAGTCTCTTGCAAATTAAGTTGCCCTCTGGCGTCAGCGCCAGTTTTCATGCGCGGGCTGGATCCACAATGGATTTGGCCCGCAGTTATGATGGGGCGCAGGGTTTTCCGCATTGGATTTTGGCTGGCACACAGAGCAAAGCCCGGGGACGGCAGGGACGCAGTTGGTTATGTCCCGCTGGGGCCTTTGCGGCCAGTTTGGTCATGCAGCCCCGTTGCACCCCCGCAGAGGCCGCGCAACGCTCCTTCGTGGCTGCCTGCGCCTTGCGGCGTGCCTTGTCCAGCCTGGTGGGCGCGGGGGCCTTGGCTCAGAAATGGCCAAATGATGTTTTGCTCAATGGTGGGAAAGTGGCTGGGATCTTGCTTGAATCCTCTGGGTCTGGCCAGCTGGTGGACCGTTTGACCATTGGGATCGGTGTGAACCTCGGGCCTGCACCTCAAGATGTTGCACAAGCCAGTTTCCCGCCAATCGGCGTGGCGGATGTGACCGGCGAAAGCCTTGCGCCCGAAGCCTTTCTTGCAATCCTTGCGGCAGAATTTGCAGCGGTCGAGGCGGTTTTGCAGCAGCAAGGCTTTGCTGAGATTCGCGCCGAATGGACCGCGCACGCGGCCCGTTTGGGTGAAGAAATCACCGCACGCACAGGGCGAGAGGAGATCATCGGCCGCTTTGAGGGGCTGGATGTGCAGGGCAATTTGCTGCTGTTGACGGCAGGCGGCAAGAGGGTCATACCAGCCGCTGATATCTATTTTTAGGGCCTATCCAGATGCTACTCGCGATTGACTGCGGAAATACCAATACAGTGTTCTCTATTTGGGATGGCACGCAGTTTATCGCCAACTGGCGGATTGCCACCTCTCATAAACGCACAGCGGACCAGTATTTTGTCTGGCTCAATACCTTGATGACCCTAGATGGCATAGCCAGCGACATCGATGAGATGGTGATTTCGTCGACAGTGCCGCGGGTGGTGTTTAACCTCAGGGTTCTGGCGGATAAATATTTTGGCACGCGGCCGCTGGTGGTGGGGCGCACGGATTGCCAGCTTCCGATTGATGTGCGTGTCGATGCCGGCACGGCGGTCGGGCCGGATCGGTTGGTCAATTCCGTCGCGGGACATGATCTGTTTGGTGGGGATCTCATCATCGTAGATTTTGGCACAGCCACCACCTTTGATGTGGTCGACAGCGATGGCGCCTATATCGGCGGCTCTATTGCGCCGGGGGTGAACCTCAGCCTTGAAGCATTGCACCAAGCGGCGGCCGCTTTGCCACATGTGGATATTTCAAGGCCTTCATCGGTGATTGGCACCAATACAGTGGCCTGCATGCAATCGGGCGTGTTCTGGGGCTATGTTGGTCTTGTGCGGGAAATCTGTGACCAGATCAAAGCTGAACATGGCAAGCCGATGAAAGTCATCTCTACCGGTGGCCTTGCGCCACTGTTCCAACAATCAGTTCATTTGTTCGACGCGTTCGAAGATGAGCTTACAATGCACGGTCTCACCGTGATCCATCAATTCAATAAGGAAATTTGATGAGCCAAAAACGTTTAATGTATCTCCCTCTCGGCGGCGCCGGAGAGGTGGGAATGAATTGTTATGTCTACGGGTACGGACCGCGCGATAAAGAGCGCCTGATTGTCGTTGATCTCGGTGTGACGTTTCCAGATATGGACAACTCACCCGGGGTTGATTTGATCATTCCGGATATTGCCTGGCTTGAGGCGCGCAAAGACCGCATTGATGGCGTGTTTATCACCCATGCACATGAAGACCATGTGGGCGCTGTTGGCCATACCTATGCGCGTCTGGGTGCGCCCATCTACACCCGCGCATTCACCGCCAATATTGCCAGGCGCAAGCTGGAAGAGCATGGGGTTGCCGCCAATGCGGTGACAGTCATGAGCGCTTGGCCAGATCAAGTGGCATTGGGGCCGTTTAAGGTGGGGTTCCTGCCGATTAGCCATTCTATTCCTGAAAGTTCGGGTCTGGTGATCGACACGCCAGAGGGGCGCGTTGTGCATACGGGCGATTTCAAATTGGACGAGACACCTTTGGTTGGTGAAGGTTGGGATCCTGTCCTTTGGGGCGAGATTGCCAAACCAGGAGTCAAGGCTTTGATCTGTGATAGTACCAATGTGTTCTCTTTGGCGCCGGGACGGTCTGAGGCAACTTTGGGCGACAATATCACACAATTGGTGGCATCGGCCGATCAATTGGTGGTGGCCACCACCTTTGCCAGCAATGTCGCAAGGGTCAAAACCTTGGCAGAGGCGGCCCGCCGTGCCGGGCGTTCGGTCTGTCTGATGGGGCGGGCGATGAACAAAATGGTCGAGGCGGCGCTTGAAACGGGCGTTTTATCAGATTTCCCCCCGGTGATTAGCCCAGAGGAAGCTTTGGATGTGCCGCGTGGCAATCTGATGTTCTTGGTCACGGGCAGCCAAGGCGAGCGGCGTGCAGCCTCAGCGCAATTGGCCAATGGCAAATATCGGGGGCACAAGCTGAAAGAAGGGGATTTATTCCTCTTTTCGTCAAAAACCATTCCGGGCAACGAGCGTGGTGTGATCAAGATCATCAACCAACTGTCTGAAATCGGCGTGGACGTCGTGGATGATTCCACTGGCGCTTATCACGTATCGGGCCATGCCAACCGCCCGGATCTTGAGGCAATGCATGCGTTGATGCAGCCGCAGATCTTGGTGCCAATGCATGGCGAACACCGCCATCTGCGCGCACATGCGAATTTGGCCAAGGCGAAGGGGATACAATCGGTTGTGGCGGTCAATGGTATGGTGATCAACCTGTCAGGCAATGCACCGAAAGTTGAGGAATTTGTTGAGACGGGTCGCACCTATATTGATGGATCTGTGCAAATCGGCGCTTTGGATGGCGTGGTGCGTGACCGTATTCGCATGTCGCTCAATGGTCATGTGATGGTGAGTGTGATTTTGGATGATGACGGTCCATTGGGTGAACCTTGGTGTGAAATCAAGGGCCTCCCAGAAATAGGCAGCAGCCGCGCTGGCCTGGCCGAAGTTCTGGAAGAAGACTTGAACCAATTCATGATGCGTGCGGGTCGCAAAACATTGGGTGATGATAAGAAACTCGAAGACGAGCTGCGCCGTATTGCACGGCAGTCAGCGCAGTCTGAGATCGGCAAAAAGCCAGAAGTCACGGTTGTGATCAGCCGTTTGTCGTAACCAGGCGAAGACCTCTGCATAACCCAGCCGCCAAGCCAAAACACTTAGCCCGGTGTCATCACCGGGCTGGGCCTGCCTGCCGCCCGGCAGGCGCTTCTCTTATTTCATGTTGAAATGGCGTTATGCAGAGGTCTTAAACGGGGTAAGACCTCCGCCCAGCGTGAGCGCCGGGCGGGCCTGCTTTGTCCGTAGCCGCGCTTTATGCGTGCTCGTCCTGAGAAGCGTTGCCGTCCTCTGGTGCCTCGGTCGTGCTGAGATCTTCGGTGTCACCTGCAATGCTGGGCAATTCATCGCCCTGGGGCGTGTCCTCGGGCGTATCATTGGCCGCTGAGGGATCTCTGCCTTCGGCCTTCAAACGTTCTGTAAAACTCTGCGCAATAAAATTGGGCATGGAGGCGTCCAGAGTTGCCCCACCACGCGCGTTGTTGCGGGGCTCTGCATCGCGGCTGCGACCACGGCCACGGCCTCGTCCACGGCCATTGGGCCGGTTTGAGTTTTCATCGCGCTCGGGGGCGGTCGGTTGCGTGTTATCCTCGGCTGTGGCGACGATTGCGGGTGCTAAATCTGTTGGCGCCGCTGCCGTATCGATGGCATCGGGCAATGCCTGCGCGTCGGCAGGCTGCTCGGCTGTTGATTTCTTTGATCTTCCTGCGCGGCTGCGTCTTGCGGGTTTCTTTTCTGCATTTTCTTCTGAGAGAGTTTCGGGCTCAGCGGTCTTGCCGGACATCGCGTGTTCCATCCGGGGAATTTCCATTTTCACCAGCCCCTCGATGGCGGCAAAGTTCTTTTCATCTCGGGGGCTACAGATCATCATGGCAGTGCCAGACTTGCCGGCCCGGCCTGTGCGACCGATCCGGTGCACATAGTCTTCCGCATGGCTGGGCACGTCATAGTTGAAGACATGGCTCACATTTGGGACATCCAGCCCACGCGCCGCCACATCAGAGGCCACAAGAAAACGCAGGGTGCCAGATCGAAAATTATCCAAAGTTTCTGTACGTTTGGATTGATCCAGATCGCCATGAATTGGCGCGGCATCAAGGCCGTATTTTTGCATGGACTTGGCCACCACATCGACATCCATTTTGCGATTGCAAAAGATGATGGCATTGGTGCAATTTTCCGCTTCGCTCTCAATCATACCGCGTAAGAGCGCGCGTTTTTCGGTGCCTTCGCGATCTTTGCGGCTGGCTTTGAACATCACGACCGATTGGGTGATTGTATCAGAGGTGGTTGCAGCGCGGGCGACTTCTATTTTGGCGGGCGCTGAAAGAAACGTGTTGGTGATCCGCTCAATTTCCGGCGCCATTGTCGCGCTGAAAAATAGAGTTTGACGGGTGAAGGGTGTGAGTTTGAAGATCCGCTCAATATCTGGAATGAAACCCATGTCAAGCATCCGATCTGCCTCATCCACCACCATGATCTGTACACCGGTCAAAAGTAATTTGCCGCGTTCAACGTGATCGAGCAGCCGCCCAGGAGTTGCAATCAAGACATCTACACCGCGGTCAATCAGCTTGTCTTGCTCCTTGAAGCTTACACCACCAATCAGCAGGGCCTTGGTCAGTTTGCTGTATTTTGTGTAGGTGTCGAAGTTTTCGGCCACCTGTGCGGCCAATTCGCGGGTCGGGCAAAGCACCAAGCTGCGCGGCATGCGCGCGCGGGCACGGCCGCGCCCCAGCAAGGTGATCATGGGCAGGGTGAAACTGGCAGTCTTGCCGGTTCCGGTCTGCGCGATGCCTAAGACATCTTTGCCTTCGAGCGCTGGAGGGATGGCCCCGGCTTGAATAGGGGTGGGGGTGTCATAGCCAGCTTCGGCAATGGCTTTAAGGACTTTGGCGTCCAAGTTTAGGTCAGTGAATTTTATCATGTACGTCCATCAAGATATGTCGTGGCAAGAGATTTGCACAACGGGGGTTGGACGCAGGTCATTCGCGTCCATCGCAGGGTTGGCCCCATGCCAACTCCGTCCGTATAGGCGGTAATCTGCCATAGGTCAAACCCGCATACTGGCATGGCCGCCGCCTAGATTTGGCCCTTAAACCATCATTTCTTTCGTCGCGGTTAAGGCCACATCTGGGTAATCGCGCGCCACGCGGTCAATGTCCCATTGCAGCCGGGTCAAAAACACAATGTCGTCGTCATTGTCGCGCGCCATATGCTGTTTATTGGCCTGTGCGAAGGCATCGACCTTGGCCTGTGGCCCCGAGACCCAGCGCGCTGAGGTGAATTGACTGGGCTCCATACGCACCGGAAGCCCGTATTCGAGCTCAATGCGGCTGGCCAACACTTCAAATTGTAGGGCGCCAACCACCCCGACAATGAAGCCTGACCCAATCATCGGTTTGAACACTTTGGCCGCACCTTCTTCGGCAAATTGCATAAGGGCTTTTTCCAAGTGTTTGGCTTTTAGGGGATCACCAGCGCGGACAGATTGCAGCAATTCTGGTGCAAAACTTGGAATGCCTGTCACCCGCAGTGTTTCGCCTTCGGTCAGCGTGTCGCCAATGCGCAACTGCCCATGGTTTGGAATGCCAATGATATCGCCGGCCCAAGCCTCCTCTGCCAACTCGCGGTCGGCGGCAAGAAAGAGGACCGGATTGGAAATCGCCATTTGCTTCTTGCTGCGCACATGCGTCAATTTCATTCCCCGTTTGAAATGCCCGGAGGCCAAGCGCACAAAGGCCACGCGATCGCGGTGTTTGGGGTCCATATTGGCCTGCACTTTGAACACAAATCCCGCCACTTTGAGCTCTTCCGGGGCGAGAAAACGCGGTTCTGCCCTTTGCGGCTGTGGCTCCGGGCCAAAATCAGCGATGCCCTGCATCAATTCCTGCACACCAAAGGAATTGATGGCCGAACCGAACCAAATCGGAGTCATGGTGCCATCGAGCAGCGCCTGATGGTCCATTTTCGGCAATAGTTCTTTGGCCATTTCAATTTCTTCGAGAAACACCTCCAGAAGTTCCGCAGGCACATGTTCCGCCAAGGCAGGGTCATCCAATCCATTGATTTTGATCGATCCAGAGACCTTGTTGCGATCTGCCCTGTCCATAAGTTCCAATTGATCGCGCAAGAGATCATAGGTGCCAATGAAGTCCCGGCCGCGTCCAATCGGCCAAGAGGCGGGCGTGACATCAATCGCAAGGTTTTGTTGTATCTCATCAATGATATCAAATGTATCACGGCTTTCGCGGTCCATTTTGTTACAAAATGTCAAAATCGGCAAATCGCGCATGCGGCAAACTTCGAAGAGCTTCTGAGTTTGGCTCTCAACACCCTTAGCGCCGTCGATAACCATAACCGCCGCGTCAACGGCTGTGAGGGTGCGGTAGGTGTCTTCAGAGAAATCTGAGTGACCTGGCGTATCGACCAAATTGAACCGAAAGGTCTTGAAGTCAAATGACATGGCGGAGGCCGAGACAGAGATGCCCCGATCTTGTTCCATTTTCATGAAATCTGAGCGTGTTCGTCGGGCCTCGCCCTTGGCGCGCACTTGCCCGGCCATTTGGATAGCGCCGCCATATAGAAGAAATTTCTCAGTCAAAGTGGTCTTACCTGCATCAGGGTGGCTGATGATGGCAAAGGTGCGCCGGCGCGCAATTTCTGGCGGAAGTGTGGGGCGGTTGTCTAACATGAGCCGCGTATAGGTTGGGATGATACCATTGGCAAGAAATCCTGTGTCATACAGGAGTCATCGGCGCGTTTTACTTAGGAGCGCTAGTCGATGTTTTTATAGGGCAGGCGACTGGGCAAATACAATGCACGCCGGCTGGGTTTTGCCGGGTGCCATGACGATTGCACCGCCCGGGGCAATCTTTCGACAGCTTCGCTGTCCCGATCTTCGCCGCGCAAGTGAGATTGCACTGCGATGCCATTGGCAAAAATCAAATGCTCGGTGGCAAAACGTATTTTAACGCATTCCACAAAACCGGCCTCAACCCAGTCGATGGTTGTGCCATTGCGTAATTCCTCGGCTTTAATGAACCGTCCGCCATAGCTGCCATTGGTTTGGGGATATAAAATGCGGTGTTCTGCGCTGAGGATGAGATCATGATCTGTGCCAAAATGGGATTTTGAAATCCTTATTGGACGGTTCTTGCCCTGCGCACGTTGGGTTTCGATCTCAACGCATGTAACTTTCTGCTGCGCGAAGTCATGGGTGAGAACCTCTTGCCCTGGTTTGAGATCTTCGGCAGCGCATTGGCGTCCGTCAGCCAGGGTGATTTGCGTACCAGGATAGAAAATTGGATCGCTTAGCTCGGCCAATTTGTGTGGATTAACGTGGCAATCTATTCCAATCAGGCGATAGTCTGTATCGGGCTGCAACGCAGAGAATGCAGATAGATAGACTTGTTTAATCTCACCCAGCTCAACTTCAACAAAGATCAGAGCGTCGAAGGTTTGCCCCGCCTCGGACATCAAGGTGACTTGACTGTCCAGATGGACAGCAGCGCCAATGGCGCCAATGGCACTATGGGCCGCAACACGATGCCGCCGACCGGAGGCTTCTTCTTGCAATGTCAATCGGGTGGGTTGGGCATTTGTCTTGAGCCGATAGACGTCATCGAGATAAAGCTCGCCATTGACCGACAACGGATCGCCATAGTTTACGCCTTGCACCACCGAAAGTTGCGCGCTTGTATAAATTGTGAAGTCTTGCACGTGTGCCATCATTTGAAAATATTTAGGTGTTAAAAATCTACCAAAGTATAATTGATCTCATATATGTGAGAAAAATTTTATATATGCAAACTCAAATTTACATTTTGGTAACTTTTTCGGTAAAGCTGTTCATATTTCTTGTCGATAGCTAGTGTCATGCGCCCTTCTCCAATGCTAGGCTTGGGAAATTCTTAACAAGGAAACAGACAATGGATATGGGAATTTCTGGCAAGAAAGCTTTAGTGTGTGCCTCTTCAAAAGGTCTTGGACGGGGCTGTGCTGAGGCTTTGGCCGGTGAAGGGGTTCATCTGGTGATCAATGGGCGGAATGGTGATGTGTTGGCCGCCACGGCCTCTGAGATTCGCTCTACCTATGGGGTATCTGTCACAGAGGTGGCCTGCGATGTCACCACGCCCGAGGGGCAGGAGATGTTGCTGAGCGCAGCCGGGGATGTCGATATTTTGGTGACCAACGCCGGAGGGCCGCCGCCAGGGCTGTGGTCCGACTGGGATCGCGCTGATTTTATCGCAGCTCTTGACGCCAATATGTTAACCCCGATTGCTTTGATGAAAGCCTGCCTGCCGGCAATGATGGCCCGCGGTTGGGGCCGGGTGGTGAATATCACCAGCCAGTCGGTCAAAGCGCCTATTGGGGTTCTTGGCCTGTCCAATGCCGCCCGCACGGGGTTGACCGGATATGTTGCAGGAACGGCACGACAAGTGGCCGAACATGGCGTTACGATTAACAATCTTTTGCCCGGCATCCATGCCACGGACCGGGCGGTCTCACTCGACAGTGGCATCGTAAAGGCCCAAGGGATCACAATGGCGCAAGCGCAAAGCCAGCGCCAGGCTACGATTCCCGCGCGCCGCTATGGCACTGCTGAAGAATTCGGAGCGGCCTGTGCATTTTTATGCTCGCAACATGCGGGATTTATGGTGGGGCAGAATATTTTGCTTGATGGCGGCGCGACAAACGCCACAATTTAACCGGATCACGCCGCATCGAGCTTTCCTTTTACAAGCGAATGTCCGAAACTATGTCTTTGCATGCGCGGGAAGCAACGCGGGGCGGATTTTGAAATGAAACATATTGAAGGGCTTTATTGATGAAACATGAAAACGTGCAAGAATACTATGGCAAAACCTTGCAGTCTTCCGCTGATCTTCAAACCAACGCCTGCTGCGAGCCGGCCGAAATGCCCAGCTGGTTGAAGAAAATCCTAGCGCAGCTCCATGATGAGGTGCTGATGCGCTATTATGGCTGCGGTTTGATTGCGCCCGAAGCCCTCAAGGGCGCGCGGGTATTAGATCTTGGCTGCGGCGCGGGCCGGGATGTTTATGCGCTGTCGCAAATGGTGGGCGAAGAGGGCTTTGTGGTCGGTGTGGATATGACCGACGCGCAGCTCGATGTCGCCCGAAGCTTTCAAGACTATCATCGGGAGGCATTTGGATATCGTGCATCAAATGTTGCGTTTCACAAAGGTTATATTGAATCGCTCGGAGATTTACCGCTGGATCCGGACTCTTTCGACGTGATTGTCTCCAATTGCGTGGTCAATCTCGCGACCGATAAGCAAGCGGTGTTGCGGGGGGCTTATGAGCTGCTCAAACCTGGTGGCGAGATGTATTTTTCGGATGTCTATGCCGATCGCCGCGTGCCAGAGGCTATGGCGCGCGATGAGGTGCTCTACGGCGAATGCCTGTCTGGAGCTCTGTATTGGAATGATTTTCTTAACCATGCGAAAGTGGCAGGCTTCACAGATCCGCGTTTGGTCACCCATCGCCCCATCACCATTGAAAACCCGGTGCTGGAAGCCGCGGTAGCGCCGCTAAAATTTACCTCCGCCACCTATCGCCTATGGAAATTGGCGAATTTGGAAAGTGATTGCGAGGACTACGGGCAGGCGGTGATCTACAAAGGGACAATTGAAAATTGCCCTCATGGTCTGCCGCTGGATGGGCATCATTGGATCGAAACGGGGAAGGTCTTCCCGGTCTGTGGGAATACTTGGAATATGCTGGCGCAAACGCGATTTGCGGCGCATTTCGAGTTCATCGGCTCATTTGATACGCACTATGGCATTTTCGAAGGCTGCGGCGCTGCGTCTCCTTTTGAAGCTGATGCCGCAGAGGCCAGCTGTTGCTAAATCACCGCATGCCACATACATAAGCCTGAGTGTTTTTGTCAGTTAGGCGCTTCTGTTGTCGAATCCGAGACTTGAAATCCGAAACTTGTCGCGCCGCTTTGCCGGTCAATTCGCGGTGGATGATGTCAGCCTGCGGCTTGAACCGGGGCAGGTGACGTGCCTGCTGGGCCCCTCGGGATGCGGGAAATCGACCACGTTGCGCATTGTGGCAGGGGTTGAGCGGCAAGATAGCGGCGAGGTGTTGATTGACGGCGCATTGGTCTGTGATGGCACGCGCTCGCAACCGCCTGAGCTGCGCAACATCGGCATGATGTTCCAAGATTTTGCACTTTTTCCACATCTATCTGTTTGGGAAAATGTTGCTTTTGGCCTGAAAGGCGCAAAATCTATCCGCCGTGCGCGGGCCGAAGAGCTTTTGGAGCGGGTCGATCTGGCCGGCTATGGCGCTCAGATGCCCCATGAATTATCCGGCGGGGAGCAGCAGCGGGTGGCATTGGCCCGCGCGGTGGCGCCGGGACCCAGAATCATGCTTCTTGATGAGCCATTTTCTGGCCTAGATGATCGCTTGCGCGATGGAATCCGTGATGAGACGCTCGAGGTTCTGCGCGAAGCGGGCACGGCAGTTTTAATGGTGACGCATGATCCTGGCGAGGCGATGAAAATGGCCGATGAGATTGCCCTGATGCGAGACGGCAAAATTGTGCAAAAAGGCGCGCCCTATACAATCTATAATTCGCCGATCGATAAAGATGCTGCATCATTTTTTAGTGATATCAATGTCATGGTGGGAAAAGTTAAAGGTGCCCTGGCCAAAACGCCCTTCGGCGAATTCTTCGCGCCCGGTCATGCAGATGGCACGATATTGGACATCGTCATCCGCCCGCAACACATTCGCATCGATTTTGACCGTGCCGGCCAAGGCCCCAGCCCGACCGATGCCATGGGCCATGCGGCGCGCGCCAAAGTGCTGCGGTCGCGTTTTTTGGGGCAGAATTCATTGGTCGATTTTAAGCTTGAGCAGGGCGCGGTGCTGACCGCTTCGGTGCCCTCAGTGTTTTTGCCAAAGCCGGACACGCTGTTTTGGTTGCTGGCGCCACGCAAGAATTGCTACGTCTTTCCCCGCTCTGAATGACGCCCAAGCGCGGTTATGACCGATGGCGTGTGCGGTCGGGATGTTTGCTCCACGCCAAATAATCGACCAAGGATTTGCCGGGCTCCTCAACAAATACGGCTGGCATGGCGTCAAGCCGCGTGATTTCATCCACCCGGAGGGTGACAAACCCCTGCGTGCTTTCACACCAAGCGGCTAGGGTCCACAGCCGCCCCCAATAATCCAGCGCCAAAGGTCGCAATCGCCGTATTTGCGAGCAAATCGTAATCTGCATCAACTGTTTCGAACGAATGGCCTGTCTGAGTTTTGGCATATGCTGAAAGCCGCGGGCGGCATCGGCGAAAGGGTAGGTGGCAAAGGACCAACCCGAGGCCGCAGCGCTATCTTCGGGCAAAACCCCGTCAATGCGCCGCGACAGGGCTTTTGCGGCGGCCGAAAGCTCGGCATCTTCACTTTCCCCCACGGCCGCCAATCCCAAATGCAGCGCCTCCAGCTCAGTTTTCGTCAAATTGAGCGCCGGCAGCGTATAGGCGGCGGTGATTTGATATCCGAGGCCGCGCTCACCGCGAATGGGCACGCCAGAAGCTGCCAAAGTGTCCATGTCGCGATAAAGCGTGCGGAGCGACACGCCAACAAGCTCTGCCAAATCGCAAGCCCGGTAGAGATTTCCATCGCGTAGGATTTGAATCAGGGAAAAAAGACGGTCTTTGCGTGCCATACTGACAGAATAATGGCAGTTGAGTGTCCACACAACGGCAAAATGTTGCGAACCTGCTTTCTGCTCCGGCACAACTGGCTTAGAAACAGCCAACACTTCATCTAAGGATACACGATATGACCCCTGCATTTCTCACAAACATCCCTCCGATGGGCTATTTGATCATAGCCCTTGTCGTCTTGGTTCTATTTGGCCGCGGAAAAATCTCTGCCATGATGGGCGAAATGGGCAAAGGCATCACCGCCTTCAAAAAAGGCGTCAATGATGGCCAGCAAGAGATTGAGGAAGCCGCATCCGAAGGCGCAAAAGATGTGACGCCTGACACGGAAAAAGACAAATCCTAATCACTATTACCTCTTTGACATAAGGAAGGGTCTCGATGTTTGGATTGGGATGGGCTGAGATACTGGTCGCGGCTGTCGTGGGGCTGATTGTCATCGGTCCTAAAGAATTGCCCGGCGTGTTTCGCAAAATTGGTCAATTTGTCGGTAAAGCCAAGGCCATGGCCCGTGATTTCAGCCGGGCGATGAACGACGCTGCTGATGATGCGGGCGTGAAAGACGCGATGGACTCGGTCAACTCTCTCAAAGATGGGGTGCGCAGCGTCTCGGATCCGACCACCAAGTGGAAAGATTTCGTACCGGGATCTGAAATTGGAAAACTGTCAGAAGAGCGGGCTGAAAAAGCCAAGAAAATGCATGATGCCATGGCTGAACGAGCGCAGCAGCGCCTTGACGCGGAAAAAGTGACAAAGGCCGCGGCGGCCCAGGAGACCCAGAAACCTGCGGCAGCAAAAAAAACCGCGCCGGCTAAGAAACCTGCGGCAGCCAAGAAACCAGCGGCTGCGAAAAAATCGGCGCCTGCAAAAAAGTCGACGACGCCCAAGAAACCTGCGGCTAAAAAGGCTGCTCCAAAACCTGGTAAAGAGACATGAGCCGCGAAGACGAAAGCCTAGACGATTCTTCTGCCCCTCTGATCGAACATTTGACAGAGCTGCGCACATGCCTAATCCGGGCTGCGCTTGCCTTTATCGTTGGTCTGTTCGCCTGTTTCTTCGTGGCGGAATATATCTTGAATTTCCTGGCTGAACCCATTGCCGAAATTTTACGCCGCCGCGGTGAACTCGCACAGTTGATTTTCACGGCGCCCCAAGAAAAATTCTTTGTTTTGATCCGCATATCGGTGATTTTTGGCCTCGGGGTCTCCTCGCCTGTGATCGGCTATCAACTTTGGCGCTTTGTCGCGCCGGGCCTATATAAGGCCGAAAAAAATGCCTTTTTGCCCTTTATCATCGCCTCGCCTGTTCTTTTCCTGATGGGGGCAGCTTTTGCCCATTATGTTGTCAGTCCGCTGGCTCTCAGCTTCTTTATTGGATATGCCGATATCATGCCGACGGTGACCGCCTTATTGACGGGAACTGAGGTGCAAGTGGCTGATACTGCCTTGAAGACGCGGTTTCTCGGGTCAGTCCGCGAGACTTTGGATATTGTTTTAAAATTCATCATGGCCTTCGGCATATGCTTCCAATTGCCAGTTTTGCTGACCTTGATGGGCAAAGCGGGCTTGGTTTCTGCGGTGGGCCTGCGGGCTGTGCGCAAATATGCTATTGTTGGTATTTTGATCCTCGCTGGGATCGTCACGCCACCGGATGTGGTGACTCAAATTATTCTTTTCGTGGTGGTTTATGGGCTTTACGAAATATCGATTTGGTTGGTTGTCTATGTGGAGCGTAAACGCAACGCGTTCTTGAAAGAGCAGGGCGTCTCTGACGAAGATTTGTTTGCGGATGAGGATGACGATGGCACCGGGGGGCAAGCATGAGTGATGCGGCTTTAATCCGAATTGCCAATGCGCTAGAGCGTATGTCGCCTGCCCCGCTTGAGGCTCCCGACTTTGCCGAGGCGGAGGCGTTTTTGTGGCACACAAGCCCCGATCAGTTGGAACCGATTGCCAAAGTGTCTCGGGTTGATCTTGATCTGCTCGTCGGCATCGACCGGTCGCGGGACGTTTTGCTTGAAAACACCCTGCGCTTTGCGCGCGGCATGTCGGCGAATAATGCGCTGTTGTGGGGCGCACGAGGGATGGGAAAATCCTCTCTGGTCAAAGCGGTGCATGCGCAGATCAATGCGCAAGGCCTGCCGTTGAAAGTGGTCGAGCTGCAACGCGAAGATTTGCCCTCGGTCACGCGCCTTCTGGCCTTGCTGCGCGGCGCGCCCTATCGCTTTTTACTGTTCTGTGATGATTTATCCTTTTCCCATGATGACCAGCATTATAAGTCTCTCAAAGCTGTTTTGGATGGGGGCATCGCGGGGCGTCCGGACAATGTGATTTTTTATGCAACCTCAAACCGCCGGCATCTCATGCCCCGCGATATGATCGAAAACGAGCGATCAAGCGCCATCAATCCGGGCGAGGCCGTCGAAGAAAAGGTCAGCCTGTCGGACCGTTTCGGGCTGTGGCTAGGCTTTCACCCTTGTGATCAAGATCAGTACCTGAGTATGATTGAGGGCTACTGCGCGGCTCATGGGGTCGCGGTAGACCCTGAAGTGCTGCGTGCAGAGGCGATCGAATGGCAGGCGACACGCGGCTCTCGTTCGGGCCGCGTGGCCTGGCAATTCTTCGTAGATTTGGCCGGCCGCCATGGGGTGGTGGTCTAGGTCGCCACGTCTTGCGTTCTAAATATAGTCATCGGGATCGACGGATTCGAGGCCTTTGCGCACTTCAAAGTGCAAAAATGAAGGCGTTCCCGCGCGGACCTTGGCGATCTCTTGGCCGCGCGTGACCGCATCTCCTTTCTTCACCAATAGGTTGTCGACATTTGTGTAGACTGTCAGCAATCCGTCGGCGTGTTTGATGACAACAATGGCAATACCTTTCGTGTCCTCTGTGATGGCCGCGACGGTGCCGACATCGGCGGCAGATACTGCCGCGCCCTCTGGGGCCCCAATATCAACGCCCTCATTTGACCCTTTCTTATAGCTGCGAATAATCGTACCGCTGACCGGCCGCATGAAACGGGCGTCGCTTTGCGAGGCTTGGGTTACGGGGCCGGTATTGGCCACAGGCACAGGCACGGTCACAGGCGCCGTGGCGTCGGCGGTCGCTGGCGTTGTCATCGCCTCAGCTGAGGGCAGTTCGCCGCGCGGTTGTGGGCGGGTGCTGCTGGGCGGTGTGGGGGTGATCGAGCCTTCGCCCGGTGCGCTGACTGGAGTGGGTCGGTTTTGAGTGATAGGGATCAGCAGATACTGCCCAGGGCGTAGCGCCGTGGTCAGGCTAAGACTGTTCCATTTCGCGAGATCCTCGGCAGAGACCGAATAGAGTCGAGAAATTGTATAGACCGTTTCACCATCAACGACCCGGTGGCGCTTGGGCTCTGCGGGCTTTGGTCCGGCGCTTGGATCATCTGACAATTCACTAATGTCCACCACGGTTGGGGTGAGCGGGGCGCCATCTGCTGCCACAGCTGTCATATTTGAGGGCAGGGCAATCACTTCGCCATAGCGCAAGATCGCCTCCTGCGGGATGCCATTAAATCGGCCCAACCGATCTGCATCGACGCCAATGCGTGCGGCGACATCGCCAATTCGGTCACCTGTTCTGGCCAGGACAACTTGATAGCTTGGGAATGTGATGACCCCGCGTGCATCAGGCTCAGGGCGCTCCGCCACCGCATTTTCGGCCGCATTTGTTGTGTCGAGAATGCCGCCGAATTGATCGCGCACATCCAAGCCAAAACTATTTGTGCAGCCTGCAAGTGCCGTGACCGCACACAGCGATAATATAAATTTAGAACCAAATTTAAGTGCCATTATACTCTCCTCACCTGGACCTCTTATTGTGAGATCTCTTAGGTATTTTCTTTGCCCAGACCTTCGAGAAGCGGCACAAAGCGCACGGCTCTTAACTCTTGATAGTCCAAACCCTCTTCAGTTTTGGTCACCTTTACCAAGGTCTGCACGGCATCTGACTGTCCAACGGGCAAGACCATGATACCGCCTATACGCAATTGTGCCAACAGGGGGCCGGGCGGATCTTCGCTTGCTGCGGTCAAAAGGATGCGATCAAAGGGCGCTTGCTCTGGCAGCCCGCGGCTACCATCGGCGGTAAAGGCGATGATATTGGAGATGTCTTCGGCCTCAAACACCTGACGCGCGGCTTTGACAAGACGGCTGTGTCGATCCACGGTATAAACCCGCCGGGCCAATTGGCTCAATATGGCCGCCTGATAACCTGACCCCGTGCCAATTTCCAAAACCTTACTGCGCGGTTGCACGTCCAGCGCTTCGGTCATTAAAGCGACAATGGACGGCTGGGAGATGGTCTGACCACAGGCAATGGGCAGCGGCGTGTCTTCATAGGCGCGATCTTCAAAGGTTCCGCGAATATATTTGCCACGATCGACTTTCTCCATAGCCGTGAGCACACGCTTGTTGGTCACACCATGCGAGCGCAGGGAGAATAAAAATTGCATTTTACGTTCGGCGGCTGGGTCCATCTCTTAGCCCAAAATTCTGGCCAGGTTTGCCAGTTGGTCATGCGCGGTCAAATCTGCGCGCATGGGTGTGAGAGAGATATAGCCGTCCAAATTCGCCGCGGCGTCTGTGCCATCCTGTGTTGGCGCTTGCTGCGGCCGGCCGTGCATGAATAAGAATTTTCGGCCATTTGGCGCATTGGTGGCATGTGCACCAAAGGCCCCGTCACCACGATACCCTTGTTTAACAGCCTTCATCCCCAAGACTGCGGCGGACGGAACAGGTGGAAAATTAATGTTGTAAAACAATGCATAATCTTCAGCGCGCGCAAAGCCCGCATCCAGACAAGCTTGAATGGCCGCAACACCGTGACCGGCACTGGCCTCAAAACTATTGTCCAAATCCGTGTTTTGCGGTCCGTAAAACTGCGAAAGGGCAATAGAGGGAACCCCGGCAAGCGCCGCTTCCATCGCCGCACCAATGGTGCCGGAATAGACGGTATTTTCCGCAGAGTTATTGCCTTTGTTAACGCCGGATAAAACCAAATCCGGGCGCTGGGGCAATAGATCGTTGAGCCCAGCCAGGATGCAATCGGCCGGAGAGCCTTCTACTGCAAACTTTCGCGCCGCATATTGATGCACAAGCACGGGTTTCGTGTAAGAAATACAATGGCCAACACCCGATTGCTCAGATTGTGGCGCCACTGTCCAAACCTCACCCTCGGGGCCGGCCAGCTGGATTGCGAGATCATGCAGCACCTGCAGGCCGGGCGCCATAATTCCGTCGTCATTTGTGATAAGTATACGCATAGACCTTGGTTAAAAGGTTGTGCCGCGGCGGGCAAGCCTGATCGACCCGCAGCCCAGGCATTTTCTCCATCAAGGTAAAAATATCCGCAGTTACGCGGCGGCAAACAGGTCTAGGGCTGTAATTATCCGGGCCGCTTCGCTGTCGCAACTGCTCAAGGCACTGCGATCTTCACCGGGATAGAAGCGCGCGCGCGTGGCCGTGGGCATGGGGGCGGGGGTGAGGATTTCGACTTTGGGGCCGGTTTTAGCGGTCTCGGCCTGCCAGCTTTTGGCCAAGGCGATCTGCGCCGATTTTGTGGCGCCATAGCTGCCAAAGAATTTTTCCCCGCCGCAGGGGTCGTCAAAGAAAACAGCCGTTCCGCTCTGATGCAATAAGGGCGCGATATTGGGGATCAACATGCCGGTGGTGGTGACGTTGAGCTTGATTGATTTGTCCCAATCGCGGGCATCTATGCAATTGGCCGGCGCCAGGGGGGCGGCATGTATTGCGCAATGGGCCCATAGGTGCAGCCCGCCCCAGCGATCATGGATCGATCGGCACAGATGGCGCACGGCATTCACGTCTGTGACATCAATGGGCGCGAGGGTTGCTTGGCCACCGCAGGCTTGGATGCGGTCATCCAAGTCTTCAAGCCCACCCGTGGTCTTTGCCACAGCGACAATGTGAAATTTCTGCGCAAGCTGAAGCGCCAAAGCTGCGCCAAGCCCACGCGAGGCGCCAGTGATGAGAATGGGATATGTCATGGGGCGCGTCATGGGGGCAAATGCGCAGCAGGTCAAGGGCCCGGCGCTACTCAGCGGCCTTCATTTGAAACCCGCTGGAGATTTGATCTGAGGGGATCACGGGATAGTCGCCGCTGAAACACGCGTCGCAATATTGCGGCTGTGCGCTGTCGCGGTCGGTGCCGCCAACCGCGCGGTAAAGCCCATTGAGCGAGATAAATTTCAAACTGTCGACGGCCAAATGTTGGCGCATCTCCTCTTCGGACATGGTCGCCGCCAATAGTTTTTCGCGATCTGGCGTATCTACTCCATAAAAGCAGGGCCAAGCCGTTGGCGGACTGGCGATGCGGAAATGCACTTCAGCGGCGCCAGCGTCTAGGATCATCTCTTTAATCTTGCGCGATGTGGTTCCGCGCACAACGCTGTCGTCCACCAAAATCACCCGCTTGCCGCGGATCAAAGCCCGGTTCACATTCAGCTTCAAACGCACGCCCATGTTGCGAATTTGCTCGCTGGGCTCAATGAAGGTCCGGCCCATATACTGATTGCGAATGATGCCCATGGCATAGGGAATGCCCGATTCAAGTGAAAATCCGATCGCCGCAGGCGTGCCGCTGTCGGGCACAGGGCAAACGAGGTCGGCTTCTACCGGCGCTTCTTTGGCCAATTCGCGGCCGATGGCCTCGCGGGTTTCATAAACGCTTCGGCCGCCAAGGATGCTGTCGGGGCGGCTGAAATAGATGTGCTCGAAGACACAAAACCGCGGCCGCGCCGGGCGAAAAGGATAACTGCTTTCGACGCCATTGGCGGTGATAACCACCATCTCGCCGGGGTGAATTTCGCGCACAAACTCGGCGCCAGTGATATCTAAAGCGCAGGTTTCGGAGCTGAGTACCCAACCATCGCCCAATTGACCCAAGACCAAAGGCCGCACGCCCAATGGATCGCGCACGCCAATCAGCTGGGTTTGTGTCATGGCAACGATGGAAAACGCCCCTTCAACGCGGCGCAACGCATCTTCCATCCGTTGCGGGATGTTCTGCTGGAGGCTGCGGGCCATGAGGTGAATAATGCATTCGCTGTCCGAGGAGGATTGGAAAATCGACCCGCGCCCAATCAATTCTTTGCGCAGAGAATTGGCATTGGTAATATTGCCATTATGCGCAATCGCCGCGCCGCCCATGGAAAACTCACCGAAAAAAGGCTGCACATCGCGCATCGCCGTGTTGCCCTTGGATCCGGCGGTCGAATAGCGCACATGTCCGATCGACAGATCGCCCGGCAGCTGCTCCATGATTTTTGCACTGGTGAAATTGTCGCGCACATAGCCAAAGCGACGCACAGAATTGAAGCCGAGGGTTTCATCATGGGTGACAATGCCGCCAGCCTCTTGGCCGCGATGTTGCAAAGCATGTAAGCCAAGGGCGGTGAAATTCGCCGCATCCGCTGTCCCAATCACCCCAAATACGCCGCATTCTTCGCGCAGTTTATCGTCGTCAAAGGGATTTGTGTGCATCTGGTCCAACGGTTGGGTCACGCGATAGGCTCCGGTATATGACGTTACACCCCATGCCTTACGCCATCACAGCAGGCATGTCACTTTGACAATGAGAAAAACACGCTGTTTTTCTCATAAAAATGAAAAAAAACACGGCCTGCGTTCTGGAGCGATCGGTTAAAATTACCGACGTTTAAAGGGAATTTATGCGCTGCACTCGCCAACCAGTTGATCGTATTGAGTTCTTAACCAACCCAATGCGGCTTCCGGGTTTTGATCCTGAACATCGTCCACATAGCGCTCAAAGACTGCGGCTGAGCGTGATGTCTCTAGCGCCACAATATCTTGGTTCGGCATCACGGTGAAGTAGATGAAAAACCCGACGGCCACCAAGACAACACCGCGGACCACCCCGAAGAAAAAGCCCAGCATTTGGTCAAAGCCCCCAAAGATGGAGCGTTGCACAATGGCCGAAAACAGCGGTGTGAAGAGGGAGACCAAGAGCAAGGACAGCGCAAATACGATGGCAAAGCTGGCAACAATCAACAATTCGCAGCTGTCACCCAACATATCGCCCAGATAAGGAATTTGTCGCACCAATGGTTGCGCCATGTCGGCAAAAACAAATGCGATGAATGCCGCCGCGATCCAGCCGGCAATGGCCATAATCTCACGCACGAGGCCGCGAGAATAGGCCAGCAAGGCTGACATCACGATCGCTATCGCAACACCGCCGTCGACTATTGTAAAACCGTCCACTGTGCTTCTCCACTCTGCGCTGTTTAGCGGCTTCCGAACAGGTCTTCAACAAATTGAGCCAAATCATCAATTGGCCGCAATGTAATTCCCGCAATATCTTCAAGTTTTTTGGCGGCCGGCGCCAGCGCCTGACAGAAACCAAGTTTCTGCGCTTCTTTCAACCTATTTTCTGCCTGTGAGACGGGTCTTAACGCGCCTGAGAGCGAAATTTCTCCAAAAATAACGGCATCTCTTGGCAAAGCTGCGTCTTCACGGGCGGAAATTAAGGCTGCGGCCACGGCCAGGTCAGCCGCCGGTTCTGTGACACGCATACCTCCGGCCACATTTAAGTAGACATCTAGACCGGTGAAGGGGATGCCGCAGCGGGCTTCCAATACGGCAAGAATCATCGCCAGCCTTTGCCCATCCCAGCCAACAACGGAGCGTCGCGCCTGCCCGTGCGGCGAGGGGGCGACAAGGGCTTGAAACTCGCAGAGGACTGGGCGCGTGCCCTCTATCCCGGCAAAGACCGCGGAGCCTGCTGTTGTCTTACCGCGTTCGGACAAAAAGAGAGCAGAGGGGTTTTTGACTTCGACCAAACCCTTGCCGGTCATCTCAAAAACACCAATTTCATCGGCCGGCCCGAAGCGGTTTTTCACGGCGCGCAGCAGGCGAAACTGATGATTGCGCTCGCCTTCGAAATATAAAACCGTATCGACCATATGCTCCACTACCCGTGGCCCGGCGATTTGCCCATCTTTGGTGACATGCCCGACCATAATCACCGCCACGCCCTTGCGTTTGGCATAGCTGGTCAGCTCATGGGCGGAGGATCTTACTTGGCTAACCGAGCCGGGGGCCGCTTCGATGTGATCGGCCCACATGGTTTGAATGGAATCGATGATGACCAAATCGGGCTTTTCAGCATCCAAGGTGGTCAGAATATCGCGCAGATTGGTCTCAGCGGCGAGGATCACAGGGCTTTCGCTAAGACCAAGGCGTTGGGCGCGCATGCGCACCTGCGCCGTGGCTTCCTCGCCAGAGATGTAAATGACCTTCAAACCATTGCGGGCGAAACGTGCGGCGGCCTGCAGCAACAGAGTGGATTTGCCGATCCCAGGATCCCCACCGACCAAGAGCGCGCTGGCCTTGACCAATCCGCCTCCCAAAACCCGGTCCAATTCTGCCACGCCAGCCATGGTGCGCGCGGGCGGTTCTTCCACCGTGGCCAGATCGGTCAGCGTGATGGTCCGGCCCCGTTTGCCGCCAAGGGTTTTGCCTGGACCGGCCGAGAGCGGACCTTGGTCCACCAGAGTGTTCCACTCCATGCAGCTGTCGCATTGACCGGCCCATTTGCTATGAGACGCGCCGCATTTGCTGCAGGTGAATGTCGCTTTGGCCATGTGGTGTCCTTTTCATCTGGCCTTGAGATATAGGGTGCTGCCGATAAAGTAAGCCTGAAAATGTTGAAAGTTACGGATTAACGCAGGGTCTCAATTGGACCTTCGGCGCGACCATTCACAAATTGCTCCACATAGGGATCGCCGCTTTGCGCCATATCTGTCTGACGACCGCTCCATTGAATGGTCCCGCGATGCAGCATGGCCACTTTATCGGCGATGGTGTGCACAGAGGTCATGTCATGCGTTATGGTCATGGCCGTCACGCCCATCTCCACGACGATTTCGCGGATCAATTCGTTGATGACACCGGACATAATGGGGTCGAGCCCGGTGGTGGGTTCATCAAAGAAAATAATTTCTGGTTCGGCGGCAATGGCTCTCGCAAGGCTGACACGTTTTTGCATGCCGCCTGAGAGCTCGGCCGGAAAACGATCTGCCACGTCCGGCGCCAGACCCACGCGGCGCAATTTTTCGATGGCAATTTCGCGGGCCTCTGCCAGGGGTCGTTTGAGCGCGCCGCGCTGAAGCCGAAAGGCCACATTTTGCCAGACCGGCATCGAATCGAACAGCGCACCGCCTTGAAACAGCATGCCAAAGCGGCTCAGAAAGGCGTCTCGTTTGACTTGGGTGACATCTTGGCCATCAACCAAAATGCGTCCGCTATCGGGTTCGACTAGGCCCAAAACCGTTTTGATCAAAACAGATTTTCCGGTGCCCGAACCACCGATGATCACCATGCTTTCGCCGCGCTCGACGGTTAAATTCACCCCACGCAGCACATGATTGGAGCCAAAGGATTTATGTATGTTTTCAAAGGTTATCATGCTGTAAAGAATACCGCTGTGAGCAGGAAATTTGCCGCCAAAATCAAAACCGCTGCCGCTTGCACGGAAGCTTTGGTTGCCGCGCCCACGCCCTGCGCGCCGCGGCCCGAGTTCAGCCCATAATAGCATCCCATCAATGTGGCGATAAATCCAAAGGCCATGCCCTTGGCCATTGAGGAGAGGATATCGGCAGAGGTTAGGAAGTTCATCGTGTTTAAAATATAGGTGGCGGGGTTAAAGCCTAGGGTTTGTGTGGCGACGATAAAACCGCCAAAAATGCCGATGCTATCGGCCACGGCGACCAAGACGGGCCCCGCCATGAGCCCAGCCAAGACCCGCGGCATCACCAAATATTTCATCGGGGCGGTGGACAGGGTGACAAGCGCATCAATTTGTTCCGTGACTTTCATCGTGGCCATTTCAGCGGCGATGGAACTTGTGACACGCGCAGCAATCATCAACCCCACCAAAACCGGTCCCAATTCGCGCACCATGCCAATGGCAACAATTTGCGGCACAACCTCAGGAGCGTTGAAGCGCGACCCGCCGGAGTAAATTTGCAAAGCCAAAGCCGCCCCCGTGAACAGGGCGGTCAGGCCGACGACGGGCAGGGACAGGTAGCCAACATTCAACAGCGCGGTGAAAAATTCGCGCAGATAAAATGGCGGGCGAAAGACATGGGACAGGGTGGCCAGCGCAAAGAGCACCAAACGGCCCAAAGCGGAAATCGCATCGATGCATAAGCGCCCCAGCGCACGGACAATCAAGATCATCTGCGCGCTCATTGATTCACATAACGCCGCGCATAGCGAGCGCCCAGCGATGTGAGAATTTCATAACCGATCGTCCCGGCTTTATCTGCCAATTCATCCACCGATTGATAGGGACACAGGATATCCAAAGTCTCGGGCAATTGTGGCAAGGCTGTGACATCCACGCCAATCATATCCATTGAGACCCGTCCGACGATGGGGCAGGCCTGGCCCTCGTGCCACAGTGACGCGTTATTGGACAGGGCGCGCAGCAGCCCATCGGCATAGCCGGCGGCGACAGTTGCGATCCGGGCAGGGGCACTGGCGCTCCAACTGTTGCCATAGCCCACGGTTTCCCCTTCCGCGACATCGCGGATTTGAATCACCGGCAAAGACAAATGCACCACAGATTCGGCCTGAGCATAGGGCGCGCCGCCATAAAGGCCGATACCCGGGCGGGTCATGTCAAAATGATACTCCGGTCCCAGTAGTATCCCGCCCGTCGCGGCCAGCGAGCGTTTCAAGCCCAAGCCATCGGTCATTGCGCAAAATTGCGCCAATTGTTGCCGGTTCATCGGATGATCGGGTTCATCGGCACAGGCCAGGTGACTCATGACCAAACTTGGGTTTAATCCAACCACCAAATCCCGTACCGCCTCCCATTCCGAGGCCTCCATGCCCAAGCGGTTCATGCCGGTGTCAAGTTGGACGCCAAAGGCATGGCCGGGAAGGGCTTCCAAATGGCGCGTCAGCTGGTCCAAAGAGTTAAGCAAGGGCACGAGATGCAGATCATGGATCATGTCCGTATCGCCCCGCATGTGCCCAGAGAATACATAAATAGTCACATTATCGCCCAATTCACGGCGAATTGCCGAGGCCTCTTCTGCGGCGGCCACAAAGAAATGTCGCACCCCCGCAGGATAGAGCGTGCGTGCAACCCGCCCGGAATCCAGACCATAGCCATCGGCTTTGACCACAGCGGCCGTTTCAACATTTTCGGCAGACATGCGATCCAAAGTGGACCAATTGTTGGTGATCCCCTTCAGATTAATCGTTAAATTTCCTGTGCTCATGGGGCGCTTCGGTCCTGCTATTTATAAATTTCACGGGGATTTTATGCGCCGAATTGGGCAGAGGGTCAATCGACTGATGCTCTAGAATTCATCCTCAAGCGATTGTTGCCATGGTTTGACGAGATTGCCAAAGCGGGTGAACTGCCCTTCAAAACTCAACTCGACTGTGCCAATTGGCCCATGCCGTTGCTTTCCGATGACCACCTCGGCCTTGCCATGTAGGCGCTCCATCTCTTCTTGCCATTGGCCCATTTTGTCCAGCTCATGATCACCCGGTTTTTCGCGCTCTTTGTAATATTCCTCGCGGAACACAAACATCACCACATCCGCATCTTGCTCAATCGAGCCAGATTCGCGCAGATCGGACAATTGTGGCCGCTTGTCTTCACGGTTTTCCACCTGACGCGAGAGCTGTGAAAGGGCAACCACTGGAATATCAAGCTCTTTGGCGATGGCTTTGAGGCCCATAGTGATCTCGGAAATCTCATTCACCCGGTTTTCTGACCGTCCAGTGCCGCGGACCAGTTGAAGATAATCCACAAATAATGCGTCCAGCCCATGGGTTCGCTTCAAACGGCGTGCGCGGGCGGCCAGCTGGCTGATCGGCAGGGCCGGGGTATCATCAATGAACAAAGGCGCCGCCTCCAGCTCTTTGGCCGCATCGACAATTCGGCGAAACTCGCTTTCGGTAAAGTCGCCCCGGCGAATTTGATTTGAGGGGATTTCTGCCACCTCGGATAAAATACGCGATGCAAGCTGTTCGGCTGACATTTCTAGGCTGAAAAAGCCAACAACCCCGCCGTCGACCGCACCCTCTTCGCCAGAGGTGGTGATGCCCTTTTTATAGGCCCGTGCGATGTTGAAGGCGATATTGGTGGCCAGTGAGGTTTTGCCCATTGAGGGGCGGCCAGCCAAGATCAAAAGATCTGACCGATGCAGCCCGCCCAGTTTTTTGTCCATATCAATCAGCCCGGTCGACACGCCCGCAAGACCACCTTCGCGTTGATAGGCGGCATTGGCGACTTTGACCGCATCGGTGACGGCGGTCAGAAAGGATTGAAAGCCTTGCTCAGTCTGGCCCTGCTCGGCCAAAGCATAGAGCTTTTGTTCGGCTTCAACGATTTGCTCTTTAGGTTCGCTTTGCACATCCACACGGGCCGCCTTCGCCGCGATATCATTGCCCACCTCGATCAACTCGCGGCGGATGGCCAGATCGTAGATCATTTCGGCATAATCGCGCACGGCAAAGGAGGATATTGCCGCGCCCGCGAGTCGCATCAAATAGGCGGGCCCTCCTAATTCTGCCAGCCCGGCATCATCTTCCAAAAAGGCCTTCAAAGTGACGGGGCTTGCCAGATTGTTTTTGGCAATACGCGCTGCGGCGGTCTCAAATATCCGCGCATGGACCGGGTCATAAAAATGCTCTGCCCGCAAAATCTGCGCGACGCGGTCGAATAGATCGTTGTTTGTGAGGATGGCGCCAAGCAATTGTTGCTCGGCCTCAATGGAATGCGGCACGCCAAGAGGGGCCACCTCATTTGCTGGGGGCTGCAGATTCGCAATCTCATTCATATCCGACTCCTCAATGCCTCACGCTTACTGCAAGTCAGGATGTTTGGCTATGTAGAACAGATCGGTGCACAACCTGTGGATAAACCTCAGATTGCGCGCTCATATGGCCATATTTCACGGTTCTGCGCTAGATATAGTGGTGCGAAATCACCGATATACTCTGCGCCATATCAAATCCGCCATCGGCCGTCAGCTTGTCCACATTTTGCCCACAGGTTTATACCGGAAAATGCTTATTTGGCGCGTGCCTCTTGCCACTCTTCTGGAGATTTCAGAAAGATTTCCACCTCGCGCAGGGTCTTGCTGTCAAATGTGCCCTGTGCACGGGCTTCCGCCAGCACATCCCACCAGGTGCACAGATGATGCAATGTCACCCCATGATCGCCCAAGGTTTTTTCAGTCTGAGGGAAAATCCCGTAATAGAAAATCACGGCCGTATGAGCGCAGGTTGCGCCCGTCTCACGAATGGCATCGACAAAGGAGATTTTGGATCCACCATCGGTGGTCAAATCCTCGACCAGCAAAACCCGTTGCCCTTCGGACATGGCCCCTTCGATGCGGGCATTTCGGCCGTAGCCTTTGGGTTTCTTGCGCACATAGGTCATCGGGAGCGCCATGCGCTCGGCCACCCAGGCGCCAAATGGGATGCCGGCGGTCTCACCGCCTGCCACATTGTCAAACGCTTCAAACCCGGCGTTGCGCATAACAGTAACGGTCAGAAAATCCATCAAAGTGCTGCGAATACGCGGGAAGGAAATCAGTTTGCGGCAATCAATATAGGTTGGAGAGGGCTTGCCGGAGGCCAAAACAAAGGGCTCATCTGCATTGAAATGCACAGCTTTAATTTCCAGCAGCATTCTGGCGGTCAACCGCGCGATTTCGCGTTGGTCGGGATAGCTTGTTGGTATCATGAGCAGGGCCCTTTGTTGCTATGCGCTCAGCTCGTCACGGTCCAGTGAAGATCAAAGCCAGGATTAAAGAGAGTGACCGGACCGGCGCCCGTGTCGATATGGGTGGCAAATTGTACCGGATCGCCCTTGGTTAGGGTGATCGTATCGGCATTTGGCGCCAGGCCGTAAAACTGCGGACCAAACAGCGCGGTGAAGCCTTCGAGCCGATCCAGCGCAGCGGCAGCCTCAAAAACCTCCGCCAAACACGACATGGTATTGGTGGCTGAAAACACACCCGCGCATCCGCAGGCGCTTTGCTTTGCGTCATCGGTGTGCGGGGCGCTGTCGGTGCCGAGAAAATAGCACGGATTGCCACTTGTGGCGGCCTCAAGTAGGGCCAGGCGATGGGTTTCACGTTTGGCCACGGGCAGGCAATAATAATGCGGCCTGATCCCACCGGCGAGAATATGATTGCGGTTGATGATCAGGTGATGGGTCGTAATCGTGGCGGCCAGCTGGCCCGGATCAGATTTGGCATAGGCCGCAGCCTCCGCAGTTGTGATATGCTCCATGACCACTTTAAGACCCGGCACCCGGCGGCGCAGGGGATCTAGAACCCGGTCAATGAACACGGCCTCGCGGTCAAAAATATCGATATCTGCATCGGTGACCTCGCCATGCACGCACATGGGCATGCCAATCTCGGCCATCTTCTCCAGCACCGGTTGCACCTTGTCAAAATCTGTCACGCCGCTGGCGGAATTTGTTGTCGCCCCGGCAGGATAGAGTTTGGCCGCCGTCACCAGCCCAGAGGCATGGGCCGCGGCCAGGTCCTCGGGGTCGGTTTGCTCGGTCAAATAGAGCGTCATCAGCGGCTGGAAATTTGAGCCAGCGGGCAGGGCGCCCAGAATGCGGCTGCGATAGGCCGCGGCTTGGGCGGCCGTCACCACCGGCGGAACCAGATTCGGCATGATAATGGCGCGTCCAAAATCGCGCGCAGTTTCTGGCGCCACGGCTGCCAGCATATCGCCATCGCGCAGGTGCACATGCCAATCATCGGGGCGGGTAAGAGTCAAACGATCTGTCATGGCTGCTGTTTAACCGGGCCGGCGGGGCGCTGCCAGTGCAAATTTGCCTCATAGGGCAGGCGTTTTCAATCCAGCGCCCGCCTCTTGTATAGCGCGGCGGCACGACACATGTTAACGTTTTGGAAACTCGTCACGAAAATAGGAGATGCGCCGATGTTGACCTTTGTCCTGTCTGTGATTGCAGGCTTCGCCACCCCTTTTGTTGAGCCATTTTTGACCAAATTGATCCAGCCGCGTTTGGATGAATTTCCGGTGCATGAGGGCGAATACCGCACGATTACCTTTGTATTGCTGCTGCTCGGCGTCGCCATCGCGGCGATTTCTTCGGGCGTTATGGTCTCGGCGTTCACGGTCTTATTCGGCGGGCTCTTGGGGCTTTTCGGGGTGCGCCTGTTCAAAGCGATCAAATCTTTGATCGATGGCGCCGAAAGAGATGCCCAGGATCGCTAGGCGCCAGCCGATCTATGCAATCGCTGCATAGCGGGATTGTGGTTTTTCGCAGTGCACAACCCTTTGGATCATCCCTATCTACAGGTGAACGAAACACAGGAGTTTTTCAAATGGCAACTATCGTAGACGTCCCACAAGGCAACCGCATCGCCGCAGGCCTGAACCGTGTGTTAAGCGGCTTTCTCAACTTTCTGGTGTCGATCAGCACAGCGCAATCGCGGGTGCGTCAGATTGAATTTCTCTGCGCCCTGTCGGATGAAGAGCTGGCCCAACGCGGGTTGACCCGTCAAGACATCGTGCGCCACGTCTACCGCGACGCCTATTACATCTAAGACTCCCTGCCTCAGGCCACGGCCTGAGGCACCTCCCCCCAAGCCCTTGCCCCTCAGCTGGTCATTCCGCTTCTGATAGGCTTGCAACTTTGCGACCAAAATCTGTTATTTTGTACACATTAGGGTGACGAATCGTCACAAGTTTATGCTGTTCTAAACTGGCGAGATCGCTTTTTGGGTTAAAAGCTAGATCACAAATGGCGTCGCGTGATTGTGGATCAATAATTTGTAAGCTTGAATAAGCTGGATCATCTTTGAATAAAGTTACTATTCCAATTCCGTCGTCGAGTTGCGCAAGCGCACCCAGGATCGCTTTGTCCGTATAACTGAGCTGATGGAAAATGGCCGTTCTTAATAGGTCTTCGTCAATTGGGTCGACATCTTCCTCTTCGCGTGTGGATTGTAGCGCGTCTAGGTCCTGTTGCACCTGTTCTTTTTCGTCTTCGTTCAGCTGCGCTTCTTCAATTTTCGTTTTTCTTTCAATAGCATGATCGACAATCTCGTTTTCGATTTCAGCCTTCTTTTGCAACAATTCTGCCCTAAAATCCAATCGTTTGGAGCTTCGGTCTTCCGCGAGTCTGTCGGCATGTAATCTACTCTGATGTATCGCCTGCGCCCCGAGCCAGTCCATGACTAGGGAAATCCATGGCTTTGCTGCGGCAAACAAGAAACCCGCAATGACGGGACCGACAAAGAGGCTGCACCAACCCGTGTGGCTCTCGAAATAGGTAAATCGCGTGCGAAGCGCGGTGTCGCTTGCGACAAGAAAAAGAAGCGGCTGCCAATTCCACAGCAGGAAGGCAATTAAGATGCTGCCGATCCAAGGGGTACGCATTCGCTCTTGAAAGGCTTGCAGGCTTTGGGCAAAAAAATCCGTCATAATAACCAAGATCAAAAATGGGCAATATGCGGATGTTTAGAAATATAGACGTATTTTGCAAGCTAGATTGTTGATATATCTGCCATAATGGTGAGTGCTGTTATATTGCGATGGTGAATGCGCCTGCCGGGGGGCAGGCAGGCGCAGCCCGGTGTTGCCACCGGGCAAAGTCATTTGGCTTGGCGGCTCGGGTATGCAGAGGTCTTTAATGGCGAAAAAGTCATCGGCCCGCAGCCTTGCCGAGGGTGGTTTGCAGCTGCTGCCAGGGGAAAAGCAAAAACTCCCCGCCGGGGCGAGGAGTTTTCATTTGTGCGCGCGCCGCCGTTGCGGTGGCAATGGGTTTTAAGTCAGGCTTTCGTCGATGGCCTTGCATGCGGCCACCAAGCCTTTGACAGCGTCGACGGATTTGTCGAACATCGCCTGCTCATCTTTGTTCATTTGAATGTCGATGACGCGCTCAACACCGCCGCCGCCGATGACGGTCGGCACGCCCACGTACATGCCCTTTAGGCCCAAGGCGCCATCCACATAGGCCGCGCAGGGCAGGACACGCTTTTGATCGCGCAGATAGGCTTCGGCCATTTCAATCGCTGATGTGGCCGGTGCGTAATAGGCCGACCCGGTTTTGAGCAATCCGACGATTTCCGCGCCGCCATCACGGGTGCGCTGGATGATTGCGTCGAGCTTGTCTTGCGTGGTCCAGCCCATGCGCACGAGGTCGGGCAGGGGGATGCCGCCGACGGTGGAGTAGCGGGCCAAAGGCACCATCGTGTCGCCATGACCGCCCAGCACAAAGGCCGTGACGTCGCGCATGGAGACATTAAACTCAAGGCTCAAGAAGTGACGGAACCGCGCGCTGTCGAGCACGCCCGCCATGCCGCAGACCATATTATGCGGCAGGCCAGAGAATTCGCGCAGCGCCCAGACCATCGCGTCGAGCGGGTTTGTGATGCAGATTACAAAGGCATTGGGCGCATGATCGCGGATGCCTTCCCCCACGGATTTCATCACTTTAAGGTTAATCCCGAGAAGGTCATCGCGGCTCATACCAGGTTTGCGCGGCACACCAGCCGTTACAATGCAGACATCGGCGCCGGCAATATCGGCATAGGATTGCGTGCCTGACATGGCCGCATCAAAGCCTTCGGACGGGCCAGATTGTGCGATATCCAAGGCTTTGCCCTCGGGCATGCCTTCGGCAATATCGAACAACACAATGTCGCCCAGTTCTTTTAGGGCGGCCAAATGAGCCAATGTGCCACCGATCATACCGGAGCCAATGAGAGCAATTTTGGGTCGTGCCATGGGTATCTTCCTCAAATGTGAATTTGCAAGATCGGTTACACCCAAATGTGCGGCGTGCCAAGGGAACATCGTCGTAAACTTGCAGGGTGGCGAGGGTTCGCTTTCGGGCGATCGGGCATTTTTGCTGCAATGCGGCAAAATGCACTTGAATTTTAACTGCGATTGGTGGCAGTTATGCGCAACATTGTTGCGAGGCCAAAAATGACTCTACGTCCCTATCGTTCTGTTCTCTATATTCCCGGCAGCCGGGCGCGTGCGCTCGACAAAGCGCGAACCATGCCTGTGGATTCGATAATTTTCGACTTGGAAGACGCCGTGGCGCTGGAAGAAAAAGCCTCCGCTCGGGCAGTTTTGGTGGCGCATCTTTTGGAAGGGGGCTATGGGTCCCGCAGCCAAATCATTCGCATTAATGGGCTCGATACCCCCTGGGCTGCCGAGGACATCGCGGCGATTGCCGAAGTCCGACCCGAGGCGGTGTTATTGCCCAAGGTTGATAATGCCCAGATGATTGCCGAGCTGGGCGCGGTGATGGACCGGCATGAAGGCTTTGAGAACACCCAGATCTGGGCAATGATGGAAACTCCGCGCGGCATCTTGAATGCGGCCGAGATTGCCGATGCGCCGCGGATGGGGGGCATGGTGATGGGCACCAATGATCTGGCCAAGGATCTCAACACGAGATTTGATCCGGCGCGCGCGCCTTTGCTTGCCGCTTTAGGCCACTGTGTCTTGGCTGCAAAAGCGGCTGGAATTGTCATTGTGGACGGGGTTTATAATGCCTTTAAGGATGAGGCAGGTCTGCAAGTTGAGGCCTCTCAAGGGCGTGATATGGGATTTGACGGCAAAACCTTGATCCACCCGGCACAGGTGGCCATTGCCAATCGGGTCTTTGCGCCCACGGATGAGGAGATTGATCTGTCTGAGCGACAAATCGCAGCCTTTGAGGTGGCCACAGCGGAGGGGCTCGGCGTTGCGGTTGTGGATGGTAAGATCGTGGAGAATTTGCATATTGAAACGGCCCGGGCCACTTTGGCCAAGGCTGCAATGATTGCAACATTGGAGGGCCAGGCGTGAAGATTTACAGATTTTTGACCGACGACGATTCGTCTCAGTTTTGCCATAAAGTGACCGAAGCCCTGTCCAAAGGATGGGAGCTTTATGGCGATCCGACCTATGCCCATGATGCAACCGTTGGAGTGATGCGCTGCGGTCAGGCGGTCGTGAAGGAGATTGAAGGGGCGTATAGCCCTGAGATGAAACTGGGAGCGCAATAATGAAGACCAATGCGGGGTTGTTTTTTGAGGATTATTGTGTCGGACAGGTCATAGATCATGCAGTCCCGCGGACGGTGGGGGGCGGTGAACGCGCGCTCTATCATGCGCTTTATCCGGCGCGCCACGCGCTCTATTCCTCCGATAGTTTTGCGCAAAGCTGCGGCCTGCCTCAAAGCCCGCTGGATGATCTCATCGCGTTTCATGTGGTTTTTGGCAAAACGGTGCCGGATATCTCATTAAACGCCGTGGCCAATTTGGGCTATGCGGAGGCGCGCTGGCTGCGGCCTGTTTATCCCGGCGATACGCTGCGCGCGCGCTCTACCGTGATTGGTTTGAAGCAAAACTCAAGCGGCAAAACCGGCGTGGTTTGGGTGCGCAGTGAAGGGTTCAACCAGGCAGATGAGATGGTGATATCTTTCGTGCGTTGGGTCATGGTGCGCAAGAGGGACGAAGCGGCCCCTGCACCACAAACCGTTGTGCCGGAGCTTGAGAAGGCTGTGTTAGCATCGGAGTTGATCGTGCCCGATGGGTTGAGCTTTGCCGGATATGATACTGGTTTAGCAGGAAGTTCCTATCTCTATAGCGACTATAATATTGGCGAGGTGATCGACCACGTTGATGGGGTCACCCTGTCGGAAGCCGAGCATATGATGGCCACGCGCTTGTGGCAAAATACGGCGAAAGTCCATTTCGATGCCACCGCCCGGCCGGATGGTGCACGCTTGATTTACGGCGGGCATGTGATTTCCATGGCGCGGGCATTGTCCTTCAATGGGCTCGGTAATGTGCAAATGCTGGCGGCGATCAACGGGGGAGCCCACGCCAATCCATGTTTTGCGGGGGACACGCTGCGCGCTTGGAGTGAGGTGCTGGACAAGGCGGAAACTCGTGATCCCTCCGTTGGTGCGTTGCGTTTGCGGTTGGTGGCGCAGAAGGGTTCGACGCCCCATCTGCGCGGGGATGACGGAAAGTATCATAGCGATGTGTTGCTGGATCTCGACTATTGGGCCTTTATCCCGCGGTAAGCGTTTTGGAGGATCCTGTTTTGTGACCACAAAAATTTTTCGTGATCACAAAAGCCAAAAAATCGACTGTTAACGCCCAGACTGCGGTAATTTGCCCGTCAAAACTGTGGCCTTCGGGGCTTGATCATGGCATGAACGGGCTAACTCATGATTTAGACAGGCTGAGAAGGACATATTATGGCTGATGTAAATCGCGGCAATCGCCCGTTATCTCCTCATCTGACGATCTACCGTCCTCAAATGACTTCGATTTCTTCGATATTTGTGCGGATCACTGGCAACGCGCTTTTGGCCGCGACGCTATTATTGATCGCTTGGCTCTTGGCGGCATCCACCAGCGCGGCGGCCTTTGAATGGGTGCAGTGCGTGATCACAAGTTGGTTTGGCGATCTGGTGTTTCTTCTGTCCCTCTGGGCGCTTTGGTACCACATGCTTGGCGGGTTGCGCCATTTGATTTGGGACACCGGCCGCGGGTTGGAGTTGAAAACCGCCGAGCGTATGGGCTGGATGATGATCATCGGGTCGCTTCTGCTCACAGCTTTCACAGTAATATGGCTATAAGGAGCGCGCAGCATGGCTTTTTTGACTGATAGAAAACGTGCAAGCGGCCTTGGCGCCGCAAAAACCGGCACAGAGCATTTTTGGGGTATGACCATTTCCTCGGCGGCACTGCTCATCCTCGTGCCGCTTTTTGTCTTCACCGTGGGGCCCATGATTGGGCAAGATTATGAGGCGGTCACAGCCTATTTTGCCCGCCCATTCCCCGCATTGGTGGCGCTATTGACCTTTGTGGTGGCATTGCTGCATTTCAAAAACGGGGTGACCGTTTTGATTGAGGACTATGTGCATGGCCTTGCCCGCAAGGTCTGGATTATTATCATGACATGTGTGTCCTACGCGGCCATTGCTGCGGCTGTTTTCGCCATCGCGCGCCTCGCCCTTTAAGTTTCGGAGACCATACCTATGGCTGCTTATGAATATGAAATCCATGATTTTGATGTTGTGGTGGTTGGGGCGGGAGGCGCTGGATTGCGCGCCACACTCGGCATGGCCGAACAGGGATTGCGCACGGCCTGTGTCACCAAAGTTTTCCCGACCCGGTCCCATACAGTGGCCGCCCAGGGCGGTATTGCGGCAAGTCTGGGCAATATGGGCCCTGACAGCTGGCAGTGGCATATGTATGACACGGTCAAAGGCTCGGACTGGCTTGGCGATACAGATGCCATGGAGTACCTCGCCAGAGAAGCCCCCAAGGCGGTCTATGAGCTGGAACATTACGGCGTGCCTTTTTCGCGCACTGAGGCTGGAAAAATCTATCAACGCCCCTTTGGTGGCCATACAACAGAATTTGGCGAAGGCCCGCCAGTGCAGCGCACCTGTGCCGCGGCCGACCGGACAGGTCATGCGATTTTGCATACGCTTTACGGCCAGTCTCTGAAAAATAACGCGGAATTCTACATCGAATATTTCGCCATTGACTTGGTGATGTCAGACGACGGTGTTTGCCAAGGGGTGGTGTGCTGGAAGCTTGACGATGGCACCATGCATGTGTTCAACGCCAAAACGGTCGTATTGGCCACAGGCGGCTATGGGCGTGCCTATTTCAGCGCCACTTCTGCGCATACCTGCACCGGAGATGGCGGCGGCATGGTCGCGCGGGCGGGTTTGCCGCTTCAAGATATGGAGTTCGTACAGTTCCATCCAACCGGCATATATGGCTCGGGCTGTTTGATCACCGAAGGCGCGCGCGGCGAGGGCGGATTTCTGAGCAATTCGCAAGATGAGCGTTTCATGGAGCGCTATGCGCCGAACTATAAGGATTTGGCGCCGCGCGATTATGTCTCGCGCTGTATGACGATGGAAATTCGCGAAGGGCGTGGTGTGGGGCCGGAGGGGGATCACATCTACCTCAACCTCAGTCATCTGCAGCCCGAAGCCCTGGCGGAGCGCCTGCCGGGGATTTCAGAATCTGCCAAGATTTTTGCAGGTGTTGACGTGACCAAAGAGCCCATCCCTGTTCTTCCGACGGTGCACTACAATATGGGCGGTATTCCAACGAATTTCTGGGGCGAAGTGTTGAACCCAACGGCCAAAGATCCCAATGCCACTGTGCCCGGTCTTATGGCCGTGGGCGAGGCGGGCTGTGCCTCCGTACATGGGGCCAACCGTTTGGGCTCAAACTCGCTGATAGATCTGGTGGTCTTCGGCCGCGCTGCCGCGATCCGTGCCGGCAAAACCGTCGATGCGGCCGCGCCAGCGGCGGCGATGAACATGGCTTCGGTGGACAAAGCCTTTGACCGCTTTGATGGGCTGCGCCATGCGGCGGGACATTTGCCCACCGCAGAGCTGCGGTTAGAAATGCAAAAAACCATGCAGGCGGATGCGGCGGTGTTCCGGACCTCGAAGACCTTGGCAGAGGGGGTCGATAAGATGACTGCTGTGGCCGATAAAATGAGCGATATCAAAGTCACGGATCGCAGCCTGGTGTGGAATTCTGATCTTATGGAAACCCTGGAGCTCACCAATTTGATGCCCAACGCCATGGCGACCATTGTGGGGGCAGAAGCGCGCAAAGAAAGCCGCGGTGCGCATGCGCATGAGGATTTCACCGAGCGTGACGATGACAATTGGCGCGTGCATACCATCGCTCGGGTGGATGGATCAAAGGTTGATTTGAGCCACCGGCCGGTGATCACCGAAAGGCTGACCACCGAAGAAGAAGGCGGCATCTCGCTGGCGCAGATTGCACCGAAAGTGAGAACTTTCTGATGCGGCCGCTGGGGTGTTGTGCGGCGGTGGCTGTGGCCTTGATGGGCGGGGGCGCTCTGGCTGAGCTGTCCCAATCCCAACTTGCGGCTCTGTCGGTTCTATCCCCATTGGCGCAAGAACAGTTGGATCGAAAGAACGGGCAGGCGCTTGCGGAATGTATGGTTTTAGCCGCCGAGGCGGAGGAAGTATCCCGCATCGCCGCTTTTGCTGGCATGGCGCCCAGCCCGGTCATTATTGACCTGGCCAATGAAATTATCCAGCGCCCGGCGGTGCTGAGCTGTTTGACTGAAAAGCTGTCTTAGGGGATGCGGGTTTTGGCATATCACCCGATGAGACAGTTGACGTCGCTTGTTGATAGGCTGCACGGCGCTGTTTGCGTCTGCTCTGTGGAGAAATAATATGGTACAACTGACACTCCCGAAAAATTCCCGCATCACCCGCGGTAAGGTCTGGCCGAAACCGGAAGGGGCGAAAAACCTGCGGGTTTTCAAGATTTATCGCTGGAACCCGGATGATGGCAAAACCCCGCAGGTGGATACCTATTTCGTAGATATGGACACATGCGGCCCTATGGTTTTGGATGCTTTGATCAAGATCAAGAGTGAAATTGATCCGACCTTGACCTTTCGCCGGTCCTGCCGTGAGGGGATTTGTGGCTCCTGTGCGATGAATGTTGACGGGGTGAATACGCTGGCCTGTATCTATGGCATGGATGAGATCAAGGGGGATGTGAAGATCTATCCGCTGCCGCATATGCCGGTTGTAAAGGATCTGATCCCAGACTTGACGCATTTCTATGCCCAGCATGCCTCGATCATGCCCTGGCTTGAGACTAAAACCAACCGGCCTGCCAAAGAATGGTTGCAGTCGATCGAGGATCGCAAAAAGCTTGATGGGCTGTATGAATGTGTGATGTGCGCCTGCTGCTCGACCTCTTGCCCGTCCTATTGGTGGAATGGGGATCGCTATCTCGGCCCGGCGGCTTTGTTGCACGCCTATCGCTGGATTATTGACAGCCGCGATGAGGCCACGGGCGAGCGTTTGGACAATCTGGAAGACCCGTTCAAACTCTACCGCTGCCACACGATTATGAATTGCACCAAGACCTGTCCCAAAGGGCTCAATCCAGCCAAATCCATCGCCTCAATCAAAGAAATGATGGTCGAACGCCGGGTCTAGGCTGGGCATGCCTGGGTGAACTTTGAAGTGTGAACTGTCAAATTGTCCGGCATGGCCTTTGCTTCCGCGCAGGTCAGTGCCGTTAGGCAAATGCCGCCTCTAGGGCAATCTCTACCATGTCGCCGAAGCTGCGTTCCCGATCTTCGGAGGGCAGGGCCTCATGGGTGAGCAGGTGATCTGAGATGGTGCAGACGGCCAAAGCGCGACGATTGTGGCGCGCCGCCAGATTGTACAGCTCCGCAGTTTCCATCTCGACAGCCAGAATCCCGTGGCGGGTCATTTGCTCGCTGAGATCTGGGCGTTCATCATAAAACACATCTGACGAATAAATTCCGCCCACATGGGCATCGATGCCGCGCCCGCGCGCAGAAGCGACAGCCGCCTCCAGCAGGCCATAATCGGCGCAGGGTGCAAAGTTGATCTCTTTGAACATGCCAAGGGATGGGGTGGAGAGGGTGGAGGCGGTCATGGCAATCACCACATCGCGCAGTTTGACCTTAGGGCTCATGCCACCGGCCGAGCCGATACGGATCAAAGTTTTGGCATCATAGTCTTTGATCAGCTCATTGACGTAGATAGACAGGCTCGGCATGCCCATGCCAGATCCCTGAATGGTGACAGGGTTGCCGCGCCAAAACCCCGTGAAACCCAACATACCGCGCACTTGGTTGACGCATTTCGCATCGTCCAAAAACGTCTCCGCCGCCCATTTTGCGCGCAGAGGATCCCCCGGCAAGAGTACAGTTTCCGCAATTTCGCCCGGTTGCGCACCAATATGAATGGTCATGATATCACCTCGAATATTTAATAAAGGGTGTTAGCGTGCCGATCCGGTCATAGAGCAAACGCGCATTTTCGTTGAAATCTTGGGTCATCCAATAAACGCTTGGCGTGCCATTGGCATCTGCGGCGGCGTAGACCGCCTCGATCAAAGCCCGGCCAATACCCTGCCCACGCACGGCCTCTTTGGCGTAAAGATCTTGCAGATAACAGACATCTTCCGCGCGCCAATTATGTGCGTGATAAATGTAATGGACAATGCCCACGGCCTCACCGTCTCGCTCGGCGACAAGCGCATTTTGCACCCGATTGGCCGGATTGATCAGCCGTGCGAAGGTCGTCTCATAGATCTCCGGCGCAACATCTGTGTCATAAAACGACAGGTAATCGCCCCACATCTGCCCCCAATCGGCCCGGTCCTCAGCCACAAGAGGGCGAATTTTCAGCGACATATGCGAGCTCCTTTGACGTTAAGCGGAATGTGCCCCGTCGGCGAGGGATTTGACAAAGGCCAAGACTTCCGCAGGGGATTTCCCTGCGCCAATTTCATCAACAATGGCAGAGCCCACAACAGCGCCATCGGCCACCGATGCGATGTCTCGCGCATTTTGCGGGGTGCGAATGCCAAAGCCAACAATGATCGGTAAATCCGTGGCCGCTTTGATGCGCGCGACTTCCGGTCCCACATTGCTGGCCTGCGCGGCCGCCGCGCCCGTGATGCCATTGATTGAGACATAGTAGACAAAGCCGGAGGTGTTGGTGAGGACTTTGGGCAAGCGCTTGTCATCTGTGGTCGGTGTGGCCAGGCGAATAAAATTCAAGCCGGCCTTTTGAGCGGGAATGCACAACTCGCTGTCCTCTTCAGGCGGCAGATCGACCACAATCATCCCATCGATCCCGGCCTCTTTGGCCTCGGCTAGAAAACGCGTCACCCCGCGTGAATAGATCGGGTTGTAATAGCCCATCAACACGATCGGCGTCGTGTCATCGGTTTCGCGAAAGTCTCTGACCATTTGCAGGGTCTTGTCCAAGGTCATTCCGGCTTCAAGTGCGCGCTGCCCGGCCAATTGAATGGTGGGGCCATCGGCCATTGGATCGGTAAAGGGCAGGCCCAATTCAATGATATCAACCCCAGCAGCCGGCAGGCCCTTCACCACTTCCAAAGCGCTGTCATAGCTCGGATCTCCAGCCATAACATAGGTCACAAAAGCCTTTTTTCCGGCGGCTTTGAGGTCTGCAAATTTTGCGTCGATCCGTGTCATATCTGGCCCTTCATATTGCTTATGTTCTGACATGCCGCAAAGGCGGGTCAAGTTCAATATGCTTTGACCCAGCGCCGCTCATTCTGTGACATTTGCCGCGCCCTGCTCAAAGCGCAGTTCTGCTTGCTCTGATTGAGCCGCGCAGATATGAGCGGTTTGAAAAATGAAGGAGTGCATCATGGGTTTTCGAATGGGTATCGTTGGCTTGCCAAATGTTGGCAAATCCACCTTGTTTAACGCGCTGACCAAAACCGCCTCAGCGCAGGCGGCGAATTTTCCATTTTGTACCATCGAGCCCAATGTGGGCGAGGTTAACGTGCCAGACGCGCGCCTGGCCAATCTGGCACAGATTGCAAATTCAGCGAACATCATTCCGGCCCGTATGACCTTCGTAGACATCGCAGGCCTCGTTAAAGGCGCAAGCCAAGGTGAGGGGCTCGGCAATCAATTTCTGGCCAATATCCGTGAGACGGATGCAATTGCCCATGTGGTACGTTGCTTTGAAGATGGTGATGTGGTGCATGTCTCGGATCATGTGGATCCCATTGCAGATGCCGATACTATCGACACAGAGCTTATGCTGGCGGATATGGAAAGCGTCGAGAAGAGACTGCAAAACATTGTGCGCAAAGTGCGCGGTGGCGACAAGGAAGCGGTGCAGCAAGAGCGCTTGCTGCGGGCCGCTTTGGCCGCTTTGGAACAAGGTAAGCCCGCCCGCACAGTTGAGGTTGACCCAGAAGATGCCAAGCAATGGAAAATGCTACAACTGCTCAGCACAAAGCCGATCCTCTATGTCTGCAACGTGGGCGAGTCTGATGCGGCCTCTGGCAACAGCTATTCAGACGCTGTGGCGAAGATGGCCGCAGAGCAGGGCAACAGCCATGTCATCATCTCTGCGCAGATCGAGGAGGAAATTAGCCAGCTGGACGATGAAGAGGCTGAGATGTTCCTGAGCGAAATGGGGCTTGAGGAAGCTGGGCTTGATCGCTTGATTCGCGCGGGCTACGCGCTTTTGGCGCTGGAGACTTATTTCACAGTTGGCCCCAAGGAGGCGCGCGCTTGGACCATCAAACAGGGCACAACTGCACCCCAGGCCGCGGGCGTTATTCATGGTGATTTCGAGCGGGGGTTCATTCGTGCTGAGACCATCGCCTACGATGATTTTGCAGCCCTCGGCGGAGAGGCCGCTGCGAAAGAGGCCGGGAAAATGCGCGCAGAGGGGAAATCCTATGTGGTGCAAGACGGTGACGTGATGCATTTCCTGTTCAACACCTAGGGTTGGCAAACCGGTTCAGCCGTTTGGCTGGGGAGGAGGCGCAATGGCGCTCAAACTCATCATTGATACAGACCCCGGCATTGATGATGCCATGGCGATCCTTTATGCCATCGCCGCCCCAGAGATTGATCTTCTGGGTCTGACGACGGTGTTTGGCAATGTGACCACCCCCAAAGCCACGCGCAATGCGCTGTATTTGCTGGAACAGGCGGGGATCGAGATCCCTGTGGCCGAAGGGCTGCACCGCCCTCGTATACTTCCTCCCTTTCCGCCAACCTCTGCGGTGCATGGGGCGGAGGGCTTTGGAACGCTCGCCGTGCCCACGCCCCAGCGCCGCGCGCTGGTTGAGACTGCGCCTGAGTATCTGGTGCGGATGGCACGGGCGCATCAAGGGGAGCTGCTGCTCTGTCCCATTGGTCCTTTGACAAATATTGCCGCGGCCATGGAGCTCGATCCGTCTTTTTGCTCGAATCTCAAAGGCATGGTTGTCATGGGTGGCAGTCTGCGGGCAGGGGGGAATATCACCCCAGCGGCCGAGGCCAATTTCTATCATGACCCCCATGCGGCCGATTTCGTGCTGCGTTATGGGTGCAATATGACACTGGTGGGTCTGGATGTGACCAACCGTGTGATCTGCCCGCGCAGCTTCTTTGTGCGCTTGGCGTCCGAAAGTCCGAAGATGGGCGGGCTTTTGCACGATATGGCCGAGTTTTACATCGATTTTTACGAGACCGTTGGCAAATTTGCCGGATGCGGCATGCATGATCCATCGGCGCTGGTGGCCTGCATCGCGCCCGAGTTGTTCACCACCGAGCCACATGCTTTGCGCGTAACCTTGAGCGGAGACCGCTCCGGCGAAATGATCACAGTGGCCAATTCGACTGCCCAAGCGGTGAATGTCTGCACGGATGTACAAGCCGAGGCGGTGAAGCAAAATTTTTTCAAGAATGTGGCGAAACTTAGCTAAATCCTCCTTGTCCCCAGCCCAACTCCCCGCTAAACGGGTCAACGGAGACGTGGCCGAGTGGACGAAGGCGCTCCCCTGCTAAGGGAGTAGGCCCGGAAGGGTCTCGAGGGTTCGAATCCCTTCGTCTCCGCCACCCAATTCTTTTATCTACTTGTTTGTAATATAGAAGAATTCCATTTTAATTTTCCATTCACACACCTGTTCCCACCTTTGGTGCTCGTTCGAAATCTGGCTTTTATGCCTCATCCACAAGGCCGGTGATCAATCAGCGTTGGTCCTCGCGGCTGATTTGGCCGTAGCCGCGCAGGGCGGTGAGAATGTCAGTATGTCCAAGGTTTTGCGCGGTGGTGGTGAGCTCGGTGGCGGAAGAGACACATTGAAGAAGAGGCATTAAGATGACTACGTGAGATTTAAGGTCATCTTCATGGAGCTACGGATGTTGCAAGCCTATGCCGCACTGCGGGTATTCTACCCAGTGAAAGGGTCATTCAATGCTCTTCACGCGGGGGCGCAAGTGATAGGTTAAGATGGTTTTAAATGCGGTAGAAAAGCGCTGGATCGCGTCTTTGCAGAAGGTCACACACAGGCATGTTTAGGATTTACGGCATGGCAAGCGATAATTTATTTGCGTATACTGCATCTGGGCGCAGCCGAATTGAGTAAAGGACAGGGCTGATAAACGAGGGTTATCGTTATTGAACGATATTTTCCCTGTCGCCAAAATAGACCCTCCAGAAACCCAGAGAGTCACATGAGTTGAGTCATGAACTTGAATCCAGATACAAAATCCAATAAAATCCGACACACGGGGAGATTTCGGAGTTTAGTGTGATGGTAAGAATTCTAATTAACTCTTTTTTATCACTGGTTGTACTGGCTGTTTGCTTGATGTTTTCATGGCGCGCATTGTCGGAGGCAAATTTCCTTTTTCCTCAGCTTTATGAGATCAATGGAATTGATGCGCAAATTGCCAAATATGGGCCTCAGAATAGGAACCGAGTTGGTTTTGAAACTACAACGAAGGCGGAGAGGGGTATAATATTCGGAGAGATAGTTGAGGCTGTAAATAATAGTGGTATTGGTCTAGAAAAAATTGTTTACCGGGCTCCCAGTGGCGAAGTAATTGACAGTTTTCTTACGCAGCCAGAAATCGATCATCTGAATGATGTGGCTCGATTAATTGGTTATCTAAACAAAACACTATTATACCTAACGGCCTTTCTGTTTTGTCTTGTGACGTTTTGTTGGACATTAAAAGTCCGGAAAAACACAAATATATGGAGACCTTTCACGGTAGGAAAGTCATTCATAAGCATGTTGGCAGTGTTGTTACTTTGTTTTGCTATCGTCACAGCAGTTGGCCCGCAAAGAGTTTTTTATGCTCTTCACGAGTGGATTTTTGCCGGCATGGCTCCTTGGCACTTTTATTTCCAGGACTCATTGATGACCACCATGTTAACCGAGCCTCTATTTGGGAGCATATCAATTTTATTGGTGGGAACCGCATTTGTTTTCTGGCTTTTGCTATCAGCTCTGATCAAAAGAATTTTGGCTTAGATGTTGCGTAACCCTGCAACTGCCCCGGGCAGCTTCCTAAGCGCGGCAATGTTGACGTCCAACATCACCTGTCTTTGTATTTATCCCAATATTCGGTTAGCCACTTTGGTCTGTGCAGTCCACAGCGCGGAAACCTAGCCCAGCGGCTGGTTTTATCCGCGACGAGGTTCGGGCGTGGAAAGCCATGAAAAGCGACCATTAAGGTTTCAGGTGCCGGCTTTAGTGGGGGCACAAATATATCCATCAAATATTGACGCCGCAAATGGTACTTGAGACTCTGTATCCACTCTAATGGATAATAGTCTTTCTTTCGAGCGTGATCGGCGACAAACCCTTGCTCAACCTAGAGGTTGAACGGGCTGAATGATCGCTGGGTCGCGATTGGTCATCTTAAATTTTTGGGGAAATGGTGGACCCTAGCGGGATCGAACCGCTGACCTCCTGCATGCCATGCAGGCGCTCTCCCAGCTGAGCTAAGGGCCCTTTGATATCTTGCTGTCTAGGCAAGGCTTGGCGCGGGATCAAGAGGAAATCAGCGCGCCAAGCAAAGAAATTTAGCTGTCGTCGTCGTCTGTGGCGACATCTGCGATTTCATCGAGTGAAACCGTATCATCGTCGTCGTCATCAAGCACATCATCGCCCAAATCTACATCGACGTCATCATCGTCCAATACCACTTCATCGGCATCTGTGTCGGCTTCATTCATCTTTGTTGTCTGTGCATCTTCCGCATCGGCCACCATTGTGCGACCTTTATTTGCGTCAAGCGTAACAGTTTCGCCCGTGTAGGGGCTGATGATCGGATCTTTATTCAAGTCGTAAAAACGCTTGCCTGTGGTGGGGCAAATACGTTTGGTACCCCATTCTTCGTTCGGCATGGGTTTTCCCCTCTCGCAATCGGTGACAATCTGTGCCGAGTGCCATACACAAGAGGCGGTGTCAAAGGTGAAATCTATTAATTCGTGGATGTCGTGGATGAATCTGCCCTCAAATACGGCTGATCGGCAGATTATACTGCCCGGCCGGCCTGAAATTACGGTGCTTTTGCGCCCATCGCGCCGGGCAAGCCGCCTGTCTCTGCGGATCTCGCGGCTCAAAGGGCAGGTGACACTCAGTCTGCCTTTGTCCTGTCCGATGGTGCAGGCGAAAAATTTTGTTCTGGAAAAAGAATCTTGGATCCGTGCGCATTTGGCCGATTTGCCCCGGGTGGCCCAGGCGGGTTTTGACCGTCAGCTGCCCTTTGCCGGTCGCCTATTAACCATAGCCCCGGGCGCGGGGCGGCAGGTTGAGCTGAGCGGGGATCGACTGTTGGTGCCTGGCCGCGAGTCTTTGGTGCCTGCGCGCGTGAAAGCCTTTTTAAAGCTGCAAGCGCGCTTGGCGCTGCAAGAGGCGGTTGATCACTATTCCGAACGTCTCGGGCGGCCCTATGGGCGCCTGACACTGCGGGACACGACCTCGAGATGGGGGTCTTGTTCAACGCAGGGAAATTTGAACTTCTCATGGCGCTTGATCATGGCCCCACCTGAGGTGTTGCGCTATGTGGCGGCCCATGAGGTGGCGCATTTGGAACAGATGAATCACTCCGCCGCCTTTTGGGCGCTGGTTGAGCGCCTCTTTCCGGGCCATCAGGCGCAGCGTGACTGGCTTAAGCACCACGGTGAAGATCTGCATCGTTATCAGTTCTAAATGGTGCTTATGGCGCGGCGCGGGCTGGCCATGCCCATTGGTGTTTGACAGGCGCGGCAAATGTGATCACAAATGCATATGGCAGAAAAATTGCAAGACAGCTATCTGGCCGCACATGACCAGCTTTACCGCACATTGCGCATGCGGATCATGTACGGCGAAATGCGCCCGGGGCAGGCGATAACCCTGCGGGGCGTGGCCGAGGAATTCGGAGTCTCTGTGACCCCGGTGCGCGAGGCGTTGAAGCGGCTGGCGGCAGAGGGGGCTCTGAGCATTTCGGTGAGCGGGCGGTTCCAAACCCCGGCTCTGACCAATGACCGGATTGAGGAGCTTGCTGCTCTGCGGGCGTTGATCGAGGTGGAATTGGCCACACGGGCCTTGCCGCGGGCGCATATGGCTCTGGTTGAGCGGTTACAAACGATAAATAACGCCATTTCTGTGGCTGTGGCGAAGGCGGATGCTGTCACTTACATACGAACAAATCTCGAGTTTCACCGCACGCTCTACTTGCGGGCCCAGGCTCCGGCGATGCTGGCAACGGTCGAGACAGTGTGGCTGCAAATGGGCCCAACGATGCGGGCGCTCTATGGCCGGTTGCAACGTAAGGATCCGCCAATGCATCACCGCCTGATTCTTGCGGCTTTGAAAGCTGGCGATGAACCGGGCCTTCGGGTGGCTGTGCGGGCGGATGTCACCCAGGGGCTGCGCATGTTGGCGCGCTGAGACCTCTGCATAACTCAACTGCCAAGCTAAAACACTGTGCCCGGTGGCCACACCGGGCAGCGCCTGCCTGCCCCCCGGCAGGCGCATTCACCATGTGGGTATGCTGGAACGTATGGTTATTGCTCAAAGTTTGCAGTCATTTCACCACCAGACATATGCGCCCGCCCAGGCCGGCGCTGCCCTCATTTCATATTGCAAGGGCGTTATTCAGAGGTCTTGGCAAAGATCTGCACCCATGGGCGCAGGCCTGAAAATACGATAGATTGCGTGACGGCGGCGGCCTGGCTTAGCTGTGAATTGCCCCATCGCCACAGGCCAAAGCCGCCTCGCGCACGGCTTCGGAATAGGTGGGATGGGCGTGGCAGGTACGCGCCAAATCTTCAGCGGCGGCGCCAAATTCCATTGCCACGCAGACCTCATGGATCAGATCTCCCGCCATTGGGCCGATGATATGCGCGCCAAGAATGCGATCGGTTGTTGCGTCTGCTAGGATTTTCACAAAGCCATCAGCCGCAAAATTTGCTTTTGCGCGGCCATTGCCCATGAAGGAAAACTTGCCGGCCTTGTAGGCTCGGCCTGCCTCTTTCAATTGCTCTTCGGTTTGGCCAACGGTGGCGACCTCTGGATGGGTGTAGATCACACCGGGGATTACATCATAGTTCACATGGCCTGCTTGCCCTGCCAAGATTTCCGCCACGGCCATGCCTTCATCTTCGGCCTTATGGGCCAGCATGGGGCCCGTTATGGCGTCGCCAATGGCATAAATGCCGGGAACAGAGGTTGCATAATGGGCATCGGTTTGGATTTGACCGCGCGCGGTGAGGGTGACGCCAAGCGCGTCCAATCCGAGGCCGTCGACGTAGGGACGCCGGCCCGTGGCGACAAGCACCACATCCGCCTCCAGCTCATGCGTGGTGTCTTTTTTGCGTTTGACATAGCTCACAGTGGCTTTGCCTTTTTTCACTGCAACGGATTGCACGGCTGCGCCCATGGTGAACTTGAGGCCTTGTTTCTTGAGAATCCTGAGGAAGGTTTTTTGCACCTCACCGTCCATACCGGGGGTGATGTCGTCCAGAAATTCTATCACCTCAACCTCGGTGCCCAGGCGCGCATAGACAGATCCCAATTCCAATCCAATAACACCAGCGCCGATCACCACCATTTTGCTCGGAATTTTGTCCAACGCCAGGGCACCTGTTGATGTCACGACGGTTTTCTCATCAATTTCAATTCCGGGCAGGCTGGAGGGTTCGGAGCCAGAAGCGATGATGATGTGTTTGGCCTGATGGATGTCATCACCAACTTTGACCTGACCGGCCGCAGGAATGCTGCCCCAGCCTTTCAGCCAGTCAATTTTGTTTTTCTTGAATAGAAACTCAATGCCCTTGGTATTGCCGTCAATCACCTCGGTTTTATACCCCTGCATCTTCGCCCAATCGACCTTGGGATCTTCGGCAATCAAACCCATTTTGGCAAAATTATGTTGCGCTTCATGCAATTGGTGGCTGGCATGTAGCAGGGCTTTGGAGGGGATACAGCCGACATTCAGGCAGGTCCCCCCAAGCGTGTCACGCCCCTCGACACAGGCGGTTTTGAGACCGAGCTGGGCGCAGCGAATAGCGCTGACATAGCCACCGGGGCCGGAGCCAATCACAATTACATCATAAGAAGCCATAAGAAAGGTCCTTTATTTTCAGGGCGGGCCCGGGAGCCCATGGTTGTATTTCTGTCCCAACCTCAACCTAAGTGAGGCCGGGCAAAGATCATAACGGACAAATGTCCAAAATGAACACTATGGCCACCGCCGGTGACGTTGGATCTCTGCCGGATTAGAGATCCATCAACAGGCGGCGCGGGTCTTCTAAGGCTTCTTTGACGCGCACGAGGAAGGTGACGGCGCCCTTGCCGTCCACGACCCGGTGATCATAGCTCAAAGCCAGATACATCATGGGGCGAATAACCACCTCACCGTTGATCGCCATCGGACGGTCTTGGATCTTATGCATGCCCAATATGCCCGATTGCGGCGGATTGAGAATAGGCGAAGACATCAGCGAGCCGTAGACACCTCCGTTGGAGATGGTGAAGGTGCCGCCCTGCATTTCCGCCATGGACAATTTACCATCACGCGCGCGGGCGCCTTTTTCTGCAATGGCTTTTTCGATCTCGGCAAAGGACAAGGAATCCGCATCACGGATCACCGGAACCACCAATCCTGTTGGCGTGCCCGCGGCGATGCCCATGTGGACGAAATTTTTATACACGATATCTGTGCCATCAATTTCCGAGTTGACCTCTGGCACCTCGCGCAGCGCATGGCAGCAGGCCACTGTGAAAAAAGACATAAAGCCCAGTTTTACGCCATGTTTCTTTAAAAACAGATCTTTATATTCATTACGCAGGGCCATGACCTCTGTCATGTCGACTTCATTGTAAGTGGTCAACATGGCCGCAGTGTTCTGGCTGTCCTTGAGACGCCGCGCAATGGTTTGGCGCAGGCGTGTCATCTTCACGCGCTCTTCGCGCGCGGCATCATCTGCAGGAACCGCCGCGCGAATGGGCGTGGCTGGCGGGATCGGAGCGGCCTGGGGCGCGGCTGCGGCGAGGGCTTTTTGAACGTCTTGTTTCATCACACGGTTATCTTTGCCTGTTGCGGTCACATCATTTCGGTTGAGCCCGGCCTCGGACATAAGCTTTTTCGCCGACGGGGCATCTTCGACATCATGGCTTTTTCCAGCGGCGGTGGCGGCGGCCTCCGCTGGGGTTGGCTTGCTGGAGATGTCCCCGCCAATCACAGCCAATTGTCCGCCCGCTTGCACGGTGCTGCCTTCGGCGGCAAGGATTTGCCCCAAAACACCGGCGGCCGGTGCGGGCACTTCCACACTCACCTTATCGGTTTCCAATTCACAGAGCATTTCATCCTGCGCCACCGTATCGCCTGGCTTTTTGTACCAGGTCGAGACTGTGGCCTCCGTGACAGATTCGCCCAAGACCGGTACCATCACTGCGACGGTTTGCGCCGCTGGCGCAGGTGCACTCTTGGCGGCTGTCGCCGTGGCTGCGGCTGTGGCGGGTCCAGAGGCTGCGGCACCCTCGTTGATTTGTGCCAATAGCGCTTCGGTGCTGACGGTCGCGCCTTCCGCGGCAACGATTTCCGCCAATGTGCCCGCCACGGGGCTGGGCACTTCAACGGTGACCTTGTCAGTTTCCAGCTCACAGAGCATATCGTCCACGGCAACTTGATCGCCAGGTTTTTTGAACCAGGTCGCGACAGTGGCCTCGGTCACAGATTCGCCCAAAGTGGGAACACGAACTTCGGTGGCCATGATTTTATCCTTTCAACGTAAGCGCTTCATCGACGAGCGCGGCTTGTTGTGATTTGTGTATAGAGGCAAGCCCGGTTGCAGGGGAGGCCGAGGTGGCCCGTCCGACATAGGCCGGGCGGCTGTATTTGGCACCAATGCGCGTGAGGACCCATTCAATATTTGGCTCAATAAAGGTCCAGGCACCCTGGTTTTTCGGCTCTTCCTGGCACCAGACGATTTCTGCCTGTTTGAAGCGTTCCAATTCGTTGACCATTGAGATCGCGGGGAAAGGGTAGAATTGCTCGACCCGCAGCAGATAGATATCCTCTATGCCACGCGCGTCGCGTTCTTCGAGCAGATCGTAATAGACTTTGCCCGAACAGATCACCACACGTTTGATCTTTTTATCCGCAACCAACTTTGTCTCGGAATTGCCATATTGTGCATCATCCCACAGCACCCGGTGAAAGCTGGATCCGGTGGTGAATTCTGCGCGCTTTGACACTGCCATCTTGTGACGCAACAGAGATTTTGGCGTCATGAGAACCAAGGGTTTTCGGAAGGTGCGGTGAATTTGCCGGCGCAAGATATGGAAATAATTGGCCGGGGTGGTGCAATTGGCGACGATCCAATTGTCATGGCCGCACATTTGCAAAAAGCGCTCTAGGCGGGCGGAGCTGTGCTCTGGGCCTTGGCCTTCAAACCCATGGGGCAGCAGCATCGTGAGACCGGACATGCGCAGCCACTTGCTTTCCCCGCTGGAGATGAATTGATCAAACATGATCTGCGCGCCATTGGCAAAATCGCCAAATTGCGCTTCCCACATGACCAAAGCATTGGGCTCGGCCAAGCTGTAACCATATTCAAAGCCCAAGACCGCATATTCGGAAAGCATCGAATCGATGACCTCATACTGGCCCTGTCCTTCACGGATATTGTTGAGCGGGTAGTAGCGCTCCTCGGTATCCTGATTGACCAGGCCAGAATGGCGGTGGCTAAAGGTGCCGCGTGTACTGTCTTGCCCGGCGAGGCGCACCGGATGGCCCTCTGTCAGCAAGGAGCCAAAGGCCAAAGCCTCGCCTGTGGCCCAATCAATCCCTTCGCCGCTGCTCAGCGCTTTGGATTTGGCATCCAGCATGCGCTGCACGGTTTTATGGATTGGAAAGCCTTCGGGCACCTGGCAAAGAGTGCGGGACACGTCGTCAAAAGTCTCTTCGGACATGGCTGTGGCGCCGCGTTGGTATTCTTCACCGTGGCGGTTCATTTTCGACCAGCGCCCATCGAGCCAATCGGCCTTATTGGGCTTATAGTCCTTACCCGCTTCAAATTCCGCATTCAAAAATGATTGAAAGCTGGCCTTCATATCTTCGATTTCGCCCTCTGGGATCAAGCCATCACGCACAAGCCGCTCGGTGTAGAGGGTGAGGGTGGTTTTCTGCGTTTTGATCTTTTTGTACATCAGCGGATTGGTGAACATCGGCTCATCGCCTTCGTTATGACCAAAGCGGCGATAGCAAATAATATCGACAACCACGTCTTTTTTGAATTTTTGACGGAATTCCGTGGCGACGCGGGCGGCATGGACCACGGCCTCTGGATCATCGCCATTGACGTGGAAAATAGGGGCTTCGACCATCAGAGCAATGTCAGTGGGATAGGGAGAGGAGCGGCTGAAATGCGGCGCGGTGGTGAACCCGATTTGGTTGTTCACCACGATGTGCATGGTGCCGCCGGTTTTATGCCCTTTCAGGCCCGACAGTCCAAAGCCTTCGGCCACAACACCCTGACCGGCAAAGGCGGCATCCCCATGCAGCAGGATCGGCAGAACGCTGGTACGCTCTGTGTCGTGATTTTGATCTTGTTTCGCACGCGCTTTGCCCAAGACCACCGGATTGACGGCCTCAAGGTGGCTGGGGTTGGCGGTGAGCGACAAATGCACAGAATTGCCATCAAATTCACGATCAGAGGAGGCGCCGAGGTGGTATTTCACATCGCCCGATCCATCCACATCCTCAGGCTTGAACGAGCCGCCTTGGAATTCGTTAAAGATCGCCCGGTAGGGTTTGGCCATGACATTGGCCAGCACCGACAGGCGGCCCCGGTGGGGCATGCCAATGATGATGTCTCTTACGCCAAGGGCGCCGCCACGTTTGATGATTTGCTCCATCGCTGGAATGAGGCTTTCGCCGCCATCAAGCCCAAAGCGTTTGGTGCCCATGTATTTGACATGGAGGAATTTTTCGAAGCCCTCCGCCTCCACCAATTTGTTGAGAATCGCCTTGCGACCCTCGCGGGTGAAGCTGATTTCTTTGCCATAACCTTCAATGCGCTCTTTGAGCCAGGAGGATTCTTCGGGGTCAGAAATATGCATATATTGCAGGGCGAAAGTGCCACAATAGGTGCGGCGAACAATTTCCAAAATCTCGCGCATGGAGGCGAATTGCAGCCCCAAAACATTATCGAGAAAGATCGGCCGGTCCATATCGGCCTCGGTGAAACCATAGCTGGCTGGATCCAATTCGGGGCGGGGGTCATCTTCGCGCATGCCCAAAGGATCCAAATCCGCCGCCAAATGGCCGCGAATACGGTAGGCACGGATCAGCATCAGGGCGCGCAGACCGTCGAGCACTGCGCGTTTGAGTTGCTCCTCATTTAATGACACGCCCGTTTCAGCGGCCTTATTGCTGATTTTCTTGCCCGCATCGCGCGCCTCGGCTGCCGCTGGGTATTCGCCGGTAAAGGCGGATGTGAGATCATCCATTGGCATGGGCGGCCAATCGCTGCGTGCCCAAGAGGGGCCTGAGGCTTTGGCGCGCACATCCCTGTCTTCATCGCCCATTGCCGCAAAGAAATCAGCCCATTGCGCGTCAACTGACACCGGATCGGCGCTGTAGCGGGCGTGCATTTGCTCGAGATATTCCGCGTTATGGCCCTGCATGAAGCTTGAGGCATGGAATTGATCGTTTGCAGACTGATCGGTCATAGGATGACACCTTGGTAAGGAACAAAAAGAGGGTTTGAACGTGTCGCGGCAAGGAGGGCCCTGGGCCTTTCCTTGCCGCCGTGGGTGAGCTCAAGCGCGGGGCGTGATCGTCTAACATCAAATTTGAGTTTAAGCGTCATACCCGCCGCTCCCATATTACGCGTCGATCGCGGCCAAAACAGCTTCGCCAAGGCTGGCGGGGCTCTCTGCGACGACAATACCTGCCATTTTCATGGCTTCGATCTTATCTTCTGCGCCGCCTTTGCCGCCGGCGACAATCGCGCCCGCGTGGCCCATTCTGCGGCCTGCGGGAGCTGTACGGCCAGCGATGAAGCCTGCGACGGGTTTCCAGCGGCCTTTTTTCTTTTCATCAGCCAGGAATTGCGCGGCTTCCTCTTCAGCTGAGCCGCCAATTTCGCCGATCATGATGATGGATTGGGTTTCGTCATCTGCGAGGAACCACTCGAGCACATCGATATGCTCTGTGCCTTTGATGGGATCGCCGCCGATGCCGACGCAGGTCGATTGGCCCAAACCGACATCCGTGGTTTGCTTCACAGCTTCATAGGTCAAAGTGCCTGAGCGGGAGACCACGCCGACAGAGCCGCGGCGGTGAATATGGCCGGGCATAATGCCGATCTTGCAGGCGTCGGGTGTGATCACCCCAGGGCAGTTGGGTCCGATTAACCGGCTTGAGGAGCCTTCAAGCGCCCGCTTAACGCGCATCATGTCCAAGACGGGAATGCCTTCTGTGATGCATACGATGACTTCCATTTGCGCGTCAATTGCTTCGAGAATGGAGTCGGCGGCAAAGGGGGGCGGGACATAGATGACAGAGGCATTGGCTTCAGTGACCGATTTGGCCTCATGCACAGAGTTAAAAACCGGCAGATTTAAATGGGTTTGCCCGCCCTTGCCGGGGGTGACCCCACCGACCATTTTCGTGCCATAGGCAATGGCTTGTTCTGAGTGAAATGTGCCCTGGCTGCCGGTGAATCCCTGGCAGATGACTTTGGTGTTTTCGTCGATAAGTACGGCCATTCGGCGCTCCTCGTTCGTATGTTGGCAGCGGCACCTTGGGCCGGCTGCAAAATTCCAATTCAGCGGTCGCAGGGCCGCGTTACAGCGCCTTTACAGCAGCAACGATTTTCTCGGCGCCATCGCGAAGATTGTCGGCCGCGATCACATTGAGGCCACTTTCGGTGATGATCCGCTTGCCTTCATCGACATTGGTGCCTTCCAAACGAACGACCAACGGCACGGAAAGCCCTACTTCTTTCACCGCAGATACCACCCCATCAGCGATCACGTCACAGCGCATGATCCCGCCGAAGATATTGACCAAAATACCTTTGACCTGCGGATCGGAGGTGATGATCTTGAAGGCTTCGGTCACTTTTTCCTTTGTGGCGCCGCCGCCGACATCCAAGAAGTTCGCCGGTTCAGCACCATAGAGTTTGATAATGTCCATCGTGGCCATGGCCAGACCCGCACCGTTGACCATGCAACCGATTTCGCCATCCAAGGCGATATAGTTCAGGTCATATTTCGACGCTTCCAGTTCACGGGCATCCTCCTCGGTGGTGTCGCGCAGCTCAGCGATATCTGCATGGCGGTACACCGCATTGCCATCGAAGCCAATTTTAGCATCCAAGACCTTCAAATCCCCACCGTCGGTGATGATCAAAGGGTTGATTTCCAGCATCTCCATATCTTTTTCGACAAAGGCTTTGTAGAGCTGGCCCATGAGTTTAACGCATTGCTTGATCTGCGCGCCTTTGAGGCCCAGAGAAAAGGCGATGCGGCGGCCATGAAAGCCTTGATAGCCAGTGGCGGGATCAACGGAGAAGGAGAGAATTTTTTCCGGTGTCGCCTCTGCCACCTCTTCAATGTCCATCCCGCCCTCGGTGGAGGCCACAAAGGAGATGCGGCTAGTCTGACGGTCCACTAGGATCGCGAGATAAAATTCTTTTTCAATGCCGGAGCCATCTTCGATATAAATTCGGTTGACCAATTTTCCCGCAGGGCCAGTTTGCTTGGTCACAAGTGTCCGGCCCAGCATGGCTTTGGCTTCTTTTTCCGCTTCATCGACCGACCGCGCAAGGCGCACACCACCGGCAGCGCCGGCGTCAGCTTCGATAAAGCTGCCTTTTCCGCGCCCACCAGCGTGGATTTGAGCTTTCACAACCCACAAGGGCCCATCCATTTCGGACGCTGCCGCTTTGGCGGCATCGGCGCTGAGGACTATGCGCCCGTCGCTGACGGGTGCGCCGTAGCTGCGCAAAAGGGCTTTGGCTTGATATTCATGAATATTCATAGAGCTGATCCTGCAATTTATTCCTTATCGCATGTAAAACACATAAGTCGTGGCGATATAGTAAATTTTTTCAGAAAAGCTGTTTTTCGTACATTTGTGATCACAGAAAAAAAATCTGTGATCACAAAAAGGAGGTCAAACCCGGTTTATGCGCCAAATCAACGGGGTGGCGCAGCGCTTTGATGGCTAAAAGAAGGCCTGCAAGCCCGTTTGCGCCCGCCCAAGGATCAAAGCATGCACGTCATGCGTCCCCTCATATGTGTTGACCGTTTCAAGATTGGCCGCATGGCGCATGATCTGGAAACCCTCAGCAATGCCATTGCCCCCATGCATGTCTCGGCTAACCCGGGCGATGTCCAAAGCTTTGCCGCAATTGTTGCGTTTCATCAGGCTGATGAGCTCTGGGCTGGCCGTGCCGTCGTCCATCATCTGACCCAATCGGAAGGCCGATTGCAGACCCAGAGAAATTTCGGTTTGCATATCGGCCAGCTTTTTCTGGAACAGTTGGGTTTGCGCCAGAGGCTTGTTGAATTGCTTTCTGTCCAGACCATATTGCAATGCGGCGTGCCAACAAAACTCTGCTGCGCCCATAACACCCCAGGCAATGCCATAGCGGGCTCGGTTGAGACAGCCAAAGGGTCCTTTGAGCCCTTCCACATTCGGCAAAAGCGCGTCTTCGCCCACCTCGACACCATCCATAACGATTTCCCCAGTGACCGAGGCGCGCAGGGAGAGCTTGCCGCCAATTTTTGGCGCCGATAACCCGCTCATACCTTTTTCCAGTATGAACCCGCGGATTTTTCCACCATGTTCTTCTGATTTGGCCCAAACCACAAAGACATCCGCAATCGGCGCATTGGAAATCCACATCTTGGATCCGGTCAGCTTATATCCCGTTGCGGTTTTCTCAGCGCGGGTTTTCATCCCGGCCGGATCTGATCCAGCATCCGGCTCGGTCAAACCAAAGCAGCCGATCAAAGCGCCAGAGCATAGCCCAGGCAAGAACTTTTGCCGTTGCGCCTCACTGCCGTAGGCGTGGATGGGGTAGATGACCAAAGAGGATTGCACGGACATCATCGAGCGATAGCCGCTGTCGACCCGCTCGACCTCCCGCGCGATCAAACCATAGGCCGTATATGAGGCGCCAAGGCCGCCGTATTCCTCAGGAATAGTGGCCCCGAGCAGCCCGGCTTCGCCCATTTTGGGGAATAGGCCAGGATTGACTGTAGCCTCGCGGTAAGCATCAATAATCAAAGGTTGCAACTCATTTTGGGCAAACTGTGCCGCCGCATCGCGCAGCATGCGATCATCTTCGGTCAGCTGAGTGTCCAGTAAAAACGGGTCGGGCCAATTAAAATCTGCCAATTGTGGTTTGAGGTCCGCCATGGTGAATGCTCCTAATAGGTTTGCGCAAATTTGATCCAACGGCCGCGGGAGTACAACCCCTCATGAGGCAAAGGGCCTGCGGCAAATGGTAGACACAAAAAAACCCGAAGCCTGCGCTCCGGGTTTTCAATGCTCTAAGTGTTTGAGACTATTTTGGCAGGGGGCCAACCAGCATGATCATCTGGCGACCTTCCATTTTTGGCATATTTTCAACCCGGCCGATTTCTTTGGTATCTTCAGCAACGCGCAGCAATAAATCGCGACCCAATTCTTGGTGTGCCATCTCGCGGCCCTTAAAGCGCAGGGTTATTTTAACCTTGTCGCCATTTTCCAAAAACTTAAACACATTGCGCATTTTGACTTCATAGTCATGCTTATCTGTGTTCGGTCGGAACTTGACCTCTTTAATTTCAATGATCTTTTGTTTTTTGCGCGCTTCGGCTTCTTTCTTTTGGGATTCATATTTGAATTTCCCAAAATCCATAATCTTGCAAACAGGTGGATTGGCATTTGGCGAAATTTCCACCAAGTCCAATCCGGCGTCTTCTGCCATGATTAAAGCGCGTTCTGGCGTGACCACGCCAATGTTTTCGCCATTTTCGTCAATCAAGCGAAGTTCGCTCCCACGAATGCGTTCGTTGATGCGAGGGCCGGTTTCGCGCTGCGGAGGCGCGTTGTGAGGTCTGCGGGCTATAGCTATCGTCCTTTTGTGGATAAATTAACGTCGCCTATCTAGCCGCGTGGCCACATAGTTTCAAGGCGTATCTTCATGGGCGGGCGAGTGCCTATCCGACGAAGGCTTTCTCGATCACATAGTCGCCCGGATCGGAATTGGCCCCCTCGCGAAGGCCATAGGCCTCAAGAATGCGTTTCATATCCGTGTTCAACCCCATGGAGCCGCAGACCATCGCGCGGTCATTTTCCGCGTTGAAATCTGCTATTTTCAGATCAGCGAAGAGCGTGCCATCTTCCAACAAGGTGGTGATACGGCCCATCTTGGCAGAGGGCTCGCGCGTGGTGGTGGGGTAATAGATCAGCTTGGATTGCGCCTCTTCGCCGACCAAAATATCGTTTTTCGTCTCCTCAACCAGCTCTTGCCCGAATTTGAGCTCCGCCAGATCTCGGCAGCTGTGGGTTAAAATCACCTGTTCAAAACGCTCATAGGTTTCCGGCTCGCGCAGGAGCGAGGCAAAGGGGGCGATTCCGGTGCCGGTCGAAAAGAACCAGATGCGTTTGGCCGGGGTGAGGGCGTCATGCACCAATGTGCCGACCGGTTTGGGCCGCAAGATCACTTGATCGCCTGGTTTGATGTGCTGCAACTTGCTGGTCAGAGGACCGTCTTTGACCTTGATGGAATAGAATTGCAAAGTGTCATCCCAGGCCGGTGAGGCAATGGAATAGGCGCGCAGCAGCGGCTTTTGCTTGCCCGTCACAGGATCAAGGTCGCTCATCAAACCAATCATCACGAACTCACCAGAGCGGAACCGCAATGAGGCGGGCCGGGTGACGCGGAAGCGAAACAGGCTGTCGGTGTAATGTTCAACCTCTGTGACGGTTTGGGCGTCAGGCAGGGTCACGGGTGTTGCTGTCGTCAGTGTCACGGTGCTTTGCTCGGTCATTTAGGATCCTTTTCGGTCTAGTCTTTCAAAGGCAGAAGTTCAATTGCGGCTTTTCGACATTATGTTGCGATGCGCCCGTTGGGGCGGCGCAGGCGTGATTGGTAATCATGGGCGCGCCAGTCGGCGCGGGCCAGCCATTGGGATTCTGGCTGCCGCGCGGCCAAGTCTTGCGGAATTTCGACATCATCAAACCCAGAACGCCGCGCCATAGTGTATTGATCGGCCAGCACATGGCCCGCGAGCCTGAGGTGCCCGCGATAGCCGTTTTGCCGCAACCTTGTCGCCAGGGTAAAGCCGCGCCCATTGGCGAAGCTGTCTAAGGTGATGCGAATGGAGCGTTGCTTTAGCAGCTCAGCCGTGATTCCCTTCGGGTCAAAGTCTGATTGTAAATCCGCCGCGATTGCGCCGGTATCTTCGGGCGCAAAGCCATGGTCATTCACGATAACAGTCATGGGATCCTCATGCATTATTCGGTTTTGGATTGCCCAGGCCAATGGCCCGCGCGAAGGGTTGGTTTGGACGCAATTTGCGCCGCCATATGAAGCAAGACCGCTGGCTCTGCGCCAAAAGAGCCGACCAAAGCAATTCTTTGATCCAAAAGGGCAAGCGCAGGCTTTAAAATATCTTGGGGCTGCCTGTCTGCATCGCGGCGGTTGAGCATAGCGAGCCGGGCCTCTAGCGGCATGTCATTGAGGTAGGGCATGGCTCATGCGGCCTTTCTCGCTTGCGGGTACAGAAGGGCTTTGAAGGGCGCCAATCCGAGCCGGCGATAGGCTGCCAGAAAGCTTTCACTCCGATCTATGCGCAGCTGCAGATACCCCAGCAGCAAGCGCTCAATTGCCGGGACTATCTCATCGGCGCCGAAACCGGGGCCCGCACGGGTGCCAATTTCAGCGTCAGCACCCGCATCGCCGCCAAGAGTGATTTGATAGCTTTCAACACCGGCTTTCTCGAGGCCCAAAATCCCGATGTGCCCAATATGGTGATGGCCGCAAGCATTGATGCAGCCTGAGATCTTGAGTTTCAACGGCCCAATGTCATGTTCCAGCTTTAGCGCGTGAAAGCGGGTTGCGATCTGCTGGGCCACCGGAATGGAGCGCGCGGTCGCCAAGGCGCAGTAATCCATGCCGGGGCAGGCGATGATATCCGAGATCAACCCAATATTGGCGGTCGCCAAATCCGCCTGACGCAGCGCGTGATAGACTTGGGGGAGATCCGCGCGATGCACATGGGGCAATATCACGTTTTGCTCGTGAGAAATGCGCAGTTCATCATGGCCGAAATCGCGCGCGATGTCCGCCAAAGCGCGCATTTGCGCCGCGCTGGCGTCCCCCGGCGTCGTACCGGGTTTTTTCAAACTCACAGAGACAATAGCATAGCCGGGCACCTTATGAGGGGTGATGTTCGTGTCCAACCAAGCGCGAAACGCGGGGGTGTGTGACGTGGTGCTGAGTGCCTCAACTGGCGGGTTTGCCGGTTTGAAATTTGGGGGTTCGAAATGCCGCTCAATCTCTTTTAAAATATGCATATCCTCCCCCGTAAACAAAGGGTTGATCTTGGAAAACTGCGCCTCAATCCTCTGTTTGATATCGTCTATTCCATGCTCATGGGTGGTGATCTTTATGCGCGCTTTATATTTATTATCGCGCCGACCAAGCAGGTTGTAGGTGCTGACAACGGCTTCCAAATAGGGCAAGATATCTTCCAAAGGGACAAAGGGCGACAGGGTCTTGCCAATCATGGGCGTGCGCCCCAAACCTCCACCGACGATCACTTCAAACCCGCGCAGCCCATCTTGCAAGGTCATGCGCAGACCAATGTCATGCGCCTGAGTGACGGCGCGGTCATGGGGGCTGCCTGTGACAGCAATCTTGAATTTGCGAGGCAAAAATTGGAACTCTGGATGATCGGTTGACCATTGGCGGATCAGCTCAGCTATGGGGCGCGGATCGGCAATCTCATCGGCCGCGGCCCCTGCGAAATGATCTGCTGTGACATTTCGGATGGTGTTGCCACTGGTTTGAATGGCATGCATCTCCACGTCCGCCAAAGCCTGCAAGATGTCGGGCACGTCCTCGAGTTTTGGCCAGTTAAATTGAATATTTTGCCGTGTGGTGAAATGGCCATAGCCTTTGTCCCAACGCTCCGCGATCATCGCAAGTTGGCGCATTTGGCGGCTGTTGAGGGTGCCATAAGGAATGGCGACCCGCAGCATATAAGCGTGCAGCTGCAAGTATAGCCCATTCATGAGGCGCAGGGGCTTGAACTCGTCTTCGCTGAGACTGCCATCTAAACGCCGGGCGACCTGGGCGCGAAATTGCGCCACGCGCTCGGCGACGAATTTGTGATCAAAATTTGAATAGTGATACATTCTAAATCTCCTGTTTGCCGTGGCGATAATTGGACGGGCCTGTGCTGCGGAACTTTTCGCGAAAATGGCTGGCCTTTGGGCCGTCAGCGTCTTTTATGACATCGCTCAGATAGGCGCCGACCACGACATTGGCTTGCCCTTGGGCAAAGACCAGGCTTGCCTTGGCCAAATCACGATCTGTGATCACGGAAGCCTTCGTTAAATCTGGGGTCCAGCTGTGTGGAAAGCGCAGGTAAATGACTTCTCCCGACTTCAAATCATTGGCGGTGACGACTTTTGAGATGGGTGTTACAGGCATAGATCAGCCTCCTGTGGTTGAAAGACATGGGCCGCAGCCGTCCGGGGCGAAATCCCGTACAGCAGCACCACCGGTCCGGCCAAGTTGTGCAGCGCCTCCGTCAGCGCATTAAGTGGGGCCGACCGTATGACCTGGTCGGGGCGTGAGCAGTTTTCAATGATGCTCACAGGCGTGAGAGGATCGGCGCCATGCATCAGCAAGCGCCCTTGGATGAAGCGTGCGGCTGTCTTGCCCATATAAATCGCCGCGACCGCGTCCGGTTTGGCCAAGTCGCGCCAATCGTGCTCTGCGTATCCGGCCATGTCGTGGCCTGTGATCACCCTAAGTTGACTGTTGCGCCCGCGTCGGGTCAAGCTGCGCCCCAATGCAGCGGCGGCCGCTGAGGCCGCGGTGATGCCCGGCACAATGCTGTAGGAGATGTCCTGGGCGGCAATCGCCTCTAGTTCCTCATCTAACCGACCAAAGACCGTGGGATCGCCCGACTTTAAGCGCAGAACCTGCGCCCCCCGCGCCACATGTTCGACAATCAAGTGATGAATATCATCCTGCGCCATGGCCGGGCCGAATCCCGTTTTGCCGACCTCAATCACGGTGGCCTCACGACGCGCCAGCTCTAGGATGCGCCGATCCACCAATCGATCATGAAGGATTACATCGGCTTCATGCAGCAAAACACGGGCCTTGTGGGTCAGAAGGGCGGGGTCACCCGGGCCCGCACCGACAAAATCCACATGGCCTGGCTTGGGACTGGCGCTTTTAAACTCCGCAAGCAATTCATGCAAAACCCGCTTTGCGCCCGCAACACCTTCAGCGTCATAGGCGGCGGGGCCTTTGGAAAAATAAAAGCGACTCCAAAAATCGCGGCGGATACGGCCAAAGGGCAGCGCCTCTGCCAATGATCGGAAGGTTTGACCAATGCTGGCCAAGGCGCCAAGGTTTTGCGGCAAACGCTCCTCAATGTCGCGTTTAATGGCTCGTGCAACCACCGGAGCGGTGCCTTCGGTGCCAATGGCCACGGTTACGGGGTCACGGTCAACAATCGCTGGGGTGATAAATTGCGACTGCTCTAAATTATCAACCCAGTTGAACCATGTTCCGGCGGATTGCGCGATCTTTTGGGTCCGCGCATCGCAGCTGTCATCTTCGCTGGCCGCATAGATCAGCTGCGCTTGGCGTGCCTGGTCAAGGGTGAGGGGAGCTTTTGAAATTTTCAACAGGTCCGCTTGTGCCCAAGCGCGTATTTGTGCCGCTGGAGCCGGGTCATAAACTGTAATGTCAGCTTCGGTTTTGAGCAAAAGTCGCAATTTGGCAACCGCCGCAGCGCCGCCCCCCACCAAGGCGACCGGCCTTTGTGCCACATCCAGAAAAACGGGAAAATATTTCATAACTCTGCCTCCAGTGCGGCAATATTAGAAAATTGTTCTGGTATTTGACCAGATACCTGCGGTAATAAGGATGAAATCTTCGCAGCGGCGCGGGATGCGCGCGCTTGTTCTCATTGGAAGGAGGAAATCGGATGACTGTTCGTCTGGATACGGTGGATCGTAAAATTTTATCTGAGCTGCAAAAGGATGCCAGCCGGTCCTTGGATGACATTGCCAAGACAATTGGAGCATCCAAAACGCCGGTTTGGAACAGAATCAAAAAACTGCGCGAAGCGGGGGTGATCAAACGCACCACGGTTGAGCTGGATGCCGAGGCGCTTGGCTTTGAAGCCTGCTTTTTTGTGTTGATCCGCACCTCCGAACATGAGGCCGATTGGCAAGATCGTTTTCTGACCGCGTTGCAAAACCGGCCAGAAGTGCTCGAAGCGCATCGATTGGCAGGCGAGATTGACTATATTTTGAAAGTGATTGTGCCAAATGCGCGGGCATATGACAAATTTTACCAAGCACTTATCTCAGAGGTGCGGGTGTTCAACGTGACAGCGCTTTTGAGCATGGAGGAGTTGAAATCTGGCGGCGGATTGAGCCTTGATCCGTAGGGATCGCGGCATTGAGGTGAGCGCGCGTATTTCGCCAAATACGGCGGCGGGGGAAAGAAATGCAAAATAATGGCCAAAAGCTCTTCGTGCCGCTTGACGCTGCCGGGCGGCTTGCTTAGAGAACCCTCAGTCCTACAAGACACACAGTTGGCGGTTGTAGCTCAGTTGGTTAGAGTACCGGCCTGTCACGCCGGGGGTCGCGGGTTCGAGCCCCGTCAACCGCGCCACTGTGAGATTGTAAAGACGGATGCGCGGTTGTAGCTCAGCTGGTTAGAGTACCGGCCTGTCACGCCGGGGGTCGCGGGTTCGAGCCCCGTCAACCGCGCCATTTTCGTCCAATATTTCAAGATCATGAAACTAGATCATATCGCTGGCCAAAGGCGTGGTGGTGGCTACCCATACAGCCTGTGCAAGATCCTTGCCCAGCTGCGAATGCCTTTATGAAAGCTCCGCAGGTCGTATTTTTCATTCGGACTGTGAATCGCGTCATTATCGCGGGCAAAGCCAATCAACATCGCATCCATCCCGAGAATCGACTTGAAATGCCCGGCGATGGGGATCGACCCGCCGCATCCAACAAAGGCGGCCGGATTGGGCCATTCGTCAGAGAGCGCCGCGCGTGCGGCGTCAAAGGCCGGGTTGTCGATGGACATTTCAGATCCGGCGGAGGCGCCATGGGATTTGAACGCCGCGCTGCAATCGGCCGGCAGCAGGGCGCGTACCATAGCGCGGAAATTCTCGCGGATTACATGGGGGTCTTGCTGGCCAACCAAGCGGAAAGAGATTTTCGCATGGGCCTGGCTTGGCAAAACAGTTTTAAATCCTGCACCTGTGTAACCGCTCCAGATACCATTCACCTCGCAGGTGGGGCGTGACCAGATCATTTCCAGGGCGCTACGCCCTTGCTCGCCGGCCAGATCGGACAGATCCACCTGTCCCAAAAATCCGTCTTGGTCAAAGTTAAGCCCCTCCCATTGCGCGGCAATCTCAGGCGGCAGCTCTGGCACGCCGTCGTAAAACCCGGGGACAGTGATGCGGCCTTGGTCGTCATGCAGAGCCGCGATAATTTTTGCCAAAACCCGAGCCGGGTTCATCGCCGGTCCGCCGTACATGCCGGAGTGCAGATCCTTGGACGGGCCTGTGATGGTCAACTCCTCGCCCAAAAGCCCCCTCAGGCGGCTGACAATTCCAGGGGTGTCATCGCCAAAAAGTCCGGTGTCACAGATCATCGCAACATCTGCGGTTAACTCTTTTGCATTCTCACGCATGAAGGGCACCAATGAGGGGGAGCCGGATTCTTCTTCACCTTCAAAAAAGAGGCTGATTTTGCCGGGCAGGGTACCATGGACCGCCTTCCAAGCGCGGCAGGCCTCGATGAAGGTCATCAGCTGGCCCTTATCATCTGACGCGCCGCGGGCACGGATCACCGGCCCGAGATCGCCCTGTTCCAAAGTCGGTTCAAAAGGAGACCGATCCCATAGGTCAAGCGGATCCACGGGCTGTACGTCGTAATGGCCATAAAATAAAACATGCGGCCCTTCCGAGCCGGCATGGGCAATGACCATAGGGTGACCCGGTGTGGCGCGCTTGCTGGCGTCAAAGCCAATGGATTTAAGATCCTCGACCAACCAATCCGCGGCTTTGTCACAGTCTTGACCATAGGCCGGGTCCGTTGAGATGCTTGGAATGCGAAGCAAGCTGAAAAGATGCTCAGTTGTCTGGTCGATGTGCGCGTCGATGTGAGCCAAAACGGGGTCGAGCATAGCTGCGGACATGGGGCCTCCAAACAGTTTAATAAATCGAATCTCCCGCCTATTGGTTGGGTATTGGCGCGGTTAGTCAAACAAAAATACGGGGCATTTCGGAATGGTTTAGGGTGATATCAAAGCTGTTACATGCTGAAAATGTCTATTTCTGAAGGAAAAAGGTGGCTAAACCTCGCTTATTGAACCAAATTATAGGCAGAAGCTCTATATTTTTTTCGCCGATATGATATTAATGTTTTATCCGTCCGGAGGCCATTGGGGGCGCCCGGGGGTAAAATGTGCAGGGCAGCTCCATGATTGGCCGTAAGTCAACACGCCTAAAGAACATTAAAAAACCGTTAAAGCTGAAAGGCTTTGACGATTTTGAGGTGACTCTTGGGGATGTGATGCGCGGGGAGCGTGCGACGCGCGGCAAGTCTCTCATGGACGTGCAACATGACCTTAGAATCAAGGCCACATATATCGCCGGAGTGGAAGATTGCGACCCTTCCGTGTTTGATACGCCGGGATTTATTGCCGGCTATGTGCGTTCCTATGCGAAATATCTTGGTATGGATCCGGACGCCGCCTTTGAAATGTTCTGTAAAGAAAGCGGATTTGAATCTATCCATGGCATGTCGGAGCGTGCGCTGCCCACGCGGCTGAGCCGCGAGGAGCGCTTGGCCGCGTCCATTACCCGCCGGCCCGCCGGTGTCATCGCCAGCACCACGCCATTTTTGCCGCCGAACGAAAGTTTTTTTAACCGGGTCGATGTGCGGGCTTTTGTGTCTTCGGTGGTGCTGATGCTTTTGCTCGGCGGGCTGGGCTATGGGGCCTATTCGGTGGTGCAAAAAATCCAACGTGTGCAAATGGTCCCGGTTGAACAGGCCCCATTGGTGGCCTCTGATCTGGATCCTCTGCGGCCACGCGAGGCGGCCTCTCTTGGGTCTTCCGTTCAAAACGCGCAAAGCGACGATATTTATAGCCGTATCTACCAACCGCAGGCCTTAGACGTCCCCGTTGTGGTGCCGCGGGATGGACCGATCGCCAATATTGATCCAGACCAACGCGGCGCGTTTGCGGCGCAAGAGCCGCCCATGGTCACGGCTTTTGTGGATGAGAGCATTGAAGATATTCTGGCCGATATCGTCAGCCCCGCGCCAGAGCTGGAAGCTGAAGCGGCACTACAGCTGGTCGAGAGTTTTCCCGCGCCGGTGCAGCTTGTCTCGTCTCAAGGTGTTTGGCTAAGGGTCAAAGATGCCGATGGGTCGATCATTTTCGAGCGTATCATGGATGCGCATACGCCCTATGAGGTGCCGCTCAACGATCCCCCGGCGGTGATCGAGCGGGCGGGCAATGCAAGCGCGTTGTTCTTTTTGGTGAATGGCGCGCTCTATGGTCCGGCCGGGGGCAGCGGGCGTGTGGCTAAAAATATTGAACTCTCAGCGGAGAAACTGACGCAAAGCTATGAGCGTTACGCGCCGCAGGATCAGTCGCCGCTTTATAGTTTACTGCTTGAGCTTGAAACTGACCGCGTCAAACCCTAGTCATAAGGCAACAACCTTAACTCGTGAAAGTGTCGCATGTCTCTCAATCATATTCGCCCGTGGCGTAACATTTACCGCCGCAAAAGTCGGCAGATCATGGTTGGCTCGGTTCCGGTGGGTGGGGACGCGCCCATTACGGTCCAGACAATGACCAATACGTTGACCACGGATGTAGCTGCAACCGTTTCACAGATTCAGGCCTGTGCGGATGCCGGCGCGGATATTGTCCGGGTCTCTGTGCCCGACGAGGCCTCCTCCAAGGCGCTCAAAGAGATTGTGCGTGAAAGCCCGGTCCCGATCGTGGCAGACATCCATTTTCACTATAAGCGCGGCATAGAGGCCGCGGAGGCTGGCGCGGCCTGCCTGCGGATCAACCCGGGCAATATTGGCAGCCAAGAGCGCGTGCGCGAGGTGATCAAAGCGGCCCGCGATTATGGCTGTTCGATGCGGATCGGCGTGAATGCCGGCTCGCTTGAGAAACATTTGCTCGACAAATACGGTGAGCCTTGCCCGGATGCGATGGTGGAAAGCGGGCTTGAGCATATTAAAATTCTGCAAGACAATGATTTCCATGACTTTAAAATAAGCGTCAAGGCCAGTGATGTTTTCATGGCCGCCGCGGCCTATCAAGCCTTGGCGGAGGCCACTGATGCGCCGATTCACCTTGGGATCACGGAAGCTGGTGGCCTGATGTCCGGCACGATCAAATCCGCCATTGGTTTGGGAAATCTGCTCTGGATGGGCATTGGCGATACGATCCGCGTCAGCCTCTCGGCCGATCCTGTGGAAGAGGTGAAGGTTGGCTATGACATCCTCAAATCACTGGGCCTGCGTCATCGCGGGGTGAATATCATTTCCTGCCCAAGCTGTGCGCGGCAGGGCTTTGACGTGATCAAAACCGTTGAGGCTTTGGAGCGCCGGCTTGAGCATATCAAAACGCCCATGTCGCTTTCGATCATCGGCTGCGTGGTCAATGGTCCGGGTGAGGCCTTAATGACCGATGTGGGCTTCACCGGTGGTGGGAATGGCGCGGGTATGGTCTATTTGGCGGGGCAGCAAAGCCATAAATTGTCAAATGACGAGATGGTGGAGCATATTGTCAGCCAAGTGGAAACCCGCGCGGCACAGCTCGACCTGGAAGCGGCTGCGGTGGAGAATTCAGCCAACTAAGGCGTTTTCGCCGCGTCCAAAATATCCTGCGCCCTTTGCCATGCCGCCGAGCCGCGCGGCAGGAGGTCTTCGGCCCGTTTGGCCTGTATGGCGGCATTTTCCATATTTCCTTGCAGTGCGTAGCGCTCTGCAATGGCCAGAACAGCCTGTCCTTGCTGGCCACTGCGGGCAAAGGCTGTGCCGATATCGCGTAAAATTCGCGCATCTCGATTGTCGAGGTTGCGGGCCTTTTGCAAAATTTTCAGAGCTTGCGCGTTTGAACTTTTGGTGTTTTGTGCCAGGAGCGATCGGCCATAGCCCCCCAAGATAAGCGCATTGTTGGGCGCCAGCTGGGCCGCGCTGGCATAGGCTTTTGTTGCAGCCGAAAATGCGCGGCTTTCCAATAGAATTTGTCCCTGCAACTCCCGGTAAAATGCATCGTTGGGATGGGCCTCGACCAGCTGGGCCATGTTTTTTTGCGCAGTGCTGCTGCGGCCACTGCGGTGCTCGGCGATAGCTCTGCGCATCAAATCAACGTCTGAACTGCCCGTCGCGCGTCGCAAGGTCCATTGCGGCGCCCGCAGAAATCCTGACAACTTGCCTTGAATGCGTGAAAACCAATAGGCTTGTTTGACATCTGGCCGATGTGAGGGCGCTGTTGCGGCATAGGCGTTAATGGTGCGAATGCGGTCGCGGTTGAGGGGATGGCTGCGTGTATAGGGATCTTGATAGTCTTCGCTCAGATTCGACTGACCGATGAAGAGCTTGAACACTTCGACCATGGCGGCAGGGTCGACCTTGGCCGCATTCATGAACCGCAAGGCCGACTGATCTGCCGCGGATTCCTCAATGCGGGTATGGGCTAGTAAGACACGATTTACCGATCCAGTTGCACCAAGGGCCAGTCCGAGACCCGCATCTGTATGCCCAGCTGCAACCGCGGCGGCGGCAACCAATACGCCAAAGGAGGTGGCCAGTTTGGCCCGCTTGGCATTGGCAAGGCGCCGCGAAATATGCCCATTGCTGATATGCGCCGCCTCATGTGCGATCACCGATTGCAGCTGCGCGGCACTCTTCAGTTGAAGCACAAGTCCGGCATGTAAAAAGATATGCGTGTGATCAATGATAAAAGCATTCAATCCCATGTCGTTGACGATCCAAACCTTCACATCATCACTATTGAGATTTGCAGCGCGCAGGATCGGCTCGGCCAGCTGCTGCAACCCATATTCGATATCTGGATCGCGCAGCAGGCTGACACTATGGGCGGCAGAGGCGTTGAGGGCGCAAAAAATGGAGAGAAAAATTGCTTTCAAATATGTCTTGAACATGTATCGGTCCTTGGGCCATCTATTAGAGCGTTTGCGAAAGGAAAAGGCATGCCATTGTCGAAACGAAGTCAAGTTGATCCTTTCATTGTTATGGACGTAATGGAAGCGGCGCGTGCCGCTGAGGCGGAAGGTCGCCGAATTGTGCATATGGAAGTGGGGCAACCGAGCACAGCTGCGCCTCTTAAGGCCCGGCAAGCTGTGGCCGCAGCGCTGCCGCATGATGCGATGGGCTATACGGTGGCCCTTGGGTTGCCGGAGTTGCGCGCGGGAATCGCAGCGCTTTATAAACGTTGGTATGATGTGGATTTGGACCCGGCGCGGGTTGTTGTCACCTCTGGCTCATCGGCAGGGTTTCTCCTCGCTTTCACAGGATTGTTCGATCCCGGCGCGCGCGTCGCGGTGGCCGCGCCCGGCTATCCGTCTTACCGGCAAATTTTAAAGGCCCTGGCGCTCACCCCAGTGGATATTCCCACCCATGCCAGCCAAGGCCATCAATTGCGGGTCGCTGATTTGCAACATCAGCAACTCGATGGGTTGCTGGTGGCCTCGCCCGGCAATCCCACAGGCACGATGATTGATAAGCCAAGTTTGGCCGCTCTGGCCGATTTTGCGCAATCTCGAGACATAGGCTTCATATCCGATGAAATTTACCACGGGATTGAATATGACAAAAAAGCCGTCACGGCGCTTGAGGTCACAGATCGGGCCTATGTGATCAATTCTTTTTCGAAGTATTTCTCGATGACTGGTTGGCGGATTGGCTGGCTGGTGGTGCCGGAAAATCATCTGCGCAGTGTCGAGCGTTTGGCGCAAAATATGTTTATTTGCCCGCCGCATGTCAGTCAGCTGGCGGCTCTGGCGGCCCTGCAAAGCCACGATGAAATGCAAGAAAACCTGGCCGTCTATCGCGAGAACCGCCGCCTGATGCTGCAAGGCCTGCCTGAGGCGGGTTTGACGCAGATCGCGCCGCCAGATGGGGCTTTTTATATTTATGCAGATATCTCTGAGTTTGGCGTCGACAGTCGGACCTTTGCTGCGGAAGTCTTACAAGAGGCGGGGGTGGCTCTTACGCCTGGACTGGATTTCGACCCGATCCGGGGGGGGCACACAATTCGGCTGTCCTATGCACAAGCGACTGGAGAAATTATTGAGGGCCTGCGGCGTTTGAAGCAGTTTATGCACAATCGATATGTGTGAAATTTCAGCAAGATTTGGCCTGCAAGACGGGCTTTGAACAATTTGAGCCGCTCTGCGCTTATATTTGGCGCATTCGTGTTTTGACCTGAGCCGGCGCACCGCATATAGAGACGAAAAGACGGAGCCAAACCCCCTATGCCCAGCCTGAGCGCCCTCGGAAAATTAGTCACCAGATCCTGCGCGCGCCTCGCGATGCTGTGCTTGCGCATTTTGGGGGCAATTTTTTCATCGCTGACTTTGGCTGCGGTGTTTGGCGCGGTGGTCTTAGGTGCGATTTTCCTGATCTATGGGCAAGGGTTGCCCAGTCATGATGAATTGGCCAGCTATCAGCCGAAAACAATCAGCCGGATTTACTCGGGTGAGGGGCATATCATCGATGAATTTGCGACCGAACGGCGCCTTTTTGCATCGGCCGATGAGATACCGGATTTGGTGAAGGCGGCGTTTATTTCCGCTGAGGATAAGAATTTCTATAGCCACGCGGGCTATGATCCAGCCGGGATGGCCGCAGCTCTGCGCGACGCGATTGTCTCGCGCGGGGCCAATTTGCGCGGTGCCTCGACCATCACGCAACAGGTGATGAAAAACTTCCTGCTCGATGGGTCACGCTCGGCAGAACGTAAGATTAAAGAGCTGATATTGGCCACGCGAATTGAAGGCACTTTGGATAAAGAAGGTATCCTAGAGCTTTATCTTAATGAGATTTTTTTGGGGCAAAATTCCTTTGGGGTCGCGGCGGCGGCACAGACCTATTTCAACAAATCTCTCGACGATCTTTTACCCGAGGAGGTCGCCTATTTGGCCACCTTGCCCAAGGCGCCATCAAAGTACCATCCCGTGCGCCAGCGTGAGCGGGCCATAGCGCGGCGCAATTTTGTATTGCGTGAGATGAATGAAAATGGGTTCTTGTCAGATATTGAGTATGAGATGGCCCGTAAGAAACCTCTCAAGACCGTTCAAAGTGGCGATTTTGCCAGCTTTCGCAGCAATCTGCCCGGGCGGGATTACCCCACAGATGAGATACGCCGGCAATTGACCCGCGACTTTGGCACGGCTGAATTTTTCACTGGCGGCTATTCCGTTCGGGCGACGATTGATCCGACATTGCAACAGGTGGCGGCGCAAAGCCTGCGGCTCGGGCTTGAAGATTATGACCGGGCGCAAGGCGTGTATCATGGCACAGGTCAGGTGATTGCCGCTGAGCAGCTGGGCGATTGGCGCGCCGCGTTGAGCAAGCTCGACGTGCCGCGCGATATTGTGATCAATCAGCTTTGGCGTCCAGCGGTTGTGTTGGAGCTGATGAAAAGCGATGCGCGCTTGGGTATTGAAGGGATAGAGGGCGACGCTCATATCCTACCGGCCAGCGATGTGACATGGGCGAAAAAGCAAAATAGCGATGGCAGCATCAGCAAATCAGCAGCCAAGCGGGTCAAAGACTTGCTCTCCGTCGGTGACGTGATTTTGGTGTCGCCGGTTGTTAACCCAGAAGATGGGGTCTTTGTGAATTGGTCACTGCGCCAGGTGCCAAAGATCCAAGGCGGGTTTGTCGCCATGGATGTGCATACGGGCCGGGTCCTGGCGATGCAGGGCGGATTTTCCTATCAACACTCCGTGTTCAACCGCGCCACGCAGGCCAAACGTCAGCCCGGCTCTTCTTTCAAGCCTTTTGTCTATGCTGCCGCCCTCGACAGCGGCTATAGCCCAGCGACCATTGTGATTGACGCGCCGATTGAGGTCGACACGCCACAAGGCTTGTGGCGCCCCAAGAATTACTCAGATAAATTCTATGGCCCGACGCCGGTGCGCACGGGTATCGAGCAATCAAGAAATCTCATGACCGTGCGATTGGCTCAGGAATTGGGCATGCCGACGATTGCGCTATATGCGGAGAAATTCGGGGTTTACGATAACATGAAGCCTTACCTTTCGGCCTCACTGGGGTCTGAAGAGACGACGCTTTACAAAATGGTGTCGGCCTATGCCATGTTCGCCAATGGTGGCGAGCGGGTGCAGCCCACCTTGGTTGATCGGGTGCAAGATCGGAACGGCAAAACCGTGTTTTTGCATGATCAACGCAGCTGTGACGATTGCCGAACCCCCGATCTGATGGCCGGCCGCCTGCCCAAGATCACGTCAAACCGCGAGCGGGTGATGGATCCGGTCACCGCCTATCAATTAACCGCGATGATGGAAGGGGTCGTTGAGCGTGGCACAGCCAGCCGGTCGGTCAATCTTCCCGTGCCCGTGGCAGGAAAGACCGGAACCACCAATGAGGCCAAGGATGTCTGGTTCGTGGGCTTCACCAGCAATATCGCTGCGGGCTGTTATATGGGTATGGACCAGCCACAGCCTTTGGGCCGCGGCGCTGGCGGTGGCGGCATGTGTGGACCTGTGTTCAATCGCTTTATGGAGGTGGCGATTGAGCGCTATGGTGCCGGCGAATTCACCGTGCCGGACAATGGTACCTTTATCAACATCAACCGCTTTACGGGCGCGCGTTTGCAGGAGGACGCCGAGGGGGATCATGTGGTCGCTGAATTTTTCCGCGATGGAAGCGAGCCGATTTTTGGTGTGGCTTTTGACGGGGGCTTTCAGGTCAGCAGCAATATGCCCATGTTTGCGGAAGGGGAGACCGAAGAGATGCAACAGGTCATCACCTCCACCGGCAAGACAATCACTGTGGCGCCCCAGGCCTCCTTTGGCTCTTTGTCGTCCGGTGGGCTTTACTGACGAAAATCGGTTGTGGCGCTTGGCAATCGCTCCTGGCTTGGGTAGACCGATCCCAACTGAACTTCATAATCTGGTAGGTTTGATATGCGCGCGGAAATGGTCAATGTTGTGGCAGCCATCGAAAAGTCTTTGGGACTTTTGGCCAAGCGTCTGGACTACGACACCGCGCCCTATCGGTTGGAAGAATTTAACGCCATGATTGAAGACCCCAGTCTTTGGGACGATCAAGAGCGGGCGCAAAAGTTGATGCGGGATCGCCAGATCTTAGTCGATGCCATCGCGACCTATGAGGGAATCCGCCAAGATCTGTCAGACAATCTGGAAATGATTGAGCTGGGCGCTGCGGAGGATGACGGAGAGGTCGTCAAAGATGCTGAAGAGGCTCTCAAAGCACTGCGCACCACGGCCGCGGAAAAGGAGCTCGACGCGCTGCTGGACGGGGAGGCGGACAGCAATGATACCTTCCTTGAGATCAATTCTGGCGCTGGTGGGACGGAGAGTTGCGACTGGGCCTTGATGCTATCGCGCATGTATGTGCGTTGGGCGGAGAAAAAAGGGTACACGGTCGAGCTGCAATCGGAAACGGCGGGCGAGGAGGCGGGCATTAAGTCCGCGGCCTATAAGATATCGGGGCATAACGCCTATGGCTGGTTGAAGTCAGAGTCGGGCGTGCATCGCTTGGTCAGGATCAGCCCATTTGACGCCGCCGCCAAACGGCACACGTCTTTTTGCTCGGTGTGGGTCTACCCTGTTGTGGATGACAATATCGAGATTGAGGTCAACCCATCCGATATTCGCATCGATACCTATCGCAGTTCCGGGGCCGGTGGCCAGCATGTGAACACGACAGATTCTGCGGTGCGTATTACGCACCATCCCACTGGGATCGTCGTGACCAGTTCGGAAAAATCACAGCATCAGAACCGCGATATTGCGATGAAGGCTTTGAAGTCTCGCCTGTACCAAATGGAGCTGGATCGGCGCAATGCTGCGATCAATGAGGCGCATGACAACAAAGGCGACGCCGGTTGGGGCAATCAGATCCGAAGCTATGTGCTGCAACCCTATCAGATGGTCAAAGACTTGCGCACCTCCTATGAAACCTCAGACACCAAAGGGGTGTTGGATGGGGATCTCGATGGCTTGATGGCCGCGACTTTGGCGATGAATGCCTCTGGAAAATCGCGGGCGGATGCTCAGGGCGAGTAGAAAGCCGCTGACAAAAAAGGCGCGGCCAAAGCCACGCCTTTTGAACCCGAAAAGGTATTGATTTATTCTTTTGCAGCGGGGGCGGCGGCTGGTTTCTTGGCCGCACCTGGATTGAGAGGATCGTCTTGGCGCTGGACGGAGCCCTCAAAATGGGCGCCGCTTTCGATGGCGATGGTTTTGTGGATGATGTCGCCCTCAACCTGTGCCGTCGAGGTCAGCCGCACCTTTAGGCCACGCACCCGGCCAATCACATGGCCATTTACCACAACATCATCAGCAATGATTTCGCCTTTAACGGTCGCACCTTCCCCGATGGTTAAGAGATGGGCGCGGATGTCGCCGTCCACGCGGCCTTCAACTTGAATGTCACCGGTGGTTTTCAGATTGCCAGTGACGTGAAGATCAGACGACAGGACCGATGCGGGCGGTTTTGCCTTCGGTGCTGCAGGTTTGAATTCTGCTGCTGGTTTGTTGATCGGCGCGGCGGGTTTTTCGGCTGCGGCGGCGTCGGGTTTCGCGGATGGGTCGTTGATTTTGCTTTTAGAAAACATCTCTTCCTGCCTTAATAAATGTCATTGGGTTTACGGCTTTACCATTCACGCGGACTTCATAGTGAAGATGGGTGCCGGTTGATCTGCCTGAGTTTCCCATATCACCGATCCTTTGTCCACGGGAAACGCGTTGGCCTTTTTTTACGCGAATTTTTGCCAAATGGGCATAGCGAGTTTCTATGCCAAATGCGTGTTTGACATAGACAACGCGGCCGTAACCGCTCCCCCATTCCGCGCGTGTAACCACCCCGTCGGCGGTGGCATAAATGGGGGTTCCGCGATTTGCAGCAAAATCAGAGCCATTGTGCATCTGCCCCCAGCGCGGACCGAAGCCGCTGGTGTAACGATGGGTAGATTTCACCGGCATATCAAAGGGCGCTTTTTCAGCTGCAATACGATAGATATTGAGTTTGTCGAGTTGAGCCAAAATGTTATTGGCCCGGTCAACGGTGGGATCAACTGTGTTGAGAGCATCGGGGGCATAGGTGATCGGGGAGAGGGCGCCACCCTGTCCCGAATAACCGCGCCGCACTTGCTCGAGCAAGCGGTCAGTATTCAACCCAGCGTTGCGAAACATTTTGTCGAGTGGCTTCACCGAAATGCTCATCGCCTCTTCCAGCTGACGAAAAATTCGGTCGCCTTTTTCTTCGAGAAATTGAATTTCCAATTCCAAATTGGCCATTTCTTCATGTGCTTGGAAGGCGCGCCGGCGGGCGTGATCGCGTTCCACAGCCACGTCTTCCAGCGTATCGGTGACGTAATCCATTGTGCTGGCCACGGATTCTGAGGAGCTATCGTCGACAGGTTTGCCCGTGTCGTGGTCAAGCTGCGCGGCCAGTTGATCCAAGTCGCGCTGCAAAAGCTCCCTTTGGCCCATGACCCGCCGCAGCGTGGCTTGCATCACTTCCATCGCGCGGTCCAACTCGCGCCGTTGATCCTCTGATGTCAGAAGCTCAGATTGCATTTCGGACACCTGCGCGAGGGCCGTGTTGAAACGCTCCTGCGCTGTCAAAGCCTCCTGGGCGCGGGTGTCGCGCTCATTGGCGAGGGCATTCAATCGCTCCTCATAAATGGCTTGATCGCGCCGGGCCTGATCACGGAAATTGCCAGTACCAATGGTGTCGAGCAGCACGATGGCTGTTGCAACAATTGCCCATCCGATGAAAGCGGCTGATGTGACCAGAGTGAAAATTTGTGACAGCGGCGTGAGGCGAATAAAGCGCGTGCCAGTTCCACTGCGCAAAAACAGGCGTTTTTCCGGCATGAGTCGTTCTAGGAATTGTTGCGACTTTAGCCGAAGTGCACTGAACAAATCTCAATTCCAATCTACCAAGGGCCGCCAAGTGCGGTATCTGTGCGAACTGAATACCCAAATGGCCAATCTGCCGCAACGAATTTGATAGAGGCAAATCCTTTATATTCGCTTAAATCGGCTTGTTTCTGCTCACAAACTCTATCGCATGGCCGGTGGCGGCGGCATTTCATCGGCGAGGGGCCAGTAAAAATCGGGGGCGATCCCTGCTTCGGCACGTTTTTCTTCGTTGAAAGGTGGTTTGAGAGGGCCATGGAAATACTGGCGCACGAGGCCATGAAACAGAGGTTTGGGGTCTAAATCGTCCCGACCGCACAGAAAATGAAACCATTTTGAGCCATAGGCCACATGGGCGACTTCTTCGGCATAGATGACATTGAGCGCAGCGACGACCTGTGTATCTTCTGCATTTTCGAAAATGCGGATCATGCCAGGGGTGACGTCCAGCCCGCGCGCTTCCAGCACCATGGGCACCACCGCCAATCGGCCAAGAAAATCAGACTGCGTGTCCTGGGCTGCCCGCCACATGCCGGCGTGGGCGGGCATTGCGCCGTAAAAACTGCCATGAGCTTCAAGACAGTCGCACATCAGATTGAAATGTTTGCTTTCTTCATCTGCCGCCTTCACCCAATCATCATAAAATCCCAAAGGCATCTGTATGTGCGAGAATCGGGCGATCAAATCCCAATGCAGATCCACGGCATTCAATTCAATATGGGCCACCGCATGTAAAAGAGCGTTGCGCCCTTCGATTGAACCTGTCTTGCGTCTCGGTACGTCCCGCGGGGCACGCAGCTCCGGCGCTTTGGGGCGGGCGGGCATATCTGGCGGGGAACAGGTGCCAATTTCAACATCGTCCCCAGCGGCGCGCGCGGTGCTCCATTGCGCGGCAAAGCCCCGTGACAGAGCGGTTTTTTCCCGCCCGTCTGCGGTGTTGAGCACCGCGCAGGCCATCTGTGCCAAAGTCATCATGAATTGAATGACTGCAACTGCGCCAAAACCTCGTCGACATGGCCAGGGACTTTGACCTTGCGCCAAATCTGTAGCAATTTTCCTTCTGGTGAAATCAAAAACGTGGCGCGCTCGATGCCCATATAGGTTTTGCCATACATTTGCTTTTCAACCCATGTGCCAAAGGCTTCGCAGAGGCTGCCGTCCTCGTCGGCAATCAAAGGGATGCGCAAATCATATTTGCTGATGAATTTATCATGTTTTTTCACTGTATCGCGCGACACACCGACGACCATCGCATTTTGCGCCTCAAAGGCGGCGCGCTCTTCGGAAAATCCAATGGCTTCTTTGGTGCAGCCCGGGGTGTCGTCTTTCGGGTAAAAATACAAGATCAAATACTTGCCGGCAGCATCTGCCAAGGAAAATTGGCCACCACCGTTGGTTGACAGGGTGAATTGCGGTGCATTATCGCCGATTGAGATCATCATATCCTCGGTATATCTGAGAGCCATTGTTGCACCTTTGGTTTTAGGCCAAGATATATAAATTGAAAGGGGTGAGTTGCACAATGGCGCAATCTGCTGAGCAAGATCAAGAGGACAAAGCGCCGCCACGGCGCCGGCCGATGTCACGGCTGGCTGTGGTGATCTATACGCTGTGCTGGTCTGTCTTGCTCTGTTTCGGGTTGTTGGTTGCGATTATGCAAGATCGTATGCTGCCCGTGCCTGAACCTTTGCGTGAGAAATTAACGCAAGTCCTGAACGCCGATCGTACATTGCCAATCGTGCGGTTTAGCCGTGCGGAGTTGGGATTGACAGAGTTGTTTCACCCCCAATTGGTGCTGCATGGCGTGCAATTTTCTGATGGGCAAACTGGCGCAGGTGTTCAGTTTGGCGCTTTGGATGTGGTGATCCATGGTCCGGCGCTGCTATTTGGGCAGATCGCACCTCGATCCCTCACCTTATCGGATGCCTTTGTCGATCTCAGACGCAGGCTCGATGGAAGCTTCGATCTTGGCTTTGTTATCTCTGCGAATTCCACCGGGGTCGGCTCGTTGGATGAGATATTGGACGCCACGGAAGACTTCTTTGACCGCGAGGATTTCAGACACCTGACTGAGGCGCGATTGGATCAATTGACTGTTAATTACACCGACCGCGTCACCAAGCGGGCCTGGACCTTCGACGGTGGCCGCTTCTCTGCGCGGCGCGCGAATGGATTGATGACCCTGCGGGGGGATTTGGCGCTCCTGGCCGGAGGGGGTGAATTGGCCACCTTGGGCTTGTTTTACAATGCCACAGGACCGGGCGCAGGAACATTGGGAGCGGAGTTTGACAATGTGCCGGCGCAGGATCTTGCGGTGCAATCTAAAGCCCTCACTTGGCTCAATTTCGTGGATGGTAACCTCTCGGGGAGTTTTCGCAGCACGCGCGCTGAAGGCAAAGTTGGCAAGTTGAATGCGCTGCTCGATTTTGGCGCGGGCACGTTGAGCGCTGGTCCAGAAAGTTATCCGGTTTCTTATAGTGAAGCGAAAACTTATTTCACATATGATCCCAAACGCGCGCGCCTTGATATCTCTCGTGCATCAATCAAGAGCGATTGGGGGGCCTTATCGGCAGAGGGCTATGCATTGTTGCAGCTGGGTGGGTCGTCACAGCGCAGTTCGAGCGGGATGGTCTTGCATCTCGATGTCGACAGCGCAGTTTTTGACAAAACACCCTGGTGGCCTGAGCCGCTGCGGGTGACTGCAGCCAGTGGGCAGGTGAAGCTCAATTATGATCCCCTTACACTTGACTTGGGCCTGTTGCAGGCTGAGGTGAATGGGACCGATCTGAGCCTGTCTGGCACTGCTGCGCTCACACCCTTGGGTTGGTCCTTTGACGGGCAGGGGCGGGTGCCATCTGTGGACACCCAAACGGTCCTGACCCTCTGGCCAGAAATGTTGAGCGCCAAAAGCCGGCGCTGGTTTGGGCAAAACGTGCGCAAGGGAACACTTAAAAACCTGAGCTTTGATCTGCGTCAAGCCGCGGGAACAGCGGCGATCTTGGCCAGCAGCTTTCAATTTGAAGAGGCGGAAGTGAAATTCATGCGGCATATGCCGGTGATCTCTGAGGGATTAGGATACGGTGTTTTGGAGCGCGATGAATTTATTTTGGCCTTAGAGGCGGGCTATGTCCAAGCGGCGGAAGGCGGACGCTTGGACATGGACGGCTCGACCATGCGCGTGCCCAATGCACGTGTGCCCGATCCGCCAGTGATATTTGATCTGAAAGGCAGGGGGTCCGTTCCGACCCTTATGTCCCTTATGGACAACAAACCGTTTCAGATATCCACAAAAACCAAGCTTGGCATTGATGATGTCTCTGGACAGGCGCAGCTGGCCGTTCAGATTGAAACCCATCTGAAAGATGAGCTCACATCAAGTGACATGTCCTACGCTTTGACGGGCAGGCTGCGTGATCTGCGCAGTGAGCTGTTGGTGCCCGGGCAAATCTTCACCGCTGAGCTGCTGCAATTGACCGGCACGCCAGATTTAATCGAAATTTCAGGTGCAGGGCGCGTCTCTGATATTCCATTTGAAGGCAGGTGGTCGCAACCTCTGGGTGCACCCAATTTGACAAGCCAAGTGACTGCAAAAATTGAGCTGACACCGAAGAGCCTCCAAGCGCTCAATATTGGCTTGCCCGAGGGCAGCTTGAGCGGGGGGGCAGAGGGCGCCTTGCGTTTAGAGATTGCGAAAAATAAGCCAGTGGCTTTCGAGTTGACGTCCGATCTGACGGGTACGCGTTTACAATCGGCGGCACTAAACTGGTCAAAACCCACGGCGCAAGCGGCGCAATTGCGGGTACAAGGGGTTTTGGGCAAGCCATTGCAAGTGGAGCTTCTGGCGCTTGAGGCGCAGGGGTTGTCGCTTGAGGGCACGGTTCAGTTTGACGCCGGTGGTCTCGACCGGGTTGTGCTGTCGCGCTTGGAGGTTGGCGATTGGCTCGATGGGGCGGCGACATTTATTCATCAAGGGTCGGGCGTACCCATGCGCCTGCTCTTGTCTGGAGATCTGGATCTGCGGAGTTACGGAAAATTGGCGGGCGGTGAAGCTGCGCGCGCGGATACGACCGCGCCAATGCCGATGTCGCTCAAGCTTGGCCGGCTGCAGTTGTCGAACACTCTGTTCCTCAGTGACGTGCGGGCTGATTTTGACCAAGGTCTTGCGGCCGGAGGCGCCTTTGGCGGTCGCGTCAATGGCGGTGTCGGCATCACTGGTCAGATGTCCGGCCAGGGCAGGGGGCTGCGCCTGTCCGTCACATCTCAAGACGCAGGTGGCGTTTTGCGCGATGCCGGACTTTTGCGACAGGCCAGCGGCGGTGAGATGATGCTGGATCTTGCACCCCATGCGGATGGGTGGAACGGCTCAATGAATATCACCTCTGTGCGCGTCAATGATGCGCCGGCGATTGCACAATTGCTCAGCGCTGCATCAATCATAGGCCTGCCCGATCAATTGGACGGGAAGGGCATTTTCTTTTCGACAATTGAAGGCGAATTCAATATCAACAAAGAGTTGTTCACGATCTACCGCTCCAGTGCGGTCGGCCCGTCTCTTGGCATGTCCATGGACGGGTATATCGACACCAAGCGCAAGCAGCTCGATCTTCAAGGTGTCCTATCCCCCTTTTATCTGCTCAATGGCTTGGGCTCAATTCTCACCCGGCGTGGGGAGGGGTTGATTGGCTTTAACTTCACGCTGCGGGGCGCGCTGGAAAATCCGCAAGCCTCGGTCAATCCCTTGTCCTTGTTCACGCCCGGAATGTTTCGCGAAATCTTTCGCCGGCGACCGCCGAAACAAGAGTAGCAGACGCAGGTTTCGGATTTGCCAAATGATTTGATTGTCGCTAATGGGAGCGCTTCTCAAGGGGCGTGCTATGAAACTCTCAGACTTTGATTTTGACTTGCCACCCGAGCGGATCGCGATTCGTCCGATGTCACCCCGCGGCGACGCCAAACTCTTGGTGAGCCAAGCCGGGCAGATCGAAGATGCGCATGTGCGTGATCTCTGCAGCTATTTTCGGCCAGGAGACCGCTTGGTTTTGAACGATACCAAGGTGATCCCGGCGCGTCTGTTTGGGACACGGGCGCGGCAATCGGCGCAGGGCAGGGTTGAGGCAAAGATTGAAGTCACGCTTCTGGAGCCGCAGGCCAGCGGGCGATGGAAAGCTTTGATAAAGCCCCTGCGCAAATTGGCTGTCGGCGAAGAGATCCAGTTTGCAGCCGGCCTGTCGGCGCGGTGCATTGAGAAAACCGATGGCGAAGCTTTGCTCGATTTTTCGGCCCAAGGCGCAGAGCTGGATGCGGCATTGGATGTCAGCGGTCAGATGCCTTTGCCGCCCTATATTGCGTCCAAACGCGCCGCCGATGCGCAGGATAAGAGCGACTATCAAACCGTTTGGGCCAAACATCGCGGAGCGGTGGCGGCGCCGACGGCCTCTTTGCATCTGGATGCAGCAGCATTGGACGCTTTGCAGGGCCATGGGGTGACGATCAGCTATGTCACCCTGCACGTTGGGGCCGGCACCTTTTTGCCGGTCAAGGTGGAAGAGATCCGCACCCATAAAATGCACGCAGAATGGGGCTGTGTAAGTCCGCAGGCCGTGGCAGAGATAGAGCAAACCCGCGCCGCCGGCGGCCGGATTATCCCCGTGGGCACGACCGCTTTGCGCCTGATTGAGACGGCGGCGCGTGGCGGCACCCTTCGGCCTTTTGAAGGGGAGACAGATATTTTCATTTACCCGGGGTTTGAGTTTCAGATCACCGATGGGTTGATGACCAATTTCCACCTGCCGAAATCGACCCTGCTGATGCTGGTGGCCGCTCTGATTGGCAAGCCACATTTGGATGCGGTTTATGCCCATGCGGTGGCTCAGAATTATCGTTTTTTTAGTTACGGCGATGCATCATTGCTTTTTGCGTCATAATATCGTTTGGGTAGAAAAAGAGCGCGTGTGTCACGGTTCATTTTGTCCCGGTTTCATTTTGAGGAAGTGCAATGTTTCAGGTTTTGTCGCGGTCTTGGGCGCTGCTTATCGGCATGATGTTGTTGATGGTTGGCAATGGGTTGCAGGGCACATTGCTCGGCGTGCGGGGCGGAATTGAAGGGTTTTCAACCTTCGAAATGTCCATCGTGATGTCAGCATATTTTGCGGGGTTTCTTGGCGGTTCACGCCTGGCGCCTGAAATGATCCGCCGGGTGGGACATGTGCGGGTCTTTGCGGCTTTGGCCTCATTCATCTCTGCCATATTGATTCTCTATCCGGCCTTTGCCCATCCCGTGGCTTGGGCCTTGGGGCGCGTTGTGATCGGATTTTGTTTCTCTGGGGTGTATGTCACCGCAGAAAGCTGGCTGAACAATTCTTCTGACAACGCCAATCGGGGCAAGGCGCTCTCGGTCTATATGATCGTACAGATGTTTGGAATTGTCAGCGCGCAAGCGCTTCTGGCCATGGGGGACGCAAGTGGCTACGCCTTGTTTATTTTGTCCTCCGTTTTGGTTTCGATTTCTTTTGCTCCGATTTTGCTGTCCATTTCTCCAACGCCGGCATTTGAAACCGCAAAACCTATGCCGCTCAAGACCTTGCTTGAGACATCTCCTTTGGGCTGTTTCGGCATGTTTCTTCTGGGCGGCGTTTTCTCGGCGCAATTTGGCATGTCCGCAGTCTATGGCGTGGCGGCCGGTCTAACGATTACGCAGATCTCAATTTTTGTTTCAAGCATCTATGTGGGTGCCCTATTGATGCAATATCCGATTGGCTGGTTTTCGGACCGCATGGACCGGCGGGTTGTGATTATGATCGTAGCCGCAGCGGGCGGGATTTTCTCGCTTCTAGCGCTGTTTTTCGACTATTATTTTGGCGCGCTGCTCGTCGCCGCTTTCGTGATCGGCGGCACATCCAATCCGCTGTATTCATTGCTGATCGCCTATACAAACGACTATCTCGATCCCGACGATATGGCCGCGGCCTCAGGAGGGTTGATATTTATCAACGGTATGGGCGCGATTGCTGGGCCTTTGGTGACCGGCTGGATGATGGACAGTTTTGGTGCCCAGGCATTCTTTGGCATGATTGCGCTCTTGATGCTCATCCTCGCGGGTTACGCGGTCTACCGGATGACACAGCGGTCGCGGGCGGGCATCGAGGATGGTGCCTATGCGCCGGTTCTGCCCTCGGCCAGCCCGGTCGCGGTGGAGGTGGCTTCGGAATATTATATCGAGACCGCTTTGGAAGATGAAACGAATGAAACATAGAGTTACCTTTTTCTTTGCACTTTTGATTTAGATGCGTAGAGATTGAAGATAGGCAGACTCACCGGAGCGGACATATGACAACTGTAAACGAAGTTGTTGATTTTTGGCTGGACGAAGTTGGAGCGGACAGATGGTATGCAGCCGATGAGGCGCTGGACCATGAGGTCCGCAGGCGGTTCGAACAGCTCTGGTGGGACACGCTCAACGGAGCCAATGGGCTTTGGTTGACTTATGCCTCCGGCACGCTTGCCTATCTGATATTGATGGATCAAATGCCCCGCAATATGTTTCGCGGAACAGCGCGGTCATTCGGATCGGATCGGCACGCTCTCGCGGCGGCCAAAGCGGCATTACATAATGGCTGGGATCTGAAGATCGACGAGCCGGCGCGGCAATTTTTCTATATGCCTTTGATGCATTCTGAGAGTCTCACAGATCAAGATCGTGCGGTGCGGTTGATCATGTCTCGCCTGCCGCAGGGCAGGAGATTGCAATTGCCCCATGCCCAGGCGCATCGGGATATCATCCGCAAGTTTGGCCGCTTTCCAGCGCGCAACGATGCGTTGAACCGGCGTGCAACGGCGCCGGAGGTGATTTACACCCAAGCGGGCGGATATGATTTCACACTCAAAAGCCTTGCGGCCAGCTCCTAAAGCTTTGCTGCGGCTGCATTGGCTCTCGCCGCGCGAGCTGCAAAATTTTCGATTTGCACCGGTTTGAACTATAGTTTAATATTAAACTAATTCAAAAACGGAGTCCTGTGATGGCTGACAATGCATATGATGTGATCGTTATTGGGGCGGGGCCTGGGGGCTACGTTGCGGCAATTCGTGCGGCGCAATTGGGGTTGAAAACCATTGTGGTCGAACGCGAGCACATGGGGGGCATTTGTCTCAACTGGGGTTGTATTCCCACAAAGGCGATGCTGCGCTCCTCTGAAGTGTATCATTTGATGCAGCGGGCCAAGGAGTTTGGTTTGTCTGCCCAGGGCATCGACTATGATCTTGATGCCGTTGTGGCACGGTCTCGGGCGATTGCAAAACAGTTGAACGGCGGCGTGAGCCATCTGCTGAAAAAGAACAAAGTGACCGCCCTGATGGGGGCGGCGACAATCACGGCTCCCGGACAGGTCTTGGTTAAAACTGCCAAGGGTGACGAGACCCTATCGGCCAAGCATATCATCATTGCGACCGGGGCGCGGGCGCGCGAATTGCCCGGGCTGGAGGGGGATGGGGATTTGGTTTGGACCTATAAAACCGCTCTGACCCCGCCGCATATGCCGAAAAAGCTGTTAGTGATCGGCTCAGGCGCGATTGGTATCGAATTTGCCAATTTCTATAACACGCTTGGTGTGGATACGACGGTGGTTGAGGTGATGGACCGGGTTATGCCGGTGGAAGACGCGGAGATTTCTGCCTTCGCTCAAAAGGCTTTTGAAAAGCAAGGCATGAAAATTCGCACAAAAACTATGGTGAAACAACTCGATCGCGGCCAGGGCTCTGTGACAGCGCATATCGAACAGAACGGCAAAGTCACCACGGAGGTGTTTGACACGGTGATCTCGGCGGTTGGGATCGTCGGCAATGTGGAGAATCTCGGGCTTGAGGCGCTTGGCGTTGAAGTCGACCGCACCCATATTACGACGGATGCCTATTGCCGCACAGCTGTGGCCGGTGTCTATGCCATCGGCGATGTGGCTGGTGCACCATGGCTTGCGCATAAGGCCAGCCATGAAGGGGTTATGGTCGCTGAAATGATCGCAGGCGGAACGCCGCATCCGGTCAAACCGGAGAGCATTGCCGGTTGTACCTATTGCACGCCGCAAGTGGCCAGCGTCGGACATACCGAAGCACAGGCGAAAGAAGCCGGCTATGACGTGCGCGTTGGACGCTTCCCTTTTATAGGCAATGGCAAGGCAATTGCTCTGGGCGAGGCGGAAGGCATGGTCAAAACTGTGTTTGATGCCAAAACAGGTGAGCTGTTGGGCGCGCATATGATCGGCGCGGAAGTCACAGAGCTGATCCAAGGCTATGTGGTTGGGCGGCAGCTGGAAACCACGGAAGAAGATTTGATGCAAACCGTCTTCCCACATCCCACCCTGTCGGAAATGATGCATGAAAGCGTTTTGGACGCTTGGGATCGCGCAATCCACATCTAAACTTCAATGGGCTATGGCCGAGGCACCGGCGTCTTGCGGTGTTCTCGGCTCGGGAGATACGTGCACGGGCCTTTTGGAAGACCTCTGCATAACCGAGCCGCAAAGCCAAAGCACTTTGCCCGGTGGCAACACCGGGCTGCGCCTGCCTGCCCCCCGGCAGGCGCATTCACCATCTGGGTATACTGGTATTTATGGTTATTGCTCAAATTCTGCAGTGATTTCACCACCCGCCATATGCGCCCGCCCAGGTCGGCGCTGCCCTCGTTTCGTGTTGACATGGCGTTATGCAGAGGTCTTCTTGGCGGAATAAATCTCCGTGTTCTCTAAAAGTTCTCATTTTTTGATTGGCCCTGAAGCGACTTAACACTATGTTGTGTTCAAAGATCTGGGGTCCAAAATGGTTGAGCTAAAAAATATTGAAGTCCGCGGCGCGCGTGAGCATAATCTTAAGAATATAGATGTTGATATTCCCCGCGATAAGCTGGTGGTGATAACCGGGCTGTCAGGTTCGGGAAAATCGTCTTTGGCCTTTGACACGATCTATGCAGAGGGGCAGCGGCGCTACGTTGAAAGCCTGTCTGCCTATGCGCGGCAGTTTCTGGATATGATGGAAAAACCTGATGTTGATCACATCAGCGGTTTGAGTCCTGCCATCTCCATTGAGCAAAAAACCACCTCTAAAAATCCCCGCTCGACAGTGGGCACGGTGACAGAAATTTATGACTATATGCGGCTTTTGTTCGCGCGGGTTGGCACGCCATTTTCTCCTGAAACGGGTCTGCCGATTGAAGCCCAGCAAGTGCAAGATATGGTCGACCGGGTCATGGCCATGGAGGAGGGCACGCGCGGCTATTTGCTGGCGCCCATCGTGCGCGACCGAAAGGGGGAATATCGCAAAGAATTCGCCGAGCTGCGCAAACAAGGCTTTCAACGTATCAAAGTCGATGGTGCGTTTTATGATTTGGACGAGCCGCCCACGCTCGACAAAAAATTTCGCCACGACATTGATGTGGTCGTCGACCGGATTGTGGTGCGCGAAGGGGTCGAAACCCGTTTGGCCGATAGTTTCCGCACGGCCTTAGATTTGGCCGATGGTATTACCATTCTTGAAACCGCCCCCAGTGAAGGCGATCCAGAGCGCCATACCTTCAGCGAAAAATTCGCCTGTCCCGTGTCGGGCTTTACCATCCCTGAAATTGAGCCGCGCCTTTTTTCCTTTAACGCGCCCTTTGGTGCCTGTCCGCAATGCGATGGCCTGGGGGTTGAATTGTTCTTTGATGAGCGTCTCGTGGTGCCCGATCAAACCCTGAAAATTTCCGACGGTGCCCTGGCGCCCTGGCGCAAAGGCAAGTCGCCTTATTTTCTTCAAACTATAGAATCCATCGCCAAACATTACGCGTTCAAACCCTCTGCCAAATGGAAGGACCTGCCGGAAAAAGTGCAACAGGTTTTTCTTTACGGATCGGGTAAGGAAGAAATCCTGTTTCGCTATGACGAGGCCGGGCGAGTGTATCAGGTGACGCGCAGCTTTGAAGGTGTCATCCCCAATATGGAGCGCCGCTACCGCGAGACCGACAGCAATTGGATCCGTGAAGAGTTCGAGCGCTATCAAAACAACCGCTCCTGCGGCACTTGCGGCGGGTATCGTCTGCGGGCAGAGGCCCTGGCCGTCAAAATTGCCGGGCTGCATGCTGGCCAAGTGGTGCAAATGTCCATCAAAGAGGCCTTTGAATGGTGCAAATCCGTGCCAGACCAGCTGAGCAAACAAAAGCTGGCCATCGCCGGGCCCATCTTAAAGGAAATTCGCGAAAGGCTTGGGTTCCTGAACAATGTCGGGCTCGAATATCTCACTTTGGCGCGCAATTCTGGCACACTTTCGGGTGGAGAAAGCCAACGGATTCGCCTTGCAAGTCAGATCGGTTCTGGGCTGCAGGGCGTGCTCTATGTGCTTGATGAGCCAAGCATTGGCCTGCATCAACGGGACAATGACCGACTTTTGACCACGCTTAAAAACCTGCGTGATCAAGGCAATACGGTCATTGTGGTTGAGCATGACGAAGAGGCCATCCGCGAGGCCGATTATGTGTTCGACATTGGCCCCGGCGCAGGTGTGCACGGGGGGCAGGTGGTGGCCAAAGGCACGCCGGAAGAGATCATAGCCAATGCGGCCTCTGTCACCGGGGATTATCTCTCTGGGCGCCGGCGCATTGAAATTCCAACCACGCGCCGGGTGGGCAACAAAAAGAAAGTCACCGTACGCAAGGCGACGGGGAATAATCTACAAAATATCACGGTTGATTTTCCCTTAGGCCAGTTTGTTTGTGTGACGGGCGTTTCGGGGGGGGGTAAGTCGACCCTGACCATTGAGACCCTGTTTAAAACCGCCTCAATGAACCTGAATGGTGCGCGGCAAACACCGGCGCCATGTGAGACGGTGAAAGGTCTGGAGCATCTCGACAAGGTCATCGATATTGATCAACGCCCCATTGGTCGCACGCCGCGATCCAATCCGGCCACTTATACGGGCGCATTCACTCCGATCCGCGATTGGTTCGCTGGCCTGCCCGAGGCCAAGGCGCGCGGGTATAAACCGGGACGTTTTTCCTTTAATGTCAAAGGTGGGCGCTGCGAGGCCTGCCAGGGTGATGGGGTGATCAAAATTGAAATGCACTTCCTGCCGGATGTCTATGTCGAATGTGAGACCTGCAAGGGTGCGCGCTACAATCGTGAAACCTTAGAGGTAAAATTCAAAGGGCAATCCATTGCGGATGTGTTGGATATGACCGTGGAGGTGGCGCAAGATTTCTTTAAGGCGGTGCCCTCGATCCGTGAAAAGATGGATGCGCTTATGCGGGTTGGGCTGGGCTATATCAAAGTGGGCCAGCAAGCGACTACGCTGTCAGGCGGTGAGGCGCAACGGGTGAAACTGTCAAAAGAGCTGTCCAAGCGCAGCACGGGCCGAACCCTATATATTCTGGATGAACCGACAACGGGCCTGCATTTTGAAGATGTGCGTAAACTGCTCGAAGTGCTGCATGAGCTGGTGGATCAGGGCAATTCTGTCATCGTGATCGAACACAATTTGGATGTGGTGAAAACCGCAGATCACATTATTGACATTGGCCCCGAGGGCGGCGATGGCGGAGGGCAGGTGGTGGCCAAAGGCACACCGGAGGTGGTCGCAAAAGTCCCACAAAGCCACACTGGGCGCTATCTCAAGGAGATGCTCGCGGCGCAAAAATCGCGTTAAATCTGGGGTTTGCTCAGGACCAATTCAAGCAGTGATTGAAGGCCCGGCGCATCCAGTTGATCGAAATCCGCGCAGAGGGTTTCGAGAATTTCTGCATTTTTGACCCCCAATATTGGATCGGCAAATAGGTGGAATTTCTGGGAAATCTCTGCATCTGTTAGGGGCATATCAACATCGCCGCGGGGGCTTCGCGGGGGGCTTTCGCAAATGCGACCATCGCGCAGGCGCAGGCTCACCTGTGCCCAGCGTTTTCCCTCGCTGATCTGGGTTAAATGCGGGTCATCAATCAATTGCGTCGCGTTACTTATGCGCAATATTTCGGGATCTCTCAGCGTCTCAGCCGCCAATTCCGCCGGACCGATTTGCCCGCGCACAATCATGCAGGCCACAGGAAAGGCAATTGAATAGGCAAATTCATCGGCCGTTTTGGGGTGATGCCCGGCCAAGCGCGTGGCATTGTGAAAGGTTTTGATCTCCACAGAGCTGACCTGGTGATGTGTAATTTTATGCTTGGACATGAGATCGGCGGCGGCATCGATGCTTGGATGGGCCCACCGGCAACAGGGGTAGGGCTTGTAATGGGTGTCGCTCACCAATTTCCAAGTCTCGCCCAAGCCTTGCCAATGTGGCCCCTGGCAGGTGAGCGCCGGTGCGCCGGTGAATCCGTTGAGGGCCAAAAATCCAGCCGTGATGCCCGTGGGTGCACCCCAGCCAACCCCGTCACGCACCATCGTGGGATGATCGATGCAGCGCATCATTTGGCTGCGCGGGCCATGGTATTCGCCGATCCCTGCGGCTTCATGGATCTGCATGGGGTTGCATCCAATCACCCGCGCGGTCATCGCCGCAACCCCAACGGCAGTCCAGGCGCCCGATGTGTGGTAATCGGCGCAGATGTCATGCTGTGTCAGCCCGGCCCGATAGGAGATCTCATAGGCCAATGCCAAATAGGTCGCGAAATCTTGCCCTGTCATACTGCGTTCATCGGCCAGAGCCAAAAGCGCTGGAAAGATCGCAGATCCTGCATGACCTTTGCAAGGGGAGGTGCCATCATGGGCGTCGATGCTGTCGATGGTCATTGCGCCGGCCATCGCAGCGCCGGCGAGGCTTGCCACATTTCCATCAAAAAGGCAGCGCGCGGCAGATGCGGAGGTGGCGCCAAACATCATTCTTGCGGTCTTTGTGCCAATCCTTGCCATCTCAGTTTGCGATCCAATGGCCGCAACCCCGAGGCTGTCGAGCAGCGAACGCCGCAAGACTTTCAGCACATCCTCAGGCAGGGCCTTATAGGATAGGCTGGCGGCAAAGTCTTGCATCAACATATCTATCTCCTAGGAGCGACTGCGGCCCTCGAATCGCGGCAGCATGGCGGAAAAATCTCGTCCGCTACCATCTTCCTGTTCGACAAAGATTTTGTAAAGTTCTGTCGCAGCCGCGCCCATGGGCGTGTCGGCATCCACATCTTGAGCAGCCTGTTGTGACAGGCGTAGATCTTTGAGCATGAGATCGGCGGCAAAGCCGGGTGCGTAGCCATTATCAGCCGGGCTTTGTGGGCCGATGCCGGGGGCTGGACAATAGGCATTCATCGTCCAGCTGTAGCCGGAAGAGGTGCTGACCACGTCAAACATAGCTTGTCGGTCCAGCCCAAGTTTATCGGCCAGAGCAAAGGCTTCACAGGTGCCGATCATAGTGATCCCAAGAATCATGTTGTTGCAAATTTTTGCCGCCTGCCCATTTCCGGCGCCGCCGCAATGCACCGCCGTGCGTCCCATGATATCAAACAGCGGCGATAGCGCTGCAAAGCTCTCGGCCGCTCCGCCCACCATGAAGGTCAAAGTGCCAGCCTCCGCTCCGCCCACGCCGCCAGACACGGGGGCATCTAGGAAGCTGATCCCCCGGTCCTCGGCGCGGCGCGCAATGCTGCGGGCTGCGGCCACGTCGATGGTTGAACAATCGAGTAAGACGGTGCCTTTTTCCATGACAGGCAGCGCTTGATCGGCCACCGATTGGGCGATTTTCCCATTGGGGAGCATGGTAATCACCACATCGGCGCCTGTTGCGGCCGCCTGTGCACTGGCGGCTACGGCCACGCCCTCTGCTGTGGTGCCCGCTGGGTCATATCCCGAGACCTGATGGCCCGCAGCGGCCAGATTTTTGGCCATAGGCGCGCCCATATTTCCAAGTCCAATAAATCCGATGTTCATTTTAACTCTCCGTGAGATCAAGGGAATGGGGTCCCAAAGGGCGCAGCATGGCGCTGGCCGCTGGCAGCAGCGGGTCCGTCATCGCGTGCCGCCATTTTGGGGATTTGTCTTTGTCGATTACCATAGCTCGGATGCCTTCGATGAAATCACCCTGTTCTGCGGCTCGGTAGGTGAAACGATATTCCATGCCCAAGGCTAAAACGATATCGTCCAGCCCACGCACGCGGTGGATCAACTCAATGGTTGCGGCCATGGCCAGGGGGCTAGAGCGCGACAGTTTTTTGATGCAGGCCTCGGCAAAATCGCCGCCCGTGTGATTGAGATTGTTGACGATATCGCCAAAATAGTCGCCTCGGAAAAACTCATTCACTTGCGCTTCAATCTGCAACAGCGGGGCAGGGCCCGCAGGGCGGGCAGCCTTGGCAATCGCTGAAACATCGCCTGTGTCACAGAGGGTTTCGATCAATCTGGGCCAATCCTCTTGCGGGATGAAGTGATCGGCAAAGCCGGCAAAAATGGCATCTGCCGGCCCCATACGGCTGGCCGTTGTGCCGAGATATTCACCGAAGCGCCCGGGTGCACGGGCCAAAAGCAAGGAGCCGCCCACATCTGGCACCAGACCAATGCCGCATTCGGGCATGGCAATCTGACTGGATTCGCAGACAATTCGGTGCGGCAGGTGGCAGCCCAGCCCCACGCCACCGCCCATTGTGAAACCGTGCAGAAAGCTGATGATCGGCTTAGGGCTGGTCGCGAGTTTGGCGTTGAGGCGGTATTCATCTGTCCAAAATTGCCGGCCATAATCATAGTCTCCGGCAACGGCTGTTTTATACATGGCGGTTATATCGCCGCCGGCGCAAAATGCCCGCTCACCCGCTCCTTCAAAAAGGATCACTTCAACGTCCGGATCGGCCTCCCATTTGCCCAGATAGCTCTCAATTTGCAGGCACATTTCATAGGTCAAAGCGTTCAAGGCGCCGGGGCGGTTGAGCGTGAAACGCCCGGCTTTGCCGTCTTTGCGCGCGATAAGATCGCTCATGCGCGCAAGCCCCTGGCCACGATCATCCGCATGATTTCATTGGTGCCTTCTAAGATTTGATGAACCCTGAGATCGCGTACGGTTTTTTCAATGCCGTAATCGGCCAAATAGCCATACCCACCATGCAGTTGCAGGCAATCATTGGCCACTTTGCTGCCCATATCGGTCACCAGCTTTTTGGCCATGGCGCAAAAATGAGTCGCATCTGGCGCGCCATTGTCCAGCTTCCAAGCGGCTTGACGCAGAAATATGCGGCCCGATTGCAGTTCAATCTCCATGTCGGCAAGACGAAATTGCAGGGCCTGAAACTGATCGATCGATTTTCCAAAGGCTTTGCGCTCGGCCATATAGGCCCGCGTTGTGTCAAAGGCTTGTTGCGCCGCCCCCAGCGAACAGGCCGCGATATTCAGCCGCCCGCCGTCCAGCCCAGCCATGGCGTAGGAAAACCCGAGGCCTTCGGCGCCCAGAAGGTTTTCGATGGGTGTCTTGCAGTCATCCAGCTGCACCTGCCGGGTCGGTTGCGCGCGCCAGCCCATTTTGTCTTCCAGCCCGCCAAAGGACAGCCCCTCTGCGCCATCTTCCACGATCAAAGCCGTGATGCCCTTTGGGCTGTCATCGCCTGTCCGGGCCATGATAATATAGGCATCAGAATAGCCTCCACCAGAGATAAAGGCCTTGGTGCCAGTCAGGGTGAAATCTGTGTTGCTCTTAAGAGCTCTTGTCTTCAATGCCGCCGCATCAGATCCTGAGCCGGGCTCGGTGAGGCAGTAGGAAAAGAAGGTCTCCATACTCAAGGCGCGCGGAAGATATTTGTCGCGCAGCGCCGGCGAGCCGAATTTATCGATCATTGCCGCGCACATATTGTGGATTGATAGAAAGGAGGCCACCGTCGGGCAGGCCATAGAGAGCGCTTCAAACACCAAAGTGGCATCCAGCCGGCTTAGGCCCGATCCGCCGCTTTCTTCGCGCACATAGAGCCCGCCAAAGCCCAATTCCGCCAATTGGGGCCAGAGGCTCTTTGGAATTTCGCCTGCCGCTTCCCACTCCCGTGCGAAAGGCGCGATGTGGCTGGCCCCAAAATCGCGGGCCATGTCGAAAATCGCGGTTTGTTCTTCGGAAAGGGCAAAATCCATGAGACAGCTCCTGTCATTGCGTTGCGGCAAGTGAAGCAAATCCCAAGCCAGGAATCCAGCTTCTATTTTGAAGGCCGAGCCTGCTGAGTGTTGCATGCGCCGGGGACCGCTTGCCACCGGCGCTGCGCGTGATTTATTCCATGACGGGAATAGAGAACTCGCCGCCTTCTTTGGTGCCTGACGGCCAGCGAGAGGTCACGGTTTTGGTGCGTGTGTAGAATTTAAACGCATCCGGTCCGTGCTGGTTCAAATCGCCGAAGACCGATTTTTTCCACCCCCCAAAGGTGTGATAGGCCAATGGCACCGGGATCGGCACATTGATTCCCACCATGCCGACATTGACCCGATTGGCAAAGTCGCGCGCGGTATCGCCGTCACGGGTAAAGATCGCTGTGCCATTGCCATATTCATGATCCATGGCCAGCCCGAGCGCCTCCTCATAGGTCTCTGCGCGAACGGTGGACAGAACGGGGCCGAAGATTTCGTATTTGTAGATGTCCATATCCTTGGTCACATTGTCGAACAAATGCGCGCCCACAAAAAAGCCATCCTCATAGCCTTGAAGGTTGAAATCACGACCATCCACCACGAGTTTTGCGCCTTGATCGATGCCGGTTTGCACCAAACGCTCAATATTTGCTTTGGCAGCCGCGGTGACAACCGGTCCGTAGTCCACGTCATTGCCCGCCGTGTAGGGACCCACTTTCAGAGCTTCAACCCGGGGGATCAATTTTTCCATCAGGCGATCTGCTGTGTCTTCCCCTACGGGAACTGCGACAGAAATAGCCATGCAGCGTTCACCGGCGGCGCCATACCCTGCGCCCATAAGCGCATCAGCGGCTTGATCCATATCCGCATCGGGCATGATGATCATATGGTTTTTCGCACCACCAAAACACTGCACCCGTTTGCCGTTGGCGCAGCCTGTCGCATAGATATATTCGGCGATTGGGGTGGAGCCCACAAAACCTATGGATTGAACCACATCGTGATGCAGGATCGCGTCAACCGCTTCTTTATCACCGTTCACAACTTGTAAAATGCCCTTGGGCAGCCCGGCTTCTTCGAGCAATTCTGCCAACATCAACGGCACGGAGGGGTCGCGCTCAGAGGGTTTGAGGATAAAGGCGTTGCCGCAGGCAATGGCAGGTGCAAACATCCACATCGGGATCATGGCTGGGAAATTGAATGGGGTGATGCCGGCTGTGACGCCGAGCGCCTGACGCATAGAGTACATATCAATGCCAGGACCGGCGCTATCGGTAAATTCACCTTTCAACAATTGCGGTGCACCGATGCAATATTCCACAACTTCCAAGCCGCGGATCACATCGCCTTTGGCATCTGGCAAGGTTTTGCCGTGCTCGCGGCTCAAAGCTTCGGCCAATTTGTCCATATCGCGATTTAAAAGGTCCACAAATTTCATCAAAACCCGCGCGCGGCGCTGTGGATTGACGGCAGCCCAAGCGGGTTGTGCGGCGGCGGCATGGGCCACGGCTTGATCTAATTCGGCGCCATTGGCCAGTGGGACTTTGGCTTGAACCTCGCCGGTGGCCGGGTTGTAGACATCGGCAAAACGTCCAGAGGTGCCTTTGACATGGGCGCCATTGATATAGTGGGTTAACTCTTGCATGGGGGTCTCCTTGTTTGTTTTGCTTTTAGTCTTGCAATAATGTAATTAAAAGCGAGAATAATCCAAAATCATTTTGCAAAATTGTAGGCTTGTAATGGAAAACTGGGATGATCTACGCATCTTTCTGGCCGTGGCGCAATCGGGCAGCCTGACGGTTGCGGCGCAGGTGTTGAAAATTGACCCGGCAACGGTCAGCCGTAGGATTGCTCGGTTGGAGCAGACCCATGCAACGCCGCTCTTTTCAAAATCGCCGAAAGGCTACGATCTGACGGAAGCGGGGCATGGGCTCATGGCGCATGTGGATGCCGCCCAAGCCTCCTTAAATGCGGGGCTTGGGGCGCTGCGCGGAGACGGGGAGGGGCTTAGAGGCCAGATTCGCATCGGTGCGCCGGATGGATGCGCCAATTTCCTTTTGCCGCAGGTCTGCGGACATATCACAAAAACCTATCCAGATTTAGATATTCAAATCGTGGCTTTGCCAAGGGTTTTCAACCTGACGCGGCGCGAGGCTGATATGGCGATTGGGGTGAGCCAACCCACGGCCGGGCGGCTTATGGTGCAAAAAATCGCTGACTATCGGTTGCATCTCGCGGCCTCAACGGCGCTTTGGCAAATCCACAAAAGGCCCGAGCGCCTGAGCGATCTCAAAGACCTGCCGACTGTTGGCTATGTGCAGGATATGATCTTTGACAAGGAGCTTGATTACCTTGAACCGCTCGGACTGCGGCGGGTGCAGCTCGCGTCCAATTCCATTTCCGTCCAAATGAACCTGTTGCGCCAGGGTGCGGGGCTTGGCATTGTGCATGATTTCGCCCTGCCTTTTGCCCCGGAATTACGCCGCATTTTAGTGGATCACTTGAGCCTGACGCGCAGTTTCTTTTTGATCCGGTCCACCGATGATCGCCACAATCGGCGGCTCAACCAATTCGCACAGGTATTGGTGAGCGGGTTGCGGGTGGAAATTCAGAGGCTTGAGGCTCTGGCCGAAGCGCCGGGCGGTAAATTTTAAACGACTGCACCGGTTTTTTGCACCGCGCTGGCTTGCAATTCGCTCAATTTATGGCTTGTTACCTATATCAGTCGGAGAAGTTAAAATGCGCATAGGCCTTTACCCCGGAACCTTTGATCCGATTACTCTGGGACATATTGATATCATCCGACGTGGCTGCGCATTGGTGGACCGCTTGGTCATCGGGGTGGCGATCAATCGTGATAAAGGGCCGCTCTTTGATCTCGATGAGCGCGTATCGATGATTGAAGTTGAGGCGGCGCGTCTTACGGAGCAGACCGGAACTGAAATTCATGTGCACCCGTTTGAAAACCTGTTGATTGACTGCGCCCGCGACGTCGGCGCCGGGGTTATTTTGCGCGGATTGCGCGCAGTTTCAGACTTTGAATATGAATATCAGATGGTTGGCATGAATAGGCAGCTGGATTCATCGGTTGAAACTGTCTTTTTGATGGCCGAGGCCCAGCATCAGGCCATTGCGTCAAAACTGGTCAAAGAGATCTGTCGCTTGGATGGGGATGTGTCGAAATTCGTCACCCCGGCGGTCGAGGCGGCCTTAAGGCGCCGCCTGCACCGCTCATAATTTGCATGGGCTGTCTGAGGCTAGATTAATTTGCCCATGGCCACAGCTGTATCGGCCATACGGTTGGAAAACGCCCATTCGTTGTCGTACCAAGACAGCACGCGCACCATATCACCGCCCATAATCAGGGTTTGATCTGCATGAAAAATAGACGAATGCGGATCGTGGTTGAAATCAGACGAGACCAATGGCGCATCCACGACATCAAGCACCCCTTTGAGTGGACCCGCGGCCGCCTTCTGCATCAGAGCCAAAATTTCGGCCGCATCCGTGCTGCGTCCGGCTTCGAAGGTGAGATCCACCGCTGAGACATTTGGGGTCGGCACCCGGATGGCGACGCCGTCCAATTTGCCGTTCAGTTCTGGCAGAACCAAGCCAACAGCTTTGGCCGCGCCCGTGGTGGTTGGGATCATCGACAGGGCAGCGGCGCGCCCTCGGTAAAGGTCTTTATGCGTGCGATCCAATGTTGGCTGGTCGCCCGTATAGCTGTGAATCGTTGTCATCAGCCCGCGTTTGATGCCGATAGATTCGTGGAGGACTTTGGCAATGGGCGCCAAGCAGTTGGTGGTGCAGGACGCATTTGAAACAATCAAGTCATCCGCGGTTAATGCCTGGTGATTGACGCCATAAACAATGGTTTTATCGGCATCTTTACCAGGGGCCGAGATCAACACGCGGGAGGAGCCATTGTCGAGATAGGCTTGGCAATCGGCTTTGGAGGTGAAAATACCCGTGCATTCCATCACGACATCGACATCCGACCAGGGCAGATCCGCTGGATTGCGTATGGCCGTCACGCGTATGGGCCCTTGCCCGACATCAATAAAGTCTTCCCCATGGGTCACAGAGGCCGCGAACCGCCCGTGTACGGAATCGTATTTCAACATATGCGCATTGGTTTGCACCGGACCGAGATCATTGATTGCGATGACCTGTAGATCTGTACGCCCTGATTCAACAATCGCGCGCAGTACATTGCGGCCAATACGACCAAACCCGTTGATTGCAACTTTTAATGTCATATCCAAGTCCCACTTTCTGTTGATAGCGCTAACATCACAGGTCGCGGAAAAAGTCAACCGGCGCGGCTACCGCCAGAAGGCAATTGTGTCGATTAAGTCCAGAAATGAGCGTGCGAGGTATAATATTGCCGCGCCTTGCGTCAAAAATAAGTCAACCGCAATGGCCGCAACGGCGGCAAGTGCAACATATAGGGCCAGGCGCGTGGTCATACTCTCTCCAACAATTATTGGAGCTGCCCCATTTTAGCGGCCAAATCAGCCATGCGCACGGAAAAGCCCCATTCATTATCATACCATGATAATACGCGGACCGTTGTCCCGCCAACCACTTTGGTTTGATCGGGGGCAAAAATCGAAGACTCGGGCGTGTGATTGAAATCAATCGAAACTTTAGGCGCAGGGTCATACCCCAAAATGCCTGCCATTTCGCCCTTGGCGGCCCGCTCGACCGCCGCGTTGACTTCCTCTTTTGTGACCGCGCGCGCAGCCTCAAAAGTGAGATCAACGCAAGAGACATTGGGAGTAGGGACGCGAATGGCCGTGCCGTCCAGCCGCCCTGCCATTTCCGGCAGAACCTCGCCAAGCGCCTTGGCCGCCCCGGTCGATGTGGGAATCAAAGCCATGGCCGCTGCCCGAGCGCGATAGAGATCACTGTGACGGCGATCTAGGGTCGGTTGGTCGCCGGTATAGCTGTGGATCGTGGTCATGATCCCTCGTTCGATGCCAATCGCGTCGTTGAGCGCTTTGGCCAGCGGGGCAAGGCAATTGGTCGTACAAGATCCATTTGAGATCATCACATCATTGGGCAAGAGCGCGGCCTCATTGGCCCCCAAAACGATGGTGCGATCCACATTGACCGCCGGGGCTGAAATCAGGACCTTTTTGGCCCCCCGCGCGAGATGGACCTTGGCTTTATCGCCGTCGTTGAAATTGCCAGTGCATTCCAAAACAACATCCACGCCGCTCCAGTCGAGCGTATTGGGGTCATAGGAGGAGAACATTTCAATCGGTCCAAGCCCGAGATCCAGCGTACCATCGCCAACGGTAATTTCTCCGTCGAACCGTCCATGTACGCTGTCATAGCGCATCAAATGTGCGCTGGTTTCCAGCGGGCCTGTGGCGTTGATCTTAACCACTTCCACATCTTTGCGGCCAGAGGACACGATATGTGCCAACACGCAGCGACCGATGCGGCCAAATCCATTGATGCCAATTCTTACTGTCACAGCTCTCACCTTTTGCCAATTCTTGCCGGTGAACTAGCAAGGTCAGAGGGGCATTTAAAGTTCAAAGCAAAAGGATTTTCAACTTGTTAGCGAAAACATTTGTGTTAGCGATAACCGCTTGCGGTAACAGGGTTTGTAATGAGATTTGCCAGGCAAAAAGGCTGCGGTGCCACCCGCAGCCTTTGGCTGTTTTAGAGCAGGGATTTGACTTTGCGCACAACCGCCTCTGCAGTGATGCCAAACTCTTCATAGAGCCGATCTGCCGGGGCCGAGGCCCCAAAGCCCGTCATGCCGACAAAACCAGCCTTGGACTCACGTCCGCGTTCCCCCAAAAGCCATTGATCCCACCCCATGCGCACGGCCGCTTCCACGGCCACGCGCACTGCGCCGCCTGGCAAAATACGTTTGCGATAGGCGTCATCTTGTTGGGCAAAGAGCTCCATGCAGGGCATGGAAACGACGCGGGTGCCAATACCTTCGGCTTGCAGCAAGTCGCGGGCCTCTAGGGCCAGCGAGACCTCCGTGCCGGTTGCCATCAAAATCGCTTGGCGCTTGCCCTCGGCCTCAGCCAAAACATAGGCGCCGCGCGCGCTGAGGTTTGCCGACTTATACTCATGACGTACCGCTGGCACGCCCTGACGTGAAAGCGCCATGACGGTTGGTGTGCTTGGTTGGCTCAACGCCACTTCCCAGGCTTCCGCTGTCTCTGTGATATCGGCTGGGCGGAAAACCAAAGTGTTGGGCGTGGCGCGGGAAATGGCCAAATGCTCGACCGGTTGATGTGTGGGACCATCTTCGCCCAGGCCAATAGAATCATGCGTCATCACATAGACAGTTGGAACGCCCATCAAAGCCGAGAGGCGCATGGCGCCGCGGGCGTAATCGGTGAAGCACATAAACGTGCCGCCGTAGGGGCGAATCCCGCCATGCAGCGCCATACCGTTCATTGCAGCGGCCATGCCATGCTCGCGGATCCCGTAGTAAATGTAGCGACCGGCGCGATTTTCGGGATCAAAAATCCCCATATCCGCGGTTTTTGTATTGTTAGACCCGGTCAAATCAGCTGAGCCGCCGACGGTTTCAGGCATCACAGGATTGACCGCCTGCAAGGTTTTTTCCGAGGCCGATCGCGTGGCCAGTTTTGGTTTAGTCTCTGCGGCATCTTTCTTGATCTTGCGGATCGCCGCGGCCAGTTTCTTGGGGGCTTCTGCTGCAAAGGCGCGGTTGAATTGCGCTTGCTTTGAGGCGGAAAGACCAGAAAACCGGCTGTCCCATTCGGCGCGTTCCGCGCTGCCGCGGGCGCCAATGGCCTCCCAAGCGGCTTTGACATCGGCTGGAATTTCAAATGCGCCATAGGGCCAGCCATAGGCGGCTTTGGCATCGGCCAGTTGCGCCGCATCCGTCAGCGCACCATGCCCTTTTGATGTGTCCTGTGCCGCGTGCCCCAGCGCGATATGGGTTTTACAGGCAATCATAGAGGGTTTCTTAGATTTACGCGCGGCCGTTAAGGCCTCATCAATGGCAATCGGGTCATGGCCATCAATGGCTTGCACATGCCAGCCAGAGGCTTTGAAACGCTGCAGCTGATCTGTCCGATCTGACAGCTCAACCGTGCCGTCGATGGTGATGTTATTGTCATCCCATAGCACGATTAGCTGTCCCAGCTCATGGCGGCCAGCAAGTCCGATGGCCTCTTGGCTGATCCCTTCCATCAAGCAACCGTCCCCGGCGATGACATAGGTGTTATGGTTCTGAATTTTTTTGCCGTAAGTGGCACGCAATATTTCTTCGGCGATGGCGAAGCCAACCGAATTGGCAATCCCCTGTCCCAGTGGGCCAGTCGTGGTTTCAATGCCAGACGCGTGGCCATATTCTGGATGCCCGGCGGTTTTTGCACCCCATTGGCGGAAGTTTTTGATCTCATCGAGCGTCATATCCGCATATCCGGTCAGGTGGAGCAGGGCGTAGAGCAGCATCGATCCATGCCCCGCCGAAAGAATGAAGCGATCGCGATCTGGCCAATTGGGCGCGGCGGCGTCAAATTTCATGTGCTTTTCGAACAGAACGGTGGCCACATCGGCCATGCCCATCGCCATCCCTGAATGACCCGAATTTGCGGCCGCAACCGCATCCAGCGTCAAAGCACGAATAGCGGCGGCTTTTTTCCAATGTTCAGGGTTCTTGGCGGCGAGTGCTTTGAGATCCACGGAGCTAACTTTCTGTAAGGGCAAACGTTGATGCTTCCTATCAAGTGAAGAGGGAATATCAAGTAACCTGACCCATTTCTTAAAAAATGTTTCAAGCGCCGGCTCTTGGACGTTAAGGTTAATTTAACCTACCTTAGGGGTGGTCTATGCGATTCGAGACAGCTGATGGTGGCGTTTGAGCAGGGGTGTGAGATGAGCAATGAGTGATGTTTCTGTTTTAGAACAAAGAATTACAGCGGCTATACGGCGCATATCTGCGGCGACGGAGGCCGTGCCTCTCAACCGTGCCGCATCGGCGCCAGCGCCAGTTGAGCCTGCGGCGCCTGAAAATGTTCATAGTGACGCTCTCACAGCTCTTGACGCGCAATTGTCACAAGTGATGCAATCCAACGCGCAACTGCGGGCGTCAAATCAAGCACTGCGCGCGGCCAATGCCGAAGGCCTGGGGGATGCAAGTCTGATTAATGCAGGGATGCAGGCTCAGATTGATGCATTGACCGCAGAACGGGCCGCAGAGGCTGCGCAGCTTGAGCTGTTACTGACGGCTTTGACCCAAACCGATGAGGAGCCGCGCGATGCCTGAAGTCACCATCAAAATTGGCCAACGCCCCTATACAGTCAACTGCCCAGCAGGTGAGGAGCCCCAGCTGCAAATGGCCCGGGCCGCGTTGGATGCCGAGGCCAGCACCCTTCTGGCTCACGCGGGCCGCGTGCCAGAAGCTCAGATGTTGTTGATGTCCGGTCTGATGCTTGCAGATCGCACATTGGCATTGGAGGAAAAATTAAAGGCGGCAGAGGCCGCTCTGGCGCAGGAAAAGACGGCGGCCCATGATATTTCCCCAGAAATCAAAACAGTGGTCACAGAAGTTGAAGTGCCCGTTGTGCCGCCCGCCTTATTGGAGAGCCTCGCAGAATTGGCCGCGCGCGCGGAAGCTGCGGCAGATGATCTGGAAGAGAGAATAGCCCAATCCGCTGGGTAGCGAAAAGGGATCATCGGGCGGTGTCGTCCCCCGGTTTGTAATCTCAGAGGGGCCTGGATGCGTTAGCCGTCTGAGTTTGCCTTGCGAATTTCATCCGCGGCATCTTGGTTGTAACTGACCTCATTTTCAGCCAGGAGCCCATCCAATTCCCCCGATAGGGTCATGTCCCGGACAATATCGCAGCCGCCGATGAATTCACCTTTCACATAGAGCTGCGGAATAGTGGGCCAATCGGAGTAGTCTTTGATTCCCTGGCGAATGGCATCATCGGCCAGAACATTCACGTCGTGATACTCCACACCCATATAGTTCAATATACCGGCGATTTGGCTTGAGAAGCCGCATTGCGGCATGGAGGCGGTGCCTTTCATGAACAGGACAACATCATTCGATGTCACTGTTTCGCGGATTTTATCTTCAGCGCTCATCTTTTGGCTTTCTGTCTTTGGGCACAAATTGCTGTGCGTATTTCTGTGGGTCCTTTGGAACCCGAAAACTGCCCGAATGTCCACCTCCGGCACCGCCGGAAAAATAGTCCGCTCGAACCTCGTGATCGCCCTGACCGGGCAAGGAGCCGCGGCCTTGGTCTTTTTCGTGCCGGATGACCCAAAGGGCCCGGAGAAACAATAAGATCAATATTGCAAGAGAAAAATATGCAATGAGACCCAAGTCAAACATATCAGCTCGGCGCCTTGGTGGTCAGCGCAAGCGCGTGCAGCTCCCCATGAGCTCCGTCCATTTTGCCTTTCAATGCGGCATAAACTGCGCGATGCTGTTGCACCCGGTTTTTGCCTGCAAAGCTGGCATCGGTCACCTCAGCGGCGTAATGATTGCCATCCCCAGCCAGATCCGTGATCGTGATCTGCGCCTCGGGAAAAGACTCCCGGATCAGAGCTTCAATATCTTGTGCGGCCATGGCCATTGGGCGTTTCCTCGCTTGGTATAACTCGAAGGTAGAGCCGAGCGCTGTTGTTTTCAAGTGACCGCATCGGCGAAACTGTTGCGGAAAATACTACTAAGCTCGGACAGCTCGGCCTGTTGCGCGCCAAAGCTGACCTGCGTGCCGCCAAAGCGCCCGACACAGGTGGCCGGAACCCCGAGATTGCCGGCCGCAGCCAGAAGCGCTTCGGCTTGATCAAAGTTGCAGGCCACCAGATAGCGGGCTTGATCCTCACCGAACAGCTCTGCGGTGCCTTCTGTATCGAGGCTAACGCCGACATTTGCAGCTTCGGCCATTTCAAAAGCAGCCAAGGCCAATCCACCATCGGACAGATCGCTACAGGCCGTAATCCAGGCGCTATTGGTGCGGATAAATTCTCCATGTTTCTTTTCAGCTTCAAGATCCACAGGCGGCGCATCGCCTTCCACGCGGTTAAAGACTTCCGCCAAGAGGGCAGATTGCCCAAGGTGCCCGTTGGTTTCGCCAATCAAAATCGCCATATGACCCTCGCGCGCCAACCCTGTGATGGCGTCATCCGCATCGGCAATGAGGCCGACAGCGCCAATGGTCGGTGTCGGCAGAATGCCCGAGCCGTCCGTCTCATTATAGAGCGACACATTGCCAGAGACGATCGGCATATCGAGGGCGGCCACAGCGGCACCGATGCCTTTGATAGCGCCCACAAATTGACCCATGATTGCTGGTTTTTCTGGATTTCCAAAGTTCAAATTATCGGTTGTGGCCAGGGGGAGGGCGCCCACCGCTGTGAGGTTGCGATAGGCCTCTGCCACCGCTTGCTTGCCTCCTTCAAACGGATTGGCCGCCACGTAGCGCGGCGTCACGTCAGAGGTAAAGGCCAGCGCCTTTTGCGTGCCATGCACCCGCACGATGCCCGAGCCCATGCCTGGCGTGCGCAGGCTATCGGCCATCACTTGGCTGTCATATTGTTCATATACCCATTGTTTGGCCGCGTAATTCGGGCTGGAGATTAGCATTTTTAGCCCGTCAATTGGATCGATATGCGGCACATCCCCCAGCGGCTCCGCTGCCGGTGTCTCAACCCAAGGGCGGTCATATTCCGGCGCCGTACCCGAGAGCGCCTTGAGCGGCAGATCGGCTTTGACCTCGCCGTTCATCACGATCAAGAAGCGGTCTTCGGCAATCGTTTCGCCCACAATGGCGAAATCCAGATCCCATTTATCAAAGACAGCCTTCGCTTGCTCTTCCAGTTCGGGTTTTAGCACCATGAGCATGCGTTCTTGCGATTCCGACAGCATCATCTCATAGGCGGTCATATTCAGCTCGCGGGTTGGTACTTTTTCAAGATCCAAGCGCACACCTAAATTGCCCTTGTCTCCCATTTCGACCGCAGAGCAGGTCAGGCCCGCGGCGCCCATGTCTTGAATGGAAATCACAGCGCCTGTGGCCATAAGCTCTAATGTGGCTTCCATGAGGCGTTTTTCGGTGAAAGGGTCGCCAACCTGCACTGTTGGGCGCTTATCTTCGATGGTGTCGTCAAATTCAGCGCTGGCCATTGTCGCGCCGCCAACCCCATCGCGTCCAGTTTTGGCGCCCAAGTAAACCACCGGCATGCCGACGCCCGAAGCGGCGGAATAAAAGATCTTATCGGTATCTGCGAGACCGGCAGCAAAGGCGTTCACTAGGCAATTGCCGTTATAGGCCGGATCAAAGCGCACTTCGCCGCCAATTGTGGGGACGCCAAAGCAATTTCCATAGCCGCCAACGCCCGCCACCACGCCGGAAACCAATGACTTGGTTTTGGGATGATCGGGACTGCCAAAGGACAAAGAGTTCATCGCCGCAATAGGCCGCGCGCCCATCGTAAACACATCACGCAAAATGCCGCCAACGCCCGTGGCCGCGCCCTGATAGGGTTCGATATAGCTGGGGTGATTGTGGCTTTCCATTTTGAAAATCACAGCCTGCCCGTCGCCAATATCAACAACACCGGCATTCTCACCGGGGCCGCAAATCACCTGTGGCCCTTCGGTGGGCAGGGTGCGGAGCCATTTTTTCGAGGATTTATAGGAGCAATGCTCATTCCACATGGCAGAGAAGATGCCCATTTCCGTAAAGCTCGGGTCCCGGCCTATGATTTCGAGAATGCGATCGTACTCGTCTGGGCTCAGCCCATGGGCGGCAATAAGGTCGGGCGTTATCACTGGATCTTGCAAGTTGTCATCCCTTACGGTGCAAATTTGCACCCTGATACGAAAGTTAACGGGCAGAGGGAAGGTTGGAATAGCTATTAAATGCCGCATTTGCCCGAAAGACTGGTGGAATTGGCAAATATCAAGCTCAACCGCATGGGCGCGCGGGCAAAAAAAATGCCGGGCACAGGGCCCGGCGTAAGTCCAACAGGGAGGTTATGAGGGGCTACCACTGGCTGCCGTCCTCATGAGGCGTATTTAGGAGCGCCAATGCATCCCTGCAAGCCCTCTGGGCGCAAAGCCGCTATGCGCTCAGAGCATAGCTACTTTTGGACCTCAAGGCTTCGCTCTGCGCGACGGCGGGCGATAATTTCATCTTGCACAAAATCGCGAAAGGCCGCGATACGGCGCGAGTGGCGCAGCTCTTCTGGATAGGCAAGAAACACCGGGACTTCCGTGTTCTCAAGCTCGGGCAGGACACGCACGAGATCAGGAAAATCATGGGTGACGTAATCGGGTAAAATTCCGATCCCAAGGTTGTTGATGACGCCTTGCAACACGCCGAAATAGTTGTTGACGGTTAAAGTGGATTTTGGACTATATCCCATCAGATTTTGCACCAAGGCTGCACTGACGGCCACTTGAGGTGCGTTGGGATTTTGGCAAATCAAACGATGATTTGCGATATCTTCTAAAGTTTGCGGCGTGCCGCGGGATTTCAGATAGTCTGCGCTGGCATAGAGGCGCATTTCGACGCTCATAAGGCGCTTTCGAATCAAATCTGCTTGGCTCGGCTCTTTCATGCGGATGGCAACATCGGCCTCACGCATCGGCAGATCCAAGACCCGCTCCTCAAGCATCAGCTCTACATTCAAGTCGGGGTATTTTTCATAAAGCTGTGGCAAGCGGGGCGCCAGCCAGAGCGTGCCAAAACCGGTGGTTGTGGTAACGCGCAGCTCACCGAAGACTTCATCTTCACTGTCTCGAATGCGTGCTGACGCGGCATCAAGGCGTTTGGTCATTGCGCGGGTGGCTTCAAATAACAGCTCGCCTTGCTCCGTGAGTATCAACCCACGCGCGTGTCTATGAAACAATGTCGCATCGAGGGAGTCCTCCAATGCGCGGACCTGCCGCGATACGGCCGATTGCGACAGATGCAGTGTCTCCCCCGCATGGGTCAGTGATCCGGCATCGGCAACCGCATGGAAGATTCGTAATTTATCCCAGTCCACCGGCTTACCTCATTGTCCGTTCCTGAGACTCATAACACGCAACTTGAGACTGGGTCACGGAGTTTTTCATTGTTAGGTCATAGTTTTTGACCTAACAATTATTCGTGCATACCGGGAGGCCGCAGACCATGCAGCAAGATGTTTCACTCGCTGATAGATATGATTTGTCGAAAAAACAGGTTTTGTTAAACGGCACGCAGGCCTTAGTGCGGATGATGTTGATGCAATCGGCGCGCGACCGAGCGGCGGGCCATAGGACAGCTGGCTATGTCACGGGCTATCGCGGATCTCCACTGGGCGCGGTGGATTTTCAGATGACCCGCGCGGCGGCAGAGCTTGAAAATGCGCAGGTGCGGTTTCAAGAAGGGCTGAATGAGGATTTGGCCGCAACGGCGCTTTGGGGCAGCCAGCAGGCCGAGCTGCGCGGTGAGGGAAAATTTGAGGGCGTGTTTGGGCTTTGGTATGGCAAAGGGCCGGGCGTGGATCGCTCCGGCGATGTCTTTCGTCATGCGAATATGGCCGGCACCTCGCCCCTGGGCGGTGTTGTGGCGGCGCTTGGGGATGATCACACCGGCGAGAGCTCGACCACATTGCACCAATCGGAATGGACGATGATCGACAGCTTCATGCCGGTGCTGTCTCCTGCCGGCGTCCAAGAGGTTATGGATTACGGGCTCTTCGGCTTTGCCCTGTCGCGCTTTGCTGGGGTTTGGGCCGGGCTGAAATGCATCAAAGACACGATAGAAGTGACCTCTGTGGTGAACGGCGATCCTCTGCGGTTGGACTTTGTCACCCCAGAGTTCGACATGCCCGAAGGGGGCTTGAATATCCGCCTCATCGACACGCCGCAGGCCCAAGAGGCGCGGGTCATTGATCACAAGCGCAGAGCCGTGCAGGCCTTTGCACGCGCCAATCGGATGGATAAGCGCGTTTTGGGACAGGCTGGCGCAAAAATTGGCTTTGTCGCGGCGGGCAAAAATTGGCTGGATTTGGCCCATGCCATGCAGGTGCTCGGCATGGATCAGGGGGCGGCGGTGCGCCATGGGGTGACAACCTACAAAGTCGCCATGACGTGGCCACTTGATATGCAGTCTTTTGCCGAATGGGCCGAAGGTTTGGACTGCATCGTTGTTGTCGAAGAGAAACGCAAACTGATTGAGGGACAAATCAAAGAAGCTCTTTTCAATCAAAAAGGCAGCTGGCGGGTTTTTGGGTCCAAAGATGCCCAAGGCGCATTGCTCTTTGCCGATAGCTATGCGCTCGATCCAATGGTGATTGCGCAAAAACTCGGTCAAATTTTGATGGCTGAGGGCTGCGGATCGGCACGGCTTACAGGCGCGTTGGAGAGAATTGATGCGGCGCAAACCGCAAACAATGCGCCCACATTGGCCAGCCGCGTGCCGTATTTCTGCTCTGGCTGCCCCCACAGCAGCTCCACGAAAATTCCCGAGGGCAGCCGCGCCTATTCTGGCATTGGCTGTCATTACATGGTGCAATGGATGGATCGGGAGACCTTGGGGTTCACGCAAATGGGCGGTGAGGGGGCCAATTGGATTGGCGAGTCGTTGTTCTCCACCCGCGCGCATGTGTTCCAAAACATAGGCGATGGCACCTATAATCACTCTGGCATCCAAGCCATTCGCGCGGCGCTCGCCGCTGGCACGACCATGACCTATAAAATTCTGTTTAATGATGCCGTGGCGATGACAGGCGGGCAAAACAATGATGGGGGGCTGGATGCTGCGCGGATCGTGCAAGAGATGCGCGGGATCGGGGTGAAACATCTTGCCGTGGTTTATGATGAAAAGGAAGACATCTCTGCGGCTGATTTTCCGGCTGGCACTCCGATGCACCCGCGCGCCCAGCTCAATACGGTGCAAGAGGCATTTCGGCAATTGCCGGGCGTCTCTGTCATTGTCTATGTGCAGACCTGCGCGGCGGAAAAACGCCGCCGCCGTAAAAGAGGGGCCTTCCCCGATCCAGATCAGCGCCTATTTATCAATCCAGATGTTTGCGAAGGCTGCGGCGATTGCGGGGTGCAATCCAACTGCGTCTCTTTGCTGCCGCTCGAGACGCCTTTGGGGCGCAAAAGGCAAATCGATCAGTCCAGCTGCAATAAAGATTTCAGCTGTGTAAACGGGTTTTGCCCCTCTTTTGCCACTGTGCGCGGCGGGCAGCTGCGGCGTCCGGCAGCGCAGCAGCTGTCCATTCCGGAGTTGCCCGCCCCGCCGCCCTGCACGCTGCAAGGAACACATAACGTTGTGGTCACGGGCGTGGGGGGAACCGGGGTGGTGACCATTGGGGCGCTTCTGGCCATGGCGGCGCATTTAGATGGTAAGGCTGCAGGGGTCATGGAAATGGCCGGTCTGGCCCAAAAGGGCGGCGCGGTGCATATTCATTGCCGCATCGGTGAGACGCCAGAAGATATTTCCGCCATTCGTGTGGCTTTGGGCGAATGCGATGCGCTGATTGGCGGTGACCTTGTGGTCTCGGCCCAGGGCAGCACTTTGGGTCTCATGGCGCCCACAGGCGGCGCTGTGGTCAATCGTCACGAAATCATAACTGGGGAATTCACCCGCGACACCGCTTTCGCAATCCCGGGCGCTGATTTGCACCTGGCACTTACCGCAAGGTTGCAGGAGCGCGCGCGGCTGCTCAATGCAACCCGCTTGGCCGAAACGGCTTTGGGAGACACGGTCTATGCCAATATGATCTTGCTTGGCGCCGCCTATCAGCAAGGATTGCTGCCACTCACCCAAGAGGCCTTGCTTGAGGCCATTGCGTTGAATGGGGCGAAAGTGACGCAGAATCAGCAGGCCTTTGCTCTGGGACGTTGGGCCATGGTCGATGCGGATTTGGACAGCAAATTTGAGCGCATAGAAGCCCCGGTTCAGGATCCCGAAGCGGCCCGTGTCGCGGGATTGCGCGCTTATGGTTCAGGTCGCTTGGCGCGCTATGAGGCCATGCGAAGCACACTACAGGGGATGGAGCCAGACTTGCGCGAGACAGCCCTGCAGTCCTATCACAAGCTTCTGTGCTACAAGGATGAATATGAAGTTGCGCGCCTGCTTCAGGCGACCAAGACACAGGTTGCAGAGCGGTTTGAGGGCGATTATGAAATTTCATATCACCTCGCGCCACCGCTTTTGGCAAAAAAAGGCCCGGATGGTCGGCCGCAAAAGCGCAGCTTTGGGGCTTGGTTTGACTTTGTAAGTCAAGGGTTGGCGCGTCTGAGATTTTTGCGCGAAACCCCATTAGATCCTTTCGGATATAGCGCAGAGCGACGCATGGAGCGGCAATTGATTAAGGATTTCGAGAGCTTGGTGGCGCGGATGCTGCACGCGTATGAACCGGCGCAGCTCGGACTGTGGCGCGAGCTTTTGAGTTTGCCGCTCAATATCCGCGGCTTTGGTCCGGTCAAACTGGCCAATGCGCAGGCCATGCAGAAGCGCCGGGCGGAGTTGCTGGCTCAGCTGACATCGCGCCCGGACACTGAGCGCTCCGCCGCCTAAGCTTGCGTTTTTCGGCACAGGAATGGTCAAGGCAGATGCCCTCAGCTATGATCGGGGCAGGGCAGTGTGTGAGACACGGGAATTTAAGCATGGCAATCGGAATTTTTGACAGCGGTCTGGGTGGGTTGACGGTTTATGACGCGATCCGCAAACAGATGCCTGATTTGGATACAGTCTATCTTGGCGATCATAAGCACGCGCCCTATGGGGTGCGCGACGTGGATGATATTTACCGCTGCACCACCCAATCGGTGCAAATTCTCTTTGATCAGGGATGTGACTTGGTGATTTTGGCGTGCAACACGGCCTCGGCCGCTGCATTGCGCCGGATTCAGGAGCATTGGTTGACGGAGGACAAACGGGTTCTGGGTGTCTTCGTGCCGATGATTGAAGCACTGACCGAGCGGCAATGGGGTGACAATTCTCCGCCCCGCCAGGTGGCCGTGGAGCATGTGGCGCTTTTTGCCACGCCGGCCACTGTGTCGAGCCGCGCCTTTCAGCGCGAACTGGCCTTTCGCGCCATAGGTGTTGATGTGGAAGCACAGGCCTGTGGCGGTGTGGTGGATGCAATTGAAGATGGGGATTTCATTCTGGCAGAGGCTTTGGTGCAAAGCCATGTGGACGCGCTGCACCGGAAGATGCCGCACCCGCAGGCGGCTATTTTAGGATGCACCCATTACCCATTGATGCATGATGCGTTTCAAAAAGCGCTTGGGCCTGAGGTTAAGATTTTCTCACAGGCGGATTTGGTGGCGCAAAGCCTAGAAGATTATTTGCAGCGCCATCCAGATAAATTGGGCGCCGCAACCGACCGCAAATTTTTGACAACTGGGGACCCGGTTAAAGTGTCCCAACGCGCCACACAGTTTCTCAAACGCCCGATGCAGTTTGAAGCGGCCTAGGTGCGGCGCAAAGGTGGGTTGAAAAACGCCCGTATTCGTTCCATATCCGATGGGGAACGGAGGATTTTGCAATGGCACATCGGATTATCATTCTTGGCGCGAGCGGTTATACCGGTGCGGAGCTTGTTCGATTGATTGCATTGCATCCGCAGATGGAGATTGTGGCGCTCTCGGCGGACCGGAAGGCCGGGCTTGAGATGCGCGACGTCTTTCCACATTTGTCGCATTTGTCTTTGCCGGTCCTGAAAAAAATCGATGATATTGACTTGGCAGATGCGGATTTGGTGTTTTGTGCTCTTCCACATGCCACGTCACAGGCTGTGATCCATAAATTGCCTGATCATGTAAAAGTCGTGGATCTTTCGGCTGATTTTCGCATCAATGACCCTGAAGTTTACAGCAAATGGTATGGCAAGCCCCATGATGCGCCTGATTTGCAAAAGATCGCGGTTTACGGGCTCACAGAATTTTATCGCGCCGAAATTTCTAAAGCGCGCTTGGTGGCGGGTACGGGATGTAATGCCGCAACGGGGCAGTTTGCATTGCGCCCATTGATCTCTGCCGGTGTGATTGATCTCGATCAGATTATTATCGACTTGAAAACGGGGGTGTCGGGCGCCGGGCGCTCGGCCAAGGAAAATCTGCTGCATGCGGAGCTTTCCGAAGGGTTTCATGCCTATGCGGTCGGGGGGCAGCATCGGCATCTGGCAGAGTTTGATCAGGAATTTTCCGCATTGGCCGGCCGGCCGGTGACGGTCCAATTCACTCCGCATTTGATGCCAGCCAACCGGGGTATTTTGGCGACAGTCTATGTCCAAGGCGCAGCGGATGCGATCTATAACGCCCTGGAGGCGGCCTATGCAGGCGAGCCTTTTGTGCAGCTACTGCCGATGGGCACCCATCCCAGCACGCGCCATATCCGGGGATCTAACTTTTGCCATATTGGCGTCGTTGAGGATCGGATCCCTGGCCGGGTGATCGTCTTGGCAGCCTTGGACAATTTAACAAAAGGCTCCTCTGGGCAAGCGGTGCAAAATGCCAATCTCATGCTCGGCTGTGACGAGACAACCGCCCTGATGATGCCACCGGTGTTTCCATAATGCGCGGGCTCAAAAAACAACGCCGCATTCAGGTGATTGCATTGGCGCTGGTCTGTTTGATTGGCGCGACCGGTTTGATCGGATTTGCCCTGCGTGATGGGATCAACCTTTTTCGCTCTCCGACACAGGTGGTCGAGACCGCCCCAGCGCCTGGGGAAGTGTTCCGTCTGGGCGGTTTGGTCGCGCAAGGCAGCATTCGCCAAGGTGAGGGCGTGCATTTTTATTTCGACATCACTGATGGCGCCAATACTGTGGCGGTGAAATATGTCGGCACCGACCTGCCGCCTGATCTCTTTGAGGAGGGGCAGGGCACCATCGCGACGGGGCGTTTTTCAGATGGGCTATTTGAAGCCACTGAAATTTTGGCCAAACACGATGAAACCTATATGCCCAAAGAAGTGATCGACGCGCTCAAAGAGCAGGGCGTCTATCAAGGCGCGGAAGGCTCCTGACCCAAAGCCGGCTGCGGGCGCTTGGCGCCTGGGGTTGTGACCATTTGCACCGGCAAATCGGAGCGGAGTTTCTTGCCAAGCGCGTTTGAGCCATTATACCAAACCTATGCTTAATGAACTCGCTCATTTTAGTCTGAACATCGCGCTTGGTTTTGCGGTGCTTGGGACAATCATTCCGCTTCTGGGGGCCACATTGCGCCGCAGCAGCTGGATGCAGCTGGCGTCCGTTTTCGCCCTATTGCAATTTTTACTGGTCGCTTTTACCTTTGGAGTGCTCACGCTCGCCTTTGTGACATCGGATTTCTCTTTGCGTTTGGTGGTGCTCAACTCCCATACACTCAAGCCGATGATCTATAAAATCGCTGGGGTTTGGGGCAATCATGAAGGCTCATTGCTGCTTTGGGTTTTGATCCTAACCTTTTTCGCCGCCTGCGCCGCTCTATTCGGTCGGCGACTGCCGCAAAGCCTTTTGGCGCGGGTTTTGGGGGTGCAAAGCGCCATTACCACAGCCTTTCTGGCCTTTGTTTTGCTAACATCTAATCCCTTCACACGCGTGGCATTTCCGCCCTTTAATGGGCAGGGGCTCAATCCCTTGCTGCAAGATCCCGGCTTGGCCTTTCACCCGCCGTTTTTGTATCTTGGCTATGTCGGCCTATCGATCACCTTCTCTTTTGCCATCGCCGCCTTGCTGGAAGGCAAAGTGGATTCGGCTTGGGGGCGCTGGGTGCGGCCTTGGACTTTGGCGGCTTGGATTTTTCTGACAATCGGAATCGGCCTGGGCAGCTGGTGGGCCTATTATGAGCTTGGTTGGGGCGGGTTCTGGTTTTGGGATCCTGTCGAAAACGCAAGTTTCATGCCGTGGTTGATTTCAGCAGCCTTGCTTCATTCGGCCATTGTGGTTGAGAAACGCGACGCGCTGAAAGCATGGACGATCTTATTGGCAATCTTGGCCTTTGGCTTTTCACTGATCGGCACCTTTATCGTGCGCTCGGGCGTTCTGACCTCCGTACATGCCTTTGCCAACGATCCTGAGCGCGGTGTGTTCATCTTGATGATTTTGGCCGTGTTTTTCGGTGGCGCATTATTGCTCTTTGCCCTGCGTGCCAAAGCTATGGACAGCAAGGGGGTCTTTGCGCCTGTCAGCCGTGAAAGCGCTTTGATTGCCAATAACTTGCTGCTGGCCATAAGCTGCTTTGTGGTTTTTGTTGGCACGGTCTGGCCTTTGGTGGCCGAATTATTGATGGATCGTAAACTCTCGGTTGGCCCGCCATTTTTTGATCTCGCCTTTACCCCCTTTATGGTGGCTTTGGCGGTGATATTGCCGATCGGCTCGACTCTGCCATGGAAGCGCGCGCGGAGGGCGCATATCACCCGGCTTTGGCCGGTGGCACTTTTGTGTTTGGCGGTTGTTGGACTGGCTTGGGCCATGCAAACGGGGCGATCATTGATTGGTCCGGTTGGGCTTGGCCTTGGTGTTTGGCTGGTCATGGGCGTGGTGATTGAGCTTTATCAACGCTGCGGACGTGGCGCGGGGAAAATGCGCCGTTTGCTGCGGCTGCCTTTGGCCGATTGGGGCAAGGCAGTTGCCCATGCCGGGCTTGGCATCACCATCTTTGGCGTGGCTGGTATCACCGCATGGCAGGTGGAAGACATTCGCGTTCTTGAAATTGGCCAATCTGCTGAGGTTGCGGGCTTTACCATCACCTTGGAGGCCGTAGAGGATCGACGGGGACCGAATTACCTCACCACAATGGCGGATGTGGCCTTGTCGCGGCAAGGCCAGCCGATCGCAATGCTGCATCCGGAGCGGCGCTATTATCCAGTGGCAGAGATGCCAACGACAGAAGCGGGCATTGATAGCGGGCTGTGGCGGGATATTTATGTGGTTGTGGGGGATGCGCAACCCGAGGGCGGCTATGCGGTGCGGAGTTTCATCAAACCCTTAGCCAATTGGATCTGGAGCGGGGCGATCATTATGGCTTTGGGAGGCTTTCTGAGCCTATTTGATCGGCGTTACCGGATGGCGCCCGGCGCTGCGCGTGAACCGGGCCCGGAGGCGGCACAATGAGGCAGGTTTTTGTCCTATTATCCCTTCTTCTCTGGGCTGGAATCGCCTCGGCCGTGGAGCCCGATGAAGTTCTATCTGATCCGGTTTTGGAAAATCGAGCTCGGCTGATTTCTCAAGGGCTGCGCTGTTTGCAATGCCGCAATGAGAGCATCGATGAATCTAACGCCGGTATTGCCCGAGACCTCAGGTTATTGGTTCGAGACCGCCTGCTCGAAGGTGACAGCGACACAGAGGTCATGGATTATGTTGTTGCACGATATGGGGAATATGTTTTGCTACGGCCCAATGGATTGGGTATAAATTTGGTGCTGTGGTTGGCGGGGCCGGCGTTGTTTTTGGTCTCACTTGCGGGGCTGATTGCCGTGCAGCGGCGCAGCAAACGCAAAGACTCCATAGACCAGTTGACCGAAGACGAAGAAAGAGAAATTGAAAAACTCCTCTCATCTTGAGTGGGACAGGGCGCGGAACGCCGCAAGCACAGGATTTTATTATGATTTATGAGACACTCACCTACGCTGTAGACCACAATGTTGCCGTGATCACGCTTAATCGCCCCACGGTGATGAATGCGCTCAACACGCAGATGCGCGCTGAGATCACGGATGCAATGCACCAGGCCGGTCAGGCGGCGCGGGTGGTGGTGCTAACCGGCTCAGGCCGGGCGTTTTGTTCGGGGCAGGACTTGGGCGCGGAGGGAAATTTTGCGGATATCGATCTCGAGCGCACGTTGAAAGATGAATATGTGCCAATGCTCAAAGCCATTACAGAATGTCCGGTGCCGACCATTTCTGCCGTCAATGGTCCAGCCGCGGGGGCTGGGGCGAATTTGGCGCTCGCAGCGGACGTGGTGATTGCAGCTGAATCTGCTTATTTTGTGCAGGCCTTCACCCGTATTGGTCTTATACCCGACGCGGGCGGCACCTATCTTTTGCCGCGGCAAATAGGTCTGGCTAAGGCCATGGGTGCGGCGCTTTTTGCTGATAAAATTTATGCGCGGCAGGCCAGTGAGATGGGCATGATCTGGGAGAGCGTCGCTGATGAGAAATTTGAGACCCAATGGCAGGCCCGAGCCGCGCATTTGGCCTCGGGTCCGACAGAAACATACGGCCATGTAAAAACGGCCATTCGCCAGAGTCTTTCCAATTCCGAAGAAGACCAGCTTGAGCTGGAAGCGCGCTTGCAAGGCGCCTGTGGCCGCACCCGTGATTTCAAAGAGGGGGTGACAGCCTTTCTGGACAAGCGCACTGCCAAGTTTGAAGGTCGGTGACGTGGCTTGAGTTAAAGAATGCTCCTAGATACCGGAGCCTTTGATTAAATCCCCTATTCCCGGGCGCAAGAGCGGCGCATTGCAGGAATAGGGGGAAGGAATTTTGCTCTAGCGTTTCTCGATATCCACATAGTCCCGCGTGGTCTCGCCGCAATACAGCTGGCGGGGGCGGCCAATCTTCATGGTTGGATCTGAGATCATCTCTTTCCATTGAGAAATCCAACCGACCGTCCGAGACAGGGCGAAGATCGGTGTGAACATCGAAGTTGGAAAGCCCATGGCCTCCAAGATAATGCCCGAGTAGAAATCAACATTTGGGAAGAGTTTCTTCTCGGCAAAATATGGATCGGCCAGGGCAGCTTTTTCCAACTCTTTGGCCACCTGCAAGATGGGGTTATTCTCAACGCCCAAAAGCTCCAGAA